>JAEIGA010000822.1_pt1 | contig 46112 bp, 78 predicted proteins | sample 9270691 | NCBI WGS metagenome assembly JAEIGA01 (sample SAMN17057246, study PRJNA624740) | gut metagenome | biome: biome; isolation source: fecal sample | host: Bos grunniens | place: China: Xizang | collected 2019
AAGATGCTTGAAGCATCACTGGCTGGTATCGGCAAACATCATTTAACACCAATCTTCCCAATTAGTATTTTCCAATATAAAGCTGGTTGTAATGCTAATCCAGAAGACCCAAACTATGATTTGAAGCAGTTAGCACTTGAATCTTTGAGCAAACGCATCTATCCTAACTTCGTAAATTGTGATTATTCCCAAGCCAACGAAGATCCAAATAACCCCGACACATTCTACGCTACAATGGGCTGTCGCACAGCGATCGGGTCAGATAGACATAGTGATAAAACATATAACCGTGTCGGCAGAGGAAATCTTGTTCCTAATACAATGATTCTTCCAAAACTTGGTATTGAATATGGTATCTGTCTTGGAGAGCGCAAGAAGCCAGACTTGGAAGGCTTCTGGGATGCATTTGAAGATTTGCTTAAACTTTGCGAACAAGGGCTTCTTGAAAGATTCGATATAATGGTTAATCAGCCACCAGAAGCAGGTCCATTTATGTATTACAATGGAACTATGAAAGATGCTCAAAAATGTAAAGTTTCTAACTATGAGGCACTTAAACATGGCACACTTGCTATGGGTTATATTGGAATTGCAGAAATGTGTCAAGCATTATTTGGCAAGAACCACGCAGAAGATGAAGAGGTTAGAAATTTCGCTCTTAAAGTTGTTAAGAGAATTAATGATTATGCTAAAGAAGCATCTGAAAGAAATGACCTTAATTTCTCTTGTTATGCCACACCCGCAGAAGGTCTTTGTCATACTGCGTTAAAGGGTCTCCGCAAACAGTACGGGATCATTCCCAACGTAACTGATAGAGAATTTTTAACTAATAGCCACCATGTTCCAGTTTGGCACAAGATTGGTATTTTTGAAAAATTAGCAATTGAAGCACCCTTCTGTAAATATCCTACTGGTGGATGTATTACTTATGTTGAATTAGATTCTACTTTTGTAAAAAATACAAAAGCAGTAGAACAAGTTATAGACTATGCTTTTAAGGAATTGGATATTCCTTATCTCGCATTTAATTTCCCAATTGACTCTTGCCTTGATTGTGGATATCAGGCTGAGTTCAATGATTGTTGTCCCGAGTGTGGAAGCGAGAATATTCAACAACTTCGTCGCGTAACCGGCTATCTAACTGGAAATTACAAGACAGCGTTTAACAAAGGAAAGAGAGCCGAAACAGAAGCAAGAGTTAAGCACTCATAAGGAGGTATAAGTATGATAAATGTAAAAGATTTCATATTAAATAATTATACCGAATACACTGGCGATGAAACATTCTTGTGCGGGCCCACAAACCGCACAAGAATCCTTTGGGAACAATGTCAAGAACTATTAAAACAAGAAAAAGAAAAAGGCGGAGTCTTAGATATTGATACTACTACATTCTCTGGTATCAATAACTTCGCTCCTGGGTATATAGACAAATCAAATGAGTTGATTGTTGGATTACAAACAGACGCACCATTGAAAAGAATTGTTAATCCATATGGTGGTATGAGAATGGTTGAAGCAAGCCTTAGCGCTTATAATTATAGACTACCAACTGATTTGAAAAAACATTTTAAAGAATTTAGAAAAACTCACAATCAAGGAGTCTTCGACGCTTATACTCCAGAAATTAAAAAAGCTCGTCATACCGGTCTTATTACTGGTCTTCCAGATGCGTATGGTCGTGGAAGAATTATTGGAGATTATAGACGAGTTGCTTTATATGGAATTAATATTCTTATAGACGCAAAGAAAAATGATTATGAACTATTAACTGGGGAAATGTTAGAAGAACAAATTCGTTTAAGAGAAGAGTTATCAGAGCAAATAAGAGCATTGGAAAAAATTAAATTATTAGCAGAGAGCTATGATTACCCAGAAATTGCTAAACCTGCCAGAAATTGCCAACAGGCATTACAACACATCTATTTTGCCTACCTTGCTGGGGCAAAAGAGAATAATGGGGCGGCGACTTCATTGGGAAGAATATCTACATTTATTGATATATATGTTGAAAATGATTTAAGGAATGGTATGTCAGAAGAAAGCATCCAAGAGTTGATAGACCAGTTTGTTATTAAATTAAGACTTATCAGACATTTGCGGACGCCCGAATATGACGAACTCTTTGCCGGGGATCCCACCTGGATTACCGAGAGCATTGGCGGAATGGGACCGGACGAGCGTAGTCTCGTAACGAAAACATCTTATCGTTTTCTTCAGACTCTCTACAATCTTGGTCCCGCACCAGAACCCAATCTAACAATTCTCTGGGATGAGAAACTTCCTAAACCATTTAAAGATTTTTGCGCGAAGGTATCAATTGACACTAGCGCAATTCAATATGAAAATGATTCAATTATGCGTCCTATCCATGGGTCAGATTATGGTATCGCTTGTTGTGTATCTGCTATGACTCTTGGAGAGCAAATGCAGTTCTTTGGCGCTCGCTGTAATATCGCAAAGGCTTTATTATATGCGATCAATGAAGGAAAAGACGAAATTACTGGTCAATTAGTTGTGCCAGATATTCCGAAGCTTCCAGACGGCAAACTAAATTATCTTCAAGTAAAAGAAAATTATTATAAAGTATTAAAGTATGTTGCTAAATTGTATGTTGATGCCAATAACATAATTCACTATATGCATGATAAATATGCCTATGAAGCTAGTTAGATGGCGCTTCACAATACACTTGTTGAACGCTTAATGGCTTTTGGCGTTGCTGGTTTTTCTGTGGCAGTTGACAGTTTATCAGCAATAAAATATGCGGATGTTTTTCCTATCCGCAATGAGAATGATATCGCTGTGGATTTCAGAATCTAGGGTAATTATCCAAAATATGGTAATGACGATCCAAACGTTGACCGCATTGGAAAAATTATTATCTCAGATTTTAGTGCGATGCTCAAGCAAAATAAGACATACCGAAATGCTAAACATACATTATCCATCTTGACAATAACAAGCAATGTGGTCTATGGGAAAAAGACTGGGGCTACCCCAGACGGACGGCCGGCTCTTGCTCCCTTCGCGCCAGGAGCTAATCCAATGCATGGCAGAGATATAATGGGACCATTGGCCTCTTTAAATTCCGTAGCCAAAATTCCCTATAAAGATATTTGTGAAGATGGAATTTCAAACACATTCTCTGTCGCTCCCTGCTCTCTTGGCGCAGACAAAGAATAGCAAATTAATATTTTAGTAGCAATTTTAGATGGGTATTTTAATCAAAAAGCTCATCATTTAAATGTTAATGTATTAGATAAAGAGACTCTTGAAGATGCCATTGAGCATCCAGAAAAATATCCAAATCTAACTATTCGAGTTAGTGGATATGCGGTTTTATTTAATTCGTTAACAAAAGAACAAAAAAGAGAAGTATTGATGAGGACATTTCATGAGTTATAATTTTAGATATAGTGGAATTAATTACAATGATTTTAATGCGGGCCCCGGTATCTGCGTAACGGTATTTACGCAGGGGTGTCCGCACAGGTGTCCCGGTTGCCATAACCCAGAAACCTGGGACTTTAACGGCGGAGAAGAGTTTACTGATGAAACTATGAAGTCAATTATTAAAGGCTTAACTGATCAAGGAATCACTCGAAATCTTTGTATTATGGGCGGAGAACCTTTATGCGAAGAAAATGTAATATTAACTTACAATATTATTTTGAGAGTTAAGCATAGTGTTCCAGAAGCCAAGATTTATATTTGGAGTGGATATACTATGAAAGAGTTAATTGAAAAGGGAAGTATTTTTGTTAAATAGTGTTTGCGGTCCGCAGATTATCTTATAGACGGGCCTTATATAGAGGCTGAGCGAGATATTACGCTTCCAATGCGCGGGTCCCGCAATCAAAAAATAATTGACTTATCAAAATATTTTTGATATAATATAATATAAGAAAAAAGAGAAAAAGGAGAAATTATATGACTAACGAAAAATTTAAATTAAAAAATCTAAAATCATATGATCTCGATAATTATATTCCAAAAGACGGAGAAGTAATTCAAACGGAAGATGGAAAAACTAAGATTTGGAATAATGGTGAATGGAAAGAGCTTAAAGTAGAAGGTTCAAATATTGAACTAGCACTTTATGATTTAAACAAGCAAATCATTGCTCAATTACCTACACTAACCGATTTTACCAAAGCTATTGATAATGTGCGCGACCTCCATGAAAAATATTGTAATAAATATTATATGATGTATGGTAAAGAAATTTCTTATTTTACATTGTTTGAAGTGTATGGTCCAAATGATTTTGGTTAGGATGTTGTTGAATGTTGCGCAAATGTTGGCGCAATTAAAGCTATTGATTTTACAGAAACAAAAGATGCACTTGAAATCTGGGTTCACCCAGAAGGCGAAGAACCTACTTGTCTATATCTATTCCCGTATGATAGCGGTATTGTAAAGGTGGGAGAATAAAATGAAAAAAGTATTTTGTGATTTACACATGTTTAATTTAGAACATGATATTTATGTAATTGATTTAGATAACAATTCTACTGAATTAATCACAACAGTTTCTATTGAGGAACTCCCTGAAATCATTGGTGCAATTTGTCATAGTAAAAATATTGATAATATTCTTCTTCAAGGAAATACTGTTTATTCATCAGCAATTGCGGAAGACATTATTACTTATTCAAAAATTAATTATAATAAAAATAATTTAGAAATCGAGGTTATAAAATGAGATATTTATTAAAGGCTGTTGATACTTATAGAGTAGCAACTATTGATGATGTAGAAACCCTTCATCAAGAACTTCTTGATGATCCTATGTTTGATTTGGTCGCATTTAGCTATAAAACAAAGTATATTAAACAAAAAGGTGAAATTGTTGAAGAATATCAAGTTGTTAGTGCTACAAAAATCTTCGATGATGAAAAAGAACCTTATAGAAATGTATCTGTAAATTATGAGGGTTAAGATATGGCAAAATTTGAAAAAGTAAGTAAGTATGCTGATGCGGATGTCGCTATGCCGGTCCGCAAAACGAAGTATTCTGCAGGATATGACTTTGTCGCTGCGGAAGATTATATTATTCCATCTGTATTTCAACTCGCAAAAGAAGCATCTGGTCTTTGGCAGGTATCTGATGATGAATTTGTCTCTCTCGAACAGATGGCAAAATTTACAAAGACTACTCAATATAAACCAACTCTCGTATCGACTGGTATGAAATGTAAATTAGATTCAGGAACATTTCTTCAGTTAAGCGTGCGCAGTTCCTCACCTTTAAAATATTGGCTCATGCTTGCCAATGGTGTTGGAATTATTGACGCAGATTATTATAATAACCCTGATAATGAAGGTGAAATCTTCTTCCAGATTTATAACCTTTCTCCATTTAATATTAAAATTCAGAAAGGCGAGGCAATCGGTCAAGGCATTATTCTTCCGTATGGTATTACAGAAGATGACTCTGCGCTCGGTGAAAGAACCGGCGGATTTGGCTCAACCTCCAATGAAAGCGCCTCCCGCAATGAGTAATTTACTTGCGCTAGACCAATCTTCTCATACTACTGGATATTCGGTATTTATTGATGGAATTGTTAATGAAGTAAATCATTTCGATTGTGTTGGAAATGATTTAGGAGATAGATTAGAACAATTGAGAAATAATGTTTTAAATCTTATTAATAAATATTAGATAGATGAAGTGGTATTTGAAGATATACAACTTCAAGATGTTCAAGGAAGTAAAGAAGTTGGAATTAAAACTTTTAAAATCCTTGCGGAAGCTTTTGGAGTTATTCATGAACTTTTAACAGAATTAGATATTAAATACGAAGCAGTATTACCTATTAAATGGAAGGCACATTTTAAAATTGCTGGTAAAGGGCGCACTCAAGAAAAAAAATTAACTTAGGCATATGTTTTCAATAATTACAATTTAGTATGTAGTGAAGATGAAGCCGATTCATTTTGTATTGGAATGTATTATTTAGATTTAAACAATGCATTCGATTGGTCAGAATAAATAAAGTGTTCTCGCATGATTTTCATTTCAATTGAGAAATGTTCATGCGAGAAATTTTTTATTTATTATAGAAAGGGGAAAATACAAAATGCTAGAACTTCTACAAGAAAATGTTATTGGACTTATTTTCGGCGCTATTTCAGTAATTTTGGGCATTTGGATAAAATCAGTTTATAAACAAAAAAAGACTGAAAAAGAAAAATATGAAACTCTTCTTCAAGAAGATGCTCTTAGAAAATAGCGTCAAATGATTGTTGATGAAATTACACCTATTATTGATGAAATTCATAAGTTGAAAGCGAATCAACAGAAAGAAATTGAAAAACTTAAAAAGAAAATCAAAGACGATGAACATGAATTTGAGGAACGTTTAGAAGACTTAAAACAATTCCATAATGAAGATAAAGAAGAATTTGATTTAAAAATTGAAGATTTAAGCCAAAAACATCAAGATAATCTGGATAAAATTCTTGAATCTTATAAATTTAGATTTATTCAATTATGTAAGATTCATCTAAAAGAAGATTTTATTTCTGAAGAAGATTTAGAATAGATTATTGCTTTTTATAATTTATATCATAGTCTTGGAGGCAATGGTTAGGCTGAAGAATATTATGATATGGTAAAAAAATTGCCAAGAAATAAAGGTGAATAAAAACAAATAAGAGAAAAAGGAGTGTTTTAATTTGAAAGTTAAAATAGATAAAATTCATTATGGTGCAAAAAGACACTATCCACACTCTCATCATCATCATCCTTACCAATGGGGAACAAGTAATTTTTATTATTTGGGTCAAGGTGGAGGTTTTATGAGTGGTCTTTTTAACTGGGGAACTTGTATTGATATTACTATTGAATACGATCCAAATGAATTTAATGAAAATAATAAAAAAGATGATTACTTTTTACAAATAAAACTTCCATCTGATACTTCAAGAGGAAATAAGGTTTGGATATCTCAAAATCATACAATAAAAGGTTATTTATGTTCTAAACGACAAACCATATTTGGAACAATAAATAGTTCAGAAAATAATTCTGTTGCTTTACTAAGAGACGAAGAGAAAAATATTTTAACAAATATAAGAGGTAAGTCTGGTATTGTTGGATATTTAAGATTTCCACTTCCTAGTAAATCTGGAACATATCATATTCATATTTACCCAGCTTCTGTTTGGAGAGGAATATTTTTTGAACGCTAGACTTGGTGGAGAGGTTTTACTAATCAAATTGAAGTAAGTATATAGGGAAAAACTTCATAGGATAACGATATTCCACCAGTAGAGAATAAGCCTACTACAACGCCAACAAAGGTAACAAAAAATGTTATAGGTATACTTGCGGAAGGTGAAAGAAAATTAGTTGATACCATTTATATATTTACAAATGGAAATTGGCAAGAAGTTGAAACTTGTAAAATCTATGGAAAAGATGGAAAATGGTCAGATGTAGAAACTTCTGAAGAAATAATTGAAGAAACAAATCAATAAAAAAAATAAAAGGGTCGATTATGAAATTAATTTTTCATAATCGACCCTTATTTTGTTTTTATACCATTATAAATTATATTTGTTTTAGAAATAATATCTTCTCCATAATATGAAATCATTTCTGCTACAAGCTCCTCTTCTATATATGTTAAATCTACTCCATAGCTAAAAATAAAAGCATGAACTATTTCGTGACATAACACCTCTTTTAAATATTGAGGGGGGAGGGTTTCATCAATGCAAATAGTTCGAGTATTTTTATCACATACTCCAAGAGCAACTGTGTTCCAAGGGGTTAGTAATAACGGATAAGATGGAGAGACCAATTGGACTCTCCATCTAATACCATTAATAATCATTTCATCTGACCAACTTTAACAGCTAATGCTGAAATTTTCTTTTCAAGATATTGTTTCTCTTCTGGAGAAGCATCAGAAATCATTTCTACAACATCCTAAGACAATTCCTACATATACTTTTCTAATTCTCTAAGTTGAACAGTTTTATCTTTATTCATTTCTCTAGCTTCCATATACATTCTTCTGCTTTTATGACTAACTCCTTCTCTTTCATCTGAATGATAGGGTTCATCCATATGTTGAGTTAAATGCTTAGAATGTTTTGAGCCAGAATGAGTTTCACCATCATCCATATACATATATTTAGGATACATTCTCGGGGCTCTATAATACATACGATCTTCTTGATCCCAATCTTTTTCTTTCATTTCCCAGACATTATCCCCACTATGCATAGCTTCAGTGACCGTAGAATAATAAATTGTCTCTTCCAAATCTTTAATCATATCAATGACTTCGCCCAATTCACAAGTATTTACTTCTCGCGGATTGCATAATTCAACTTCCACTAATTCGATTAAAGTTTCTTTTATCCATTTTAATTTTTCATGGCTCATATTTATTCCTCCTTACGCTGCGCGAACCGCAATTAAATTTGCGTTTTGAACATCAATTGCCTAAGTAGAAATATTCTTTACACTTATGTGTGAGCAACATCCTTGAGGGATGTCAATATAAACGGATGTGCTTACATTAAAGAAATCTCCAACTGCGGCCGGAGTAATAGTCATAATCGTTGCTGGAACTGCTTCCCCATCAAGTGAGATAGCCAATGAAATTGGTCCAGCGGTGCCACCTTCTGAAATTGCTACGTTTGCTCCAAAAGTTACTTGGAATCTCGCACGGCATTGAGTATTGGTGACTCCTCTCAGAGTCACCAATCCACTACCATCACGATGCTCAATAGCATAATTTCCAGAAGTAATAGAGTCTGTGAAATAAACATTTTGATTTGCGTTTACAGTTTGAACGGCATTAGCAATAATTTCCATAAAAACAAAACCTCCTTAACTATTAGGTGCATCCACAGCCTACATTATAATATGTTCCATATGAAGTATAAGGATTTGCTACTACATATGCGGGAATGGGAGCTTTAGTACCCAGTTGGTCAATTAAGAAAGCATTCTGAGCTTGCTGAGAAGCAGTTAAGCGCAAAGCCTGATTTTCAGCAGTTAGAGTAGCAATCTTATCCTGAGTCAAGAAGTCTAAGATAGAGCGAACGCCGTTATTGTTGTTTTCAATAATATCGCGTGCGGCATTAGCGATATTAGTATTTGTTGCGTTAGACTGAGTTAAGATATTGTAATTAACTTCACATAATCCTCTTTCAATTAAACGCTGAGTCTCGCAGCAGCAAGCTGCATTCTGAGCAGCCATATTAGATAGCTGAGAAGTGATTGCATTGGTATTCTGCATATTGCCCATAGCAATGTCGCCAAAGCCAGTAAGTAAAGATGTGTTCATATCATAGAAACCATCGCAGATACCATGCTCTAAACCACGAACACCATTTTCTAAATTGTTAATATCGAATCCATAAGCTACTGCGTCGCGCACATTTTCATTGCCGCCTCCGCCCCAGCCATTTCCTCCCCATCCGCAGAATAAGAACAGAAGGATAATCCACCATCCGCCTTCTCCTCCGAATAAGCCGTCTCCATTGCGTCCTGTTACTGCTGCAATGTCGGATAAATTGTAATCTTTTCCACTAAACATAATTTTGTCCTCCTTAAATTTTTAATTATTTATAGCCTAAATTCTATTTAAAGGCTAAAAAATCTTGGTCAAAGTTCTTTCCACCACGCTATGCGTAGAGATTACGAGCAATTTGTTCTATTTCTCGTGTTTGACCATTGCGTGCTAAATTTAGGAGATTTTTACCGAGGGGGGTATTTGCTTGATTTTGTAAAACAGATAGCATTAATTGCTAAGGATTTTTTCCTTGTTTAATCATACTTAACAATACATTTGGATCTACTGGATACATTTTAATCCCTCCTTAAAATGATAATATTTCCGTCTTCTGTGGCGAGATAGGCTCTGTTTGAGGGATCAAACTTTGACGAAAATCAGTCAAGGCCTATTCGAGTTCATCTTTAGTAACAAATTTCTCAATTGATGGAATCACGCTCTCAATTCTTTCTAATGTGGGTAATTCCCTTAATTCATACATATTCATAGTAGCCGTGCCGTCAATATTTATTTGTTTTGTGTAGATTCGCTTATTCGCCAAATCGGGAAAATAGAAGATAGTTCCGTCGAAATCTATCGAGGTTGCCCGGGCCTCTTCCAAAGAAGACACCAACCTACCCTTTAATCCATTCTACAATGGCGCCTATCGAAGAACAGATTGCTGATAGTAAGGTTGGGTTCCAGACTGCGGAACTTGTTGTGGATAATAATTATAGTTTTGATACATATGTAAGTTCTCCTTCCATACAAAAAATTTTCTTATCCATCCCCCTCCATTCCTAATAGAAAATTAGGAAGGGAAAATTAACGATTCTTGTCCGAAAGCGGATTTTAGTGGACTCAGCAAAAATTGGCAAAAGAATTAAAATTCCCCTAAATCGCAATCCTTTAAGGACCTGGACGTTGTTTTTTCGACACTCAAAAAATTTTTTTTCAAGGATTTTTAGGGACCTTAAGAATACTTCTTAGATGGCGCGAGAAGGACTTTTTAGACAAAAAAAAATACCCGAAAAATACCTTTTTCGGTATTTTTCGGGCATTCAGCTTTTACTCCTCTTTTATCTAAATCCACATAAAATTTTCATCTTTTAATGCTTTTACTTGAGATATTAAAGCTTCTAAAGTATTTACTGCACTATTAAAAGTTTCATCTTCTTCAATGTTAAGATTTAAATTAGTTAATCCTTTTAAAACTTTACTAGTAGCTGATAAAGTATTTAAATTATACAATAATTTAGCATTTTCCAATACATCACCATCAACTTTAAAAAATCTGATAAAATACGTTATAGTGCCGTAACTTTTAGTTACGATACCATTAATATTCCAAGGTATTATCATTTTACCTTCATCCACCAAAGTTGTTACATCATAATAAGGTACTGGATACATATGACTTTGTCCATCTGGCGTTTGATACATTATAACACAAGATGCCGTACTTAAATCCATATAATCATAAAATCTGTCTACACTAAAATAAATAACATTTGATAAATGATCTTCTTCAACACTTAAAAACTCTGGAGAATCAATTTTTCTGCTTTTTAAATCTACTGTATAAAGCTTTTTACTTTTTGGTATCTCTACTAAACAAGGAGTTATCTAAGACTAAATTCTAAACAAATAATCTAATTCATTATTATCCATTTTTACCCGTCTCCTCCTTTTATATTCTTAAATTATCCAATTCTAAAAGTAATTGCGTCACAATCAGACTGCTTATTAGCTAAAGAGTTTACTGCAAAACATCCAATTCTCATTTCTCTATCTTCATTATAATAATCAGAATCTTGAGAAGCAGCAGTAAAATATACAGAAATTTTATTTGGATGGTTTGAAAAATTATTAATTTGCTAATCATTAAAACTATTATGAGTGGTTGGAATTAAAGAACGATGAGTTTCACTATTTAAAACTTCATATTCTCCAGCTCCATAGTTAAAAATACGCCACTCATATTGAATTCCGTCTGTATATAATTTACTATTTTTCTAACTTACCGGAGTTGAAACAATTTCATCATTTTCATCTTTTGTAATTTCTTCTGTAATAATATCACCATCAACAACTAAAAGAATTAAACTATTAGGGCTAGCATCAATATTAAAATATTCATTTTCTTCATTCCTATTTTGCCATTCCCCTTCCGCAGTTGTTGAAGTTGGTTTGGTTGAATCATATTCAACAACAGATAAAGTTGGAGTTATTGGATTAAATACTGCACGACAAGTAGAACTATTTTTAGTTTTTTGCTATCTATTTTTTTTAGTGGAAATTTCAGCTTTATACCAACCTGGTTCAAATACTGTTATTGAATTAGAAGTTTCATTTTCTAAAACAGAATCGGTCCAATCTCCTTCAGTTTTTGTGCCTTGCCAAGCATAATTAAAAGTTCCAAAACTATCTAAATCTAATGTTAAATTAACTTTATTAAAAATTATTTTTATACCAGATTCTTTGGGTTGATAATGATCAACAATTGTTTCTTCTGTCGGAGTTGTAATTACTGTTCCATTACTATCATAAGGAATTAATTTATCTTTTATCTCATCATTTGCAATTAATTCAAATTCTTCTACAGAAATTTTTTCTCCTATATGATAAGTTCTTTCGGTTTCTATAAACGTAGTTTCTTCAAGATCTCCATTTTCTGTGAATGAAATATCATTTGGTCCATATAAATAACATTCTGTACTTGATTGAGCAGAGCTTGTATTTGGATAAATAGAATTTTTCGCACTAACAAAATATTTACCAATAACGTTTCCAGTTGGTGGCACTGTAAATTTAGTATATTTCTCATATTTTGTCTTTTCTTTATGCTCTTCATTTTCTTTGTTATATGGCTCATAATTTCCATTAATAGAAACATAAAATCTATCTTTTGCGTTCATTTTATTTTCATCTAAAATTTCTTCATAAGATGTTGAAACTGTTCCAATGGAATCATAAAAAATTTCAATCAAATCGCCATCTTTTTCCTATTCACTTGGAATTAATTTAAAATCTGTTGAATCTTCAGAAATTTTAACGAATAAATTTTTAGATTCTTGAATTAACATATTATAATCTGCAGCTTTCAATATATTACTTTCTCTGCCAGCATCTTTTTCAACTTCTTTTTCAAAATTAATACTATAATATAATTTATTATCATTATCGTCATAATCTTTAATTCCACAGCGATATTTATATACTCCACCATATGGAACATAATACCAATCATAAGAAATAATACCTTCATCACTAACTAAAGCCTAAGCTTTAAGTGTTAAAGTTCCTTCTCCTTCTCCTATTAAAGTTTCTTCGCTTGGTAAATCCAAACCAGGAGAGATAAATTCTGGAGTAAGAGGATTTTTAATTCCTTGTCCAGGATAATTATTATTACGAATAACTCTGTTTAAAGCATTGCTTGGTCTATTAATAGTTGTATTACTATTAATTTCTGGCTATAGAACAGGTTTTACTTCAAAACTTTGCGATAAAGTGGTTAAACGATAAGCAACTTTATTATCCTAATCTTCATCTGAGATAAAAAATGTTACTGCAAAAGAAACCTTTCCTGGGTATAAAGTTACAATTTCATCAATAGTCCAACCAAATTTAATTTTATTAGGAATAGAATCTCTATCAATAAGCTCTATTGGAGTTGCCCATTCTCTAATACCACCTTTTCCATCTGGAGCAGTCCATTGAACATAGATACTAGAAACATTACATAAATCAATATTGTCAATAAAACGATCAATAGTAAAAACAAGAGTTTCTGCAATTTTATCTTTCTGCATAATAGAATTTTTACTAAAAGAAGCTGGAACATTGATTACTCTTGAATTAGCATCAATTTCAAGAAGACCTTCATCTAAAGGTAATTTTAACAAAAAGAAATCTTTTTTATCACAATCTTTAAATTCTTCAATATATTTAAAATATTGAGCAACAGAGGTAAATGTTTTTTCTTCATTAATATCTTCGTCATGTAAAATAGTTCTGCCTTCTTTAATTTCCAATTCTTCCAAATATTTATAAGCATCAGAGAAAAAAATTCTATATTGTTCATAATTTACACTATCAACTTTTACTACCATATTATATCATCCTTTCTTATTCTTAATATAAAGAAGAGATTTTATAAAATCTCTTCTTTATATTTTATTTTTTTTTTTAATTATTTTTATTTATTTTGTCCAATATCTATTTATTTAATAGGAATATTAGATTCTTCATAATATTTTTGAGAAGATAATAAATCATATGCCTCTTTATAATAAAATCCATTTCTATAAATATAGTAATTCTAATCACTATATGTTTTTGTAAAAACTTTTTCTTTAATATTTATTATTTCTTTTTTAATCATTTTCAGTTTCCACCTCTCCAGGATAATCCTCTATGGGTAAAAAATGATTGGGATCAATTAAACTCCAATTAGGATAATCTCCTGATTTGTATTTTGTAAGCAATGATTTTGGAACATAAATATATCCATAATTATCTTCATAAGGCGTATTTGAAAAAACAGTTCCATCTAATAACTGAACAACTTCTTTTTCATAAGGAATAATAATTGTAGTTAAATTATTACAATCTCCAAAAGCTTCTGTATCAATTTGTTTTATTTTATCAGATAATTTTATAAAAGATAATGATTTACAATGAGAAAACGCTCGTTTTCCTAAAATCTCTTCCTCAACATCAGAAATATTTACAAATGTTAAATTTTCACATTTATAAAATGCATAATCACCAATTCTCTTAATTTTTTTTGTATTAATATATTTTTGAATAGATTTATCAATAATTGAATCGGTTAAAGATGTTAAAATTTCATTTTTAACCTCTTCTCCTTTTTCTTCAATATCTTCTGGAATTGAATCTTGTTTTTCATTTATTCTTTCAAAATACGCTATAACATTATTATTATTTGTAACCGTATATTCCAGAATTGATTTTTTTGCTTTTGAACTTTCAATACCTTTCCATTTTACAAATTTATATCCTTGCATTGGAACAAATGAAATAAATACTTTAGATCCATATTCCTAATTAGAAAAAGAAAAAGAATTATTTAATGTGAATAAAGCACAATCTCCTATTTCTTCAGAATCATTTCCATACTCATCTTTACTCAATATTACAGATGAAACCTATATTGGATAATTTCTTAATTTAAAGCATGCTTTAAAAATTGTATTATAAGCTTCGAATCTTTGTTCAGTTAATAAATTATTATAAAAAGTATCTACTACTGTTCCACTGTCTTCATTAATTATTTCAAATCTATCAAATTGGTATTTAATTGTATTTGAAGTAATCGCGACAATTTGTGAAATAATCTAATTATAATTTTTAGTAATTGGATATGATAAATATTTTTCTTTATCAATAGTCATTTCAACTGTACCGGCGTCATTTGGATAACAAAGTCCTGTAATGTCAAATTGTTTAATTTCCCAATGAGCAAAATACTTTCTATCTCCAATCTAATTAGAAAAAGAAACCTAAGGAGTCTATCCAACTAAATCAGTTCCAGTCCACCCTACAAAACGATAACCGGTTTTAGAAGGAACCTATAAATCAATAGAATCTTCTACTGTATAGGTCAAAATTTCATTATCAATAAAATAGCCTCCATCATAATCATAAGTTATACTATAGTGTATAGGTTCCCAATTAGCAGTAAACTCTTTATGTTCAGATGCTCCTTGCAGTTGAATATTTATATTATCCAATACTACTCCTGAAATTCCAGTACCAGACCATCCTTTAAAAGTATATCCCCTTCTTGTTAAATTTGAAGGTAATTGAAAAATAGTTTCACCAATAATATTTAAATTCTTATCTAAAGAGCCACGATCAGTTAAATAGCCCTTAGGCAAAGTATCAATTATTTCTTCTTGTTCAACTCTATTATATTCATGTTCAACTCCATTATATTCAATCATCCAATAAGGTTCAAACTCTGCAGTATAAGTTGAAATTATTCCGGTTACGTCTTCATTATCTTCTGAAAAAATTCTTGGATTATTAACTTTCCCATCAGACCATCTTACAAAACGATAACCCTAATTGGGAGTTGCTCTACACTCAATTTTAGAAGTTCTTTCTATTGTATGGTTACCACTATTTGTAACAGTTCCTCCAGTTCCAGAATTAATTGATATTGTAGGACCAATAAAATTATAAATTAAATTTATATCATAAACAGACACTTCTTTACCGTTGTCGAAAATATTAACCCCTGCAGTAAAAGATTTAGTACTATCTGCGCTTGAATCACCATTATATAGAGTTCCAGGAACAAAAACTCCTGCCCGTTCCGTTTGAGAAGAATAATTTGCAACATCAAGTATTTGTTCGATCGTTCCAGTCGTATCAATATCGCTACCCTTCGGAATAATATTCTTCCCATCCATTCCTCCGTAATAATGCGAACTAGTTAATTTACTTCCGTCCGATGTATATCCATATGTTCTATAAATGATAGCTTTTATCGCAGAACCATCTGTACTAAGAAGTCCACCTTTATTAGTTAATTTAACTGTCATAGATAGTGATACTGAATTTATTGTTGAATATTTCGGAATCTTTCCTCTTAATTCATCATTCTTTGGAAAAGAAACTTCTTTTGTTGTTGACACTCCCAAGTCATAGTTTTTATTAAAATTACTAATTACTTTTTCAAATATTGCTTGAGACATAATTAATTATTCACCTCCATAATTTCTAATTCATCTATTGACTTAATCACATAATTTTTCCACATATCATTGTTTTGATAACTACTTACCATATCACTATTTACATAAATTGCTCCTTGACCAGAAGCAATAAGAGTATCTTCAAAAGCATTTGTAGATTTAAGGATACAAATTGAATCGGTATTTAATATAAGAGTTTTTAAATTCTAACAACCTTTAAAAGCCATTTCTCCGATAGAAATAACATTTGGAGTGTTTATTTTTTCTAAATAAATACAGTTATAAAATCCATAATCACCAATGTTTGTTAAAGATTCACTGTTATATTCAATAAGTTCTTTTTCAATTAAACGAGTTACTGGATATGCAGTATAAACATATTGTGAGATACAATTTGTATCTTCAATAATATTTTTTGGCTCTGGCGACCAGTTTGAAAAAATATAATCTTGAGCATCTGCGCCAGGATACGTTAAATTATGAGTATCTGGAGTAGGAATTTCATTTTCTGGAACATCGTTGCCATATACAACAGAAGTGCTATAAATTGGAGTTAAAGTTTTAATATCAGCATTTCTTTCAGCGTGATAAAAGAATACATTATATTTTCTTTCTGTTTTTATAAATGCTGCATAAACATCTCGGTCCTAGGTAACTTTGTTAAAGACATTAATATTCGCTTCTCCATTTGGAACTAAAGACCACCCTGAAAATTCATAATCATATCTGGCAGATGAAAATCTCTTAGGAATATTGGTAATTTTTCCCTATTTTATGGGATCTGGTATTGAACCACCATTAACCACAGATTCTGTATAAATTTTAATTGGAGTATTTATTTCTCTTACAATTTCAACATTTTGAATGCAAACATATCTATCTCCATTTTTATTAAAATAAGTATTTAAAATATCTGCAGTACAATCAGTAATAGTATTTTCAGGTAAAGCAATGTATCTAAATGAATCATACTCACTTTGATCAATACTATCTCCAATATTGTAATTCCAATAATAATAAGAATTTTCACCTGCTTCATTTGAAGCTCCACCTATACAACAATTTAAATTTGAAACTAAATTATTATAAGTAATTACTAATTCTGAAGAAAATTTTTCTTTAATTCTCTTCATTTCTGCACCAGTCAAAGTATCTATGTGACATTTACCAGTTATATAAGGTTTTCTTGCCAATGTATGAAAAGTTTTATCATATCCATTAATTTTTGGATTATCTAAAAGAGATAATAAAAACGATGCATTTGGGAAAGTCCAATCAACTCCAACAAAACCAATGTTTAATTCTTCTCTATCTTCCGCCAAATTATTTACCATTTCCATTAACATATTTTTTGTATCTATAGTAGGACAATTTTCTATTAATACATTAACTAAATTTTTATAAGAAGATAAATTATTACTAGACTAAATTTCAAAATCACTTATAAATGGTTGATTTTGCAAAATTAATGTTGTTAAAGTTTCTGGAAGCTTTAATGTCGTAATATGTCCAGAAGCTGGCAAAGAAATCATATCAAGAATAGTTCCGAAAGCATAAATTTCTTCAATATTTGGACAATTAGACAAATCTAAGGTTCCACTTAATTTTACACAATTACTTACATCTACTTTTTTTAATAATTTATTTGCTCCGACAGAAACTTCTTTTAAATAATTGTTATAAAAACCTTCTGTTTGATTACCAATAATTAATTCAATTAAACGAGTTGCTTTACCAATATCAACATAGCTTGGATAACAAGCAGATAAATCTCCTATGGAAGATAAATTTGAAGCTCCATAAATTGCAGTTTCAGTATCATTAAATTTACCATCATAAACTGTTTCATCTTCAGCGTCATCTTCAAAATCGCTCTAAACAGGAGAGAAAATTGCCTCTGCGTTGGCCTCTGTTAACTATTGTTTTATAGTACCATTTGCCTTATATCTAACCCCAGTATACATTGTATTAAAAGGCTTAACTGTAATTGTTGGATTGGCTGCTACATTACCTCCAACATTATCTGGAGTCCAAATACGAATAGTGATATAATCATCTACATAATCTCCAGCAAACCATTTACTATCACAGTAATCTAATCTTTTATTAACAAAATATCTTAAATATTCTTCTCCAGTTCCTTGAATTTTTGGTAAATGACTTGCATCATTTGCAATCCATTCTTTTCCATCTTCACTCAAACTACCTGTTTTTAAAGGATAAATATATTTATACTCAATATCTTCATTATAAATATTTTCACACCATTGATTAGATCCTTGAGTAATAAATCTATCAATAAAAGTACTATATTTGAGTTTGTCTTGTCTTAAATTTGCATACATTTCTTTAATTTCTTTAGGAAAACTCAATCTGAAATTTTCCCATAAAGCACTTTCTTGTCCATTATACACATTACCTTCTCCATACTTATCAGTATCTTCATTGTAATAAGAATAAACCATTGCACCTACATTGTTTAATCCAAAACAAGTGTCACTATCATAAAACCATGGTTGCCATTTTCCGCCAATCTCATTGCCGTCACTATCGGTTGTTTTTCCCCAGTATGTTAAAAATAAATTTTTAGCTCTTTGGTCTACCATTAATGCTACAAAAGTATATACATAATAAACTAAGGTATAATGCATATCAAAATGTTGTTCAAATTCTTCTTTAAATTTTGCTAAACGATAATCTTCACTATCTACTGTATAAGTTGTTGCAAATTCCCCTTCTCCATAAGTAACGGATGATTGACCAATGACTTCACTTAATGGTTTATTTGTTGCATTTTTTCTACTCGTTGAATAAACCCAATCATGTAAAGCTCTAAATCTTTTAATAGCTTCAGTTCTCTAAAGAGCTAATTCTTTTCTTTGTGCAGATGTAAGAATTTCTGATTTCTCTAATTCCTATAACTCTTCAATTCTGTCAAAAGAAATTTCTAATTCATTTTCTAATCCTTCATTAATTTTGAAAGGTGCTAAATATCTTGGCTCAAAATCATCTTTCCAATTGTCTGGAATTTTTCCTAAAAAATTGCAAGCATTACTATCATTATTACAGAATTCCCAACACTCAACATCATAATTTTTTGTAAATCCAAAAGCTTCTTCGCTTCCCTTATCAAAATTAAAATTATATTTTCCAATAAAAACCGGGTCTTCATCAAAAGAAGCCTAATGAAATACTACAATTGGATAACCATAGATTGAAGTTCTACATCTTTCATCATCTTTTTGCGCAGGTGTTTTTTCTGAATAAAAACTATGCACAAAATTCGCATTTTGAGTATTATGTGTTCCAGTTCCTTCTGCATAATCTGCTTTTAAACAAAAAACTTTAGTTGGAATTTGATTAGCTTCATGCTAGTGAATATTCTTACATTTGATTTTAAAATTCTTTCTAATGTAATACTAAGAAGATGTTCCTTGGACATCGATCGTTCCATTATCTTCAAAACTTAAATTAGGATCAAATAAACATTCATATTTAAAAGAAGCATCTCTTTTATCACCCTTATAAGTTGGTAAATCTCCTATGATAGTAAAAACAGAATTTTTTTCTTTTAATAACTTATATGATAATTGATTATATTCATCATAAATATTGTTATTATCATAATATTCCTTTTGAATAGCAATATTTGGCTAATCATAAATAAAATTATCAACAATTTCTTTCGAACTTAATGCTCTATTATAAGCTCTTATATTATAAATATCAATACTACATTCTTCAGAACCAAAAACTATATTCAAAGGATTGGTTTGAGAAAATGTTTCTGTTGGAGAATATTGTTTTGAACTGGTTAAAACACCATTCAAATAAATTGATGCCAATCTTGTTGTAACATATTCTCCCTCTTGAGTTTTATTATTTGATTCAACTACAAAAGAAACTTTTACCCTTTCTTCTTCATTGAAATTAGCACTTAATTCAGTACCAGTTCCTCTAAAAGTAATTTTATTCGCACTTACTTTAAATCCAACATTGGAATTGTTCATGCAATTAATTGCTATTGCATTTTCATTATTAACATCTCTTATGGCAAAATCTAATTCTAAAGTATATCCACTTTTAATCAAATTATTCTCTTGACTAGGATCATATTTAAATGGCTAAAAATTTAAAGTTGCTGAAGAACGCCCATTTAATCTTAATACTGAATTACCGTCATTGTCTGATAACCAACCAGTTCCACTATTTCTATCATTAACCCAATTTACATTTTCAAAAGTTGTTGAATAATCTCCATATGCCCAAGTACTAATTGTCTCAGAATTTTCTTTATTCGTTCTTCCATTTGCAGTTAAATAAATTAATAAACCAGAATCAATGATATCATTGCTAGATTCAGATTTTGTTACTTTAACCGCCCAGGTCGCAGATGATAAAGACGTTTGCGCTCCAGTCATTGCATCAGTATATTCGTAAAGAATTGAAAAATATACTGACTTTGAAACTGGATAATCTCTTATTTTCCAAACGTCATGCTCTAAAGAATTGACAAGTCTTTCATTAGAAATGCTATAGGTGACAATGTCTCCAAGCTCATTTTCATATGCAACTACCAATTTAACTTTACAATTTGCCTCCTGAGCCGGATCATTTAACATATAATAAAAATTAATTTGACTTCCCTAAGTAACTTCTTTTTCTTTTAAATAAGAAGCAAGCATTGGCTAATGTCTTTCTGTCAAAGGATTCGGTGCATTTGCTGTACATAAAATAGTATAAAACGCTGTAACTGGCTCAAGAGTTTTTTCACCAACTATAGTTGTCATAGATACTTCTAGTGTATATATTCCATAAGTTAAGTTATTAAAAGTTTTTGTTCTTTTTGTATTTGTTGTTGAAAAAATCTCAACATCACTAAAAATTAACTAATTATCTTTTTTTAGTATAAAAGTAGCAGTTTTTTCCCCTACTCCAAGAGGAGTATACGAATAATTAAAATTTGAAGTTGCTGTTGAAAAAATTTTTTTTGTCCCTTTCGCAGTAAGCTCAGAATCATCAATCTCTAACTTTACAACTGTTCTCGAAAATTGAAGAATTTTATAATTGCCATAAACATCAGAACATTTAATTTTAATATAATTTTCACCAGCACTTAAACAACTTGTGATATCCTCTATTAAATACTAATTCAAAGAAGTACTCTATTTAATATTCTTTTTTCTTTTAGTAACATCATTAACAATAACTTCTAAAATACCACTACCTGTAGAAGAACCATCTATAGTAGCCCAAAATTCAAATACTATTTCACATTTTTCTCCATAAATAATAGCGTCTTCAACTAGCATATCCGGATGCGCTACCAATGAAATGGATGCGGAGCCGCCGCCACCACCGCCGCTACCTCCACCACCAGCAACTGTTAATCGAAGAGTTTTTATATGAATATTATCAACTTCTAGTACTCTATAAAAGCATCCGTCTTTATTAAAAATTAAATCATTTGGCTAAGGATAATTTGATTGATATTCTTCATCAAAATCTGATAATTCAAATTCCATCTTAGAATCCAAATTATTAGAATCAGTATCCTTATTTGCAAAAATAATTCCAGTGCTTTTTCCCATTGGTAAAAGTTTTGAATCTTTACCCAATAAAATTTGTTTTGTATCTATTGTAAAATATAAAGTTCCTTCTTGAATCTATTTTCCTTCTTCTATTTTTTTAGCATAATCAGAAGAACATTGTATAAAACTAAAAGGAACTCTATTAACACTAACACTCATATTATTTTTTCTCCTTCCTATTTATATATTAAAAAAATTTTTATTAGAAATAATAAAAATTTTATTTACTCTTATTAACCTCGGCTTCAATTTTCGCAGTAATATATGCGTTAAGATCTCCATATGCGTCGCGCAAATATTCTTTTGCGTCTTCGGTAAGAACTGACATAATTGCGTCATATGTCATCTAAAAAGCTTCCTATTGAGCCTCCGCAGTGAAAACGTTCTTCTTCTTTAAAGCTTCGACATAAGTTTGATTAGTAGCAATAACGCAATCGCTAATAGTTTCTGATAACATTATAATATATTTATCAGCAATATCATTTTCAATTTGATTTGTTAATTCCTTGCTCTTGGCTCTAATAAACTTTACTAAATAAGCAGTTAATACGCCCAAAAGCGGAATTATACAAACTTGAAAAATTTCCATTAACATATTTAAAACCTCTTGTTTCATTTTTATGTACCTCCCTAACTATTTTTTAATTTAAAGTAAATCGTTCCCTCTTTTGGATTTGATAAAGATTCAAAATAATCTTTTACTTCAGAAGTTCCATAATAATAAGGCAACCTTTCTACAGGAATCTTGCCATTAGCATCTAATAACTAATGACCAAATACTTGAAAAGTATTTGCTCGGTTATTAGTGCCCTGTCCTAACTAAATTGCATTACTTGCTCCTGCGGGTATCTCTGCTTTATAGCCTATTGACAAACTATTCCAACTTTTAGCTTTAGCAAATAAACCAATTGCAATGCCAGCATAGCTACCCTTTCCAACCGTTGCAAAAGTACCAATTGAAATTCCACCAGCAGATAAAACACATGTTTGCATCCCGATTGATAATCCATTTGAAGCCTCAACTTTTGCATCTTCTCCGATAGATATTCCTACATCGATTCGTTTATCTGTAAAATCATTTTCCATTTCTTGAGGTATTTCATTATTAAATAAACCTACATAAGCTTTATTGCCTATCGCAACACAAGCTGTACACTTATTTTCAATTTTCACTTCAGAACCAATAGCTAAAGATCTAGAGCAGTCTTCACCAATTTTTGAATTATAGCCGATATTAATTGCATAATCAGATAAATATCCTATTGAAACCCCCTTATTTCCCGACGTAGAGTTAAGTTCTTTCTTTGTACAATCATTATACCCAATAACAACTGATCCATTACTATTTTCACCAATAGCTACATCACAACCAACTGCTATACTATAAGAAGAACTCTATCCTATTAAAGGATTTGTATTAAACTATTGGCCATTTTTTTCATCATTTATATATTGTTTATAACCAATAGCAATAGAGTGTGATACATTATCTTTAATAAAACTTAAATCTTCAAGTTCAGTATCATATCCTCCTAAAGCAATACACCATGAAGTCTCTTCTCCAATATTTATTCTATTACCAATACCAAAATTACCTTGACTATCGCATCCTATTGAAACGTCATTTCCTAGGACAATAGAATAATCACTGGGTAATGGCATATCTGTATTTTCAGGCTAGCCATTAGCAATAATACAATTATTACCAATTAAAGTAACATTAGAAGAATTGCCTAAAACAGTTAAATTATCTCCAAAAACCAAAGTATTTTTAACATCAAATGTTTTAATACTTTTACCTAAAGTTATTAAATTATTACCTGAGCTCTATTCTAAAGCAGAAGGACCTAGTTTTAATACATAATTAATTTTTTCTTCATTATCAATAACTTCAGTAATTGTATATGCATTAAGAAAACTTCCTAAAGTATCTTCAAAATTATCACTTGTAAAAATATTTTCTAAAATAGTTTTTGGAAAATAAGTTATCTATTCACTATTAAAATTTCCTTCTTCAGTTAATTGAATTAACTATCCATTTTTATAACTATAAGCCATAATATGATTTTACTCCTTTCTCTCAATCATTAACATATCCATCTAAAACAAAAAACATTGTTCCAACTTCAATATTTTTATTTTTTATTTTTTCAAGTAACTCATCTGTATTATGAAAAATTGCTGAAGGATTTATAACCAACTAGCCACTAGAATTAAGCAATCTATAATCATGTATCTATAATCCTCCAAGCATATTAGTACCTTGCCCAAGCTATATTGCTTGTTTAGGATATATTAATTCATCTTCCTCATTTCTTCCGCCTATCTTTGCTCCATTTCCAATTGCTATTGAATCAATTCCATAGCCTTCTATATTATTACCTATTAAAATATTTAAGCCAGAATTGGCTATTGCAGATGGCTGTTCAACACTTCCCTAAATATTATACCCAATAGCAATAACGTTATTCTATATAGAATCCTAATATTTAGTTATAACATTTAACTTATTACCAATACATATCCCAGAAGAGCACTACTAGATATCATTCCCCATTAAAACTGAATATAAATTATTAGAATTCCCATGTAAATAAATGTTAGTTCCCACAACAAGACCACTACAAGGAAAATTTATATCACTTTCAATTCCAATACTCATAGAATCATTAGCTATTCTTATGCTACCAACATCATTTTCACTACCCCAACTTAATTGTGTAAAAGAATTATCCGAATGTGAAAGCGTTATAGAATAACCTTCCATACTAATTGTTCTCATATTAACTGAATTATTAAATGAACCATCCACACTATTTATTATTACGTCACTCCCAGTTTTAAAAGAATGTCCATTAATCCACAATTTATCATTTTCAAATTTCAAAGAATTATTTCCAATTTCCAAAATAGATTCAGAATCATTTTTAGAAAAATTAACTTTTTCAAGATCTCTCCCAATTCCTATGGAAAGTGAATTATTATTAGAAATATCAAATTTATAATAATTTCCATTAATTTTTGGACTTATCTTAAAACTATTAAGATTAATAGCTTCAGTATTTAAATTTAAACAATTATTTTCCTTAGATAAATGTATGTCTCCAGTTAAACTTAATTTATTATTATCATCATAAGGATTTGTAATAATAATATTTTTTTCATCGTCTTTAAAATTTATTAAATCGCTCAATTTTATCAATTTATTATCATTGTCTTTAAATAAAACTTGATCTAATAAAGTTTTTGGCGCATACGCACAATCGCCCTTAAAATCACTTATCCAACCAGTTTTTATTTCTTTTGCCATATATAAAACTCCTTTCTCTCAAAAATTTTTCTATATATAAATAAAAAAAATTAAAAAACATTTATCTTCTCTTGACCAAAAAAATAAAGGTAGAAATATTTTAAAAATATTTCTACCTTTATTCAAATCAACCATTTTCAGATGTTTCGTTATTATCTTCTTCATCAAACCATGAATATTCTTCATTGTCTATCTAAAAAGTTAAAGATTTCAATTCAACAACCTTAATTCTTTGCTCATCTAAAAGAGAAGTTCCATAAAATCCCATTAAAAAACCTCCTTATAAACTTATATAATCTATTAAAATTAACAAATTGTCTTCTCCTTTTACTTGTAAAAATGCTAATTCAGTAATTAAAGCATCGCAATCTGTTAAATCTAATTCATATATTCCAGTAGCACCAATAGATATAATGTTTTCTTCATATCCATTAAAATAAAACTATGTATTTGGTTTTGCCTAAATACCAATTTGAATTACCGTTTCATCTTGACTAAGAACATTTGCTTTAAGTATTTTTTTTAATTCTTTAACAGTAAAAGTTTTTTGTCTTAATTTAACAGTTTTAATTTCCTCCATTTTCAATTACCTCCATTAAATTATTCTTTGAGCAGCTTTAGTAACTATTAATTGCATAGTAGCATTATAAGTTAATGGCACCGTTATTTTGCTAATAATATAATCTCCATTCAATCCTAATGTCTCATCACATAAATAAATTTTTGTGTTTGGCTATAAATAATAAATAGGAATTGTGGTTATCGTAGAAGATTCAATACAATAACTATGTTGATAAATTAAGTCATTTAATTTATCTTTTGCGGACCGCCCTTGCGCACTAATTGAAAAGTATTCCTCTGGAATCTATAGATATTTAAAGCCTTCTCGCTCATTAAATTTTTTTTCACTGCCATCATCCTAATAAAAAATTATTTCTGGAGTTTCTCTAAAATATATAGATTTTACCTCATTATCATTTACAACTTTTGGTCTATTACCAATCATTGGAACGCTAAAACTAGCCAATTCTCCTCCTGAATCTAAAAAATCAAACCAAAAATTAAGATCCCATGGAGACTCATAAACTGAACGATTCCAATATAATCGCTCATTTGTAAAAACAGTTTCAATATACTTAAAATATACAACATCATTATCTATATACTCTTCTTCTTTTCCAATTGAATCATATATTTTTTTCAAAGTTTCTTTATCTCTAATTTCTTTAATAATAACATTATCATAAATAGGCATACTTTCTAATAGCACTGGCGCTTCAGCGGTTAAATAAACATAACTTTCTGGATTAAACTAACCATTTTCATCAGTTAATTTTATATTATCATATACTAAATTGCCCTACGCATCATATGCTTTTCCTAAATTCTAAACTGTATAAATAGGATTTTCATTTTCATCATAAACATAATAATAAAAATTTTTAGCATTTTCTAATGCTTCTCGCAATCTTTCTTCAAGAGTTTCTATCTATGAAATTTTTTTTCGCAACAAAATAGGGTCTTTTTCTTCATTTGCTTCTTTCGTTGCATTTTCTATTTGAATTCTTATTTTTATAATATCATTTTCGATATCTGGATTATACAGCTCTCTCCAAAAGCCAATTAAATCACTATAATAAGCTTCATATCCTGTGCGACCGCCCGGATATAAATCACCATTGGCTTCAACTATTTTTGTTTCAAAATCATCTAAATGCCCGTATGCTAAAAAATCTGCAGCCATACGATAAATAATTTCTCGCCAATCATACTTTTCAGTAGTATAGGTATAATGATACTATTTTTTTAATGCTGTCCCATATTTTTCATTATATGATTTTACCTCTTCTTCGTTAACTTTTATAACCGTATACCTAGTTGGTTTTTTGTCTATAGCATATCTGATATGAATTGGATACTATTTACTATCAGAACTGATTTTTGTTCCCCATACCGAGTAATCATTTTTTAAATTTAATAAATTTGGATTTTTTGAAAATGAAGTAATTGTTTCTAAATCATTAAACAAATATGAATATTCTTCATTTTCTTGTGTAATATAAGTTTCGTTATTGCTTTGAGCAATTGGAGACCAGTCAACATCTACATAATCTTTTTTCTTCTAAAATACAAACTATCCATCTACATTATAAAAATATTCATATCTTCCAAGCATTTTTATAATTTTATCAAAAACAGAAGTAATAGTTTCTCCTATGTTCGCAATTAAATCTCCATTAAACACTAAATCTGTTTCTCGATATCCAGCAGCCTAACCATATTCTAATTTTGCAACATAATAAAATTTTCTTTCTGTAACATCCATGTCAACAAATTCAATAATTTTAGGAAATTTAGATCCCTCAGAAATATTTATCAATGTTTCTAAATCTAAATTGGTTAACTCTTTTAGAGGGCATATTTTATAAAACGTACTTACTCTTCCATCTGAATCTGGGAGATATACATTACACATTTTTTCTCCATCTAAAGTTGCATTATGATAAATATTAGAATTAATTTCTCGATATACATATAAGGGTTGGTCTTGTCTATATTCCAAAAGCTCTAAACCTTGAACATCTAAATCATTTATAATAATATTATGATAAGGTTCTTTGGCATAAATATGAACTGCGTTTCTGATAATTTCATAAATTGGAATTTTTCTAATTTCCCAAATCCCATCTATAGTTTCTTCTTGAATGGTTCCAAAATCAGTCTTCCCCTCTACGGAACCTCCAATTTCGCCATTTAATAAAGCCATTTTATCTTTTCCAGAAATCTAAATGGTAAAATTATTAACTGTTCTTGAAGTATTAAAAGTTGTAATTAAAAACAATCCCTAATTAAACCAAATAATATCTGGATAAATTGAATTAATATTATTTTTTAAACCGACTTCTAATTTAAATTTTGTATTTAATCCCCAATAATAGTCATCGTATTTAAAATTCTAAGCGACAATTGATAAGGAGCAGGTGCGACGGACCGCACTTGCTCCATCAATATTTACACTTCCTTGAGTAACGCGACCTTCAATTGTTTGAACCGGTCTTTCATCAAAAGTTAAAGCAGTAATTTTTGCATAAACAACTTTATGTTTTATTCTAACAAGTTTAGATAAAAAATTCTAATCATAAATCATTTGTTTCTAAATCCTCCCTTGTAAAGAAATTTTTTTCTTGATAACAAATATCTAATATCAACCCATTTCCAAAAACTATTTCTTTAACATCTTGTAAATCTTGTTCCATTAATTCTATATTTGACTAAGTTCTATTAATAGTATTTTTTAAAATATCATTTATCTCATACTAAATAGAACTTAAAGCAATTGGCAATTCCGATCCAATCTAAACTCTAAAAGATGGAGTTTTTTCACTTAATGTTTTTCCATCCTTACTCATGAAATATTTATTATCATATTTATATATATCATAAAAATTATTTTCACAAGGAACTGTAAATTCTTTATCCATATAATATTAATCATCTTTTTTATATACATCTACAATATTTTTTCTAGTAATTCTTAAAAAATAAATTTTATTTAAATTTGAAGGCTTAAAAATATTGTAATTATTTTGAACTGCTATTTCTTCTTCGCTATAATCTCCAAATCCATTATACTATTTAATTTTATCATAAACAGTCATTTTTACTATAGTATCAAAATCTAAAATAGTATTATTTACTTCGTAGCAATAAGATAATTTTGCTCCTTCTGCAGGAGTTAAATTTTCTACCTTGATTATTCCACTTATTGAGGCTGGAATAGTATAAGTTCCATTAATACCGATAGTAATAATAGAAGTTGTATTATTTGAAAAATAAAATTTAAATTTGGATCCAGGTGAAGCATCAAAAATTTTAATTTTTTCTCCAGCACCAAATAAATTAAAAATTTTTAACTCATTAGAAAATTCTATCTAATCAAATTTATAAACTGTTTCACTTTCAAACTAGCTTTCTCCAAATCCTAAATTAATTAAATTTTTAATAGAAGCATCTCCAATTTCATAAGCAGTGCTATTAAATGTGTATAACATTCTTCCGAGTGTATCGTTTGGAGTTAGAGATACGTTAATTAATCTAATTAAAAAATTACCCTCTGTAGGAGATTTAAATAATTTAGGTTCTCCATTTGTTAACCACTCTAACACTTTTTCTCTAAATATTCTTTCTTTATAGATATTTTCTTCTATTAAATTAGTAGGAAAATAGTTTTCTATTAATTTATCATTACTTTCCAAAGTTCTTTCTCTAATTTCATTATTATAACCTATTAATCCCTAAATGAATTTTTCATTGTCATCCATTAGCATAGATATTAATCCAGATAATTGAAATTCTTTATATTGAACATTTCCATTTCTAATAACAAAAGGATATTTTCCACCAATAGTATCAATTTTTGTTTCTAAGACAGTAGATTTAAAAGAATTAATTTTAGGATTAAACTTTATTTTTAACTATTTATCTTTATCCATTAAAAACATATCTTCAAATAAAGCCTAAACAGTTTCTTCGCTTATCATTTTATTGGAATGAAAATCTATTGAATTATATCCTTCGACAGAATATTTATAAGAAACTCCGTGCTCAACTGTGTAATCATCCCATAATTTAATTATCTCTCCTGGAATTATCTAATGTTTATTAAATCTAATCCTATGAACTTCTGCCCATTCTTGAAAATTATCTTTGTCACTTGCTCTAGAAACGATAAAATTTCCAGTAATTGACTTTTTTAATAATAAATCATGTGTTTTAAGAAATACTGATATACATCCATCATCATAATTATTTTCTGCTATTAAATTACAACCGATATCCAAATCAATTGTTTTAGTATTTAATATCTAGTATTTTCTACTTGCGGCAACCAATCCATTAATTGTTTTTATTTTATAGATAATATAATATTTTTTATCTATTTCTAAAAAAGTATCTAATTTCCAATGATCTTCTGTATAAGAAATTGAAGAATCCGAAGTACTATCGTGCACCAATTCCCCACTGGAAGCAACTACTTTATTAAAAGCATCTTGAATAATAAATTCATATGAATAAATTTTTTCACTAACATCTTGATCTACTTGTGAATAAGTTCCAGTAATGCTCATAGAACTATAATAACTCTTTTTTTCCAATTCTGGAATTGACAATTTTGGAACAGTTGTATATTTAAAAACACCAAGAGTAGAATAATATCCAACCAAATCCGAGTTTCCATAATTTGAATCTTTAGATATTAAAGCAATCTAAATTTTATAAAATTGTCCAATATTCAATTTAATAGTCTTATCTAATAAAAAATCAGCATAATATAAATTTTCGGAATTCTCAAAACGAACAGTACCTTCCTACTATCCTATTTCAGTATTTGTCTATAAAGTTTTAATTATACATCTTACTCTTTTGTCAAAATTTTCTATGTCTACAGCGCGATTTATAATAAAAGGAATAGATAACGTTTCTCCAGCTTGCGCCGGTAGCTTACTCTCTATTGTAGGCGGGTATAATTTTGCCATTGACCTGACTCCTTTCTCTCTAAAAAATTCGGCCACGATCCTACTATAAGGTCGCGGCCGCAATTATTAATCTATCATAAACATTAAAGTTCCCATTTGTTCTGGAGTAAAACTCATATCTTCAGGAAAATCTTCAATGCTAACTGTGTGAATATCAACTTCTTGAGTAATGGCAAATAAGCTTAAAACCTCTTGATTTGCTTCATCAATTTTATCTTCTGGAACAATAATTTCAGTTTGCTCTTCATTTACTTCTCCAAATTTTTTAATAATATCATTTCTTAAATTTTCAATTTCTTGAGATAAGATAATTAAATTCTATCTATTTTTTTGAATATAAAAATTTATCTTAACTGGTAAATATTGTTCAAAATCTTCAAACATTTTATTTAAAGCTTTAGCTAATAAATAAATATCTTGGTTTGTTAAAGTCATTGTTTTCATAGTTTTAATCTCCTTTTTATCTTAAAAAAATTTATATATATTAATTACTATTTTAATAGCATCCTTTATCAACTAAGATTCTTCACTTTATTTTCAAGAGTAGCTACACGTGAACTAAGATTAGTTATTTCACTTTTAAAAGAACTAAGCTCTTTTATACTAGAATCTAATTTATTAATATTTTCCTAGACATTGGTTAAGGTTGAAGAAAGATCTGCTTCAGCCAACTACAATTTTTGGAAAGAACCAATATTAGCAGATATATTACCATCCCAATCTAAAGAGTATTTAATATCTGAAGAATTGTAATTTATCTAAAATGGATATTTTTCTGCAGACGTGTCAATAACAATTTGTTTTGTAATTCCATCTTCAATCTTCTTACCAATTATTTTTACAGTCTTTGGATCTATTCTAACAACTTCATCATTTTTTGAATATACATAAATTCCAAAAGTATCAATGTCCTAATATTCATCATAATTCTTTTCAACAGATCCAATCACAATTCCATTGACGCTCTAATCGCTACTATCGTAAATCATTTGTCCACCTTGCATCTATACAATATTACCGGCTGAAGTAGACATTTCTTTTTCTCCAGTTAAATTTAAATATCCATTTCTATCTATTGTAATATAAAGGGGCTGCGCCCAGTATATTTCATTATCTTTAAAACAATAAACTGTTAAATATAAATTTTCTCCATATAAATAATTATTGCAAACCGATAAAGAATTACTGTCATTTAAAGTTGGCATATAGGTTGCCAATATATCCATAGAAGGAATTTCATCTTCTTGAATTTCTAATCCATTAGAATCACAATATTTTATAATCCATTCAATATTTTCAGTAATTTCTTCAGAAGTATTCCAATCATATAATTCATAATTCCCTTTATAGTATTCAGGATTTTTTCCATCTTCATCATAAGTAATTGTAGTTGTACCTTTAATATAATATCCTTCTTTTGCAAAGGGTATTGGAAAATAACCTGTTAAACTTTCTGTGGGATAAAAATATATAATAATTTTTAATACCGCATATAAAGTCTAAATATCTAAATCAATATAATCTTCATCGTAAGTAATTCTACATTTTACTAAAGTTGGATCATCTGTATCCACACCTAAATATTCAATTGTATAAGGCGAAGGTCCATCAAAAGTTATTGTTGAACTACTAAATTCTTTTTCTTCTCCAAATTTTCGGCTAGTAAGCTCTTCTTCAGAAATCATTTGAGCCTACGATTCATCAGTCTCCTACGGTTCTTCATAAACCATATGACTTAAAATAAAATATTCATCACTTAATTGAATTTTATTGCCTTCCTTATCAATAACTCGTATAATTAAATCAAGCGGAGTGTCTTTAGTTACAACCATCTATTCATTAATACTTTCAATCTAAATTGTATAATCATCAATTTTATAATTATAAACTCCAAACTTCAATTTAATCTCAGTTTCTAAATGTCTATAATCAGTATTTTTAATTATACAAATTATTGAATTTTTAGAATAAGTGCTTAAATAATAATCATTTATTTTATAACTAAAATAATAATCCTAATCACTATTTATTGTTTTAGAATATCCATAATAATCTTCTTTATATAAAGAATCCGTTTCTTCTATTGGAACAAAAGTATCATTTACAAATGTTCTTAACATAGTTTTATCTTTAGGGATAAACCAATATACAGTTGAACCAATTAAATTTTCTGGATTATCAAAAGAAACCTTTAAAGTCCTTTGAACATCTTTTTCTCCTGGATTTATTAATTTTCCATTTTTATTATATAATAAATAATTTTCAGAAGAATTTAAATCATGCTGAATTGAAATATTTCTATAACCTAAAAGATTAGTAAAAATCAAAGGTTCACTATAATAAACCTAATGATTATATACTACCACAGCCATAATTCTTTCTTCTGCTGCGCCAAGGTCTAAAGTTACATTTAAGAAACCTTCATTTTTATTTGGTTTTTTGTCATAATACATTTCATTGTTTATACCAATATGACCAGAAGAAGGTAAGCCTATATTGTTTGAATTTGGTATTTTTACCCAATTTATTAAATTATTTGATGTTAATTTATCATTAGAATCTTTAAATTCTGTAGCGCAATTAGGACAATATCTATACCAATAAATAGAATACCTATAATTTTTTTCTAACTCTGCTTCAGTATTTTCATCATATTTTAAATCATAAACTCCATCACTAAATCCCAAATAATTATTTTTTTCATCTTTATTTACCCATAATAAAGAAATTTTTCTATTATTACTGCCAATTTCATTTTTATCATTATAATTTAAATTTCCTGATGTATACAATTTAACAGTATTATCAGAAACTTCGTTAACACTCAATCCGAATCCAACAGTAATATTTTTAAAAAATATATTCTAAATTTCCTCGTTATTTGTATTAAACATTGGTGATAAAAACTCTTTTGTCTCTGTTGTTGTATAATATTTAAAATTATTTTTTTGATATAAACTAATTTTTAATTTATAAATACTTCCAACAAAAGAAATATCAAATTTCTAAATTTGTTGAAAATAAGTTGAAAATTGATATGGATCACCAATCATTAAAGAACTATCAAAATATAAATATTTGTCTGGAGTTTTAGAATTTTCATTTAAAAATAAACCAATTTTAACTCCATAGCTACCACTAACAATTTTATTTTTAAAATTAGTTTTTACATCAGCTTTAATATATAAAATATCATAAATAGAATTCTAAATTATATCTTCATATTCACTTTTGGTTAAATCAATATAAGCTATTTCAATTTCAGAATTAATATTTGAATTTGCGGCAATACTATATATATTAGATGAATTAACCAAATCTCCTGACATATCAATAATATTTTCTAATGAAGAAATATATGAAATTGGAGTAATTGAATTTGTAGGAATATATTTTCCTTCAATAAATTTAGTCTATGTAAAATCTCCATTTGGGACAGAAACTCTTACCTAATCACCATTATTATAAATACTTTCACCGTATGCAATAAAACTAATTGCGCCATCGGATACGGTGTATTGACCATTCTTCTTATTAATATCGTCTTTTATTGTGCATACTAAAGTTTTATCAAAATATAAATCTTCTAGTCGCTTATCTACAATTATATCTATTGCTTGAAATAATTGCTCAGTATCAAAACTCATTCTATCCCTCCTTTTTCTCCATATTTCTATTATAACATAATTTTTCTGGAAAGTCAATTTTTTAATTTGGGCCAAAAATAAAAAATCGGGTAGGTTATAAATTTTATAACCTACCCTAAAAAAATTAATATCTATTACTATATTGCGATGCTTTGTTTATTAAATTTTCAAATGCCATTTCAATTTCATTCCTATCAGATACTCCTGGGAAGTTCGCTTCAATATGAACATTCTACTCTAAACCTTGATCAAGCGATGCTAAATTAGTGGCATATCGGCGTAATCTTTGATCAAAACTTAAATTATTTTCATACAATTTTAAAGTTTCATATATTTTATCTATACTATCTAAATAATTTTTTGTATCATTTTTATTTAAAACCAATTCTTTTTCATGTAATACCGCAAGTTTTCCATATGAGCCCCATTCTCCAGTGTATCCTCCAGTGTCAAAACTCATAAAGCCAGAACCAAACATTCCCATAAATCCAGAAAGCATATTCATCCAAGAGGAGCTACTTCCCCAAGAAGAACCACTGCCTCCAAACCAATTTCCGCCACTTCCCCATTGATTTTTATTTCCGCTAGAATGATTTGTTCCGCTTTGATTTACATCCACAACTGGTTCATTATCTTCTTCCCATGTCCAATCTTCATCATTAACTCCGTATAAGCCAGATAAATCCTTTATTGTTTGATTTATTGTTTTAACATAGTTTTCTAATGATACAATTGTCGCTTCAATCTATTCTCTCTGCTCAATCCAAGCCTATGTAATATCATTGACACCGTTAAGCTCTTTCTCAATTGCTGGAATTAAATTATTTACAATCTAATTTGCCATTATTGTATTTTGATCGACAACATTTTCAGTTGCTCCTTCAAGATTTTCAAGGTTGTCTCCAAGATCATCGGCACCAATCTCATTCATTTGATCGTTATAATCTTGCATGGTTTCTTTAGATTTTTCAATATAATTATTTACTTCATCCATTATCTAATTAATATCCATAAAGGATGTTCCGAAAACAGTTGACCAAGCATCTGCGGCGACTCGACTATCAGTATTTAATGCCTTTAAATACAAATCATAAATTTGTTTTAATTTTTCAAAATAATATCCAGTAGAGGTAATTAGTGCATCATTATACTCCTCTTCACTCTCATATTCTTTATTTCGATATTTTTCATTAATTTCATTAACTTCATCAAACATCTCTTTTTTAAGTTGCTCAAACTAATTAGCATAATTATTAGCATTATCATAAGCAGTCTAATACATTTTCTACTCAGCATCTGCAACTTTTTGTTCAGCATCCGCAATCTAATCTGCGTTTGCTGTATAAACATATCCAAAATTACCAGCGCTATCTCTTTGCAATCTAACGGTAGATTTTGCGTTTTGAGCTTCTTCTAATGCGATTTTAGCCAAAAGCAAATCATACTCGGCCTATTGAATATCTAATTCATATTGACTAACTTCTGTTTGTTTCTGAAGTTGCTTAGTTTCATTAATATAATTTTTTAATTTGCGCTTTGCGACTTCATTAGTTGTTTTATCAATCTCTTTTTGAGCGTTTCGAATTAATTTTTCAGTTTCATAAATTTTATTTGTTGAAGTTAAATATTCTTCTCTTAATGAAGCAGCCTTATCCATTTTAGAAAGAATTAAATCGAATGAAGAACCTCCGGTAAGAGCGTTTTCAAGATCTTTTGCTAGGCTTTCCATAATATTTTCCATAATTGCTTTTACGGTTTCAGCGCGAGTTTCAACATTTGAGAGATATTCCTCTTCTGCTTCATTCGCCATTGAAAGTGCTGTCATATAATAGTCATGAAAATCCTTAGCAGCTTCGTCGTCTCCCTATAAAGAAGCGGTTTCCTATAATGATAACCAATGACTAGCCTAAGTTCTATACATTTCCATTTGTGCTTTCGATGTTTTAGCCATATTTTCAGCATTTATAGCCTACGCTTCTAAAACAGTATTAATTTTTTTATAATCTTTAGTCTTTCCTAATAATTCAATCATTGTAGAATAATGTTCCAAAACAGAATTTTGATGATCCATTATGTCAGTGTATTTGGACATTTCATCTGCGGCCGCAGACAATGTTTCTTCATAATACCCTTTCATAGTGGTATCTAACTCATGTAATGCTTCGGCAGCTTCTAACATGCCATCACGCATCTAAGTTAAGCCTTCGTGATAATCAGCGTCAGTAATTTCACCTTTGTTATATTTTTCAGTTAAATCACTAAGGCCTTTTTCATACATAGCAATACTTTCCATATAATTAGCAAGTTGATCGTTAACCATTAAACTCGCAGCTTCAGCCATAGAATAAAAATCATCTTCTAATCTACCAAGTAAATGCTCTATTAATGCCAAGTCTGCCTCATTAATTTCAATGCGGATTTCAATTTCTTCAGACCACATAGCAAAATTATTCTATAAAATTTCAATACCTTTTTCTTGTAATTCAATTTCAAGGTCTTCCATCATTTCAATTGATTCATAATATAAACCAAGATATTCATCAAAATCTGCTAATAAATCATTATAAGGATCTAAAGTAGATTCTTGGAATTCACTTTGTTGATCTGCAGTTGACATACCATTATATTGATTTTCTAAAGAAGATAATTTGCTAAATAACTAATCATAAACCGATTCAATATTTGTTATATCGCCGGTAATTGGATCAATCTCTAAGGATACTCCTAATTCAGAAGCAACGCCTTTAAGATCATTTAAATCTGATTGAGCATATTTTTTTGCTTCTTGATATTTCTATTGAAGTAATTCTATTTCTTCGCCTAATAATTTATTTTGCTCTTTTAAATTATCAATATGCTTTTTGCCCCATAAAGTTTCAGATACATTTTGAACTTTTGTCATAGTGTCGGCTAAGTTATCAAGTTTATCATCAATCTATTTATAGCGCTCTCCCATATCAGAACGTTTGGTTTTTTTCATAGGTTTCGCAGGAGAAGATTCAGAACCTCCGCCTCCGCCCGAGCCTCCACCTCCGCCAGAGCCTCCACCATTACCACTTAATCTTGTCATGTCTGCAGATTCAGCTTCTGGGATATAAGCGTCTTCTGTTCCAAAGGTAATATCTCCAGCAAAATTTTCCATAACTTTTGCCAAGTTAGACAATTGAGAAGTACTAATTGTTGCAGTAGAATTTCCTTCGCTATCAGTAGTAATTGATATAATTTCTTCTGTAGTACCATTTATAGCTTGCAATTCTTCTTGCAATTTTTTCAAATCTTCTGCTGAACCACTCATTGTTAATGTAGATCTTCCAAGAGCAGTTAAAATTGCTGCTAAGGCTTCCGCAGTACCTTCGGCATTTTCTAATGATGTTATAACACTTGCTAAATCAGCTTCACCTTGTAAAATTAATAACCATTCCATTGGATTCGTTTCTATCCAATTTAAAGTATTTTGTAATTCAGTTGTATCAGTTCCAAATTTTATTATTAATTCCTAAAAGTCATATCCATCAAGATATAATAAATCTCTAATAGTGGCCGCTATAGCAACCGCTTCTTCTTCAGTGGCCTAGCCCCATTGATTTAATAAATCTTTATAGTCTTCTACCCAAGTAGAATCAATTTTAGTTCCAAAAATACTATTTAATTGATCTGCCAAATCCTAATAGGCTTGCTAAATATCTTCGGTATCTGCTCCATCTTCTTGCAGTTGTTGTAACTCTTCCAAATATGATTTTACTGCTTTCGTAGCAGCTTTAAATTCACTATTTGTCAATGCTTGTCTTAATTTCTTCTCTGCTTTAATGACATCTTCAACAGTGGATTTTTCATCTGAAAGTACATCCTATAAATTTTTTACTTCATCGGCACAATCCCCGTATTTTAGTCCCAAAGAAATTAATCCTTTTCCATAAGCTTCAAGCTCTTCTGGTGATAATTCCGCATTGACTCCACCTTGCTCAACAATATCAAAATAAGAATCTAAATCAGCTAAACTTGTCGCAAGACTACCTAATTTTTCCAAATCTCCTTCAATCTACTAACTTAAATTATCAACGTTCTATTCAATATTATCTCTTGCATTATCTATGCCACCAGCCTAATCTATATAATCCTTAATTAATTGAGCAATTGCATTTGCTTGTTCTGGAGTAAAATTCTAATTCGTATCATTTAAAATATTCGTATATTTTTCTAAATCTTCTGGAGTTATTGAACTAGTAGATTCTAAAAATTCTAACTATTGACGAATATGCTCTTCATCTATTTCATATCTTGTTATTGTTTCTCCCCTTGGCCCACCATAAACAGGAGAAGAAGCAGATTTAGATAAATTTTCTAAATTAGCATTTCCAATCATTGTCGCAGCCTAGTCAAGAACTCCACTAATACTGTTAACAAATCCCTGGGCAGCATCAATAATTTCCTATTGCTGTTCAGCGGTGAGGCTTCCAGATGCAGCCAATTCTCTATATAATCCTAAATTATCAAATTCAATTCCACTTTGTTCGATTAAATCCAAAGCATCATTCATTATTTTAGTTTGATACCCGGCATTGGAATTAACTTCATAATTTACTATATCTTTTATTTCATCTGCAGTAAAATCTAAAACACTTAAATTTAAATTATCTTTTTTTTCTTGTTGCTGAGAAATATCATCTTTTTTCTATCCAATAGTCATTGTTGATACTTTTTTAAAAAATTCTGCCAAATCACCGATTAATTTTCGATCTCCATTTTCCTATACCTAAAAATATTGATCAAGACCTTTTCCTTTGTAATATTTTTCATAATCTTCTTCAGAAATAATATCTCCTTGATTTAATTTTTTAACATGGTCTATTAATCCTTCTAAATTTTTACTGGCGTCTCCTGCAGCTCCTTTAAGCTATTTCATAACTGTTATCATATTAGATAACTCATCATTAGTAAAACCTACTGCGATACCAGAGTCGTTAAGAATGGTTCTTAATTCATCTATGGTAAGATTTGACCAATCTACGCCATTGAAGGCTTCCAACATTTTTTTAGTTCCTTCAGAACCCATATCTTCGAACAATCCAACAAAACTTGTCAACATATCTTCTCCGCCTTCATTTAAAGCGGTCTAAAGAATGTCTCCTACTTGAGATAATTGTCCTGCTGTTAAATCAGTCAATTTTCCTGTATCTTCATTGATTAACTTATTTAAAGATCTGGATACTGACTTAGTGTAATCTTGCATGATACTGTTTATTCTATCTCCAGCCGTTCTCACAACTTCATTATAATCATTTATAAAATCTTCCCATGCAGTATCACCTTCATATCCTAGAGCAGAAAGTTCGTCGTCTGATAAAAATCTCTTGCTATCCACATTCAACTCGTTACCAGCTTCTCCAACTTTAATGTAGTCAGCATTTTGAGTTAATGCAGCGGTAATTTTATCTACTTGGTCTTCTGTTTTGCCTCCAAAGATTTCTACTAATTCTCCAGCGCGTTTTGTTGCATTTTCTGTAACTTCTGCAGCAATAACCATTGATTTGGCTACGTCTATATCAACAGAATCAGCAACCCCATTATGAGTAAAATGAAATTTACCATCTTTTACTTCTGTGTAGTCATAGCTTCCTGGAGTCCAACCCATCGATGCTGCATAGCTATCAAAATCATTCTCCGCAGTAGTTTTTGATCCAAAAGATGTTCCTGGATCTGCTTCCCATTTCAGCCTATCAAGTATTTTACCTGAAATACTATCAACAATATTATCTCTATATTGAGAATTTTGAACAATCTCATTATTAGCAAAAGCATTCCCAGTAATAATATCATTATAAAGCTAACGACTTCTATCATTACTATCTAACAATTCTTTATATTCATCAATTAAATCAGAATAATTTTGAACCAAAACAAATAAACCGTCTATATATTCTTCATCTACTGCTTGATTAGTAGTAATATCTTGAATATTATTCGTTTTAACCCAATCTGTAACAATTTGTAATAATTCTCCGTCCGTTTTCCCATAAAATTCTTCAATATTTTCTATTAAATAACTATAAAAAAGATCTGCTGCAGACTCCCAATTACCATTTTCATCTTGTCGTCCACTATAAGCTGATATACCGGTATTAAAATCAAAAATAATATCTTTCAATTCTCCTTCGACCACTTGAGCTCTTTTTTCATTAACTGTCTATTGAGCAATAACAGATGCAGTCTAAGTATTAATTATTGCATTTTCAACCTAAATAGTCAACTATTCAATTGCCCAATCCTAAATCTATAAAGCTCCAGTTTCTGGATCTCTAAATATTGCAGACTCTCCAAAATCATTTGTCATAGTGGACAATTCTGGATATTTTTGCAATAAATCAATAACTTCACTATTAACTTCTTGTAATGCAGTATTCCACTCTTCTGTTCCTTTAACACAATCTTTCAATTTATTAGATACACTATCATATCTATCAAAAGAAGATTTTAAATCTGCCGCTTCTTGCTTAGTTTTTTCTAAAGCTCCCTCTAACTCTTCTGCAGTTTTCTAGGCCTTTTCTAATTGACCCTCTGGGCTTATATCATGTAAATGATCTGCTAAAAGAGTAAATGCGGCTGTCAAAGCAACTATTGCCACTGTAATTCCCAATACAATTGGCATTATAGAAGCTAACCCAGCACTTGCGGCCGCTCCAGCAGCGCCTGCACTTGCGCCTGCTGTCGCAGAACTTGCACCAAAAGCAGTCATTAAACTAGTTACTGTTGGTAATACAGTAACAAGCACTCCTATTATTGCAGAAATCTTATCCCAAGCAGTAGCATCAGGATTATTAAATACATCAACTGCTCCTTGAACAGAGCTTATAACAGACCCCAATGACATAATCACACTTGTTGCTGTAGCGATTCCATCTGCCCAATCATTTACAGTTGCCTTAGATAAACTTTCACCAAATTTTCCTGCAACGTCTCCGGTATCTGCCTCAGCATTTTGATAACCAATTTTTCCTCTTTCGGCATCTATAGCACCCTCAAACTAACCATCTAAATTAAAACTAGGCTAATTAAAAGTATTATAAGCTCCTTCCTATACTTCTCCATTGACGTTTGTTGCTACTCCCTAAACAGTTTCTCCGATACCTTCAGTGCCGTTTAAGTTTATATCACCTTGGACTTCTGCGATTTTTTCTAAAATTTGTTGTAATTTTTCAGCATCTCCTTGCGAATTATCTAGCTCTTGTCCAAGTTTTTTTAACAACCCAATTAATGCATTAAGATTTTTATCTCCGCCTTTTTTTCCTAATTCTTTATTTAAATTTATTGCTGATTTAGTAGTTTCCGTAATTCTAGTTTTTACTTGCTGATAAATCTTCTCTAACTCTTTTGCACTTTTTACCTAACCGTTACTATCAGTTGTTTTTAAATCTGTTCCAACTTTCTATAAAGCCTATCCCTGTGCTTTTAATGAACCAGCCGCTTGTACCTAGCTCTAAACTTTGTCAACTTTTTGTCCAACCTAATCAATATTTACATTCTTAGTTGCTTCTTTAATCTTATCAGTAATAATCTATTCGATAGGAGAAGAAATACCTTTAAAATCTAAATCCTCTTTCCGGATTGCTTCTATTATTAACTTAGTTAATTCTTTATATATTTCATCTTCATATCCCTTCAAAGACTAATCAAGCGAAAAATTATGTTTTGAACGAATGTTTTGCTCTGCTTCCGTATATTTAGATATAATAGCATATGCAGTATCATTATCAAAACCGCCTTTATCTTTACTAAGTATAGTTTTTTCCATTAGCTCTTTACCGGCAGCAATTTCACCTTTTTCTCTAGCCTGTTGCTAAGCATCACCTTTTACATGTACCCTATTCTGTTCCTGTAAAACTTTTAATTCTTTCTCAGCAACATCTAAAGATTTTGCAGCCGCAACCGCACGCTAATCCATGGCTTTAACCAAATCCATTTGAATTTGAAGCTATTTTAATTCTTCCGCACTTAGGTTCTTTTCTGCTGCCAATAACTACTTTTGCATTTCAACTTCTCTTTGCATTGCAGTATTTTCAGCTTCTCCCTAGTAACCGCTATTGGATGATCGAATAGAAGCCATTGCTTCAATAGCATCTTCTTTAGTTTTTTGATTTTCTTTTTTCCCAACAAATGGAATTAATTGCTTCATTGTTGAAAAAGCATTTCGAGCTCCTTGCGCAATTTCATTATTAAAAATTCTTGAGGCAATTGCTCCAACAGTAAATAAAACTCCTTTTAAACCTCCAAGAGAATCTATCATACTGCCTATACCATCTATGGCTTTAGCAACCCCGTCAAGCATAGAAATAAATGTTTCATCATTAAATATCTTCGTATAAATAGCTTCTGCAGAAGCAGTTACTCTATCTCTAGCAGCCTCCCAGCTTTCAGCATAGATATCTGCTTGTTCTTGAAGAGCTCCAGTAGAGCCATATGCTGTTTCCAAGTTAGCCATCATACTATCATTATCGCCATTATCCCAATATTTCATCAAAGAAATCAAATGTGTGTATTGACGAGTACCAGCAACTGTTTGTGCTAAAGCAACTTGCTATTTATTAGACAAAGTATCCCAAGTTGCTGCCATTTCCTTGAGGATATTATCCATATCCTTCAATTCACCTTTTTGATCAAAAATAGAAATTCCAACTGCCTACAATGCTTCGGAATATTTATTTAAATCAACGTCATCTTCTAATGTTTCTCCAAGCTTTAGTCCTTGAATACGAGCAAAAATTGTCTTTAATGCAGTACCAACAACTTCTTCACTTTCACGAGTATTAGATGTAATAGTAGCCAGTGCGGCGGCTGCATACTCATAGCTCAAACCAATGGTTTCACCAATAGCTGCAAACTTTTCCAAACCACCAGCAATTTCATCAGTGCTAGATGCTGTTGTGGCACCAAGCGCCGTCATAACATCAGCATAATACTCTAATGATTTTGAACCATCATAAAAGTTATTCCAAATTGCAGTCATTTGATTAGATACTGTTTCTGCGCTCTAACCAGCCGCATTAGCCATTTTTACAGTAACATCAGTTCTTTTCTAAACCTCAGAATCACTTAAACCCTATTGATAGTAAATCAAAGAAGCGTTGGTATACTCTGTTGTGGTAGTGCTCAACGCTTTTGCAGCTTTATTTGCCTGCTCTGCAAATTTCGACATCTAATCTATGCTTTGTCCAGTAACAATTCTAATATTGTTTAAAGATTCATTTAAATCTTGAGCATAGCCATAAGCAGATTGAATTGCGCCCATAAAGCCATGTAACATACTAGAAGAAATTTGCCATTTTGCAGTATTTTTTAAAGTTGTTCCAAATTCCTTTAATCTATTACTACATCTTATAATTGGCGTTTCTGCTGAAATAACTGATTTTGCCAAATTGTTAAATGCCTATGTTCCTGCGGGCCCAAGAGCACTTAACTATTGTGCATATTCCTATAAAGTAACACCACTTTTTTTCAAAGAATCCTAAAACAATCCAAGATCAAGTTTACCTGTTTTTATATTAGTTGCCTATTCTAATTTTGATTGCAACTCACCAGCGGCAATCATTGCTTTTTGGATTTCTGGAGTTATTCTTGTCAATCCAGCATCTTTTAAATTTTTACCAGTTGCCAAATTATTTAATTCTTGTCTAAGACTCTTTACTGCGGCAACTGCTTGTTTAGTATCCGCAGTAAACGCTAAACTAACACTTAACTATTGTGAAGACATTTTTATATCTCTCCTTTCTCTCCTTATACAAAAAAAATGGTGGTTAGAACAATCATTTTTGCTCTAACCACCATATTGATTATTCTTTATTATAAATAAAATTTATAACAAATCGAATAATTTAATTAGCCCAATTTTGTTAACACATCTTTTAATAACGATAAATTATTAGGGTCTCCAATCATTTGCTGAATATTTGAAGCATCCAAATTTAAATTACTGTAATCATTAGTAATATTTTCCATAATTCCCATAGCAGAATTTTTATATTTATAGATATTATCAATAGTCGTTATAATTGCCTCTTGGATTTCAGTCCAATCATCTTCATAAATACAACTAATAACATCTTTAAAAATACCAGACCCAACAAGTAAATCATATAATTTAAGAGGATCTTCTTTTTGCTTTTCCGTAAAACTTAAATTCGTATAATAATACATCATTTCTAATACGGTATATACCTATAATTTTAAAGGATTGTAAAATCCATTATCATCAATTGATTGATTAATAATATTAGAAACCATATCCATTTTATCTTTCATTGGAAGATAATATTTTACTTCAAAATATACTTCTTCTGATTTTGTATTATAATAAAATGTTTTACAAGAATTGCCATTGGGTTTAACTTCAAGTTTAGAAAATGGAACCTTTGCCATTATCTATTCCTCCTTTTACTCTTTTTATTTTATTATACCAAAAAATTTTTTAAAAGTCAAGTTATTTTTTATTAGAAAAACTTTTTGCCGATAAATTAATAGTAACTTTCATTTTATTTAAAGTACTTGTCATTATTCCCAAATAAGAGCTAGTTCTTTTTGTATGAATTGACCCTATTTTTCGATAAACACTTAAAGCGCTATCTTCAATTGCTCCTTCATCATAGCCAGAAAGACTATGTCCTTCTTTATCTCTTAAATTACCAATAACATCTTCAATATTAATTACTTTAATAGAAGCTCCAGTATCAATAATTAAAACATCTGCATATCCTTTTTTCTAGTTCAATCCCATTGCAATATCAGTTTTTAAAGCTATTTTCGCAAATTCATGAGCAGTATCACTTGCCTAAAATTTTGGTAATACATTCTATTTAAATCTATCTTTATTTGGTTTTAAAATAGCAAATTTATAAGCTTCAGGAACACTAAGATTTTTTGATGAACGAGTGATAGCTGCGTCTATCGATGTTTCACCCAAATCTCCATATCCAGTTCCCCATCTTTTAGCACTAGCTCTAAACGAACTTATCCCAGACCCATCGTCATAAGCTATAAGAACATCCATTTTACCCTTTTTCTATGCTGTCGGCTAATAAGAATAGGTAAGATTTTCATCTTTATAAGCAAATCCATGAACATCCTTTATACTTTCATCATCTTTTAAAGAGGAATGTATTTCATATTTTATGTCTAATAGTCCGCTACTAAAATGTCTTGATACCTAATTATCACCAGCTAATATCTAATTAATTTCTCCAAAAGTCTAATCAACAGATTTCTTATAAAAATTAATTGATGCTAAAGCTTTCTCAAAAACTTTCCCCGCAGCTCCTGGGTCTTTCATTCCTTTAGCTGTGGTAATAAAAGAATTTAAATTATTAATTGTTTCAATAACTCCATCACCATCAGATAATTTAATAAATTGTGCTGTCCTATTATTACCTTCGTAAAAATTTCTAAGTATAGCAATACCTTGTGAAACATATCCTTTTACTTTAAGAAGTTTTTCTTCTACTTTAATTCTATTCTAATCATCTTCTGGAAGTAATTCTATTTGCTTCTTTAAAAGTCTCATAATATTTTCCGCTTCTACTACAGATTTTTGAAAATTACTTTTTTTAATTCTTTGAGTGTTTGAATACTATTTTCCTTTTTTTCCTTTACTACTTCCTTCACCATTTCCTTTATTATCTTCTATGTTAAAATTTGCAAAAGTTTCAATGATATCCTATTTTGTAGCTTCTGCCACTGCTCTACCATAATCTCGAGAAAATTGAGTTTCCTTTTTAGGATAAAAAATTTCATTTA
>JAEIGA010000823.1_pt1 | contig 46109 bp, 31 predicted proteins | sample 9270691 | NCBI WGS metagenome assembly JAEIGA01 (sample SAMN17057246, study PRJNA624740) | gut metagenome | biome: biome; isolation source: fecal sample | host: Bos grunniens | place: China: Xizang | collected 2019
ATAAGGTATGAAAAAATATAATCAATGCGGAGTCTATGTTATTAGAAACATAGAAAATGGAAAAATGTATATTGGAAGCACCTCTAATTCTTTTAGAAAAAGGTGGGAAACACATAGAAAAAGACTTAGAGAAAATAAACACCATAGTGCTCATTTGCAATCTTCTTATAATAAATATGGGAAAGATTGTTTTGAATTTCAAATCATTGAAGTAACTAGTCCTGACAAGGCTAGAGAAAGAGAGTCTTATTACATTTCACTGTATAACACTTTAAATCCAGAATTTGGATATAATACGGCTGTAGTAAATACTGACGGTACTACATCAGTATCAGAGATTACTAAAGCAAAATTAAGTATTGCAACCAAAAGAATGTGGAAAGAAGGAAAACTAAATAATTCTAGTAAGCTAGATAAGCCTTCTTGGAATAAGGGACTTATATGTGATAATATATCAAATACAAGAAGAAATATGTTTTCTTCAATTGAAGTATATAAAGACGATGTTTTAATAGTAACCTTTAGGTCTGTTACTGATTTGGATGAGTGGACTAAAGAAAATGAAATTCCAGGATTAACTTACTCTACTGATAAGGCAGGAAGAAAAGTGCAGGGAAAGAAAACTACTCATTTAAGAAGTGCTAATATACATAGGGCCATTAGAAATAATATTATTTATAGAGGATTAAAGTTCAAAAAATGTCTGCCCATGCCTCCAGAAATGGGGGTAATGAAGTGGGAGAATTGCTGGAATGGTGAGATTCCAAATCAGCAGCCGAGCCAGCCTTTAACAAAGCTGGAAGGTTCAGAGACTAATAGTTGAAACTCCTTTAGGAGAATATAATACTAACACGAGCACCCACTACCCTCAATTTAGGGTAAAGATATAGTCCGACCTTGTAGGAAGATAAACTATAAGAGCTATGTAATTAAAAAACATAGGATAACAATGTGAGAGACTGTCATGTTAATGACCTTCTATGTGTTCAATTTGGAAATATTGATGGTACTGTACAGATAGTAGTAGATACTACAACTGTAAGCATCCTTAATTACAAAGAGTATATAGAAAGTCATTACATGGTAGGTCAGAATCTTAAGTTTGACTTACAATTTTTATTTAATTATGAGATTATTCCTAGGAAGATATACGATACAATGATTGTAGAGCAAGTATTATACTTAGGATATCCGTATAATTTAGTAAGTCCAAAGTTCTATAAAGAAAATAATTTTGATTTCCCTTATAGAGAAGTTTATGATAAAGATGGTGAATTTCTTGGATGGGAATTAAGTTTTTCTTTAAAGTCAATTGCTTATAAGTATTTAAAGATTGATATAGATAAAACTGTAAGAGGTGAGATTATTTGGAGAGGTTTAGATACTAGTGTTATAAAGTATGCTGCTGGAGATGTTACATATCTTGGAGATATTATGAAGCGTCAAATGTATGCTTGTAAAGTCAAACAGTGCACATTAGCTGCTAAACTTGAGTGTGACTTTGTTCCTGTAATATCATATTTAGAGTGGTGTGGTATTAAACTTGATGTAGATAAATGGAAAGCTAAAATGGAAGTAGACAATAAGAATCTTGATGAAGCTATTAAAGCTTTAAATGATTTTGTTGTCCAAGAACCTAAATTGAAGAAGTTTGTTTATATAGAGCAGCAAGGAGACCTTTTTACTGGATTTGATTTGACTCCAAGAGTAAATATAAATTGGGCAAGTTCTGCTCAAGTAGTTAAGGTAGCTCAACTTTTAGGATTTGACACTAAAGTTCAAGATAAAAAGACTGGTGAAGACAAAGACTCTGTACTTGAGAAACACCTTAAAAAGCAAAAAGGTATCAATGATGAGTTTCTAAGACTATATTTTGGTAAAGGAGAGCCTGATGATGAAGATTATTTTGCAGGATATAATGGTTCTGCAAAAGTAGTATCATCTTTTGGTCAAACACATATAGATTCTATTAATCCAAAGACAGGAAGGATACATACTCAATATAAACAACTTGGAGCAGATACTGGTAGAATGAGTTGTGGTTCTAAAGAACCTAATGCCGATTTAGCTAAGTTCAAGAAATTACCTAAAGAATGTTGTAAATATCCAAATATGCAACAATTACCACATGATGCTGTAACAAGAGCTTGTTTTATTGCAGATAAAGATAACTTATGGGTAAGTTGTGATTATGCTGCAATTGAAAGTAGGCTTGGAGGAGCTATTTATGAAGAACAGTCTATTATAGATGAGTTTCTTTATGGTAGTGGTGATATGCATTCACTAGTGGCTAAAATGGTATTTAAAGAATTAGCAGATGTTCCTGTTAAGGAAATTAAGAAAAAATATCCACATCTAAGAAGTGCTGCTAAACCAATTGAGTTTAGTCAACAGTTTGGAGGTTCTGCGTTTGCTATTCAAAATTCAATGGGATGTTCTTTAGAAGAAGCTCAAGCATTTGCAGATGCATATTCTAGTGGTTTTAAAGGTATTGCTAAATTTAAAGCTAAAGGCTCTGCATTTGTAAGAAAGAATGGCTATATAGTATTGTGTCCTATAACAGGTCATAAAACTTATTGGTGGGACCATAGTGTTTGGCTTAAAAGACAGGCTTCTCATACTCAAGAATTCTGGGAAGTTTATAGAGCTAAACATAAAGGTACAAATGATGCTGTTGCTGATGAAGTTAGGAAACACTTTCAAGCAGCTTCTAAATGGGATAGAAAAGCATTAAATTCTGTTACTCAAGGTACTGGTGCTATTATCCTTAAGGATAGTCAGATAGATTTATTCAATTGGGTTGTAGATAATGGCTATTTTGGTAAAATAAGATTATGTAATCTTACTCATGATGAAGCTAATTGGGAATTTCCTAAAGAGCTTAAAGATTCTTTTCCTAAAACACTTAAGGAAATGATGGAAAATAGTGCTTATAAATATTGTAAGGCACTTCCTATACCAGCAGAAGCTGAAGTGTCAACTTGTTGGGTACATTAAAAATTATTATATGGCAAGAGATTTAAATTTTATAAAAAAGAAGAAACAATTAGAGAATGCTGAAAATGCAGAAAAAGTAAATCATCCTTCCCATTATCAAAAAGGTGGAAAAGAGTGTATTGATGTAATGCTGGAAGTACATGGTATACAGACTGTAATTGCTTTTTGTACAGGTAATGCTTTTAAGTATAGGTGGAGAGCAGGAATGAAGGAAGGTGAATCTGCAGAAGTAGATTTAAAGAAGGCAAAATGGTACGAAGATTATAGAGAGAATCTTATTAACAATACTATAAAGAAATATGAGTAGAACTATTTATGGACAAGCAGCTAGAGAAATACTTAAGGAAGGTGTAGACCATCTAGCTAATGCTGTTAAAGTTACTTTAGGTCCAAAAGGTAGGAATGTAGTACTCTTTAATGAAGAGGGTAAACCTTATCTTACTAAAGATGGAGTATCTGTAGCTAGAAGTATTACATCTGAAGATAAAGCACTCTCAATAGGCATTGAAATGCTTAAAGAAGTTGCAGTAAATACTGCAAATGAAGTAGGAGATGCTACTACTACTAGTACTATATTAGCTCAAGCAATAGTAAAAAATGGTTTAAATGCTATTGAAAGAGGAAATTCTCCTATTGAAATCAAAGCTGGTATGGATGAAGCTCTTCAAGAAATCTTAGAGATTATAGACTCAGAGTCTGAGAAAGTAGAATCTAATGATAAATTGAAGCAAGTAGCAACTATTTCAGCTAATAATGATGAATCTATAGGAGAAATAGTATCTAAGGCAGTATCTGATGCTGGTAAGTATGGAACTATCAATATTGAAAGGTCTCCTTCATATGATACTTACATTGATACAAATGCAGGATTTCATTTTAATGGTGGGTATATATCTGGCTATTTTGTAACAGATTCTGCGAAGCAAATTGCAACATATGAAGATGCACTTATACTTTTAGTAGATAAGAATATAGAAAGACCTTCTGAATTAACAACAGTTCTTTCTTATTCTATTGAACAGAATTCCCCTATTGTGATTATAGCTAATGAATTTAGTGCAGATGTTACTAACTTCTTAATTAATAACTATATAGCAAGAAGAGTTAAAGTACTTCCTATTAAAACTCCTGGATTTGGTGAAGGAAGAACTAGATTTCTTGAGGATTTAGAGATACTGTGTGATGCTTATGTAGCTAAAGATGAGCTTATACCTGATAATCTTGGTAAAATAAATAAGATTGATTCTTCTATAAATGGTACATATATTTACAATGTGTCTAAGAATGTTACATTTAAGAATTCATATGTAGGAAATCTTATTGATGCAAGAGATAGCTGTACCGATGAATTTCTTAAAGAGAAGTATACCGAGAGAATAGCAATGCTTACTACAGGAATTACTACTATATATGTAGGTGCTTACAGTGATTTAGAAGCTAAAGAACTTATGGATAGAGTAGAAGATGCTGTATGTGCAACTAAAGCTGCTCTTGAAGATGGCATTGTAGCAGGTGGAGGTAGTATATTTGGTAGGATATACTCTAATATAGAAAGGAATGGTGTTGGATTTAGTGCAGTTATTAATGCTCTTATAGAGCCTTTTAATCAGCTTTGTAAGAATGCTGATGTGTCATTAGCAATATCTTTCTGTGAGGATAAAGGCTATGACTTTAAGAGTATGGAATACTGTAACCTTAAAAAGAAAGGTATCATTGAACCAGCTAAAGCTCTTAAAACTGCTATAAAGAATGCTGTGTCAGTAGCATCTATGATTATATCTACTGAATGTATAGTAATTAATGATTAATTACTTTATAAATGAGACAATATACACAAAAAGAATTTATTAAAGTAGTAAAGAAGAATGGCTTCCGCTATGAAAGACATAGTGGGAGCCATGCTATTTATACAAGGAATGGAAGACATATAAGTATTCCACATAAACTTGAATGTGTTATTGCCAGAAGACTAATAAAAGAAAACAACTTAAACACTAATATAAAAAGATGAGTACTGGAGGGTATCCATTAGGAGCTCAATATGATTCACGAGCTCCTTATAACGAGAGGCCACTTCCAGAAAAAGAAGTGGAAGTACTTGTATCAATTACTTTAAGTAAAACCTTTAAAATTAAAGTATCTGATTACAGTGAGGTAAATGGTAAATTGGATTTTTCTGACACTGACTTAAAGAGTGCTGTAGAAGAACAGATTGTTCTACCTAATGAAGCACATAAGCTAGTAGTCCCATTCTATCCATCAGATGCTATAGCTAAACATAATTTAGAGGGTTGGAATGTTGATGAATTTGAAGTTATTTTAGACTAACTATGGCAAAGATATTAAAATTTTATTCACCTTTATGTGGACCTTGTAAGGTGTTAGAGAAGAATCTTAAAGATTCTGGTATTGAGTATGTTAATGTTAACATATTTGAAGATGGATGTATTGATGAATTGGGTTCAATTGACCAATTAGTAGAACATTATGGTATAAGATCTATTCCAGCTCTTGTAAAAATTGATAGTGCAGGAGAAGTTATAGATAAGAAGGTAGGAATTCTTAGTGTTGAACAACTTAAAGAATTTGCAAAATGACAAAGATGACAAAGAAATTCTTTAGAGAAGAATTAAAGAAGAATTATAGTACTGCCAGACAGTTGTTACCAACCATTCTTAAAAGATATGGTATAGCAACTAAGGTATCTCCTAGGAAAGCTTATTATAAACTCTGGCTAGATAATGATAGTCAGGTAGATGGTTATAATAGAGATACTTCTTGGTCTATTAGAGGTTTCTATTTAGGAACTGATGGTAAAGTGTATATTATGGTTTATTGGCAGGGAGATTCTACTGATGGAGATGAGTATATTAAAATGCCTAATAATTCATACGACTATGCTCATCTTGAGTCTTCAAAGCCTTATAGAATAAGTGGTGATTATTATGTGGATAGGAACGCAATTACTATTTATCCTAATGATATATACGAAGCTATTAAGGGTTTAAAGTTCTAAAGATATGAAAGATAGAAAAATAGAGTTTGCAACCAGAAAGTCTGCATCTTGTGATTTAATACTGTTTGACTGTTTAGCAAAAGAAAGTACTTTTATTGAAGTTACTGAGTGGGCAAATGGAGAAGGCTTTGATATTTCTATAGATGATAGAATGTTTCATCTTACTTATGGAGAGTTGGATGCAATTAATTATTTAATTAAAAGTTTAGAGATAAATGAAATTAGTAAGAAGTAGTCATGAAATAGTACCTCAAGCTCCAGGGATTGAGGGAATGTATAAGCAAGTAGAGCTAGCTGCAAGAAATTGTTACCAGTCATTTGATAAAATAACAGAGAATTCTCACGAAAAACTATTAGCACATCTTGGAAGTAATGGTCATATGTCACCATTTGCACATGGAACTGTTTATTTAAAGTTTCCTATTAACTGTGGTGGAATGTTATATAATCGTGTCAAAGAGTATGATGCTAACTTTTGGTCTAAAGTAGTAATTGAGAATGGAACAACTCATGGAGTTCCTTCAGATGCTGGTTACTATGTTACTACTAATATGAGAGTTCTTAAGGAAAATGGTTGGGAAGACGATTTAAAGTATTGGTGTGAGCCTACAGAATTTCATCCTAAGAGAACTACTGTTAAAGTAGTTTGCTCTATTGGTATTTCTAGAGAGCTTAATAGACATGCTACAGTACTTGGTATTGCAGAAAGTTCTACAAGATACTGTAACTATAGTAAGGATAAATTTGGTGCTCAAATTACATTTGTAATTCCTAGCACTATGGGAAATTTAGCTCCTGATTATCAAAGCTTTGGTTATGAGAACATTACTCACGAAGAATTAATATTTTTGGATACTATTAAGAATTCAGAAAGAGCATACTTAGTAATGATAAAGAATGGCTCTAAACCACAAGTAGCTAGAGATGTATTGCCTTTATCTACAGCTACTACAGTATTTTATACAGGATTTGACAGTGATTGGAAAGATGTTTTCAGAAAAAGAACTACTCCAGCTTGTCATCCTGACATGATAGCTCTTATGAAGCCTATAGAGGAAAAATTTAAAGAATTAAACTTAATATAATATGGGAATTTTTTCAAACAAGAAGGAAGCTGTTGTAGCAACAGCTAAAGTATCGTTTGCAGATCAGCTTACTGCAATCAAAGAGTCATTCAGAACTGCTTATAATAAAGCAGAATCTCTTAATCAGAAGATTGAGGAGGATATTAAATCTAAGAATGCTGCAATCGAAGCTCTTAGAGCACAACTTGCTGAGAGTGAAGCAGCTAAGGGTGACACAGAACAGTTTATGAAGAATCTTGAAAAGTTTATCTAATGAGTACTAGTAATATAAAAGTAGGAAATCTATTAAGTGAATCTTCTCACTATATAGTTAAGAGAGTTGATGGAGATGCACTTATCTGTAAGCATATTGAAAGTGGTGATGAAGTTGCCATTGGCAAGGTATATGCTCATAATTATACTAACAGTGCAGATGAATACACTGAAGTAGTAAAAGTAGGAAAGGAGGATAAGAAAGATGGAACTCCTGGAATAAGAACAATATTTGAGCATATTCACAGTGCTCAAGTATTCACAGTTTGTTTTACAAAACAAGACAAAGCTAAGACTACCAAAGCTCTAAAAGCTGAGAAGGAAGCTCAGAGAGAGCAGGCTGTTGCCCTTATAGAGAAAGCTAAGAAGAATAAAAAATCTATGGCTGAAGCCTATAAGATAGCTCTTGAGTTTATTCAAGAGAATCCTATAAATCCTAACATCAAGGGTGAAGAGAGAATTCTTAGAGGTTATAAGGTTCAATTTGAATCTAGAGATGGTAGGTATAACTGTGTTGATGTGGACATCAATGAAGAAAATAACATAAGACCTGTAAATATCAATACTATAAAGTGGTTGATATACAATGGAGTAAAATATGTTGTAGAATAGGAATAAGGGAAGTAGTAATACTTCCCTTTTATTTTTAACACACACACTATGAATGGTTTATAAGTATGTTACTTGTTTACATTAATAATATTTATAACAATACTTAAACATTATGTTTAAATCACTTGCAAATTAAAAAAATAATTTATACCTTTGCTAAAATAATTAACTTATTTAAAATATTGAATTTATGGGACAAGTAATATGTTCAAATGTTAATAAAAATGATGTAAAAAGAGTTAACAGAACTATTAGTAAAGGCCTTAGAAAACTCGGAATAAGAAAAGGTGCTCTTACTGTTGCAGATTTAAATGCAGTTCTTACTAATCTAGCTACATCTAAAAACATGACTATTGATGCCCTATTAGAAGTTCCTAACAAGGAGCTAATTCTTAATGCAGTAGCAAATGCTAGAATTAAGAAGGAAGAGGAAAGAAGGATTCTTGAAAATAATACTATTGGTAAAGCAGTAGTACAAATTGGCGAAGAGAAAGTAAAGAAAACTGATCCTCAGAATCATAGGGATGTAATGTATGTATTTACTGATAACCTTCAAGCACACAATGCTTTAAGTGAAACAGCAGTGCCTAATACTACATTAATTACTCCTACTGGTGGAGTTAAAGTAAATGTAAATGCTACTTCAGCGTCTATGAGAACAGACACTGATGGTGGTAAAAATAGGAATGCATTTGGTATTGTAACTAAAAAGAATGCTCAAGGAAAAGATGGTAAATTCTTAAATGACAGTGGTAACTTTGAAGATACAAAAGAAGATTTTAATTCTTTCGTAGAGGCTAATAAGAGAGTAATTGCTAATATTAAGCAATCTCTTTTGGCAGAAGATTCTCCTTATAAAAGAGTTATCATTGTAAAGGATTTAGCTCTAGAAAAAGCAGGACTTCCTAGAAGATTTGCTGAAGCTCTTCAAAATATGCTGTCTAAAGAACTTGGTATTGACACTCAAATTTTAGGTTCTAAGTTTGGTAAAGATCTTTATGGTTTGGAGATACAACCATTTGGACAATCTAAAGAAGCTAGAAGAAAGAAGAAAGGACAAGTTTCAAAGAAAGAATTGGAAGAAGCTATTGAAAGTCTTAATGCTGAAAGACCTGAAACTGGTGAAATAAATTCTAATGTACAAAGTAGAAGTATACTTTCTAGGGTATTTCCTAATATTGAAGAAAGAAATGCTATTACTTCTTATATTAGTACAATGTTTTCACAGTTGCTAACTGGTTATGTTACTAAAGCTAAGGAATATTACAGAGGTTTATCTCAAGAACAGGTAAATAATCTTAATGGAGATGAACTTTGGATATGGCAGAATATAAATAAAGGAAATGAATCAGAACAAAGAGTATTTGCTCTAGAGAATGTAAGAACTAAAGATAAGAATGGTGTAGTTAGAGGACTTGCAGAAACTATATTTAATGACATTATAAAAGAAATGTCTCAAATAGTAATGCTGGCCAACCAATTAAACTCTGAAAATGAAGCAGAAAAAGAAGTTGCTGAGCAAGGATTGATAAATCTTATGAATAGTAGAAATCTCATCATAAGAGAATTTAACCTTGAGGCTTTACAGAATGAAAGAGCAGGAGGCAGAAAAGCAGAAGCTTGGACAGGAACTAATAAGACTAATCAACTTAAAAAAAGAGTTAGGAAACTTGCTATAGATTTTGGAACTATTCTTAATACTGAAGGAGTATTTCAGGCATTCTTAAATGACATGGCTTTTGAGTTGGAGTTTAATGAAAATATTAGAATTCAAGTAGATTCTTTTAATGGTAATGCTTTGAATACTATGATTCAGCAAACTACTCAAGAGGAGGAGTCTGAAGTAGATAATGAAGATGGAACTTCTGATAATAGAAGTGGTCTGAATTTGATTAAATATAAGTTGTTAGATCCTGCTAAAACTCTTTCAATAAGAATGAAAACTTTACTTTCTGGACTATACCAAGTAAGGGATGGTAAATATGTTTTCAATTCTATGGGTCAAAGAGTCAGAATGAGTTCTTCTCTTGCCTACTATATTCTTCTTGATGAATTCTCAAAGATGCACAGGTCTGAAGATTTGGATAGATTTCTAAATAGAATTACAGAGAAATACCCGTGGTTTAAATCATTAGTAGAGAAATTAAAATATGATAGAGACTTAAAGAATGAATTCTACTCTGCAATGAGGAAAGTATTTGTCCCTTATGCGATGATCACTAAATCAGGACTTATAAAAAAGTTGAATAGAAGTAATTCTTCTGAGACATTCTTAGATGAGGTAAATAGAAATTATGAAGGACATAATGTTCTTAGTAAAGATTCTATTTACAATGAAAACGGAGAATGTAACACAAAAAATGTAAAGAAACTTCATAATCTTTTATTTGCATCTTCAAGAGAAGGAGCTAATAAAAATAAGAAGGACCATACATTTTATTGGGTTAAGCAAGTATTGTCTCCTAGTAGTAGTCTACACACAACTGAAAATCTTTTAGAAGTTCTTGATATTCTAAGTGGTGTGCATGAAGAATTTTCAGATTTAAGTCTTGAAGGACTTCTGAATGCTCTTGGTGTAGATTCTACAAATATGGATTTGTATAGCCTTCTTCCAGATGTTGATAGTAGTTATATAGACGAGCTATTAGAAGATACTGAGGGTAAATCATTTAAGACAAGACTTGAAGCCTTAGAGTCTGTATTTACTAAAGATATTCAAAAGAAAATTTCTAATATATTAGAAGCTGCTATAAATATTACAAGAGATAATGAGAAAGGATATAATCCAGGAGACCATTTAATGTCTAAATTCCAATCATCATATCTAATGATTGGTTCTTCATTATCTATTGCTTCAGAATCTTATACTCAAGCTTCTTTTAGATATGGAACACAATCAAGGTTCTCATATGCATCTCCTGATTTTATATCAACATTTGTAGGTATAATTTCAGATATTGAAAACCATGAGGTAGGAACAGAGTATATTCAAGAGAACTATGGAAGATTTGATTTCTTTAAAAATCCTATAACAGGAGAATGGGGAAACACTTGGTTAGAATGGTTAATGGAACCTGGAGACAATGGTACTTACACAGTAAGAGAAAATTTAGAGTACCTCAATGTTCTTGGTATTGGAACTAATGAGCAGAAAAATTCTATTGGTAGAGTGGATAAGGAAGCTTTTAAGGAAGGACTTATTACTTCTATGTTTGCTGCTAATAGTGATAAGTTTGGAAATAAATATGGATACTTTAGAAATCCTTTATTTTCAGATACTGATGCTCTAGTACTTCTTAAAATGCCTAGATTTAGTGGTCCAATGTATAAAGCATCTATTCTATGGTACTTATTAAAGAATTTGAATCAAGAGATAGATAGAATTATAGCTTTTGAGTCTGGTACTACTGAAGGTGTAAGCGTGATGTTCTTCAATGATAAAAAGAATAATGCTTCTAAATTTAACTTCTTTCCAGAATTTAATAATATTAAGGATGAAATATTATCTAAAATAGAAGAGTTTGCACAAGATGATGAAGCTTATATAGAGCAAAGAGATAATTATCTTATAAATCTACTCAAAAACCTGATGGAAGTAAAGTCAGATAGATTTTTAAGTAGAATGGATGATGCTACTAAGGTAAGGATACTTCAAAAAGTTGCAAAACTTCAGAAAGAAGATAATAATGAAGAAGATGAAACAGGTCCTATAGATGTTAGTAGGATGGAAGATAGTGAAGCAGAAAAAGTGAAAACAACTTCAGAGCAACAACTTGAAGAAGCTAATGCTTTATTAGAAGAATTCTACTATAATGACTTCTTTGGACAACTTCAATTCTTACAACTATTAGGTGGAGATTTAGCATATTATAAGAACTATGATGACTTTGTAAAGAGATGTAAAGAGGCATATGCCTGTGGAGATAGGATGTTTGGTCTTGAGATAGATGATACTACTGGGGAGATTAAACTTGATAGCAATGGTAAGCCTGTAAAACTTACAGAGAAGTGTATGTATGCTAACGACCTTAATATGATATCCAATACTTGGACTTCTATTCAAGAGTTGTTAAGCCCAGAGAATCAGAATACTAAAATGTCTCAGATGGAAAAAGATATTCTTAGAGGGGCAATTAATGCTTTTAAAGATATCTGTAGTACAGATGGACAGTCTTTGAGAACTCTTAAATCTTTCAGAAAAGTATTTAAAGCATTTGGAGGAAAGTGGACTGATGAAATGGAAACTGCATATAACAATCTACTAAGTGGTAATTATAATGCAGGAGATGTAGTATCACTTATCAATCCAATTAAACCTTTCTTATTTAGTTATGAAGCTAAAAGAATCAATGGTAGACTTGAAAAGGTAGGAGTTCAACATAAAAATTCTGAATATCTTATAAGTGCAGTATTCCAAATACTTAATACAGCTCTTAATAATTCTCCAGAACTAGTAGCTATAAATAAGTTTATGGATGCTCATGATATTGATGTACTACACTTTGAATCTGTTGTAAAACATGGTTTCCATAGTCCTTTTGATATTAACCATGACGATAAAGCATTTAAGAAGGCTAATCTAAATATCAGTTATAGTGAGTATGTAGAAAATCTTGAAAAGGAACTTTCTGCAGGTAATATAACTCAAGAGCAATATAATGAATCTATTTCTAAATATAGATTTAAATCTGCTGATGACGCTTTGACAACTCTCGAAGAACAATTAAAAACTATGACTGAGGAAGATGCTATGCATATTATTCCTCTTGAAGATATGATGATTGTTCAACCTACTGCTGACCATTTGATTGGTAAAGATAGTAGAGGTGAAGAAGCAGTATTTGGATCTCAGCTTAGGAATATTATTCCTGCTGACCTTCCTGATGATTTCTCAATGGATATTAAAATAGGAGGAAAGACAATACCTCTTACAAAGGATGAAGCTATTAAGTTTTACAATACTCTTATTGTAGATAATCTTAAAGATTCTTTCGAAGATACTGAATCAAAATTTGAAAACATAAGCAAGCTTAAAGATGCATTAAACTCTGTAATGAGGGGAAATCTTAAATATGGAGAAGATGTTAAACAAGCTTTAGAGCTTACTGTTGATGGTAATGATTTTGTAATGCCTTTTAATGCTCCAAATCTTTCTAATAAGATTGATGAGTTAATTCTAAGTTCTTTTAAGAATGCTATTCAGAGACAAAAGATAAAAGGTGGTAATGTAGTATTAGTATCTAATTTTGGTCTTAGTGATTCTTTAAAAGTTAAATATAAGAATAATGACCCTAATCAAGGTTTTGAATATATTCCAGCTCTTATGCCTGCTTGGATGAGAGATATGTATTCTGATTATCTTGTAGAAGATAAGAAGTATGGCGGATGGAAGATAGACTTTGAAAAAGTTAAGGCTAATAATGAAGAAAAGCTACTTGAAATAATTGGATATAGAATTCCTACAGAGGATAAGTATTCAATAATGCCTATTAAGATTGTAGGATTTATGCCTACAATTGCAGGTTCTACTATAATGCTTCCTTCAGATATTATCACAATGTCAGGTACTGACTTTGATATTGACAAGTTATTCTTAATGCTCAGAGCAACAAGAAGAGAGACTTTTGATACAAAGTTGTCTAAAGCATTTAAAACTTGGTTAAGAGATAAGAGAAATAGCGCAGACAGCAATTCTCTAGGTAACTTAGCTAATATGTCTGAAGAGTTCTTAGCATTAGCTTCTCAATCAAAAACTATTGATGAAACTAGTCCTGAAGAAGATAAAGTAATTAGAAGTATTCTGTCAAAACATAGAACTGGATTTACCGATAGAGAGATTGAAAAGTTTGAGAGAAGAAGTCCTTTATTTGCTCAGTTTATGGAAGAAGAAGGATACAACCTTGAACTTGAACATCCTAAATATAGAATCAAGAAGACTGATCCTGTATTGAATGAAGATGGAAGTCTTAATATCGAAAGTACTTCAAAACTTTCTGATTATAGAACATCTAGGGATAGAAAGGAACTTAGAGATAATATGCTTATTGATTTCATATGGAATGTTATGACATCTCCTGCTGGAACTAAATTAGCAATGTTACCAGGTAGCTTTGATAATGTAAGGATTGCTTCTAGACATCAGAGAATTCTTGATGATAGAACTGCTCTTAAGAAATTCTTAGAAGTTTATAAAGAGAGTATAGATAAAAAAGGAATATATAGAACATTAAAGGATTTAAGCAAAAAGGAGCTTGAAGCATTCTATGAAGAATATGCAGAACCTGTAAGTCCTATGGACATTGATGATTATGTTAATAAACATCAGAATCTTATGGATGGTAATGACCTTATTGGTATGTTTGCTGTAAATTCTTCTAGCCATTATAAATATCAATTCTTAGATTTAAAAATACATAAGGATAATCAATTTGATATTATTATCCCTGGTATTGGAAAAACTACTATAGAGGATTTAGATAATCAGACTTCTCCTGTAAATGGAGTTAGAATTGGTAGAATATGTGCTGAGTTCCAAGCTGCTTCACCAGATAATGGAAAAGACCCTTGTCTTGGAGATTTAGGAGCAAACACTAGAACTGCATCAAGGATAGGATTTCTAGCTAGAATTGGATTAGACCCAATGACTATAGGTATTCTTAATAAGGCAGATGATTTAAGAAATGCTGCTCCTAATGAAATAAAAGCAAAACTCGGTATTGAAGATAAGTTTGATGGTGATATTGAAAAGGTTTTAAAGCTTATTACAAAACTTAGAACTCTTGAAGAGGGAGAATTCCTTGACATTCTAGAATTAAGAGAAGCTGCTAAGTTTGCTAAATGGATGGATAATATTGATACTATTGTAGAGATAATGAAAATGTCTAATGCAATATCGAGAGTAGATTCTCCTAATGGTGCACTAGCAATATCTTCTGCAGAAGTTGCTCAACAGATTCTTAAAGCTAAAGATTTTATTGCAGTAGCTAAAGATCCAAACTGTCCAATTCAAGGTTTAGATAAACTTATTGATATTGAACTTGATGTAACTCAAATGGATAGTGAAGAGGGTAGAAGAGTAATACTAGATTCTCCAATTCCAAGATTACAGGCTGCATATACTTATGGTATAAAGAGTGCTACTACTTTGAGTAGTTCTTGGTTAGTTCAAAGTAATCCTAGAATGCTAGATGCTGTAATGAAGCTTAGGGACTATATGAAAAGCTCTTTGACTTCTTCTGCTGATACCGCTACTTTAAAGAAATTCTATGCTCAGTTTACAATGTTCTTACTTTCTAAAGATTCTAGATTTGCAACTGATGAGAATGAATTTATTGTAGATAAGAGAAATTATTACATACATGATTTTCCTATGAAATTTAAAGCTTTCTTAGATGCTAAGGATGAAAAAGGAAGATTTATTCATGATGATATTAGAAAGTTAACATTTATACAAAGGCTTACTAACGGTCACAAGACTGGAATATCATTTAGAAATGTAGGTAAAGTTTCCCCTTTAAGTAGAAAACACTATGTAGAAGCTCTTGATTCTATGTTGTTTAGTCCTGATGTTGAGACAGCAAAGGTGGCTGAAGACTTATTAATGTATGCTTATTATGATAATGGTCTGAATTTTGGACATAGAAATTATGGTATTTTTATTTCTACTGCATTTATGATGGCATTGCCTAGATTTATAGATAGTCTTAAACATCAAAATGGTGCAATGTTGTCTGATGAATCTATTTTAGATAACTATGTAAAGCAGTTTCTATTAAATAATCCAGACTATATACCATATGTAAAGAAGCAACATTATACATTAAGTAAGAATGAAAACTCTTTAATAGTTCCTAAAACTAGTTTGTATTTAATATCTTCTAAAGTAGATTCTTCTGGAGCATTCCTTCCATTCATTGTTACTAAAGATGGGGTATTTCAATTAGAAAGTCCTGTTGTAGTAATTGACGGAAATGCGAGAGGTATTAGATATACTAAAGTAAGTTATAATAAGAACGGTCTATCTACAGGAAAAGGGAATAATAAGACTAAGAAAGCAAATTATACTCCATTCTATGATGCATCTGTAGGTTATAATGAAGTAGCATTTAATGACCTTCAAGACAGAGGTGGTGTAGTCGAAATTCCAGAATCTAAGAAAGAGAAATCTAAAGAAAATTCTGAAAAAGAACCTACACAGACTCCTTCAGAAAAGAGTGAACCTACCATGCAACCTAAAGAAAAAGAGGAGCCTACAGAATTTACTTACGATGATCAAGTGTGGGAACCTTCACCTTCTTGGGCTAGTTATGGTACTAAAGATGATGGTAGTAACACTACTGATGAAGATGCTATAATGAGAAGAATTCCAAAGGATATGTATGATTTTATTCCTAGTGAATCCAAATCATCAGAACCTATAGTGCCAAATCTTGTAGAAATGGGAGATAATAATGATCCAGAAAACAAAATGTGTATTCCTAAATAATAAAAATTATGAGTAAACAATGTGTGTATATACCAAGTAAAGGTGTAGATACTTTTCTTCAACTAAAGAAAAACTTTGGTTATAAAACAGCAGCTGTTATATTCAATAAAGTATTAGGAAAAGACTTTTTAGATATGTATAAGGATTCCCTCACTTTAGATAGTGAGGGAGTTCCTACATATCAAAGTATTATCCTTAATCCTTCTGTTGAACAATATATAGGTGCAGAAAATATAATGAAATCTCTGACGAGAGAACAATTAACCTTAGATAATACTATAGAAAATACATCAGTATTAATAAATAGAGCTCATGATTTTAATCAAGGGGAATATTCAGATAAGTATGTGGCTATAGTTGAGGAGGTAGGAGATAACAAAATATCAGTAATTGTTAAAGGTAAAAATCAAGAAACAATAGATAATGCTCAATACCAGTATGGTATTCAAAAACTTAATGAAAGGGTTGCAGAAATACTAGCACCTCTGGGTGTTAATATTAGTGAGTTATCAAAAGAACAGAGTGCTCTTGGTAAGGTAGGTCTTACTGATTTCAATCATGCGTATGATATAGCCAATGGATTTACAGGATTGATTCAAGTTGCAAATAATTTGGAAGGGCATACTGCTCTTTCTGAAGAGTTTGCTCACTTTGTAATAGGAGTTTACAGAAATAATCCATTAGTAACTAGAGCAATCAACCTTCTTAAAAATGAATATTATGCTAGGCAAGTATTAGGTAGTTCATATGATGCTGTCTATGAAAATTATAATGGTAATATGGATACTATTGCTGAAGAGGCTGTAGGTCATATTTTCAGAAATGAGTTGATGAAAGCTAATAATACTCCTAAAGAACCAATATTTAAAAGAATGGTTAACTTTATAGTTAATTTATTTAAAGGTATTAATCCTGGATATTATAGAGATTCAATAAATACAGTATCAGAAGACTTAGGAAAATTTGCAAGGGAACTTCTTAATTCTAAAAGAACTATTACTCAAAGTGAAATTAGAAAGTCACAAAGAGATGCTCAATTTAATGCCCTATCTGAAAAAGCTGAAGCACAAGCAAAGGTATTGAAGAATGCAGTAGAAAGAGCATATAAAACAGCTGCCCTCCAAGAAAATCTTGAAGATACAAAGCCAGAAGGTACTGAAAAGTCTAGATTTAGAAAGATAGCTGAAGACCTTAGTAGTATGGTAAATGAGAATATCAGAGCAGAGGAAACAATGGCTGCCATAGTAAAACTACTTGAAGTTGTCCAATTAAATATAAATTATCTACATAGAAGTTTGAATGAATTAGGTACTATGGACATTCAAGATAGATTTATTACACTAAGGAATTCACTATTTACTATTCAAGCATATGCTGCAACAATAGATGAACTATATACAGTAACTACAGAAGACTATCTTAAAGATGAAGGTATTTTAAGTCAAGAATTTGTGGGGGAAGCTGGTATAGATTCTATTCTTGGTAGTGGTAAAAATGAAGTTGTTGAGGCTATAGATGCTACTCAAAGAATGTATAAACACTTTATGGCTCTGTTTGAGGAAAAGGCTTTACCAGAATTTATAAAATTCTTAAAGCCTTTTGTAGGGGAGAATATTAAAATAGTTGACCCTAAAACTGGAGAAGAAAAGGAGGTTGCTATAGCAAAGGTACTTTCAGAATCTCCTAGTGATGTAAGTTTTATGCAACAATACTTTTCTACTATGGCAGATAATCCAAATGCTGTTCTTCAAATATTTGATAAAGTAGTTAAGATTGCTAAGGATAAGAAGAGGCAAAGAGTTATAGAGAAATCTCAAGAAATTCTATCTCTAGGATTAGAGTATGAAAAGAAGGGTATTAAAGATTATGATAGGTTTTTTGAGGAAGATAAAGCCAATTATATAATGCATCTAGTTGTAGATGGTGTAGATTATTCATATGATAAGTCTGCATATGAAAAAGCTAAAGCAATATATAAAAAACAATTAGATGAAGAGTTTGGAGAGAGACCTACTATTGGTAGTAAGGAGTATAAAGACAAGAAGAATAAACTCAAAGATTGGATTAAAGAGAATACTAGAGCTATAAAAATTGATGGTAAGACAACATACATCCCTAAATCTGCTAATTTCCCATCTAAGTATAATGAGCTATCAGATGTAGAAAAAGAATTCTATAACAAATGGATGACTATAAAGGGAGAGCTTGATGAACTTATAGGTCCAGATAAAACTTATCTTACTAATACTATAAAGATAAGAAAGCATGGTATAGAAAGATTAAGAGGACTTCTTCAAGGTAATGGTATCACAGAATTTGTAGAAGGTGTCAAATCTAAAGTAATGAGAAGTTATGATGATGAAACTTCTTATGTAGATGCCAAAGGTATAAGAGGATTCAGCAATGAAGAAATTATGAAATTACCTCTATACTATATTTATAGTAAGGGAGATAATAAAGATGTTTCTACAGATATGATTGGAACACTTGTAGCATATGCTGATATGGCTTACAATTATGAAGCTATGAGCAGTATTGTAAATCCTTTGGAAATTGGTAAGCATATGATTGTAAAAAGTACAATGAAAATAAATGCTACCAGAGGTGATAAACAAGTATTTGAACAATTTACATTTGGAGGAAGAACAATTAAAAATCCTATATACGAAGGTGTAAGTGCTTCAAGGTTTACTGCTATGCTTAATGATTTTATGGAATCTAAGGTATATGGTAGATATCTTAAAGATGCTGGTGAGACTTTAGGTGTTGATAATAATAAAGCAGCAGGGTTACTTCTTAAATTAGGTAGTACTGTGCAATTGGGATTTAATCTTCTTGCTTGGGTAGCAAATGCTACAACAGGTGTTTGTATGCAAAATATTGAAGCTGCAGCTGGAGAATTCTTTAATGCCAAGGAACTACTTAATGCAGATAAGGAGTTTGCAAAAGAAATGCCTGCATTTATGGGAGATATAGGACAAAGAGTTAGAACTAGTAAGTTATCTCTATTTGATGATATGTTTGATGTAAGACAAAATATATCATCAAAAATAAGAAACAAAAGATTTACAAATAGAAATCTTCTTACTAGAATTTTAGGTCCTGGAATTCAATACATAGGACAAGATGCTGGAGACCACTGGCTTTACAATAGGTCTGCTATAGCGATAGCTATGAGAGAAAAACTTAAGGATTCTAATAATAATGAAATATCTTTATGGGATGCTTTAGTTACAGTACCTATCAATAAAGATAATCCTGATTTAGGAATGAAGTTGGTTTTAAAAGAAGGTGTTACTAAACTTGATGGTACTGAATTTACAGAAGATGATATATCTAGACTGTCTGGTAGAATGAGATATATTAACCAACATACTTTTGGAGTATATAACGATGAGGATATGATTGGTGCTAGAAGACTTATTCTTGGAAGATTTGTAATGCAGTATAGAGATTGGATTCCATCTCAATTTAGATATAGATTTGGAAGTAAGACTTATAATATGGAGAAAGGTGATTATGTTGAAGGTTATTATAGAACTTCAGGTAAATTCATAAAACAAGTATACCAAGAACTTAAGAATGGTGAAAAGAACATTGCTCAAGTGTGGGATGATTTAAGTGATTATGAAAAAGTAAATGTGAAAAGAGCAATAACTGAAACTATACAATGGTTAGCTGTAGCTGCATTTGTAGCTATTCTTAAGGGTTACGATGATGATGATAATCCTTGGGCTGTTAAAATGCTAAGATATGTAGCAACTAGAGAGAGAACTGAATTGGGAGCTTTAACTCCTGCTATGATGGTTCCAGAGATGATTAAGATTGTAAAAAGTCCTGTAGCAAATACAAGTGTTATATCAGACTTGTACAACTTAAGACTTCTGTTAAATCCTGCTAATTATACAGACGAAATACAGTCTGGAGATTATAAAGGTCATAGTACTGCATATAGAGCATTTATGAGATCACCATTAACATTATGGTATAGAACAATTAAGAGAAGTGTAAATCCTGAAAAGGCAACACAATTCTTCGATCAAAAATAAATAAAAAGGTCAGGGTGATTAATTTCACTCTGACCTATTTTTTTTCTTAAAACAAACAGAATATCATTCTCTCTTTGTCTTCCGTATTTAAATTATTATAGTCTTCTCTAGTAATACCTCTCTTTTCCAAAGAATTCCTAATATCTTCACTTAAGTATTCATATGCTACTCTAGAATTTTTAAGTTTTAATAGATTAGTTTGGAAGTTATCTTCCAAAGACTCTTTTCTACTTGCATAGCTACCTTTATAAATACTATAAAATAAATTGTCTAGATAATTAATATTCCCAGTAACTTGCTTTATAATATATTTAAGGTTTTTGAATGCTGACTTAATTTTACCTAATATAGTAGTATCATCAAAACCATTCATAAAGTGTCTAAAATCTTCTGATAATTTTTCCTCAAGAGCGATTTCACTCATATCACCATAAATTTTAGCAGCTTCTTTAAATAGTGTTTCAGACTCTTTATTAGTCATTAAAGTTTGTACAACATAGTGAAAAGCTTCATGGAATCCTGTTCCTCTAGGACTTTCAGAATTTATATAAAGAATACCATCCCTAAAATGCCCATATATACTGGTAGCATTTCCATATTCACTAATTCTTCTTAATCCATTTACTACTAATATTCTACCATTCTCACTAAGATTAGGAAACATCTTTTTAATTCTCTCTAACTCTCTTTCTCTCCTAACTGAATCAGACATATCTTCTTTACTAGTTTCTTCTGTAATTTCCATATCTGAACCTCTTGTAGGTCTAACTCTTCTTCTCCTTCTACCTGCTAAAGATGCTTCACTTTCAGATATACCAAATTCTACAGAACTTTCAGGAGACGAAAACATTACAGCACTTGTAGATAAATTTTCAGTACCTTCCAGTGGTATAGTTGCTTGTGGAGTTCCTAAATCTATTTCTTCCATAGATATAACTTCACCATTTTCTAAATCTGTAATTACTTTATTTTTACCTATTTCTACATGTTTTCCATCTACAACCATTTCTTTAGAACCTCCATGAACAGGAGTTTCTTGTGGTCTACCTTTTTTACCAGCAGGGTTAGTCTGTCTAGCAGCTTCTCTTTCTATCTGAGTTGGTTCATATAAAAACCAATCATTTCTAGTGTGAGGAGAACTTGAGTCAACATTAGTATATAAATACTTTGCTATATTCTTTCTATACTCTCTATGTTCAGATTTATCAGTAAGTCTCTTTATATCAACATTAGTAGTTGGCTCTTTTAGTCCTGCTTCAGATGCATCTAAAGTACTTCTTTTAATTATACTTTTAACAGCTTTAAGTGCAGTATCAGTACTTATCTGCCCATCTTCAATTGGTATAGTCACTACCCTAGGATTACCCTCAGGTTCTTTAGGGTTAGTGAATGTAATTCTAACATGAGTAGCATTTGCTATATCTGATGTCTCTGGTGCAAATTTACCACCTGCAATAGGTTTACCTACTCTTATTGAAAGTCCTGGGATATTAAGCCATTTAAATACTTCAGAAGTATTTTCCTTCAACTCTCTAAGACTTGTTGGTATTCTCTGTAATGCACTTACAGTTTGTTGCATATACCAGTCATCATCAGACAATTGAGTTAAAGGTGTACTCACAGCCAATGCAGGTAGATATTTACCATTGTTAGCAGGAATCATTACATACACTTGCCAAGGAATAGCATTAGTAGGGTTTATAAATTTAGCATCCATTACAGCATTACCAGTACTAAGTGCTGGAGATTCGTTAAATACTGCAATTACAGGGGCTTCTTCTCCAAAGATTTCAGATACTGTACTTTGATTACTTGAGAATACTATCTTACCTCCCATTAACTGAGATACTTTTGTTTTAATCTGTTCTATAGGCTCTGCTTCAGCTTTTACAATAGCTTCATATAATGCTAATTGCTCTGGTCTATTTTCTGCTGTAGTCTTTTCTGATGTTCCCCATATCCAATTACCTTTATCATCAGTTATTGGTTTTCCTTCAATATCTGTTTTAACATATTTAGATTTAGAATAGAAATCTATATAAGTAGGTAATGTTCCAACTGCTTGTTTTTTACCTTCTTTTTCTACTACCATTGTTACAATAGGAGTACCTGCTTTTTCAGATAATTCCTTATTATGTTCAAAAGTAATAGTATCTCCAACTTCCATTTTCCAATTAGAATCAGTACCATTTACAAAAGTAAATGCTCCATTATTTTTTAAGAATTCGTGCACCGTTCTTATATAGTCTTTATAATCTTCAATAGTCATATCTTCAGGTAAGGCAGGGATAGCTTCTGGATGCTCATTTATATAATCTAAATAAGTTTCCATATTATATCCATGAAGATACACTTCTGTAAGTTGAGGTCTATAATTAAAAGTTTGTCCTGCTTTACCTTCAGGCCTTGGAGGAGCAGCAACTTTAGGGTTATATTCCCTCATATTCTTACCTCTTAAAGAAGATATATCTGATGGATCTTGACCTAATTCATTATCCATTCCTTTAAATTCAGACGGGTCTGGATTATTAGGTTCTTCAGGTATTACAGATGGTTCTGCAACATCCTGACCTTCTTTAAGACTTTCTGCTATTCTTTTTGCTTTTTCCTCTTTGGCTCTTTCAAGTTTTTCTCTGTCTGCCTCTGCTTTATTTACAGCTTTAGCTACTTCATCTATCTTGCTATCAAAGAATTCTTTAAGTTTAGTTTCTATAGAAGCTATTATTCTTTCCTTTGTCCAATCTCCATGCTCTCTCTCATATCCTTCTAATTCTTGAGCTAGCTGACTTTGAAACTCTTCTGAAACTAACTTTTCTTGAATAGAGTCTCCTATTCTTTTAATATCTTCAGATTCTTTTGCTGCATCATCAACTAAAGAATGAGCTATTCTTTTTTGATTATCTGTCAAGTCTGAATCATTTATGGCATTACCAATTCTTTTTAACGCTCCAGAAAACTTTCTAGCTTTATTCACTAATTTCTTTTGTTCAGGTGTTAGAGCTTTCATAAATTCTGTCATACCACCAGCAGAATTAATATCTCCTTTATTTTCTTCAAGTGCTTCTGCAATAGATGATATACTACCATTCCAATTTATCCTTTTTGCTATAGAAGACTGTGCTCTCTCAGTATGGTTTTGTACAACTTGTTGGTCTGCTCTAGCATTATCTTCCACTTTCTTTTGTGGGTCTTTAAGATATTCAGTAAGTTTTTTAGAATACTCACTAGATAGTTCTACGATTTTAGCCAAATCGTCAATCTTCTTATTAAATTCTTGGGCTTCTGTGGCTGTTATTGAAGGTGTATCTGCTATTAGTTTCTTAATATTTTCAACATCCTTTTTATCTGCAAATAGTTGAGCAGCTACCATATGAGGATTTGCATTTATAAGATTGTCTAAAGCATCAATATTATGCTGAATATTCTTTTCAGCTTTATTTAGCTGCTCATATTGCTCACTTACATCAAATCTCCTTTTACCATCTCTAACAGTACCTCTAGTACCTTCTGCTTCTTTCTCTTTTCTAATAAAATCTCTACTTTCTATAAGATAGCCTATAGCTTTACTGACAAAAGGTTTTAATTCTTCGTGAATAGTACTACTTCTTCCTATTAGATTATCAGTAGCAATTTTTAACCAAGTGAGCTCTTTAACTTGCTCATCATTTAATTGATCTCCTACTAAAGAATCTATTTGAATTTTAGCATTGGCATAGTCCTCAATAGTCTTCAGCATATCATCCCTATCTTCAGTAAGAGATTCAATCATTTTCTTTTTACTGTCTTCATTAGCAAGATTTGAAACTATATTACCATCACCATCTAAAGTTGCATATTCAGCATAAGGCCCTGCCAAGTTACCATTGGAATCTTTAGAAGTAGTATTCTTTATAATAGAATCTAAGTTCTCGTCTGATATATCATAAGAGCTTCCTATAAGAGCTTTTAAGTCTTCAAGTTTTCCAGCATTATCAAACATTATAATATCTGAAACAAATTGGTTGTATTCAGCATTTTTGAAATCAAATTCATTATTATCTAATACAGCTTTATTCATATCTTCCTGATATGCCCTATGTCTTGTAAGACCTCTATAGTAGTTTAAGAATTTAGGGTCTTTAACCCTATTATTCATATAATCTACAAGTAGTTGCTCTCTTGCTATATTTTCATTATATTCTTTTATTTCATTATAAATTCCACCTTGTAATTTAATAGGAGATTGCCATTGACCATCGGAAGTTCTAGCACTTCTAAAAGTAGGAATACCTAAAGCACCTGTAAGAGTTCCAATAAAAAATTCTTCCCAAGCATGAGCATCATTCACAGTCTGATTAATACCTTGTGCAAAAGATTTAGTCCAATCTAACTGTTCTTGCTCAGCTTCTGGGTCTATTAATTTTTTATGAAAGTTATTTACATCATCTTGATAGTAAAGTCCTGATATATTACTTGCTGCTTTCTGTGATATTTCTTCAGTACCTTCAGATAGTGCCATTTTACCAGCATTCCAATAGGCACCTCCTTTAGTTAAGCTAGTTACATACTCTCCAGGTTTTCCTGCTATATTAGTAGCCATTCTACCATTTGCAACTCTTCTTGCAGTATTAAAACCTCTACCATACAATTTACCCCACTGAATTAGATTGGATGCCATTAGGATAGGTATATTCATAAGTAAATCTGCATTACCCATTTTAGTCCTATCTTCTGTTACTTTTTCTAATGCTTTAAAGTAATTATCATTTTCAGCTTGTACTAAAGCATTGTACATATCTGAGCTCTTATATTGAAGTTCAATATTAGCTAGTCTCTGTGCATGAGCATCATCTATTTGTGCTTTCTGTAAATTAAACCAATCTCTCGAATTATTGATAGCTTCAATTCTACCTTCATTTACTGCTGCAGTAGTAGCACCAATAACACTAGAAACCAATGGAGTTGCTTCTGTAATACCCCTAATTACTTTTCCAGATGCATTAAGTGCCTTAGCACCTGCAAGTAATCCTTTACCAGCAGCTCTAGCAGCTCCAGAATATATACCACCTGAATACAAAGCACCTACTGCAAAACCTAAGTTCTTTATAAACTTATCTCCTAAAAAGTTTGCGGAGAATATATTACCCCAAGGGTCATCCATTTCATCTTGGGTATAGTAGTTAGGAAGATTTTCTTCCATAAAGTCAGTAACTTGTTGCATTGCTCTTGAGAAATCATTATCCCAAAGACCTGACCATCTTCCTTCTTTAATAGCAGTACCAGCACCTAATACAAGACCTATTGTACCATCTAAGAAAGTAGTTCCTGCTAATGCAGCTCCTTTAACTAACCCAGCTCCTAACTTAGCATACCAAGGTTGATTTTTTGCTCTTACATCTCCTAAATTTGCAAACTGCTCTTCAGTAGCAGAAGTATTATCAAACATAGATTCTCCCCAAGAAGTTTTAGTACTACTTATAGGAGAATTAACTAATTGCTCTGCATGATTTCTAGCATCATATAATGATATAGGAGCGTATTTAGCTCCTATATCACTTGTAAATTTTTGAAATTCTGGACTTACTCCTGTAAAAGCACTATTATTAGCAGTCTGTAAATCTTTAAAAGTCATTGGACCACTCTTAGTTATATCTATATCTTTTTTTGCCATATTAATATCCGTAAGGTTTAAACTCTTGTTCATCCATCTTATTCTGTATTCCCAATTGAGAATGGTATAAATAAGCTTGTTGCACTAACTCTTGGTATTTTTGTTGAGCGTAAGCTATCTCACTTTCAGATGCTTTGTGTTCTTTACCATCAGTTCCTATATAAGTACCAGTATTAATAATCTGACTCCATTGCTGAGCAGCCTGCATAGACCTGTCTCTATTATACTCATTAGTAGTATTGATTCCAGAAGGCATTTGATATCTCTTAACTTCACCATTCTTATCTTGAATCATTACAGTATTACCATAAGGACTAAATCTTGTAGCAACTACTTTGTACTCATTCTTCTTTAAATCAGAAGCCTTTAATTCATCTCCTGTATTCTTAAAAGTATTTGTTTTAGCATCAAAGTCTACTTCTTTAAATGTGAGACCTCTATTAGCAGTCAGTATTAAGTCTTTCATATATCCTTGTTGAGCACTAGCTATAGGATAATCGAATTCTGTTACTTTTTTAGAATCATATGCACGATCAGTATTATCTTTCACATACATATCCCAAGCAGAACCTACTACTTCAGGATTATTAATATCTATAGGCCCGCTAGCACTTAAAATAGAATTTACAAATATATTAAAGGCAGATCTAGTATCTGGTATTGATGCCATTGCAACTCTTTCTTTTTCTTCATCTGATGCAAATGGCATCCAAGGTACAGAGTAGTTTGTACCAGAAGCAGACATAGATGGAGCTGACCTATTATACTCCTTTAATCCTTCTTTTGTTAAAACAGTATTACCGTTTGCGTCTTTCGTAAAATATTTAGAATAGTTATTTATATTATTCCTAATAGAAACATCTTCTCTAGAAGAATAAATATTAAGAGGGTTAATAGCTACACCATTAAGTTTTCCTTGTTCAGCCAACGCTTCTCTTGATTTAGCAGCTTCTTGTTCTGCAAGTTTAGCTCTCCAATTCTCAAGTACTTGATAATTAACTTCACCTACTCCTTCATTTAAACCTTGTCTTGCATAGGTATAAGCTCTTGCTAATACATTACTATTATTCCAATCTTTAATACCAGAACTTGTTATAACATCTTCAACAATAGCAAGAAGTTCAGGAGGAGCATTTCTGTCACCATTAATAGCAGCTTGAATTTCATCATTAGTGTAACCTGTCTGCATTCTTGACTCATAGTAAGATCCTCCTAATATGGCTTTCCATACTCTAGGATTATCTCTCATTTCTTTTGCTCTTGCCTTTACAGCAGTACTTACCTGACTAGCTAATGTTTTACCTGAATAATTTGTATAACTTAATTCTGGATTAGAAATTAAATCATCAAGACTTATAGTATTAGCATCTTTATCAAATAGGATAGTATCGTCTTTTAATTTTGCTTCTCTTTGTTCATCTGCAAGAGTTCTTCTTCTTGTATAAGCTTGCTCAATAGGAGTAATTTCTTTAGAGTACCTTCCTTTCATATCAAGTAGTGCTTTTCTACTACTAGGAGAAAGGCCTTGAGTAGCAAGCAAATCTGCTTGACTTTTTAAATCATCAGCATATTTTTTATATAAAGCATATGTTTTTGGATCTGTTTGTTCATTTGCCATTCCTTCCCAAACACTTGCTTTAGCAGTTAAATCTTCAAGAGCATTTTCAACCTCTCTATAGGCTTCACCATATATCTTATATGGCTGTATATACCTTTCAAAAGAAAATGGTTGAAATATACTATTTACAACTAAATTATAATTTGCCATATCTTAATATGTTAAACCTCTTTTAACTTTCTTTCTATTTATTTTACCTCCACAAGCTTTTAATGCAAGAGCATCTTGATATGCTTGCCATTTTGCATCTGACCAGTCTGTAGGCTTTTGACCTAATACTCCAAAAGCACCAGATTTAATTAGCATGTCTCTATCAGCTCTATTTATAATATCTGTACCTATATTGCCTAAGTTAGTAAATAAATTAGATAGATTAACACTTCTTCCAGCATTGGCTTGGGCTTCAATTTGATCTCTCATCTGTGCTTGAGTCATAGCAGATTTCAATCTTAACTCATCCCTCTTTTGATTTGCAATAGCTGCCTTCATAGCCATTTCAGAATTCATAGCATCAGTTTGTCTATTAAATCCGAGAACTTTCTCTCTCTGTGCTTGATTATACTCCTCAGCAGATCTGTATAAGTCTCCCATATTTCCTACAGCATTATAATCTGCAGATAGATAACCTGCTAATGCTTGTCCAGAAGTCTGAGCTGTATTTTTAATAGCATGTTTTGTTGCAGCATTTTGTTCCATTAACTTAGCTCCATAGAATTGAGTGTCAAAAGGTTTATAGGTCATTTTAGTATTTATAGGGGTATATCCTATAGGTTCAATGGCCTCTGCAGCCTTTTTAATACCTTCTATATTAGAATAGTCAGGTTTATTAGTCGAACCAAATGAGTCTGATAATACTGCTAATCCAGAACCTATAGCTGGCATATATCTTAGCCAAGAACCTTTATCATATTTATTCTTTTTCATTCCTCCTTTACTAAAAATATTATTTTCAGAATCTTCTGACTGTCTTATAAATTCCTGTTCCATCATTAGTTTAGCCATACTATCTTCTAGTCCCCTTTTACTTATAGGATCATTTGGCCTCTCTTCAGATTCTTTTTGTAATTCTTTTGCTACATCGGCAAATGTATTACCTTTAACTTTATATTTTTTCTTAAAAGCTTCACTAGGTTGAAGTCTATTTGAGAATACATAGTCTTGCCAAATAACTTCACCTTCCTCAACCATATTAGGAACTCCTTGATTATCTACTCCTATTTGAACTCCTTCAAAAGGATTCTCTTCGTGTGTTCCTCCATTTCCTATGATAGTGATTCCATTATGGAATATACCACCATGCTGAAACATCAGACCGCCTTCATCAAATAAGTTTCCTCCAAGACTATGATGCCACTTTCTAGCATTGTCTGCAAATGTAGCACGCTTTCTTATAGTAGAAGAAGAACTTCTCTTTCCTCTAGCTATACATTCTTCTGTAACTTTACCTCCACAATATTCAGTAAATTTACCTCTATTCTCTGGTTTTATATGTATCTTTCCACCTCTAGCAGCTATATTTCTCATAAGGTTATTATATTCATTACTCATTATATCATCTCTTGCATCAATAGCTAATGATCTTGCAAAACTATTAGCTAGTATAGCATCTCTTTCTAGTCTTCTTGCAGCTTGTTTAGCATTAGATTTTCCTAATAACCAACCAGCACCAGAACCAAGTCCTCCAACTATACCTCCAGCAAGAGCTCCCCAACCACCCCCTATAGAAGCACCTGAGGTGGCTCCACTAAAGATTGCTTTACTCATATTTGCTAACCCTGTTCCAGGGTCTACCATAAGGTCTCTATAATTATAGTCAGTAGTAGCAAAATTCAAGTTGTTATAACTACTTGCTAATGCATCTAAACTAGTAGTTGCAGGCTTGTAACTACTAACAGATTCAATTGCATTATCAGCCTCTGTAGTGTCTACCTCTGCATTAGCAACTGCTGCTCCTGCAATTCCAGATAATCCACTACCAATAATTCCTAGAGTTTCTCCAAACTTTGAAAGTTTGTTAGGTTCCTCTCCTTCACCTTCGAATATATTGACTATTTTCTTATGGCTTTTATTTTTACCAGTATTTTTAGTTACTATTTTTCTTTTCATAGTATTAACAATTTATAAGTACAAAGATAAGTAAAATATCCCTAATATACAATATTATTAATAAAAAAGTAAAGGTGTATAAGTAGATTTTACTTATACACCTATTACAATTACTGTAAGTATTTAACTACTAAGTCATGGAATTCCATTCTCTTACTAGTATTACTTGTCTTTTCAAGCTTAAACATTATCCAAGGGTTTCTAATTCTATCTCTTTTAGATTTAGAATCTCTAGGAATATCAGCCCTCCAAGTTCTAAATTTACATTTAGCATTAGGATATTTATTACCTTTTAAATAAGCTACTCCTTTCTGATATTCATTCCAAACCTCTAGAGTATCAAATGTATCATCAGTTATTACTGGATGGTTTGTAATATTTCCTCTGTTAAATACATCTGCTCTATACTCTAAATTAGTCCATATTTTATCTAAAAAAGAATCCTTATTTATCTTATATGTCATAGAGTATTCTACAGGTTTACCAAACAGGTTACAATAGTCTGCTTCCTCACTAAACATTTTATATACTTCTCCTTCTCTTATCCCATATATGCTACCATTTAAATGTATCATACTATTTAACTTATCGTAGTCATAGAAGGAAATAAATTGTCCTAATAGCTCATTATAGCAAAGTGCAGTAACATCATTTACAAAGTATGCCTCTTTATGTATAGGGTCATAAAAAGATTTAAATCCTCCATTGTTTGTAGGATTCCAAACGATGCCCTTTTCATTTTCAATAGTCCAATCTTGAAATAGATTTATTATTGATAATGATTTAATACCTTCAGAACCAAAAACATTGATAGACTTATTATAGCTATCTATAAAGTATATTCCATAAGGAGAACCTATTATTGACCACTTATTAGTACATCCTTGATTAGAACTTAAGTAATAGTGTCCTGTAACCTTACCACTATTAGCAATCTCAACAGGGACTCCTTCAGAAGTACTTATTGTTGTTTGTTGATTGAAGTTTATTACAGCTATTCCTTTATCCTGAAATGCTAATAAATTATTATTCCATCTTTTAATCTTATTAAGTACTCCTTTATCTCCATCAAGTTTTATAGAATTAACAAGATTTATAGAAGTCCAGGTATCAATATCTGCTAAATTTTGCTTTGTAAGACTCCATGCATATAATGTAGGGTGAGTAGAATCATCTAGTTTCTTATCAAGTATATAAGAAGCAGTATAGTTATTAGATTGTGAATACACAGGATTTATAGCATCGTTAGTATTTTCAACTGTAAGATTGATAGTATCTAACCTTCCTCTTTGCATCCTATAATCACCATCTAAATTCTCATATGTTTCTAACATAAATGATACAGCATCTATATTCTGATTAACATCAGAACTATTACTTTCGTAGATTCTAACATTATCACATCTCTGATAATAAGTATCTCCTTCAAATCCCCAGCCCTTGGTAGTAGTTTTAGGATAAGCTTCACTTATAGGTATAAACTTACAATTCTGAGAGTTACCTCCAAAGAATGTATTCTTATCATAATCTACATAGAACTCTCCTATAAATAGTTTTGGCTTCTCACTGTTATATCTACTATCCTGTATATTAGGAATTTGAAACATACTTAACTTATAAAGATCTATTGTTAAAGAATTATTATCCTCTACATAATTATTAACTGAATAGTGTATGTCATTATAACTATCGTATATTGATACTGGATCATCACCATTAACTATTTTAGCAGTACCTTCAAATGAGATGGTGCTATTATTTATTATAAAATCTCCATATTGCTTTATTAGTAGAAAATCGTCTCTACCTTGTAGTTTTATCAACCATGTCTTACCTTTGTAATATCTATTATCTACACCCTCTTCTCTGATGTCTAAAACTATCTCCTCAAAGGTAGGTTGCTTAAAGCATTGCTGTTCGTTAATTTTACATGCTTGAACTTGAGAAGTTCCAGTATAATTAGTTCTTATGCTTATATCTGTAGTTGGAGAATATATGCTAATACTGTTCTCATATAAAGCAACAGATATTTTTCCATCATAATTATTGTCTTTAATTACAACATTACTAGGATTATATATATAGAAAATATAATCAACATCTCTAACTCCTACAGGATATATAGTATTTGAATATACAAAGCTATTACCTTCTTTAGAAGGTGTGTAGTTAGGTAAGATACCAAAAAATCCTTTTTTAGCTGGTAACTTAAAGACTGCATGCCTTGCAGAATTGTGTTTAATATCCACAGCTCCAACAGCATTTACTGTCTCTACTAAAGGATTTTCACTATCTGTAGCTTCAATAGCCTCTACTATTTTATTTAATGGAGTTGTTTCACGTACTGGTTGTTTATGTGGAGGGTCACTCTCAGATCCTCCTCCAATAAAACTAACAGCATTAGACTTAGAAAATAGTACATTTTGATATTTAGACTTATAAACTTTAGAGTCTATTAACACTGTTTCGTTTTCAACAGTAGCTAGCTCATTAACACTACCATAAGTAATTGGATATGTATATGTAGTATCAGTACAATACCACATGTTGGCAAATTTCTTACTCTTCAGATTAAACTTATCTGATATAATATTTCCTCCATTATGCCAATAGTTTATATAATACAATTTATTAAGATAAGGCCACAGCGGGAATGATGTCATTCCAGAAAGGAGTTTACCTCTTGAAAATACTCTCATTTTAAGAGTATTTACATCGTATATAGGATATCTATATGTAGTAGTTCCTATAGTAGAATCCTCTACATTAATAGAATAATCGGAAATACTATTAGAGATATCAGTATATCCTACTATTCTAAACTTAAAGTCTTTAGTTATATTATCTACATTTGGAGATATGAAATTGCATATATTAGCATCTAGAAAATACTGATTTTCATAATTTCTAAGTACCGCAGTTTCTTCTGTATAAACTATATCTCTTAAATAAGAACTTAATGATATGGTTATATCATTAGCAGATTTTACTCCATAACCATCTCTTAAAGAGTTTCCAGAAGGAATTTCATCAGGATTAAAAATAGGATCAGTTTTAATGATATTATTCAGTGCGGATACTTTAATACTTCCAATAGAAGAGTCCCAAATATCTAACCATACAGTTTTTTGAATTTCTTCTGATAGTGTTTTTAAAGAACTTCTTCTATTTCCAGCAGGCACATTAGTATTATATATTTCTACATCATAATAATCTATAGCATCTGAAGCAGAACTCTTAACTCCTAATCTTATATTACATGTAAACTTATCTTTTAGCTCAAATCCAAAAGGTGGAATATAGTTTGTATACCTATCTATAGCTATTATAGGTTGGATACTAGTTAAATAATAATTACCATCATTATACTCTTCTTCTATAGTGCTTTTAATTACGCTATTTAATTTATAGTATTTACCTTCTTTTTCTCTATAGAAAGCTGTAGGCATATGAAAATATGGATACATTTCAAAACTATACTGAGAACTTCCCTCTGTATCATTGCCTCCATAATCTAGGTCTATACTTCCTAAATGTTCTCCAAATAAAGCAGTATTTAAAGTCCATAAAGGAGAAGCATAACAAGTTTCATTAGCCCTCTCTCGAAGATTGAATATTGTAGGTATTACTAAACCTTGAGTTTTAATAGTTCTAGTCTCTGGACTGTGCTCTGCCATTACAAGTCTCCAACTCTTAATGTTTGGATTTTCTTTTAAAGCTTTTAAAAGAGCCTCACTTGGAGTAAAACTTAAAGCTGGTAGCCATACTCCACCATCTAAGCTATCAACATCCTCATACGGAGTTTCTTCTACTCTTGTATTAGGCATTACGGTATTTTGTATGTCTCCTAATTCTATAACAGAAGACCACTCTCCTGATTGTAATTGGAATTGTATACCTATCTTATACCACTCTAAAAACTTAAATGTTTTTATATCCCTAGAAGATAAATCTAAATTAGGAGTATATTGATAGTATTCATTATTACTAATCTTATTAGGGACAAACTTAGAACCAAAACTTAATGTTCCTTTGTTCTCTATACTTTTTATAGACACTGTTACATCAGTAGTTACTTCACTTATATTACCTAGAAATAAGGTATTGTCCTTCTGTTCTATAGTGCTAGCTATTATAGTATTTCCTCCCAAGAACATTATATCTGTAGGAGCTATAGGAGTATTAAGTGTATTTGTATCAATTACTATAGCGGTTCCATCTTCTCCTAACTTTATATCTTCTACAATATATGCCTGTGGTGTAGAATTTAAAGATGTTCTCATTAAAGAGTACACTCTAGCATATTCAAAACCTTCAGAGGATTGATTAATAGTAATTTTAAAACTACAAGTCTGAATCTCATCTGCATTACCTCCTCTATCTTGAGCACTTATATAGTATAATGGAGACTCATATGCAGCACATGTTTCAGAGCTAAATTTATTGTAAAGAGTTATAAAATATTGAATCACTCCAGTAGGAAAACTTCCACTTCCATTATATTCCTTCTCGATTGTAACATCTATAACATCAGGGATATTAGGGGTAAAATCAAAGGAGAAAGAGCTATCATAAGTATTGCAGATATTAATAACCCTAGGCTGATGAATGCCATCAACCCAATAAACCTTTTGAATGTTGTCTGCTTCATAAGAAGTAACACATTCTATAGGATTATTAACATTAAATCCTAATTGTCCTCTATATATATACTTACATGATAATGTTGTATCAATACCTTCTTCTAGTGTTCCTACTATAATACAATCATAATCATCAAGCTTTGAAAATATAACAATACTATTCTCAATGGTAGCTGTTCCTAAAACTATTCCCAGATTAACTATGGATGGTACTACTTCATGATTTACCCACACTGGAAATAATGGAGAATCTTTAGCTTCTAATATTCTTATACCTAATATAGAATCAATATAATTGCTAGGAACATATTCTAATAAATTAACTTCGTTAGTATCCTTAGCGATATTTATTACTATATCAACTCCTGCATCTAGAAAGTCCCTCTTAATATTTAAATTAAAACTAGCATCTTTAGAAAGTGGTTTAGTAAAAACCACTCTAGCAGTAACTATATTTCCAATACCGTCAAACATATCTCCCTCACGAGATATGTATAAATCATAAAATGCTATATTATCTTCAGGCATTTCTAAAGATATTGGAACTTTAATAGTGCTCTTTTCATTAGTTACAGATAAAAAAGATTCATTTCCAGTAGTAGTAATTCTTATATTCCTATTTTCATATGCAAATTCTTGAGAAGCTTTATCCATAGAATGGTCTCTTTGCATTCCCTTGTTTACACATTGTGCTAATCCTACTTTCATAATTAACCAATTTTTAATATTTCCTTACTTCCATTTGTAGCAAATCCTGAAGAATGTTGATTGTTTCTAAGAATCATAGTTCTCCAAGAATTTGAGAGTGCCTCCATCTGATCAATAGATAGTCTATTAAACTCACTTTGACAATCTCCTACAGCCCAAGCATACTCCTGTTGAGTATTTTGAAGTACAGCAGGAGTTATTTTTCCCAAATCAAATAGTACTGTAAACCACTGCTTTTTAATATATAACTCCAGAGCTCTAGTGAAGCTACTATTATCAGGAAGTAAAGGATATCCATCTTTATCAGTTTCAATAGCTAAATATGCTAATTCCAGCTTACTGTTTTCTAAAGATGTGTATATGATATTTCCTTGTATCTTATATGTATTATTATAAGCACTTTTACCTCCTGCGAAGAAACTATCAGTAGAGTGTGTTAAAGCTGCTCCTCCAACAGGTCTAACTTGGATTATCTGATAATAATCACAAGGTAGCTTAGCTCTATAAGCATTTGTTTCAATTTCTACTACTTTTTCAGTAAACATTCTAGGGACTCCTACAATTCTCATAAAGTCTACAGTATAGTCTACTGCTGTTTCTAAAGATAAATCCTGTAGTAAAGGATGCCTTAAGAGTTTATCTAAAATGTTTTTTATGTTTATATATTGTTCTGCCATATGTTAAAAATTAAAGGCATCTATACTGCCGTCTTTAATACTAACTTTTAATCTTCTTTTTAAGTCTCTATTAAAATTGAATTGATAGAAGCTCTTATTGGTATATTCAGCTAGGCTTCTATTGTAGTATATTTTATATACTTCTTTCTCCTCGATTTTAACGAGTGTTTTATTCTTATAGGCTTCTTCATCTTCATACCAAAGTTTAAGTGTTTTATCCCAATCTATAGGAAGATTAGCTTTAATCTTTACTCCATCAAATGTTATACTAGTATTAGACTTTCTAAGTTCAACTCTTCCCATTCTACAAGGGAGAATTATGTCTTCACCTCTTAGTAAGGCTTCTGCCATTAGGTTGTTCATTACTCTGATGATAGAGAAGTATTGAGATTCTGATAGTACAAACTTAGAATCCTTAGGCTTATTTTTCCTATAGTATTTATATCCATCATAGACACCATAAGAGTTCTTTACCTTATGGACTCTAGGTTCTTTTATCTTCCTAACTTTATTGATAAAATCTTGTACTTCCATACTATTTAGTATTAACTGCTAATCCTTCTAAATCATCATTAGCATTGTTCACACTGTCTGCTGGCCTATAGTCAGCTCCTAGTAATTCTTTTACTACTAACTCGATAAGAGGTGGAATAAAAGCATCCTCTAGAGGAAATGTAGAATTTAGAATATCACAGCTGTTGTTCTCAGTATCTCCTAATTTAGAGGCTTCTCTTGAATCTTGGAATATTCCCGTAAACTTTACACTTTCAAGGTATAAAAATTGAGGATTAGATGATTTGAAGTATAAGTAGTTATCAGGATTTATAGAGCAATAGATAATATTTTTAAGGTATTTATTGCCACCTACATATCTCATTCTATCTCTACTTACATAAGTAATATCTCCTTGATAGTAGTCAGTAGGATATACTCTTGGTACTCCTATTTGCATTAGGAATGGAATTTTATCCTTACTTCTAAGATATACTCCACCTTCACAAGGCTCTCCACTAATTGCAGGTACTTGAACTAACTCCAAAGAAATTGTCTGGTAATTACTCTCTGGTATCTGCTTCTTAATATCTGAGTATCTTTGCTTTAGTAAGAATCCTCTGTATTTATCTAACAAAAATATCACATGGTCTTCATTAAATGAGTAGTCATCACTCATTCCCTTGATTTCATCAAGAACCATATATACTAACTCTGAATATTTGCTCATATTGTATATGTTTATGTATAAAAATAAAATTCTTACAAATATAAGTATTTTTACTCATAAATGCAAGAATTTTATAATTTTATTTGTTATATGTAAATATTACACTTTAGTTCTTATTAAAGAACCTTCACACACTCTGAAGATACCATTACCATCAAGCCTTGGAGTAACCTCATCTGAATTACTTCTAAATAATTTATCATATGAAGCAAAACTAGGGTATTCAATCATACAAGTACTTCCCGCTAAAGCATAGAATGCTTTCATGATGTTATTATAGTCTTCTTCTGATAAATACTCGAAGAAGTCTTCTGATAAAAGTTCCTCAAGATGAATAAGTACTAAAACCTTTTCAACATCTTTATAGTTTTTATAGCCAAACTTAGATAGTGCATTAAAGTATCTTCTTACTGCCTCTGCAGTTATTTTAGATACTGCTTCCATAACATCCACAATTTAAAGATGGTTCTATATTATAATTTAGCATTTTGAAGAACTTATTCCAATATTTGATAACTTCCTGGTAATTGCCAGTTTTAATAGCTAAATCTAAGGCTTTAATTCTAAATATATAGTCTATAAAATTTTTAGGAATATTACAACTATCTCCTAACTCCTTTGTATACTTCATAGACTGTTTGTATATAGGATAAGTGTTAATTGCAGTTCCTATAATTTTAGAGTTTCTAAGGTCATAAGGAGTATCAGCAGTAGGCTCACCAGTAGCTATTACATGCACAAAGAATATATTACCAGCTATAGGAACTCCTAAATCTTTTGAGTTTAACACTAGTCTAACAGACTTCTTAGAGTAATCATCTATAGTAAAGCAGTAATTAAGACTCTGCTCTTCTTGCACAGGAGAACATCCAGTACTTTCAGGAAGTGAATAAACTGCATCATAGTCCTCCTCTGCAACTGAATATGTAAATACAGCCTTATCACTTGGACCACTAGCAGTATAAGTATCTTGAGTATCTATGATTATGCTGTCTAAGACTACATCTTTAAAGTATTCAGCATCTTCTATACTCACATCAATAATGAGATTTTCATTATTTGGTGTAATTTTTAATTCATTAAATTTTATCATATTTACTCTTTATTAATTTAAAATAAAAAAGGAGAGATTGCTCATCTCTCCTTATATCAATCTCTATTAGGATAGAGCTGCAATTGTCAATCCTGTAGCTGCATTTACAGCAGAGATAATCTTATTAAGTTCTGCCATATCAGCACATACAATAGTAATGTCCTTCTCTGACTTCTGAACTGCTTCATTAGAACCTACATAAGCATAGTGAATATCAAGAACATGATATTCCTTAGTCTCATCTACCATATACTTAGTAGGGATAGAGTTAGGCCAATTAGCATTTCTATATGCATCAGCTCTCTCACCCATGCAGAAGTACTCAAGATCAGCAATAGCCTTACCATTCTTTACAGTTCCTGATGGCTCAGTATCCTCAACTTCTCCCCAGATAGTCTCATCACCATCAACAGTGATAGTTCCTGGAAGAACATCAAAGTATACAGGAACCTGTGGCTTGATACCAAGTGTCCACTCCTGCTCTACTTCATCAATTACAAGAGCTGTGTAAGTGCCTGTAAGATCCTTTGCCTTAGTAGCAGCTGTAACTGGAACTGCTGTATCTTCACCATCAGTAAGAGTAAACTTAACTAGCTCAGTAGTCTCTCTGCTGAAGTTCTTTACAAGAGAAAGAGCAAGCTCCTTATAGAAATCTGAAGTACTCATACCATTAGTAGCATGTACCATACCAAACTTAGTATAGATATCCTCATCTGACATTCCTGCAAATTGTCTGAATACAATCTTAAGAATGTAATCCTGACCTCCTACTGGAGCACCCTTAAGAGTTACAGTAACTGCCTTAAGCTCTCTAGCCATCTTATCAGCCTTAGTAGCCTTAGCATAAAGGATATTCTTAGTGTCAATAAGATCACTTCTTGTTAGTCCTCCCAGACCCATGTATTCAAAAGAAAGATGAGTCTTAGCAGTATCAGCCTTAACTGCGATAGAACCTGCTGCATCAGATGCAATTACTTTAGGAGTCTTATATGCAGTAGCTACATATAGATGTCTTGCCTGATTTGTTGAAAAAACACTCATAATTATAATTATTTTAGTTATTAGTCTATCTTCCTGATTCAATTAATCCCATACTAGCTTTAGCCATTTGTACAGCTCTTTCCAGTATTGCTTCATGAAGTGCAGGATTTAATTCACATTCTGTTTTTGTATTTTGTCCTTTTATAGAAAGTCCTTCTGGTAAATCTTCAAGTATTATAGGTGATAATCTTTTAATATATCTTATAGTATAATCTTTAATATTATACTCAGATACTAACTCTATCTTATCAGCTATATTAAGCCTCAGTACTCTATTTTTACTAGCCTTTCTAAAAGGGTTTTTAATTATTCTTGTAAACTCATCTTGAGTTACAGGGAATACTGCAATATACTCAGGATTACAACCTACTTTCGAATCATCAAAAGTAACAGATTCATAAGTAGTAACCCATAAATCTTCTGGAGTATTATACAATGTAGATTTACTTGAAATCTTATGTATTTCTGTGTCTTCAGATTTAGTTAATACCGCAGTCTTTGTGATATTTGTAAGATACTGTCTAATCTCTTCAGTTTTCTCAAATGAATCTCCTGTAAGATTTTTTCCAGTAATCATTTCAAGAACTAAAGACTCTTGAGCATCTGTTAAAAACACAGATTTTTCATACTCATCTAATCCAGGTGCTTGATTACTTGCTATATTGTTATATAGAATATCAAATTCATTAGAGAACTCTTGGTTAGTCATAATCTTAAGCCTTTAATTTCGCTTCAAGTGTAAACTTGATGTCCTGATGTTTTGGTGAGTTTAAATACTTAGCAGCTATATTAAGAGTAGGCTCCTCATTATTCTCACAAAGTGGAGTATTATCACTTCTAAGATATAAGTAGTTGCCTCTATTAGCAATTAGACCAGCCTCAATAGCCCTCTTAATCAGAACCTTAGTGCTTAACATAGGGTCTGTAATAACCTTTAAGAAAAGCTTACTATCAGCCTGAATAAGTTGATTTGCCTTAGTTTGAAGAAACTCAAGTTTAACTGTTGGAGCTGTAGGTCTACCATCAATAGCTTCGATAATTGTTCTAAGAATGTTAATATCATTCTCAACCTTACCAAACTCTTTATAGCATTTCATTGTTGCACTCATATTGTCTTTAGCAGACTTAGTTTCTGCTCCCTCTGTGATAATCACAAACTGATAAGACATCTTAGGAGTATCCTCTAAAGCCTCTAGAGATGGTGCTATGAAATCTTTATTTGCTAAGAGTATTTTATATCTAATATAATCTTCTGGGTCAGCAAGATTTAAGTAGTTGTCTTGCTTAGTGAGTCTAACTCTTGAAATACCACTTTCATTAGAATCATCCCAGAAATTATCTACTTTCTTATAAATACTTAACGCATTATATTCTAGTCCCATTACTTCTTCTAGAAAAGCCTTCTCACTATCTGTAAGGACATTTACAAACATTCCAGATGACAGTCTAGGAACTACAAAAGTTCTAGTGGCATTTTCAGCCATTCCACCAAATAGAATATGCTTTGGGTTTGTAACCATTCCTCTTTCCTTAGGAATATGTCTTACAATAACTCTCTCATTTCTGAGACAATTAACTAAAGATGCACTGTCTCTAACAACAGACTTTTTCTCTGAAGTCTTTGGAACCTCTACTTTTACTTCTTGAAATGTGACAGTTTCTACTGTGTCATCGAGTTCAAAAGACTCGTTATTCATTTCTACCTCTTCCATTTTCTTTTTTGCCATAATTCTCCTTTTATGTATTAAAATAAAGGAGTAGGAGTTACCTACTCCTTTATATTATATATTAGCCCTGAAGTACTGCAGGGATAAGTGACATAGTTCTAGTTGGATCAAGAACACAGATACCAAGTGTAGCATACTTGTGGATAACTGCAGCATCCTCATCAAATGATGCATATGGGTTATTAGCAGCTCCAGTGAATGGATTTCTGAATGGACCCCACTGATATCCTCTGTATTCAGGCTGTCCCTTAATCTGACACTTGAAGATGTTAGGCTGATCCATAGTACCGATGTACATAATATCATATCTGTATGACATTGCTACACCACCATTTGGATGCTGAACCTTATTTCTTACAACATCATCGTAGTAAGGGTCTACATCAACCTTAACTCTTACACCGTTAGGTGCTAAGAACTCTGTAAACTGGAATCCAGCAGCAAGAGCATTAGAGTGAAGATTAGATGAAGTCTTCTTGATGATTGGAGCATTTCCATCAGTTACAAACTGAGTCCATCCTGAAACAGTATTAAGAACTGCCTTGTGGAACTGAATAGCTCCTCTTTCACCTGTCTTAATTACAAAATATCTGTCACCGAAATCAAGCTTAGCAGCAGAAAGCTCATAGAGAGCATCCTCAAGAAGCTTAAGAGAGAATGTGTTGTAATACATTGTATTAGCAACTTCCATCTGCTCATAAAGACCTGCACCAGTCTTGATTACATTACCAGACTTACCAAAGTTCATATACTCTCCATTTGCATTTCTATTGCTTCTACCAAATGCAAGAGCATTATTCTTATACTCAGAGAACTGAACCTCTACTTCATAGTCAACAACATGCATCCACATGTTCTTAACATCTTTCTTACCATCCTTAACAATAGGAATACCTACTGCAAGTTTCTTATTAAGCATAGATCCTGGAACCTTATGCTGGATTCTAATATTAGACCACTCATTTCTCATAGAAACAGGAGTGCTGAATCTAATATCACCAACCTTTCTTGAAAGTTCCTTCTCTACAAAAGCAGCCTCGATTGAGAATCTTTCTCCTGCAAGGAGTCTCTCTACAGGGCAACCAGTTGTATTACCACCTGCAAGCTCTACCTTATAAACTGCATTAGTTCCTTCTATTCTTGGATCTCCAAGAATTCTGAACTGATAAAGTTCATTAAGATTACCTACAATATACTCACCATCAGCAAACCAATCCTCTGGGAATACAAGATAGAAAGGAGCAGTTCCTACACCAACCATACCAGGTGTTTCTGCAGTAATAGGAGTTCCATTCTCATCTCTAGCTTCAACAAGAGGAATATTCCTTCTTGAAGAGCCAATTACATCCCATGTATACTCTGAATCATCCTCAAACTCCCTAACAGGGAACTGACTTAGGAATGTGTCAAGAGTCTTACCTCTCTGATAAGCAAGCAACTGAACCATAAGATTAGTTGCCTTCTGTGGAGCTGATAGGAAAGCAGCACCAAGGTGATTCTCCTTAGTTAAACCCTTCCAGTGTTGGAAGCCTACCATTTGAAATTTACCTAACTTTCCAGCCATCGTAAAAAAATTTAATTGTTACTTATATTGAATTTTAAATGTCAAGGTCCCAACCTCTTGCATTAGATTCTGAGTCCTCTCCAACTCCACTTACATATCTTAAATTACCATCAGATGTTCTAGCTGTGTTGTTGAGAGTATTCTCCAATTCTCTAAGACCTTTTTTCACTTCATTTCTTACTCTGCCCTTAACTAGTTTATCTATATTCTTAAAACCATCAGTAAGCGTAAATAGTAATCCTACATTCTTTAGGAATTCAATTCTATTCTCTTTTTCATACTTCTGAATAGCTGTGTAGAATTCTCCAGTATCGGGGTCTTTATAAACAGGCTTGCTTATACTATCAAATATTTTCCTTCTTGTATTACTATCAAGCTGTATTTCTCCAAATACTACCTTATCCTCAAGAATAGATTTCTTTAATTGCTCTGCCTGTTCCTTTCTCTGCTTCTCTTCTCTTTTCTCTTCTTCTTTAGCCTCTTTGATAAGATTATCATAAGATTTTTCAAAGAAGTCCTTATTACTTGCTAAAGCCTCTTTAGCATCTTCTATATCAGAACCAGCAGTAAAAGATTTATTTACTTCTCTTTCTGCTCTTTCTTTACTATAACCTCTATTAATGAAATCCTGATAGATTAATTGTTTTCTTAAAAGTTCACCTCTATCAGATTCATTAGTAATAGCCTCTTCATTTATAGAGTTAAGATAGTTAATAGTATTCTCGTACCTTTTAATCTCAGTAGGTTCTACACCTACACCTAGAGCTTCATCAATTCTTCTGTTTCTTTCTTCAATTCCAGCTCTAATCTGATTGTCTATCAACTCTCTAAAATCCTCAGGTGTTACTGTAGCTTTTATTGCTTCATCATCAAGGTCAGGGAAGATACCTTCTTCTTTCAAGGCATTGGCAATGGAAGAGTAGAAGTCTTTGTTGGGAGAAGTACCATCACCTTTATTGTTTTTGGTACCTTCCTTTTCCTCGATTTCTTCTTCACTACCTACGCTCTCTGGTGTTTCATCAAATAGATTATTTGAGTCAACAACCTCAGTAGTTTCTTCTGATTTCTCTAGGTTCTCCTTTTCCTCAGGAGGAGTTTCCTGTACTATTTCTTCATCGAACAGAGTTTCAATTTCATCTGCTCCTAAAATACTGTCTAAACTAAGTTCTTCTCCCATAATTCTCTTAATTTATTTATTAAACAACTGCAAAGATATGCACAATTTATCACATATACAAGTGTAAAAATTTTATACTTTTATTAGTATAAATTTTTTACTTATATTAAAGGCAAAAATAAAGGGTAAGATTGTTTATCTTACCCTTGTGAACTAGTCTTCTTTAAAGTATTCTGTAAGTTTAAATCCCTTCTTGTAATCAGAATCTTTAAACCAAAATACTATAGCAGATTCAATAATCTTAGATTCTACATTGCTTCCAAACCAAGATTTAAATATCTCTCCATAATCATGGTATTGAGCATTTATAGCAACATAAATATCTCCTACAGTTACATTATTAGGAATTATACCTCTGTACCTTTCTTGGACCTCTTTAGCTTTGTTGATATCAAATACTTCTCCTACATGCTTTCTTCCATTCTCAACATGATACATTTCAGAAACAATATACTTTGCATAGTGTTCATTGAAATGCTCTTCTTTCATGCCTTTCGCCATTCTAATGTTGTGCATAGGATAGTCTTCCATATCATCAGGCATACCAAATCTACCATAAGACTTACCATATTTTCCTTCTGTATGAGCAGCATACTCAGGATATTCTGCATACATATCATAATATCCTAGCTGACTTCTCTTCATTGGTCCCATCCCTCTTCTATACTTCATATCTCTTATTTCTTCTTCTGATGGGTAGTTCCAATTATCCATATCTTCGTGATATCTCATATAAGAAGTCTTGCCATGTTTACTCATAAACTCTTTGAATTTATGTATAAACTCCTGCTCACTCATATCCTTCATACCTTTACTTTTAAGGTATTCCATTAACATAAGTTCATCCATACCTTTAGCTTCTAATTGTTAACATTTCTCTTAAATTCTGTAAGTCTGATGAATTAAATACTAAGTTTCTTTCAGTGAATGGAATCCCTACCTTAATAGTTCCATTACCTATAACTATGTCACCAATAAATGAAGTATGAATAGTAAATGGTTGAGTAGTCATCAAACTTTCTGTCATCTCTGATAGGATGCTTTCTATATCTATATTACCTTCTTTATCTGCTAAAAGCAGCAAAGTCTTATCAGCTCTACTGATGGCATTACTAGCAGCCCTGGTAATAACTGGCTTCATAAAACTAATCATAGGATTTGTTCTAGCCATTTCTACTACTTGCATATCTACATATCTTTGTAGATTCTCAATCAATATAGGAACAGTTATCATATTACATATTTGCTTTAATAAAATCTTCGTATGTGACTCCAGGGTTTAGTTTGCTAAACTCCTTAAATCTCTTAAATAATTCCATTTCCTTATTTGTTTCACTAATGATATCACTTTTTAAACGCTTGACTATTCTCAATTGTTGAGTTAGCAGCTCCTTACCTTCTTGTGTGTTTTCAATCTTAGCTTTAACTAAATTGAGGATTTCATTCTGAACCATTTCATTTAGCCTTGAATAAGTTTCTACATACTCAGCATCATTGAACATTCTTTTCTTCTGTTCATCAGTCATTGGCCTTACCTCTGCATCAATATCATCCCAAATAAGCTTTACAGTAGTCTGTTGTGCTTGTAATGCCTTAAGCTGCTGAAGCTTATTTCTATAGTTCTCCATATTCTGAATTTGAATATCTATATCATCAAAAGTGTGGTAAGGATCACTTCCTAAAAATACTTGATTTATTGGTCTATTCATAGTTACTCGTATTTAATTTTTTTTAAATAGGAGGGAAGGTATTCCTTCCCTACCTATTAGAAACCTTTGCAAGAGCCACAGCATCCACAAAGAGGATTAGATACCTCTCTTACTGTAGCAGTTGTACCAACAGTAACATCAGCTACTGAAATAGGATAGAAGTTACTATTTACATAGTTAACTATCTTATTGTCTGCACAACATCTTCTCTCAGCCTCAAGAGCAATACCAGCCTGAGCATTAGCAGCTACACCATTAATCTTCATGTCAAGAACCTTAGCTCTCCAAGGATCAATAGCATCATTAACAGCCTGCTTAGTCTCAAGTGCACTAATTCTAGCAGCAAGTGCATCGTCTGCATCTCTTTGTGACTTGTAAAGAGCAAAAGCATCAGCATTCTGCTTAGCTGCTACTGCATCAAATGAGTCTCTAGAAGATTTATAGAGACCAAAATCTGCATCAATCTGACTCTTATAGATACCAAAAAGTTCCTGGTCTAAAGTCTGTCTGTCAGAGAATCTCTGGCTCTGATTCAAAAGAGCAAAATCATAAAGAGCCTTCTGAGAAGCTAATGCATCCTCACAGGTTTTCTCCCATACTTGGAATGTTGAAGGGGCTCCAAATCCATGTGCACCACCACCAACAGTGTTGATGTTCACATTCTCAGGAACATTAGTA
>JAEIGA010000824.1_pt1 | contig 46078 bp, 37 predicted proteins | sample 9270691 | NCBI WGS metagenome assembly JAEIGA01 (sample SAMN17057246, study PRJNA624740) | gut metagenome | biome: biome; isolation source: fecal sample | host: Bos grunniens | place: China: Xizang | collected 2019
AAATTTTCTACTCTTTTTTTTGGCAATAATATAGCAGTTGATCTAAAATAAAAACTATAATCAGATTTGTGTGTCCATCACCACCAATAATAGTATTAGTTTTTAAATAACAATAACGTTCACCTTGGTACGGTTCTGTTATATTTTGAAGTACAATTATATTATCACCACCCTCAATTTGTTCACCACAAACAATATCATCATCGTCTATATCGTTTTGTTCCATATAAAACAATGTTGATTCTTCAATGACATTGCTTGGATTAATAATCCTAATTTATATTTTTTTGCAAAAATAGAAATATTTATAATAAATAAATGAAATATATGGCATTTTCAAGAGAGATAATTAAGAAAGTTTTGCAGTATGTACAATTCAGAGTACCAGCAACGGAAGAAAAGGATTCATATTACACTCAGATAGGTGACACATTAGTGAGATTGTCTAATCACTGTACAAGACTATATGTATGGGATGATATATTAGAAAAGAATCCTAAATGGAAAGGATTACCAATTGTGAGTATTGTATTTGAAGATACCGAAGTTACTTTTAATGAAGTGGAATGTCTTACGTTAAAAAGGTTTCGTAAAAAACCAATCAAGGTTAATGAATATGTGTATAATCTTCAAGGTAATCCACAATTTCTAACACCTCAATATGAAAAGTTAATAATACAATCAATTAAGAACATAAATGAAGGACAATATAAAGATACAACAAATAAATGTAGTCCGCCACAAGTTCGTATTTCTAGAAATCCAATTAATGAAAATAAAGATTATAAAACAAAAAAAGATATGAAAAAGCAAGTAATAAGACTTACAGAAAATGATTTACATGATATAATCAAATCTTGCATTAATGAGGTTTCTTTATCATACGAAAAAAAGAAAATTATTAATAAAATACATAAAATAACACAACCGTTAACAGCAAAATTATATAAAGACGAATATTGGGAAGGGGTGAAAAATATATGCCAAACAATAAATAATTTAATACAAAATGATGGAGAACTTGATGTCTGGGTTGATAATGGGGGATATTGGAAACAAATGGGAGAATTTCCTAATTATAAAGAATATAAATTTCAAATCATAATGAATAATGGCATAGAAATTAATGGAATAATTAAATGCCACGCAGCGGGAAATATGGAAGATACTTTCCAAAAATATGATATGACAATTAATATGTGGTAAAAAAATAAAAAAAAAAGAGTAGAAAAATCTACTCTTTTTTTTATACTACATTAGCAACTGGATTATTATATCCTAATTGACTACATAAATACATTGCTTTGTCAACCATTCTAGCCGCTTCAATAATAGTTTTCTTTAATTCCTCTTCAGTACTAGATGGATGGGGAGAAGAAAATGGAATGAAACTACTATTCATTATATCTTTTAATAATGCAGATGCATTTTCTAAATTTTCATAAGCACTGCCTAATTTACCTTCATTTAACACCCTATTAACACTCTCTTTAATGATACAGTGTAAATCACCTTCTGTCAATCTAATTATTTGCTTTTTTGTACTCATCACATTAACTTTTTTATTATTTTTTAATTTATTAATCCTTGAAATTGAAACCCCAAAAACTCCATTTATTATTTTTTTCACATTGTTTCATGGCATTTTCTTTGTTTTTGAATATACCAATAATTTCACCACTTTTACCGTCTTCAACAACATATCCATCACATTCTACTTGCGTTTCATTGTAATTATCATATTCATCATCAAGATATTTATCTGGTAAACCACCACCATAGTAATTATCATCATCTATATCTCTATATTCTCTTAATATTCTATTTACACTTTCTTTGATAATATTATGTAAATCACTTTCTGTTAATCTAATCAATTGTTTCTTTGCCATATTTTTATATTCTTTATTTTCAGTTTTTATTGTTTTCCCATCTTTGGTAGTAATATATGATGCACCTTCTTCTAATGATTGAATATACTGTATACTTTGTTGCTTAGACCACCAATTATGCTCTTTGTCTAGAACTAATGCCTTGCCATTGGGTCTGACTGTAATAGACACAAAATCATGCTGTGTCCCCTCTTTCATAACATCATAGACATAATAAATTGCTTCTTGGTATCCATTATAATGTTCATCCCATCTTCCTTGACTATATGCGAAACAACAATTCGGTTCACCTATAACTGATGATTCTTGAAAATTCGTTGGTTTAAATATACAGATATTGTTATCTTCAAAAACTAAAGTTTTCTGCATAATTGAAAAGGTTTCTTCATTGTTAAACTTTGCTCTAAGGAATGTTCCTATTTTTACTGCCTTAACAAATTCTATTATATCACCATTTTGAACATCTAAAGCACGACAATATGGTTTTAAATCTATATATTGTGACATTAGATTATATATTCTATCTGGTTTTATTCCTTGTTGATAAAATTCATCTATTTTGGGTTTAAGAATTGGGAAATCTTTAGGGTATTTTGCATCTAAATACTTGTATACATCTTTTATGTTCATAAATCCTATCCCTTTTTTTATAATAAATATCTTCATAAATGAATTTATTATCTATATTTGCTCTATAATTCAGAATAAATCATTATGTTCACATTTATTAGTAATATTTACGACATAAAATGAAAAAAAAAGTAATTTTTCTCACAAATTTTGCGTATATTTCTAAATTGGTAGTAATATAGCAGTTGACCACAATTTGCGTCAACTAAATAAAAAATGGTGGTTTTGGAACCTTGACGGTTTTAGTGTTCCACAGTTTTTTTTTTTTAATTAAATATGGTTTATTTTTTATATTTTTTTATTATATTTTATAACAAATAATATTATATGGACAAAGAATTACAATTATGTTTCATAAAAAACATTGGATTAGCACTTAATGGTGAATATCAATATGAATTTTTATTCTCTGATAAGATAGATGAAGTATGGGGCGAAAATTTTGAAGTTATGCCAGCTGGTCTTTGCAATAATCTTACACCAAATGAAGATGATTATTGCCTTACCAAAATAATATCATTAGATTTTAAACTTAATTTAATACAAGAATCTTGCTGTTTATCAATGCAAGATTGTATGGATGGCATAATTAGTCTTGCATATGGTTATAAAGATGATAAATTATTATTAAATCTTAAATATGGTGAAACATTTGAAAATGTTGAAAATAAATTATTAAAATTAAACAAAATTTTCACATGAAAAAGAAAAAAATTAAAGAAAATAACCTTAATTTAATATATATACATAATTTAGGATTAAACTCTGAAAATAAATTTCAATATAATTTTTATTTTGTAGATGAAAAACTTTTATTATGTAATGATAATTGGAAAGAAGATATTGCTGGATTATTTAATGACAAATATATCCCCGATGAAAATTGTAAAACATATACGTTAATAACAAATATACCATTAGCATTAATAACAGATAACCTATGTTTAGGTATGAAACATGTTATAGACGGTATTATAGCATTAGCATGGGAAGATATTAGTGATTATGAAGAATATCCAGAAGAAGGAAGATTATTTTTCTACTATGGGGATTCATTTGAAAAAGTAATTGAATTATTAAATAATAAAAATGAAGAATTTGAATAATTTTTAATATTTATATAATAAACATATATAATATAATTATGCAAAATTTTTTTATTAACCAATATTCAACACTACCATTATTAAAAATGGAATTAATTCAAGATGGTAGACATGATTTTAATAAATTCCATGATATTGTCCAAGATTGTAAAATAACATTTACAATGATAAATAAACAAAATAATATCATTAAAATCGCAAATGCACCAGCATATATACAATTAAAAGAACATTGTAATTGTAACGAAGAATATCTAATATGTTACGATTGGAAAGAAAGAGATGTTAAAGAAAAAGGTGTTTATGACGCTTATTTCACACTTAATTTCAATGGTAATATAACAAGCGAATTAACAACTTTTCCACAAGGAAAACTTATACTTCCAATAGAAGAACCATTACAAATCACAATACAATAATAAAAAAGCATGACAAATAAAATGTCATGCTTTTTGTTTTTTTAATATAGTATAAAAGATTTTTAAGAATTTTCCCAATTGTCCCAATCGTTTATATCAATGCCTAATTTTTCCACATTTCTTTTTGTTAAAATTTTATAATCTTTTGGATTTAAATCATAATCAATTAAATCTTGAAAAAAATAATCACGCTTAAATTCTCTTAATTCTGAACCATCAATGTCACTATAATCCCACCCATTAACAATTTTACCACTTAATTTATTTACAGCATAATGTGTATAATTTGGGTCTGGTTGATTAGATTCATTTTCTTTCAATACTTTATCTACGCTTTCTCTAATAATATTATGCAAATCACTTTCTGTTAATCTAATTAATTGTTTCTTTTTCATATCCATGTTTTTATTATTTTATATATAAATATCATATCAATTTTGTTTTTATTGGTTTTTATTTATATGTTTGCAACAAAATGATGTTATTCTTATATAACTTTAATTTAATTTATTAATTATGAAGAAATTTACAACTGAAGAAATTAATGCCTTCTTGAATGGAAGAGACCCAATGGAACGTATTGTTAACATTGAATGTAGTTATGCTGATGAAAAAGTTAGTATTATATACATAAATGACAAAGGTAAAAAAATGATTAAACTTGATGATTTTAAACCTTTTGTTTGGGCAAAAAATAGTGTCGCTGTTAGAATGTTTGATGGAAATAGAGAAGAATTGAAAAAACAAATGTCCGAATATGGCATTAGTGTTAAAGCATTAAAAGTCAACGATTCAAAAAATGATGCCCCAGATAGACTAGAAAATGGTTATAAATATCTTTTCTATGCAAAAAGACCAATGTCATTTCAAAAGTTTTTGGTTTTCTTCCAAATGGCAAAAACTCCAATATATGACACGAAAAAGAATAAAAATGTAAACGAAAAAACAGTATCTAGTAGGGAATTTCTTTCAGTATCACCAGTCGAACAATATATGATTGCAAGCGGTAAACGCTTCTTCAAAGGTTATGAATCTTATGACGAAACAAAAAGATTAGAATTTGACCTTGAAACTGAAGGTTTGAATCCAGAAGTACATGCTATTAACCAAATTGGTGTTAGAACCAATAAAGGATTTGAGGAAATTCTTACCGTAACTGGACAAGGAGAAGAAAGAAAACAAAATGAATTAAAAATTATTGTAGATTTTTTAGAAATTCTTTCAAAAGAAAAACCAGATATTGTTATTGGACATAATTCAGAAAACTTTGACTGGAATTTTATTATTGTTAGATGTAAACAATTAGGAACTACACTAGAAGAACTTTCTCAACATTTCTTCAGAAATCCTATATATAAGAAAAATAAAGAAGCAGTACTTAAACTTGGTGGTGAAGTCGAATATTATAAACCAACAATTATGTGGGGAACTAGCATAATCGATTCATTACACGCAGTACGTAGAGCACAAGCAATTGACTCTAGTATGAAACTAGCAAGTTTGAAATATGTCACTAAATACCTTAATTTAACTAAACCAAATCGTGTATATGTTCCAGGTAATCAAATTAGTGACATTTGGAACGATAAAATTAACCAATATGCATTCAATAATGAAAATGGCGATTGGTATAAAATTAATGACCAATATCCATTAAAAGATAATTATAAAATTGAAAGCGGTAAATATATCGTTGAAAGATATCTTCTTGATGACCTTTGGGAAACTGATAAAATTGAACTTAAACTTAATGAATCAAACTTCCTAATTAATAAAATCTTACCAACAACTTTCCAAAGAGCATGCACAATGGGTACTGCTGGAATATGGAAACTTATTTGTCTCGCATGGTGCTATGAAAATAAACTAGCAGTACCATCATTCGGAACATCTAAAAGATTCACAGGAGGACTATCAAGACTACTTAAAGTCGGATACGCTGATAGAGTTGTTAAACTCGACTATAATTCATTGTATCCCTCAATTATTTTAACATGGAATATTGGTAGTAAGTTAGATATTTCTAATTCACTACTAATGATGCTTGAGTTTGTATTGTCAGAACGTGAAAAATATAAAGAACTTAAAGGTGTATCAAGTAAAAAAGCAAAAAAATTAAAAGAACAACTTAATAATGAAACGCTTACACAAGAAGAGATAATTAAACTTAAAGGAGAAATTGCTTTCCATGAATCAGAAGCATCGGCAAATGATAAAAAACAATTACCACTGAAAATTCTAGCAAATTCTTTCTTTGGGTCATTTGGTGCGCCAGATGTTTTTCCTCTTGGTGACGTACAATGTGCTGAAATGACCACTTGTGTTGGTAGACAATCTCTTCGTTTAATGATTAGTCACTTCACAAACATTGGTTATACACCAATTGTGGGTGATACTGATGGATTTAACTTTCAAATGCCAACTGAATTTCGTTACACAGAAGAAAATCCGTATATAAGTACTGGACAAGGTAGAAATACTGTTAAAAATAAAGCATACACTAATGTTGATGCTGATGTCGCAGAATTCGAAGATATTTACCTCAATCAACCATTTAACGGTGGTATTAATAAAATGGGGTTAGGGATTGATGAATTTTGTCCAGCAACTATTAATTTCTCAAGAAAGAACTACGCTGACTTATTGGATAATGGTAAGACTAAGAAGGTTGGTAATACGATTAAGTCTCGTAGAATGTCTGGATATATTGAAAAGTTTTTGGATGATGGTATTGATTTATTATTGAATGGTAATGGTCAACAATTTTTAGAGAATTATTATTCATATATTGATAAAATTTTCAATTATCAAATTCCATTACGTGATATTGCTTCAAAAGGTAAAATTAAAAAAACAATTGAACAATATAAAAAAGATTGTAATTCAGTAACAAAATCTGGTTCAAAGAAATCTCGTCAAGCATGGTATGAATTAGTTATGCTTGAAAATATGAAAGTTGATTTAAATGATACAATATATTATGTTAATACTGGTACAAAGAAATCTGAGACTGATGTAAAGCGTATTACTCATCAATATATCAAATTGAATGGTGAAGAAGTTGAATTAAACACTAAAAATAAAAAAGAATTATTAATTTCTTTATTAGGCGATGCTGAACAAATAAAGTTATTATCAACAAAACAAATCAAAGAGGTTTTAGCGCCTCATATTGTTCGTGAGGAGGACGAGATTATACTTAACTGTAAGATTGTCCCACAAAGCATTATAGACGCTCCTGAAGGTGTTTTATGCAATGATGAGATAGAATATAATGTAGTTAAATATATTGACCAATTTAACAAACGTATCAAACCATTATTAGTTTGTTTTTCAACTGAAATTAGAGATTCTATTTTGATTCAAAATCCAAATGAAAGACAATATTTCACAAATGAGCAATGTCAATTAGTTTCGGGATTTCCTAGTAAAGAAAGTGACCAAGATACATATGAGCAATTAATGACAATTGAACGAAAAGAAATGGATTTTTGGTTGTCAATTGGTGTTAAACCACCGTTTGTTGAAGAATGTGGTATGGATTGGGATAAAATGGTTAATGACTATAATGAAATTATACGTCAAGAAGAAGATATTATATTTCAAGAAGAAAATACTAAATATTTATCTGCAATTGAAAAATTAACAAAAGAAGATATTGATAATTTTGAAGAAGATGGTACAATTCCATTATCATTAACTAAAATTGTTACCTTAGACAGTGATATGCACTTTAAATTTATAAAATTACCACATATGTCACCATCTACTGGAGGATATATTTTTGATGACATTGTTTTACAAGATTATTCTGAAATTGAATATGAAAATGCAATTACTAATGAATAAATAAAAAAAGTTGAGTATTAAAAAATACTCAACTTTTTTTATTTATTTAAAATGTACCACAATCTATGATTCCATCTTGAATAATATCATCTTCACCACTATTATTGTTGTTATTAATTTTATTTTTTAATTCAATCAAAGCATATGCTGTTACTTTTGAATTATCTTCAATTGCTTGTCTTAAAACTTCAACATTATTATTTAAAGTTGATGCACTAGTTTGTAAATTAGATACACTAGTATTTAAACTTGAAATATCTTGTGATGTATTTCCACCAACAAGTCCTAATGAACTATCTGCATTAATTTTATACACATCTACTTTATCATTTTCATATACCGTAATAATTTGGCCAATATATGCAGTAGGTCCCAAGTTTCTTGAATCTTTTTCAAGTAATTTTTGGTCTGCTTCTGTTTTTCCAGCAAATGCGGCATATTTTGAAGCGTCATAATATGAGGCAAAAATACTACTTTGGTCTATTGGTTGTGGGAATAATCGCTTAAATGTATTATTTAATCCTGCTATAACTTTTATCAACTCATTCTTAAAACTTGCCATAATTTAATTTATTATTTTTTTTATTAACTATTTTTTAACGCTTAATGTTATTGTATGGTTGACTTTATCAGCCGTTGTTGCTGGTTTGTATATATAAATGTCATATGGTTTAGGATTAGCGCCATTTTTATCATTAACGTCAACTGAATCATTTTGTAAAATATATATGTCTGTTATAACTGTATTAGAATTGTCATCGAACACTTTAGTGATTTCTCTATTCCACGTTTTAGGTATTGCTACAATATATTTATTAACATTAGTATTCTCTACTTTAATTGTTGAAATAGTAGTTGCAGATATATTAGTTAAGTTACGTATATTATCACTTGTAATTGTGGTTTCCTCATCAACTTTACCGTGGAATCCATATCTAACACCATTAATAGTAAATGTACTTGATGCTGTTGGTGCAGTTGTTGCTGTTAATAATACTGAATCAACAGCATTAGTTTTATAATTTGAATCTGTATTTCCAAGATTTGAACATGGATACACAGAACTAATACTATCAATTGAATAATGAATTGGTTGACCAGTAACTGAAACAGTTATCTGATTTGTATCATCATCTATTACACCTAAATCATGATTAGTTACTGATAATTCTGTTATGTCATTACCACTTAAAGTAAATTCTTCACCATCTATAAAACCACTGTTAATGGTACATTTTAATTTAGCAATAGAAGACTCATTATGTCCTGTATTTGGCATTTTACTAATAGAATTATCTGAACTATCTTTACTATCATCATCATTATTAGAATAACCATATGTCATACCTGTTACTGTTGATGCTGTCATGTTTGCAATTGAATTACCACTAAAAGAAATAGTTGTTGCTGAAACTTTTGTACCTACTTCTAAAGAAATATTATTATTTAATAATATAGAACTAGTTTTTAATGTTAATGTTGGAGCATTAATACTAGCAGTAACATTACCCTTTTGTGATTTATAATTAGTAGGATATAATTCTTCACAAAATAAATTAAATAACAATGTTTGAACATCTGTTCCAGCAGTGATTGTTTTTATTTTATCACCAACTAAATCAGCCAATGGTCCACCAACTACTGGAATATCACTTGTTATTTTAGTTGTTGATGCTTGTATTTCAGAACCGCTTAAATCAGCAAATGAATCTAAATAATTTATATTATGTGTATTACCATTAATAGTCTTAATACCAATTAATGTTTCAATGTTACCATTTACATAATATCTACTTAAAACAATTTCACCATCTTTTAAGTCATTTTTTATATTATTTAAAGCATTTATTGCGTTATTTTTATCTTGATAAATAGTTCTATTACGTTTAATTTGTAAATTTTTAATCATAACTTTTCTTTTTATATGTTTATTTAATCATAATATTCTAAATCAATATTTCCATTAAAATTATCAATTTCAGATTTTAATAAATATAAAACATCTTTAACATTTGTAATATATTCTGAATTATCTGGTCTTCTCCATCCTATAACATATTTAGATGCATCATTACTAACATATAGAGTATTTTTGCCATCAGAATTTCTTTTTTTCACTATTAAATTAGTTAAATCATTGTATAATTTAACATCTGATGATATATAATTAATATCTGTTTGTTCATTGTTACTAAACCCTAATTCAATGACAGAATCTTTTGTATTTAAAATTTGAGTTTCATTTGGTTTTCTTACAAAAAGTCCATCCTCATTTTTTACTAAAATGTTTTCAACATCATTTGATAATTTAACATTTTTATATATATCATACTCTTTAATATCACCATTAGAATTAAAAATAAGTTTATTATCATCAATAGAAACATCTACATGTGAATATAAACCATCTTCTTTTTTTAGTAAAATATTTCCTTCATCATTTGTTAATTTAACATTAAACGTAAAATTTTTATTATCTGTTGTATATGGTGATATTGTACGACTTACATTAAAATTAAATTTATTATCATTAATGATTTCAGATAAAGCATCATTTGTTATAATTTTAGAATCTAAATTAATTAAATTTTCATTTAATGTTTCAATTTTATCAAAACCATTATCAAGTCTATTACTTAGATTAAGTAATTCGTTATTAGTATTTTCTTTTACATCATTTAATTCTGTTTTTAAAACAAAATCATTATCAAGTCTATTACTTAGATTAAGTACTTCTTCATCAATATTTTCTTTTACGCCTTCTAATTCTGTTTTTAAAACAAAATCATCATCAAGTCTATTACTTAGGTTAAGTAATTCTTTATTAGTATTTTCTTTTACATCATCTAATGTTTCAATTTTAACAAAATTAGAATTAACATTATCTTTTAAGTCATCAATATCATTTTTTACAATATCTTTATAATCATTTAATTCTGTTTTTAAAACAAAATCATTATCAAGTCTATTACTTAAATTAAGTAATTCTTTATTAATATTTTCTTTTACACCATCCAATGTTTCATTTTTAACAAATTGGTCATTAATTATTTCAATTTGTTTATTAAAATTATTTTGTACATCATCTAATGTTTCAATTTTAACAAAATAAGAATTAGTGTCACTGCTTAAATTATTGATTGTTTCTTTAACTTCAGTTAATTCACCATTAGTTACATAAGTATCTTCAATATTTGATTGTAAATTATCAATTTTATTATTAATTTCTTTTTCAGTTGTTTCTAAATCAACCGTTTTTGAATATGAATCTAAAAGTATATCAATTTCTTCTTTTGAAATTAATTCTTCCAAGCCACGTTCTTTAACAATAACTTTTCCATTTTCATCATATCCATCTTTACCAATAATTTTAAATACAGAAACATTACCATTTTCAAAAACAGAAATAATTTGACCAACATATGAAGTACCACCAATGCCCCTACTATCATCACCTTCACCTTTTGCATATAACAAAGCATCATCATATGAATTAAACATGCTACTACGGTCTAATGGGTTTTTAGTTGTTCTTTTAAACACATTAGACCAATCTATTGATGATTTATATATTTCTTTATAACTATTCATATTATTTAGTTTTCAATTTTTATTGTATAATTAATTTTTCCAAATGTTCTAGTTTCTGTTTTATACATGCACACTTTATATTCTATTGGTTCGTAATTGTTATTACCATTAACTAATAATGAATCACTTAATAATATAAATTCATTTTGTATTTCAGAACCAAATGCAATATTATCTTTCACTAAAATTAAATTGCCCCAATTTTTTGGGAATGCTATTACAACAGATTTATATTTATCACCCTCACCAATAACATTAATAATGTTTTCAGAACAATAAGATAATTTATTCAATTCTCTTATTTTTTCACCACTTAAATTATTAATATAATCATTAGTTTGGTTATTATCTAATAACCCAATAAACGAATAACGTGCACCATTAACATTAAAATCATTTGTATGACTTATTGGTTCAGTAGTAACTTCATGAGTATAACCACTAACAAATATTTCTTCTTTTGTATTACCAACATTTGAACATGGATAATATTTTAACTCATCAGAACTATTAAATTGATAAGTATAACTAGGAGAACTAACAGTTGCATGTATTTTATTTTCCCCTTCTGATATTGTTACTGAATTTTTTCTAATAGATTTAGTTCTTTGATAAATAATACTATCTATATTTTCTTTATCCAACTCATTATTAAAACCATCATATTCAATAGTCAAATTAAAATCTGTTTTACTATCAACAGTAGAAAATGTTGGATTTGGGTTTGAATCTTCATTTTTATTGTTATCATTATCTACAGAATAACCATAATCAAACCCACTATATGATGGCATCTCATAAGTAACACTTGGATTTTTAGAAATGCTTATTGGTTCGATTTCAACTAGTGTGCCAACTTCAACATAAGAGTTATTGTTTAATAAGTTTCCATTTTCTTTTATACTTATTTTAAGAGTATTTTCAAAATTTACTTGCACAACTCCTTCATTAAATGATGCATTTTCTGGATATTTTTCTTTATATAATAAAGATTCTAAAACGTTTTGTAATGTTGTTCCAGATTTTATTTTTTTAGTACCATTTTCATCAATATCAATGATTTCATCTAATTCACTTTCTAAAATACTACCTATAACATGTATATCATTAGATATTGTTGTTGTATTAGTTGTATTATCATCAACAACAATTTCATCCCCAATAATATTATCATTATTCCCTTTAATTTTATATACAGTACTATTTTCATTTCTTTCTGATATTAAATTTATATTACTTTTAATACCATTTTTAGTATATTCAATTAAAGAATCATTATCTGATACTAATTTTTTTGATGTTGCAGATATTAAACCACTTTTTTGTTCAACAGTAGCAATAAATTCTCCTTGTTCACCTACATTATCTAGATTAAGATTATTAATAGAATCATTAAATTCTGTAGTTAATTCTTGTTTTAAACTAACTAATTTACCATTAATTAATTGATATTCATTATCTTTAACACCATTTAAACCATTTTTAATTACTAGTGAATCACCATCAATTAATTGTTTTTTTAACCACTTATTTCCATCCCATTCGTTAATAAAATATACGGTTTCAACTAAATCACTATTTACGTTAACATTTTCATAAGTATAATTTTCATTTTCAAAAGAAATATTACTACATAACCAAATATTAAAATTATGTTCTGATTTAGATGATGGCATTAACACTGTATTATATTTAATACCATTTATAATTTCTACACCAAAAAAGTTATTACCATCATATTCTTTCATTAAACGAATACTACACATTAAATTTTGTTCAATGCAGCGTTGTATGATTCCATTATTATCACAAGATAAACATTTAACATAAACTGTTTCACTATCTGTTTTTGTTGTTGTCCAATATTCAGAATATTCTTTAGTATCAGTAAAAATTGTAGGTAAAGAATTAAATAAATACTTATCAACACCTTTAACTGAATTAGGATTTATTTGTGGTTCATTCTCATCATTACCATCATTTATTATACATGGTTTCCAATAATTTTCAGATTTAAGTAATTTTCCAGCAAACTTACCAAGTATTTTTTCTTCAGTTGAACCATCTGTATGATTTTTATCCTCTTCATATTCTTCAATTGAATTTAGCATATCATCCCAATCTTCTTTTGTTGGGATTCTCCATCCATCCGTTAAGGTTTCATTAATTTTAATTACCGAATTAAAATCATAAAGATAACCATAGTTATTTGATTTTTCAAAAGTTAAATATCTTTCACCTTTTTTTATGTAATCTTTTGGTAAATCTTCACCACTAATTTTATTTATTAAAGAATTAACAGCTTTAAATTTTCCTGAAAATTCAATTGGATTTAATGATAATGTTTTTTTATTTCCATCAACAGTAATTATTGAATTATCAATTGAAGCATTACTAAATATATCTTCAACTTTATTTTTAATAGAATCATCTAAAATACTAGTAATAAATTCATTAATAACAACTTCTTTATCATCATATTTAAATACAATTGCGGTGTTTTCTTCGTCCCATCTAACATCAAAATCTTTTGTATAATGTGTTAAATCTATATTAGTATAAACTATATCACCGTTAAACATATGTAATTTTAATGTACCATCGGTTTCATCAAATTCCATATCTTTTACGTCAGAAGTTTTTAATGTAAAGAAATTATGGTCAATTTCATTAATCGTCAACTTATTATTTTTTGTTACATCTTCTTCATAAGGAGATTGTAACTTATAAAAATATAATCCTCTGTCCATTATATATTAACTATTTATTTATAATAAATATTAATTATTCCATTAATTTTAACTCATAATTTAAATTATTAAATAATTGATTATAAGTTAAATTTGAATAATATATTTTAATTTTATTGATATATCCAGAGAATGTTCCAGCGAAATATTCTTCTAATGGATATATTCTGTATGGGTTTACCATATAATTCGGTAATATAGTTTCAATTAAACCTTGTGTTCCACCACCTATTGACATATTAAATGGCACACCTTCTTGTTTATAATAAATGTCATCTAATTCTCTTAAATTTAACTTTGGTAAATATCTTGAAATGAAAATAAGATTTTCTTCAACATAAAATTTTAATTGCATTACATCATGTGTAAAAATGATTTTTACTGCAACATGATTCCATTCATCTTTTTTTATCATATTCTTTTTTGAATACCCTTCAACAATTTCAAATCTATTTTCATATTCACAATTTTTAATTAGATACCTATAACCAATTTCACCATCATCAGTTATTCTAAAAGCAAGTGCATTTTCAAACAAATCAGCATATACATCATATTTTTCATTATATTGAGTTTTTAATATATCAATAGTTGGTACAGTATATCCAGTTTCAGTTCTATTCATCAATAAAAATAAATTATTCTCATCTTCTCCATAAAAAGTATTTCTAATATCAATATATTTTACATAATCACCTTCTTCATAATTACTAGCATCAACACCATCATCAGTTCGATTAAAAATTAAAAAAGGATTAGTATAATCAAAAAACTCTTCATATTTACCCAAAGTAAAAAATCCATCTCTTGTTTCAAAAATAAAATCATCAATTGTTAATTCTTGTTCAACATAGTCAGAATCAAATATTTCATCCATTTCTTCAATTTCATCAAAAAATGGGTTATAAATATTTTGTACATTTTGTTGATTATTTTCAACAAAATCAGTTAAATCATCTTCTATATCATCAAATGGATAATCTTCAACATAATTATCACATGTTATATCATCATATCTTTCGGTATATAAATAATCCCATTTATTTTCTGCTCTAGTACCAATATACCAAAATATACCCTTATTATTAGGATATATATCATTTAACCTATCTAGTTCTGTTTCCTCAAAATCTGATGGTTTAAGTGTAAATTCTAATGTTAATGCATCATTAGTTTCAAACTTAGAGGGAAAAACTTGATATTTACCACATTCTGTTCTAAAAAAACCTTGTAAAAAACCGCCATTTAATTTTATACCATCATCAACAATATCATAATCATAATCATATTGGTTTGTTGAACCAGTTACAAAATGAAATTTTAAATTTAAATTCTCAGAAGAAATTTTATAATCAAGATTACGATATAAATTAATAAATTCTTTATTATTTATCTTATCTCTTTCAAAATAAACCAACCCATTATCAAAACCAGTATAACCAATATTTTCTAGCGCATAATCAGTTGAGTATGCACCATCCCAAATATATTTTTTACTTGAAAATAAACCATTTTCAGTGAAATAGGTTTTATCTGTCAAATCAAAATATGCTATTAAATTTTCATCATAAAATAAAAATGATGATGGAAACGAATTATGGTTCATGTCTTTATTCAGTGTAATGTCCCAATATTCATCCTTATATACTTTTAATTTATAAAAATTAAAATTATTATTGATTATGTTCGCCATATTTATATAATTTACTTCATTAATAAATATTTATTATAAATAAAAGAATACAAAATGAAAATTATAAAATTACAAGAATCTCAATTTCAAAGAGTATTTGAAGGAAAAAATGGTAATCAAGTGCCATCATTTAATGGTGGTGACATGAAAGAATATAATGGTAGTGAAACTAAAACTACAACAAATATAACTAATAGTAACGGTGACCTTGAATATGGTAAACAACCTACAACTGATGAATTTGCTAACCAATTAACAACACAAAGTTACTATGCTAATAGATTAAAAAATTCAAGAGTAGGAAATACTTACTAATTTTATATTAATTATAATTAATTATGCCTATATTTTTAAAAGAAAACCAAATATTAAATAAAAAAACATTTAAATTGCCTAAAAATTTAAAAAAACATTTACAAGATGTTCTAACACAATATGGGCAATATAAACAGAATCCTGGTTATAAACGTGCTCAAAGTTTAGTTGATTCTAATTATAATAAAAGAAATGATAAAAAAAGTAAACAAGATAGAGAAATTAGTTATTCTGACTTAAAACGTATTGATTTTGATATGAGACACATGGACCAAAGTCCAAATAATATCAATTTTACATTAAATGGAGGTAAAGAAATGGCAAATTTCGCTAGAAATACACTTAATCATGAAAGAAATAAAGTAGAACCAGTTTTAAAACAAGAAAAAGTTAAAACAAGAAATAAAAATTCAATGAAACCATCAACAATGTCAGCAAAACCAATACAATTAGATAATGGTATGGTAAGAATACATGAAAATGTTGATGAAAAACATATTATTATTACTGAAAATCAATTAAAAAAATTAAAAAACTATTTATAAAAAATAATAATAAATTAAATTTTATATAGATATGCAAAGTAAATTAGAAAAAATTGGCATTGAAGAAAGAAATAATGAAATACTTAAAAGTGATTATAATAAAAATATACCTTATTCTTCTATGCATAAAGATGCTATTTCAGATGGTGATAAATTAGGTAAAGGTACTAATCATGGAGGTCATACCCACTTTTTACCAGACCAAACAAAAGCATCAACAACAATAGATTATTCAAACTTCGATACTGAACGTGGTGGTAATTATGATGATGTTGAAATGAGACATAAATCATTAACATATTCTTTATACAACAAAGATTATCAATATGGTGCACATTTAATTGATAGCGAAGAAAATCAACGTAACGGACAATTTAAATTATAATTAAACTTTTAAAATGCTTAACCTATATCAAATATTAAAAGAAGTATTAAATGAATCAGTAACACCAAATGAAGTTAATGATGCTATTAATAATAAATTACAAGTCATTATAAATTATAGTGACGAAAAAAATCGTGCACCTAAAAAACGTTTAATTGAACCTTATGCATATGGATTAACTAAATCTGGAAATGAAGTATTAAGAGCATATCAATATGAAGGTGATACATATAGAGGAAAACCTAAATGGAAATTTTTCAGACTTGATAGAATAAAAAGTTGGAATCCAACAGAAATTCATTTTAATGCACAACCAAATGAAAGAGGTTGGAATGCTGAAGATTATAATACATTAGGTGATGAAAGTATGACAACTGTATTCAATCAAGTTAATTTTGATTATGATGATACAGCAAACAATCCTTATGAAAAAGGTAGTGATTTATATAATATTAGAAAAAGAACAGATAATATTAAACAATCAAAACCAATTAATCTTACACAAATGACTGATAATAAACCTGGTCCAGTTGTTAAAAATAATAAACATATAACAACACAAAAAGATGATGATTTCCAAAAAATGTTAAAAAGAAATCTTGAAATCACACAAAAAGAAAAAGATAAACGAGGTTTTTCTTTATCAAATAATAAAAATCCAAGAGGACCAATTATTAACAATGAAATTGATGTAGAAAATAATAATAATAATGACATAAATCAAGATAATAATGGCAACTGAAGATAATATTAAACGTTTCATGGAAGCACAAAGTCGTGCAAAAAAAATAATACAAATGGATGTTAATGGTGGTTTAAAAAAATATGAAGGACAAGCAAAACAACTTGCAGCATCATCATTTAATGATGATGCTGTACAAAGTACACCTAATATAGCATATAATGAACCTACGATTTCTAAAACTAATTCTAAATTACCAAAAGAAATTTTAGAATCATTTAAAAATAAACAAATTGACACAACACCTCTTGGTTTTGGAATTAACACATCAATTTTAGATGAAATTAATTATAAAACACAAGGTCAATTATTTAATCAACAAAAACCAAAACAACAAACAGTTACCGAACAAAAAAATATACAAACTCAAACGTCTAATGTCGATTATTCAATGATTAAAATGATAGTTGAAGATTGTATGAAAAAATATACATCATCATTAAAAAAATCTATAATTAATGAAAGTAAAAATAATGATGACATACTTAAAGCTATGAAAATTGGTGATAAATTTAGTTTTATAACTAATAATGGAGACTTATATGAAGCAGAATTAAAATTTATTAAAAATATAAATAATAAAAAAGGTTGAGCAAATGCTCAACCTTTTTTATTTATATTAAGATGTTGTAAAGTATTGTTCATATTGATTATATAATTCTTCATTATTTGCTTTAAGTTGGGTTTTTAATGCCTCACAACCGCTATAACATTTAAGTAAATTTTCCATGTTTGGGAAATCATTACTAGCAAATCTAATTAAATCATTATCTTCTGTTTTCAAACTATAGCATAAACCAAATACTTCTTCTACTTGTGTTAAACTTTTATTATTTGCAAATATATCAGTACTTAATAACCATAAATCTCTAATCATATTTCTAGAACCACTTTGAATACCACCATAAAACATTCTATTAACTACTGATAAAGCAGTTATATTTTCAAATGGATTATTTTTTAATTGATAATTGCTAACAGTACTTGAAGTATATGAAGGGTTAATGAGACTTTGTTGATTTATGTCATTTTCATATGGGCAATTAACACTTACACCTCCAAGCCAAGCAGTATACTCAAAACATGACCTCATTACTGTAATACTTTTAACAAATGTTTCTTTATTTAAGTATGTTCCAGGATAAAATACCATTCCACCAAAAGTACCTTCAAGATTTATTAATTTAGTATTATTCTTAAATAAATCTTTTGGTAAAATATTACCTTCAATTAAAGTTGAACCAGATATATAACCCCAAGAGTCTGGCAATAATGTTGTACATCCATAAAAAATGTAATTAGCTGTTTGCAAATTTGTTAGCATATCAAACATATAACTAGGTATTGTACCACGTATTCCATAATTAATATAAGACATTTTAGAAGATTCTGAAGACTTATAATTATTAATTTGTTTACCACCAGAACCCATAAATAAGTTATTTATATTCAAATCACTTTTATTTGAACAATAACATAATAAATCAGGTGCAAATGCATACTTTCTTATGCCAAATAATGGATTATTTTTAATATCTTTAAATATAAATTTTTCAACGTCAACAATTCTGTTACTATGTATATTAAATGAATTTTTTGAATCTGGGTCTAACACTTCTTCATATTTATTAAAAATTTCAGAACAATCAGTTATACCATCATGATAATATTTATTAGCCTTTTTACGATATTTATTATATGATTCATTAATTACATACCTTCTTGGGTCATAGTTATTATTATATTCATATGAATATTTATAAGTAAATATATTATATTTTCTTTTATATAAAATTGGATTATAATTAGGATTTACAATTAAATATATATCATTATAATTTTCATTATCCACAATTAATAATTTTTCATCTATATTATCAGAAATATCATAACATTCTAAATCTACACCATCAGAATAACTAAAACATCCTTCCATTTCAGTAATTGTTGTTGCAACACTAGAATATTCATGAGTAAATGTAGTTAATAACTCTTCATTAACCGTACATATGTTATCTTCTTCTTCATTTCCAACACCATCTATACCATCTAATATTAAACCATAATCATCAGTTTTATAATTAAATGTCATAGAACTTATTGTGTCATTATTCGTATCAAGAATATAATAATTAAAATTATTATCACCATAAGTACCACCGTGTTTTATTTTAGGCAAGCCTTTTTCATTCGTATCATTTTCATAAAACTCAGGTTCTTTAATTACTCGACCATTGTCATCAACTTTTGGATTTTTAATACCAAAAGATTCATTAATACCATAATAATCAGCAATTTCTTTAGTTAAACCCTTTAATGGCGCTTTTACTTTAATTTCTTCTTTATAAAATAAACCATAAGGTATAGTACCTTTTCTGTTACTTATTGTATTTTCATAATTATTAGATTCATAAGCAAAGCAATAATTAACTTTTTGTAAATTACAATTTTTAAAACCAAAACCAGTTAAAGAATAAGTAATGTTATTTTTAGATTTATTACCTAAATTATAAAATAAATATGAAATATCTGATAAAGATATACAATCGTCAAACATTGATTTTGATACACCATTTTCATTATAAGTTGGAAGTGTTATCTCTATAGATTCACCCATACTATTTAATTTACTAAAGAAATGTGTTAACACTTGTAATTTACTACAACCAGCTAATACTTTATAAGGAAACTTTAAACTAGGGTCAACATCATCATTAAAAATATATTTTTGAAAATTATTAAAACAATTTTCTACTTTAACAATAGTGCTGCTAATATTCTTAAAGAAACTATTACCAATAAATAATCTAGCATTACTATCATCGTCTAAGTTAAAAGAATCAATCAAACTAGAAATTTTATTTGGATAATTCTCACCGCTTACTCCTTCACCAAATAAATGTTTAATTTCATTTATAGAATTTGTGGTATCAGATTTACTACTTAAACCTTTAAATGAATTTGTTATTGCACTTAAATTTGTAACACCATTAAACAAACCACATTTTTCTTCATCATTAAAAATAATTTTAAAATTATTAAAAGAATGATAAATATATTCTAATTTTGTTAAATCTTTTAATAAGTTTCTTGCTTTAGCATTACAAGTCATGCCACTATAATTTTCTTTATATGTTTTTGCATCTTCAATAAATTTTATTGATGTAAAACTAATTGTTTTTATTTTTGATTCTTTTTCTCCAATTGAAAAGATATTTTCATCACCATATCCATTAATTTCACTTAAACTAGTTGCACTAATTAATGGTGTTGTCAAAGTACCTATTTCATCACCATTTGATGAATAATAAAGTATAGAAGTGTTACCACTACAACCATAAAACGGATTCACGAAAGCACCACCATTTACTTCACAATTCTTATATGCATTACGATTTAAGTTATTTTTTTCAGAAAATACTATTTTTTCACATTCACTAAATACATATTGTATGCTTGTAAATTTAATGTTATCTTGTTCAGTTTTACCACTTAAGAAATATTCTTCACCATCTTTATTAACTATCGTATTACCACTTGTATTACATTTATATAACATATAATACGCATCATATAATGTGCAAGAAGTATCATTAAATGTATTAGATAAATTTTGAGATATTGAAGATGTTAATCTTAAATTAGTAACAAAACCACCATTTTCAGTAGTATTTTCCTTAAAAATTCTAAAATCATCTGAATCATGTTGAACACAATTGTTAACAACTTTTGCATTATATTCTTCGGTACTATGTATCCTAAATTTTTCCAACCCATTAAAATCACCATTACCATTAAGTACTACATGACCAAAAACCCTAAACAAATTCACACAACCTCTAAATCCGTTTTTTTTACTACATATAAAAGGTTTACTAGCATCATTCCTAAATTTAATACACTTTATTTGAGCACAACCATCAACATTCATAGTTGATTTTGTTAAACCACTATAATAACCACTATTTAATTTAGTCATTGAAGTTATTTTAGTCATTGGACTTAAGTCTAAAACTTTATAAGGATTCTCATTATCAGTATAGTTAATATGAGTACCACCGATATTAGAATCATAATTAGAATAAGTAGTAAGTGAATTAGAACCATATTGTATTTCAGTAAGACCATCCCAATTACTAACATTAAAAGTTTCTAAATTTGGTAAACTAATTGGTAAAATTAATTTTTTATCAGTTTTCAAATTAGTTGCTGTAAAGGATACTAAATTAGTACAACTAATAATTTGAATCTTCAAATTTGTATTTGTATTATTACTAATATTTAATGTTTTTAACTTGTCACAAACATCGACATCAATTAATGTTAATTTAGGATTACCGCTAATAGATAAAGTTTCCAAATTATTACAAGCACTAATCGTAACACTTGTAAGTTCTGGTAAATTATTAAGTTCTAATTTTTTTATGTTACTACATAAATTTATTTCTATATTTTGTAATTTTATACATCTAGAAACATTAATAGTATTTAATAATGGTTGACTTTTTAAAATTAATTCAGTCAAATTTGAATTAACAATATCTAATTCTTCTAATACTGATGTTGGTAATAACAATTGGGTAATGCTTGAATTTGACACATTAATTTTCTTTAATTTATCAAAATTATAATAAATTTTTTTATCATTACTTTGTGCTTGTTTATTTAGAACAACAGCAAACTCTATTTCTTTATTATCAGTAGACACTTGACCAACATTTCTCATATTAATTTCTCTAACATTTGAAGTATATAGTAAATTTCCATTAGTATCAAATAAACCACTATTAAAAGTAAATGCTTTACAAAAATCAACTGGGTCTTTTCCATAAAAAGTTTTTATATTAGAAAAATCAATATGTGTTAATTTGGGTAATGATAAATTTTCATTAAATTTATTAAGTTTATAATCTTTTAAATTATCAAATTTAGATATAATTGGAGTACTACCAAAAGAGACTTGTTTTTGAGAAGTAACCGCAGGAAAAGCTATGTCAATTTCATTATAAGATTTTAAGTAATATCTACATGTGGCTTCTATATTATCAGAAGAACCAACATTAGCTGTTAAAAAAGTAGGATTAGTTGTTTTTATTCTAAAAATAGGATAAGAACTTATACTAGGATTACCACCTATTGAAATTGTGCCTATTTTTGACATAGGAGTGGTTTTAACGCCATATAAATCAACTTCAAAAACGCCATCTAAAAATAACAATCTATTATTTAACCAAGAACGAACATATTCTCTTCTATTACCATGTAACATTGATATATTACCATAATCAGTAATATCATTACCACTACTATCTTTATGATTATATTTTACTAAATATTTAGTAAAATAATTTTGATTAAAAATAATTTCCCCACAATTTTCTGTTTGAACAATAAAATCTTCAATAAATTTATCAGCATTTTTTAATAAACCATCTTCATCATTTCGTAATTTAGCATAAATATTTTCATAATAATCTCCATTATATTGAGACCTCTTAAAGAAGTCACTACCATTTTCATCACTAGACCAAACTTCACTTAATGATGTTTCACTTTTTTTACGTAAAATTCTCCATAATTTACTATTATATCCACCATATTTATTTTGAAATTCTGGTGAATCAAAATTAGCGTCTACTTTTAAACCGTTTGTACTTAAAGCACTTTTCCCATTATCCTCATAAATTATACCAGTATTGGTATATCTATCAACAAAATCATCATAATTAACAATTTCTTCTCCGTCATTTGTTAACCCTAACGCAGTATCCATATCATAAAAACAAGGATACCACACAGTATTTACTCTATCTTTAAGATTACAATTCCAACTTCTTAATGTCAAATTTTTACTAAGTGAGTCAACCATACCAAACACTGAACAAATCACAAAATAAGACATACAATTCTTAATGCATAAACTTTTTGTTAATTGTTGATATGTTTGGTCACCACCTGGATTATAACTAGAATGTTCGCCGTTAGTATCTAGTTCTTTTATAAATTCACCATTAGAAAACTTATATTTTTTATATGTAGGATAACATGCACTTGTTAAAGTAAACAAATATTGTAAATTATGCCAAGCATTAGTAGTTGAAGGATATATTTCTTGAATTGGGTCATCATTAGCGCCATTAAATCTAAATTTACCACACCTACCTACAATATCCATATCATCTTGACTCCAAGTTGGGTGGTCTTTAGTATTATCATCAGCTTCTGCACCAAATTCAAATGAAACACATCTATTAGGGTAAAAATCAGAACCATCTGGAAATTTTAATGTTTCAGTATTTCTGTAAAAATCATAATAATTAACAATTGCTGGACAGCCAGGTTCTTCAAATTTATTATTTGTTATGTTTAAGATTCTTCTAGAAAAATACTTAAAAAATTTAAGTCCTAAATTGTAAAATGAAAAACGCCCTAAATTAAAGGAATAAATACCTAATAATTCATCTTTATCAGTTTGTGCAAATCTTATTAATAATAAAATAGAGAAACCTTCTAGAGTATTTTTAACTTTTTGAGTTGTTTGATTTGCCCAACTATCATTTTCGCCATCATTTTTATCAATAGTCTCACCATTTAAAACAACTTTATCCTTTGGAGGATTATATTCATTAAACGAAGCACCTGGACTCTTTTCCATTATACTTTCTGATAATTTATTTATCCAACCTCCTAATACAGCATTGTTGGCATGTGCCGAGTCAACAACATCAGCTTTTAATGTAAATTGAGATTCTGGAAACCAAGTGTCTTTTGGTTGAAATAATTGTGTTCTACCGTCATTATATTCTTGACATTCTTGCTTAAAATAAATTTCAATGTTTTTTGAACGATAAATAGTTGATGAAGTACCTTGCAATGAAATTGAAACATTAGTGGCTTCAACGTATGTCTGTTTTACATTATCATAATATGTTAAAGTACAACCATTAAAAGTTTCACCTGTAACTGAAGAATCAATATAGGATGTGAAGAAAAAATCACTAGTAAAATATTTTCCATTTGAATTAGCATCTGTAGCATCAATATAAACTATTGGTAATGGTGGATTATTTTTAACTATATCATTATAAGTTGGAGATATGTATTTTCTATTATTATTATCATACAAAACACTATTTATTATATTTGTATTAGGGTCTTGTACTAATAAATTCTTATTTTTCCAACTTTTATATTTTTCCTCATCTATTAAACCAGTTTCTTTTCTTTCTGCTAATGTATCATGAGAATTAATTAAGATTTCAATATCAGTTAATGGATGTGTAAAAAAACGTATTGAATAAACATCAATATCAGAAAAATTACTAATGACACCATTTACATTTGATGCAGCAATATAAATATCCTTATTTTCAACAAAATCACAATTAATTTTATTTACTTCAGTAGCAGCATTTATAACACCATTAACAAAAATTTTAGCAAGACCTCTATCATTTTCATATGTTGTGTCGCTAGAATGGTAAACAAAATCAACTACAATAGGTGTATTTTGTTGTATATTAATACTTAATGTTGAAATTTTAGAATAACCGTTACTATCATAACTTTTAACTTTCCAAATAATTTTTTCTAAAGTAATTAAAATTCCTTCTTTTAATGAACCACTTTCATCACGTGAACCCCACTCAAATATTGTATTTTCATTCGTTGGATGGTTATCACTCTTAAAACCAACTGATAATGTAAATGCATTATGACTTGTTATTAATGATTTAGATATACCATCATTAAATGGACTTTCAATAACACCATAAGAATCACCTTGGAAACGCATTACTTTATTATATCCTTTAATAACAAAACCACTTTGTATACCATTTGTGTTAACTAAGTTTAATTTTACAATCGGAGCCCATACAGCAGGTGCTATTTGACCATTTTCTAATATTACACCAGCATATCCACTTTGTTTTGATTCCCATGTTTTAGCATTTGAATCAGTTGGTGGTTTACACCCAGCTACTGAACTAAACACATCAAAATCAAAAAAACATGTATGTCCACTACCTTGTTCATTACTTCTTGTAGGTTTCTGCACATTAAACACATCTAAATTACTTTGGATAATTTTAACAACACCAATGAAAGAAGCTGACACAGCAAAGTCGGTACTCCAACATTTAATTTTCAAAAATTTTTCACCAAGATAAATATTATTATTTTCAATTTTTGTTTGTTCAGTATAGGATACATTAGTATTCAATATTTTTGCTTCATCGCCAATATATTCTTCAAGACCTTCTTTAGTAGTGGCATAATAATCACCATAAATATCTAAATCTGTGTCTAATCTTGTATCACCACTTTCAGAAGAAAGAACAATTGAGTAATATGCTGTTGCTAAAGTATTATGATATATTGCATAATTAATTAGCAAATTTGAGTTCAATTCATGCTCAGTTGGTAATGATAAATCGTCAATAGACTTAATACCATTAACTACAATTGTATATGCATCAGAACTTACAAACCAAACATCAAAAAATAACTCACTAGATTCAATTATTGAATTTGTAATTGTTGTTGTTTTAGCAATTACAGAAAACGTATATTTAGTATTAACTTCAATATTATTTTTTAATAATAATTTATCTTCATCATTTTTACCAGTACATAAACCAAATTGAAAAGCTTCTTTATTAGTAGTAGATGTCTTGTAATTAAATTTTTTTTCTCTACCATGTTTAATATTTTTAACAATTAATTCAGTTTCAGCATTAATTATTTTATTAGTAACGTTAACACTAATAGAAGGTTCATCAATTATATTAAATTGAAATATATTTGTATTTAAATCTATTTTTATTGAACTTTCAATAATAGTTAAAGTATAATCATTAATTGCAATTCCATTAGAATCAAAACCCTCAAAGTGGAGTGAATTTGTGTTACCATCACCAAATGATGGTAACACAACACTTTGATTCGAATTAGCATTAACTTCCTTAAAACCATTGGTTAATGATTTACCATTATAATAAACTTGATATGAAACTTTATCTTTCACTGAACCACCATTAATCTTAAAATTAACAGTAAAAGGCATTTCTTGAACATATATAGTATCATTCATAACACCAGCGGTTGTAATATGAAATTTATATTCAGTAGATGAACCAATTCCACCACCTATTCCACCACCACCGCCACCGCCATGTTCAGCCAACCAACTAACATTACGTTTTAATTTTGTAATGTCATCATTAATTGAAGTTATAACGGTGTCTAAATTTTTAGGACCATCTGATGTTTGTGAAATAGAAGGATTTGTCACATAAATATCACTAGAATAATTAGGTGATAAAACCTCCCATTTATTAGTTTCTTTATTAAATTTTCTTAAATATTTAGCCATAATATATTTTTATATTTTTTATATTATTACTTTTCAATAACAACACTATCATTAGTATTAGCACTATTTTCATTTAACCCATTTAAAATTTCAATGTTGCCATTGCCATTAAACATGTTTTTAATATTTTCACCTTCCTTATTAATATTAAATTTACCACTGTTCATTATACTATTAATACGCTTAACATTAAGTATTATTTTATCTTCACTTACCGTAACATATGTATAAAATGGCATTCTTTGTTTTTCATTTACTTTGTTCTTTTCATCAATTGGATAGTAACCATAAAGCCAAGGTAAGTATCTTGCTGGTAATTCTTTATTAGATGTGTGCTTATACCCAGTTGCTTGCGTCATTGCATATACTGGAGCAGTTATTTTGTTCACCAATTCAAACTCACAAAAATGTGCATTTATTTCAGTGGTTTGGGTAATAAAATTATTACCACTAAACCAACTGCTTGGATATTTTTTCCCCTTGATAGCATCATCAGCATCTTCATTGTCAACAGTTGTTAAACCAGAGCATTCAAAATGTGTTAATAAATCATTTACTGTAACTTGAATTGTTGGTTGCATACTAGTTTTAATTGTAGTGTCACTTGTCTCATGATAATTTTCTAATATTGGCCAGCTAATTGCTTGAGTATGTTTATGACCACCTAACACTAATCTAATATTATTATTTTGACATAATTTACTAAACCAATATTTGTTTCCTTCAGTATTATTATTTGTATTAATTCTACTACCTCCTCTGTAATGATTTAAATTAACGTTTTTAGTATCGTTAAAATCATAAAATTTTAACAAATCATCATTTTTTATAATAGTAAATGGCATTTCATGGCAATAAGCAATATTCCACCCTTCAGTTTTACTACTATAATTAAATATATCTCTTTCACACCATCCCTTAACATCATTATATAAAGTACCACCATCTAACCCATATAAATATTCTTCAGTTGTAGTTGAAATTTCTGAGTTTACACACATAAAATGACAATTACCATAATTAAAAGAATATAATGAAGGTACATAAATGTCACCTACTTCATGTTTAAATACTGGCATATTTCCTTCATCTAATTCAAACGTATAATAATAAGTAATATTAACTGGGTTATATTTAGTAGTATCATCACCAGCAGAACCCATTTTATAACTTTCTTTTAAGCACAAGTCATTATTACCTATTGAATAAACTTCCTCTAAATTTTTTAATGGTTCCCTACCATTAAAATAATCCAACCATTCATTAACTCTATTACCATTTTGTGTTGCATCACCAGTATTGACAACAAATTGTGGCATTCCAATATCTTCTGGTTTTTTATCCACAATACATTTAGCAGCATATTTCCAAACTTGATATTCATCCCATCTAAAACCTTGTTGGTCAGATGTATGTACAAAAGTAAAACCACTATTAACATCTTCATCAGTTCTGATTGTAAATGTTCTAATATCAGAACATCCATCAACTAATGGAGTACCATCTTTACCTTTTTTACCACAAGTATATGCATATGTTCCAGCACTTAATTGTCTAATAATTACTTTATGAGAAGTACACAATTCATTATTAGTTGTTTCTTGTTTAATACGATAATAATACTTTCCACTACCATTATCGTCTTTTGATGGATATCCGTGCTTTGAACCATTATTAGACATTAACTCAGAATCTTTACCATTATAAGATTCAATACAAGCCCAATCGCTAGTTACAGTTATATTTTCAATTGACTCACTAGTTCCTAATTTTTTATACCATAAAAACTCATCATAATATCCTTTTGAAACCCAATTAAAACATCTTGTAGCACCACTACCACCATTATTACTATTATCAGTAGCTTGTATACCAAAAGAGCAAACTACTGTTGAAGGTTTCATTTCATTTAATTTTGTTTTGTCATAAAAAAGATTTTTATTATCTTTTGATGTTTTTGGTGTATAAATTTCTACATTTGGTAATATATCATCTCTTGTTAAATCAACATAATATAAATCTGCTGAATTATCACGTTTTGCATCATCTTTAATAGCTTGTTTAACATTATCCATAGAATAATATTTTGTAATAAGTCTATCACTACTTAATTCCTTATATGGACTACCTTCACTTTCAATACTGCTTGTATTTTTACAAATACCAATGAAATCAACATACCCATCTACACCATTAAACACTTTACCAGTTGTAGTTGTTGCTAATTCATATGCGTTTGCTTTTGAAAATTTATCAGTACCATACTTTAAGAAAAATTTACATTTTTCATCACTAAATTGTATTAATCTTTGTTCTTCTACACCATCGATTTTTTTAGTGACATACCACTCCATATCAAAATTATTAATTTTCAATTTTGTTGTGTTTGCATCCATAACAGAACATTGAGCACCACGTATTAAAAACGTACCGCCAGCTGGTATATTACCCCATAATGGTAAAACTTCCCATGCATCACCATCAGTAGCATATTGTAAAGAAAAACCATTTAAGTTTATATCTTTATCTGTTAAATTTGACAATTCAACAAAATTATGAGAACATGGCCTAAAAGAATGTTCATTTACATCAAGACGGTCTCCACCGCAATACACTGAATTTATAAAAAACTTCTTAACAAAAATTTCATTTACATTAGTATCTGTTCCACTATATTTGTTCTTAAACATTTCGTCTGGTTTATCTAAATTAGATGTATAAACTTCCATTTTACCATATTCATTAACTCTCATTCTATATACTTTATTACCTTTTAATGGTTGAAAGTCAATAGACCCAATATAATCACCGTTACTTATTATACCATTCATAATATCACCTAAATTATCATTATCATTATTATTATCGTTATTATCATTTCCACCGCCACTACTAGCAGCACCATTTATTTTAACTAATTTCCCTTTTGACCTTATATAAAGTCCATTATTACTTTCACACCATACTAATTCATTATCACAAATGTTTAATATATTTTCTTGTATTTCAGTTTCATTTTGAGCACTTTTAATTATTAAATGTTTAACATTTGGTACTGAATCTGAATAATATGTTGGTTTATACTCATTTTCGTCTGGAAAATAAACACATTCTTCATAACAATACAAATATGGTTTAATTTCAGTTGGTTGTGACAAATATCTAGAAAAAACACCACTTGTTTTATCAGGGGCAGAATTTTTATCATCACTTAAATAATAATAAACTGTAGAAGAACTTAAAACTTTATCATCATTATATGAACAAAGAATATAAGGTTCACTTTCTCTTACATTACCATTTTTATAGTTTACTTTTTTATAAAACCATAAAAAATTATTAGTACCATTAAAATCAGTATTCAATAAATCAGTTTCCCAAGTATTACTATCTTTAGAAATTATTTCACCATTATCACTTGCTTTATAAAATGTTTCACTTGATAAAATTTCACCATGTGAATATTCAGACAATAAAAACACAAGTGACCCATCTTGATATCCACTTGGTATTTCTGGACTAGCCTCAGACATTAATGTCATGCGAGTGCTATTAGTTGTAACCGTACCACAATTCATTTCGTTCTCAAAAGCATACTTAAATTTATTAACCATTGTGTATAATTCAGCAATAGCTCTTTGCATGCTTCTTAAATCATTTGTAACGCCATCATCAAGATTCACACTTTCATCAGTTTCTTGAAGCCAAATGTAATTATCTTGATATTCTTCACTAGGTTCTTCTTTCCCAACATAAAAACCAATTTCTGATAAAACATTATCACGTATAGTATATTCTAATTTCTTAGATATAATATTTAATTCCAACAAATGCTCTTTATCGTCAATAGTATTCAATCCTGAAAATGTAACAATATTACCATCAATCGTTTTATTATCCAATTGATGCTTTCCATTTAATATGATAATCTTTGCATTTTGCAAGTCTTTAACAACATTTTCATTTACGATAGTAAGTCCACTATTTATTTTTAAGTTCAATACTAATGGAGATATACTACTTAAAGTATAATTACTTTGATTCATATTACTTTCTTATTTTATAATTATAAATATCATAATCACAGTGTTTTTGTTATTAATTGATAAAACAAATAATAAAAAAAGTGTGGTTTATCCACACTTTTTTTCACTAATCCCACAAATTTATTATTTTAGTAATCAAAGGATTTCTAACAATATCATCAACAGTAAATTCAACCATACCAAATTCATCCAACTGTTTTAATTTTTCCATAGCATACTGTAACCCACATTCCTTTTCTTTTCTTTTTATATCTTTTCTATCTAATTGTTGTAAATCCCCAGAAATTATAACTTTACTATTTTCACCAATTCTTGTTAATAATAACAACATTTCTTCTTTACTATAATTTTCTGATTCATTAATTAATAATATTGCATCATCATAAGTTTTTCCACGAGCAAAATTTACTAATTCATAATTTATAATATTATTTTTAATTAAATTATCAATTATTTGTTTACTAGAAGAATTTCCACTTTTTTCTAAAATTTTCATCATTGTGTATGTATCTGCTTCCAAATATGGTTCAATTTTTTCTTCTAAAGTACCTTTTAAAAACCCAACAGACATAGACCCAGCTTCACAAGTAGGTACAAAACAAATTATTTTTTTATATGGTGTATTTTCATCTTTTAATGCATCCAAAGCATATGCCAAACTAATATATGATTTACCACTTCCAGCAGCACCAATACCAAAACATATACTTTTATCTTCGTCTTTTAATAATTGTAAAAATTCTTTTTGTTTTTTATTTTTACATTTAATAGTAATTTTATAATTACATTTTTTCACTGCTGTTTTTATTTCACTACAGTTATTACTTAAAAATTCACTTTCAAAACTATCAATTTTCTTTTTTCTTCCCATTTTATATTTTATTTTAATTGTTTAATTTATAAAAACATAAAAGCACAATAACTCTAATAGAGTTATTGTGCTTTTATCTATTTCATTAAAAAAACCATAATTATTCATTTTTAATAATAAATAGTCTATTCAATGTATTTTTTATTAATATCACTAATAATTTCAAAAGATAAAACGTTACAATGTTGAATTTCTTCTAACTTATAGTCATATTTAACATCAATATAATATCTATTAGGTATTAACATACTAGTATCAATAATAAAATAATTTTCATTTAATGTTCTATTAACATTATTAAAATTAATAACCGTAATTTCTCTTTCACCATCCTTAACATACAATCTATATTTTAAATTATCAACTAAAGATGCTTTATTTCTTGAATACTCATTTTTAGAAATTACACTAATTTTACGTTTATCTCCACGTAATATTTTCTCATCGTATTTAATACCACATAATAAGGGTTCAAAGTTTTTATATGTTTCGACATTATTGCCTATATTAAAATATCCCTTATCAGTCTTAGTTACAAAATCTAATTCAACATCATCTAAAACAACACCATTATACTTTATATTACCCCAAACATCATACAACATAGTATTTGGTTCATAGTCTTTACTTGATAATAGTAAATCTATGTAATAAACACCCTCTGACGCTTGTTTTACGGGCATCTGAGCGCCTTCAATAGTGCAAGTGGGCAATTCATCCAAATTAGTTAAATAACCGCCTATATTGCAATATAAATATAATTTATTATTTTTATTTAAAACAAAATTACTTCTATCATCTAAAATTGCATTTTCATATGTTGTTTCAACAAATGGTTCAAAAAAAGTATTTGTTTTATGTGTAAAAAATCCAACATAATTTTCATCATCACCAACATTTAATTCTGTCATTGGTGTAAATGCAATACCTAAACCATAATTATTAAGTTCACCATTTAAAAATTTATTAACAGTATCACTTATATCAACATTTATATTTTCATTACCAACATCAAAATGTTGTCTAGCAATTATTATAGAATTTTCATTACTACTAAATTTATCATACTCTCTAGACAATGTGATATTTTCATAAATGCCTTTTTCATCCCAATCATATCCATTTCTTGCTTGATACCAATTACACCCATCACTAGAAACTAATTTGTTAGCATCAAAATCAATATTATTGCTATGTGCATTAAAACAACCTTGATTAAAGAAATTTAATGAGTAATCAAACCCTTTTCCACCATCCCACTCTTGTGGTACTAAAAAAAATATTAAATCAAACGAAGATGCTCTTAATTTAACACCATTACCCCACATACTATCTTCTGTACGGTATAATTGTTTTGTTTCAATTATACCACAATTAGTTATTTTCAATACATGTTTTACATTAGAATAATCAACAATCCCATTTTTATCTAATTCTTTTTTTATTTTATTAGTATCAAAATGAATTAACATTCTAGTTGTTATTGCACCATAAATTAACTCACTAATAGGATTAAAACCAGTATTTATGTCAGATTCCTCTACAATAGTATTAACTTTGTCTAAATATGTTTTTAAAATCATGTCTAAATTTTATTTTATAATAAATATTAACTAATTCTCACATTTTCAGATAAAATATCATCTAAATTAACTCCTAATGCACTTATTATATACTCACAAGACACTGGAGGTAATCCTGGATATGGATGAACATGATTAGTTAAAGCATTTCTTATCTTTTTTAATGCATCAACCAATAAGTCACCATAAGGTACTTGATGTAATTTTGACATTATATCATCAATTTCTTCATTTTTAATTAATTCATTTTGGTCCGTTAAATTAAAACTCTCAGTATCTTTATGAGATATTAAATTAATTTTATCGGCAACAATATTTACAACACTATCAGCAACTTGTTTATTACCTTTACACAAACCTCTTTTATATTTCAATTGTAAATAAGCTGGATTCTGACTATTAAATATAACATCACCCTTTAATGCCTCTTCACTATTAACATCATCAAAGATTTTTTTACCTCTAATACCGCACCTTAAATCTATTTCACCATCTTTAAGAATAATATCTTCACTTTTCCTACCAATCAAAGCTATATCATTTACATTAGGAAAAGAACCAAAAGTTTCATTATAATGTGAAATTGATTCCATAGGTTTTGCAACACCACCATTTAATAATGATGTTGATGAACCATAACCACCGTTATATTTTTCTTTATAAAAATATTGTGGTTGAGATATTAAAGGACCTAAATAATATCTAACACTATTTTTATTACCAAAACGTGATAAAATAATTAAAACCGCTTCACCAACTTTTGGTACTGTTTGTATTGTTTTAGGTAATAATGGAAAAGCGTAAGGTATTTCTTTACTATTAGTATTATTATCTTGGTCAAGTCTAACCTTAATTCTAAGACCATTATACTCATCATCAACATCAATAACTTCACCTATACGAACAACAACATCATCACCTATCTTTTCAGAACCAATACCTAAAAAACTATTTCTAGCCATTACTTAAATTTTACCTTTTGTTCGATTATTATATACTTCTTTAAATTGAATGTATTTATTATCTAAATATTCCATTTTTTCAATACATTCATTAATTTTACTTTTCAATGCTTCATATTCATGCTCCATTTCTTTCATTTTAACATTCAATTCAGCATTGGATAACATATTAATATTCATAAAATACTTATACTATTTTTTTATAAATTATCTATTGTATCAATCCAACACCTTTTGAAAATGTTGTATTTGTGCCTAAACATGTTACTGGACCACCAGCATTACCGCCACTTGCTGTAATAGATAAAGAACCAGGTGCCATTGCCATTTGAATATTAGCATCTTCTTTAATTGCTCTAATCATTTCACAAACAACAGAAGCAACAACTTCATTCATCAAATTTTTTGAACCATCTGGTAAATCTTCTGTTGGCACTCCTCTTTTTGCCATATCTTGTAATACATTACTTGTTGATACAATACAAGATAATCCTGGTCTTTTCGCCATTGCACATAACATAATAAGACCACTTATAATTGGTGCTGGTTTTCTTAATGTTTGAAATAATGTATCAAAACTTTTAGCGATTGTACTTACATTTATCATAATTTATTGTTTTAACATTCATTAGTAACTGGTTTATCATTTTCATCAATATCGGCATAATCAACATTATCAAGACTTGATGCCAAATTAGGATTCTTAGGCAACTTAAATGAGCATGCTTTAAGCATTAAACTCATTAATCTAGCATAATATTCAATTTGCTCCATTGTTAATATTTTAACAATACCACCTAAAACATCTTCAATTTTTTTCATAACAAATTCCATTAATTCTTTTAAAATCATATCATGAATTTGACTTACAATATTGGTGATAATATCACCAAATGTTCTTAATATATCTTCAATTGACCATTTTTTAGGTGACTCCTCACCCATCATTTTTTTATTTATTAATAATATCAATAACAATTTTGGAGTTATTAATGATTCTACTAATATTGATGTTAGCATTTCAATAGCTTTTATAATAAAATTTAACTCCGATGAATACTTATCTTCAGGTAATGCTTCTTCACTAATTACTGCCGATGCTTGTGTTAATGCTCTATTAACAACACTAATATTCTCTTCTAATGTAGCATTTGAATCAAATTCATTAAGAACACCATACACATCAGAATATTCTACATTTATTGCTTTATGCTTTTCATCTTGAAATGGATATAAATTTGCACGTTTAAGTTCAGATTCTTCTAACATTGAATCATATTCATCATTAGAAAATGTATAAAAACAATCAGAAGATGAATAACCATTAGTTTCTACTATCTTTTTAACAACTTCTGATATTCTCATTTTCTTATGACTTGAACCAAGACTAATATTAGTTAATTCTTCTATTAATCTAGCAGAAATTACTGTAGGGTCAAATAATTTTACACCCATTACAAAATCATAATTAAATTCATATACAGTAAGTCCAGGATAACATTCATATAATACTGATTTAATATCATAACCACTAGGAGAATCTAAAAAATATCCACCACTTGTTTTATTTAAAACTAATTTTATACTATCAATAGGTTCATTATTATTAATATTTTTAACTTTATATGAAGTATATTGACCATCAATTGTTTCACTATTTTTATCAATAACAACAGAATATTTACCATTATGGTCCATATTACCATCTGAATCAAATACAATTTTATGAAAACTCCAAGGTGTGTCTCCACTATATTTTATATCTAATTTTTTCTTATTCTCAAGATTTTTTAAAATAGGTTCAACATCTATATTTGGTTTTATTATTGTTGGTGATGGTTTAATTGTGAATATAAGTTTATCAGTAACTCTGTCATTTTTTATTTGAGTTGCTAAACGAAATAATGCAAACTCATTATCATAATTTCGTTCTCTCTTATCATAAAAATCAAAATATCTTGACCTATCTACATACCAATTTATACCATTCCAAACATTTGTTGTTGGTACAATACAATAATTACATGATGAATTATTATTTTTATTTTTTTGTATTTGTGTTGCCACTTCTTCATTTGTAGTGTCAGATGTACTAGAAAATGATGTTGATGTTTCTTTTACATCACCATCATTTGTGCTATTATAAGTACTTTTAATACAAAGACCAATAACACTATATTTAATCCCACTAGATGATGTTTGATGATATACTTGCCCTAAAGGAACAACTTCATTACTAGTACCACGTAAAGTTTTTATAACACTATCATTATCACTTTTAATTAAATTTAATTCACCACTAATATCTTTAGAATTTAAAAACTTAGCCTTATGAAGAACAAACCATAAAAAAGCATTCATATCTTTTGCTCTAACTAACTCATACACAGAATCAATTTCAGCAGTTTTAGTTATTGTAGAACTATCAATACCTTCTTTTTTACATGCTTTTACAATTTCTTCATAATTATAAAACTTTTCATTATTAATCTGTGATGATGTATAAAAACATTTGGTCCCAAAATAATTATAATGACTTCTATCTGACATTGGTGAGTTAAATAACAATTCATAATAATCAATTGAATTTAAATCAATTTCAATACCATGCTTATCAAACAAAAAATTACCATCAAAAGCATTTTCTTCACATCCACCAATACTTTCTCTAAAATAATATGGAATACTAGGGTCTAAATTACAATCAATATTTTTCTTTAATTTAGTTAATAACTCACCCTTTACAGCAATTTCAAGTCTTGGTGTTAATTTTATAATTTTACTTGATAACCACTCAACAATTTCATCATAACCAACTCCAAAACGTTTCAATATACTTAACAATAGTTTCATTGGAGATGCCGTATAATTAAACCCATCTAATGATGCTAATGAACCATATCTATCTATCATCATTAACATTGCATCTAATTGACCCAAAAAAGCTTCTTGTTCTTTTGATAATCTACTCATGTTATTTTATTATTTCTTTTTTAATTCAATTGTTTCACTTTTTTTCTCACTTGAACTATTATTAACCATTTCACGTATTTTAGAGAAGTCAAATGTCATTGCTTTAGCATTTTCTTCATTACCTTTATTTGAATCACCATTATGTTTACAAATTTCAGATAATAATCGAGCAATTTCAATTTTTTTACTAATTGCTTTATCTTTCATACCTAAATAATCATTCATTGCTTTAGCATATTTTGCTTTTGACTCCATTATCTCCTCAGATAATTTTGTCGAACTTGATAATTTAGATATTTCATTTTGTGATTGTATTAATTGTTCATCAGCTTGATTATATGCTTCTTGTAATAATTCTCTAACATTATCTAAAGAATTAATAACTACTTTATATTTAGCCATGTTTAAACTATTTTATTTTATATAAATATGCTTAAAAAATATTTTTTCTTATATTTTGATATGCAGTTTTATATTTTTTCATTGAAATTCTTATTTCTTGTGTTGACAATAATGTTGTTTCTTTCAAAAATAATAAAATTGAACTTTTATTAAACTTATTACTTCCCATTCTAGCAAATAAATCACTCCAATTGGTTAATAAATTAACTAGTGCATTACCAACTTTAATTTCATTTTCATTTAACTTATAACGTTCTTTTTCATTTAAAATTTTTTCAATTTCAAAAGAAGTTTTTTCAACTAATTCAGTTAATATTTGAATATAATCATTATCTTGATTATAAGAAAATTTTAAATTATCTACAATATCACTTTGAACAATTTCATATCTATCATTTCTTATCAAATTATTATTATATTGTTTCACCTTTAATATTAAATAATTCTTACAAATCGTACCACAATAAGAATACGCTTTAAATCCACTATGAGGATTGAAATGTTCAATTTTAGTCAATAAAAATGATAAAGTATCATCAAATGTTTCTTGGAACATTTCATCTGGTAAATATAAATTATAACGTCTAATAATAGATTCAATCATTTTAGTGAATGCTGGTCTTAAACACTCTAAAAATATTCTATTTTTTTCATTTATATCATCAGTTGTAACATAATCAACAACAGCTTGTTCTTCTCTTTCATAAAAATAACCTTTACGATTTTTGTTTGCTTTTCTTCCTCTTTTTCCCATTTCTTTTTAATGCTTTAACTTATCAAGTTAGCATCCAAGAAAATTTATATTGTATTAAAAAATACACTTGCATATCACATTTCTCATATTAAAAAGAAATCTTCGTGTTATCTTGATGCAAAAAAAAATAAACCACCCATAAAAATATGAGCAGCTTATTTTTCATAATTTATTTATTCTTTATTATATTCTTTCTTTCTATCTTTTTTATAAGCATACTCTTCCAAAGCTAAATCATACCACCACTTTCCTTCCTCTTCATTAATTTCACTCTTATATTGAGAATATAATGAATTGGGGCGATTAACATAATGTCTATAACCTAATTTGGGAACAACATATGCTTTTTTATCATTATGAGTTAAACGTAATAAAAACTCATACCAAAATGTCAATTTAAATGATTCTTTTAAACCACCAACATAAGTCCAATCTTTCGTGTTGAAAACACTTCCAGTTAAATAAAAATCAAAAAATTGTTGTAAACTTTCATTATCAATATAACCAATTTCACTTGAAAATGATGATGCCCATGGAGCTTCATTTCCATAAGAAATAAACTTATTGTTATTATAATCAACAATTTCAGTCAATGGTAAAAATACACTTACATCTGGTTTATCCTTGATTTCACGAGAAACTTCATCAAACCATAATGAGTTAAATTCATCATCAAATTCCAAAATATAAACCCATTCAACACCATCTCCCTTTAGTTTAGTCATACCATGATTTACCAAACTTGAGAAATTAGTACCTTCAAAATTAATTAACACAGCGTCTGAACGCAAATTATTTATCAAATCTACAAAATCTTCATTTACATTGCCACCACAAATAACATAAAATAACATATTACTTGGAACACTAGAAACTGCTCTTTCAACTAATACCTTATAATCTTCGTTATATTCATGAAGTGGCATAATTACACCATATTTATTTTTTCCCATAAGTCACTATTCATTTGTTTGCTTCTTTATTGTATTTACCATTGATTCCATTTCTTTCTGTCTTCTTTCAATAACACCTTTAACATAGTTCAAAATATCCTTTGTGGTTTGTTCTTTTGAGTATAATGTCAAAGTATCATTAACCGATTCTTCAATTTCACTAGGAATATTATTACTTACCCATGACCTAACAACACTTGCAATCATTTTATGAAGTTTATTATAATCATCAAACCATACACAACAATTTCTTAAAGAACCATCTTTTTCCATCCACTCTTGCATGTTGTCAGGGGTTTTAGCAATCACCAACGAACCACTTTGCATTGCTTCCAAAGCACTATAACCAAAATGAGTATCATCATCCTCCCAAATAGTAATTGCACCCTCACGTAACATTTCTGCAAATTTTTCTTTTGGAAAACCATTCAAATGTCTAAAAGTAACCCACTTATAAATTGGATATTTCCAATAGAAAGGTTTAATTACTCTATTAATTGTCTTTTGGTCTTTGGTTATTAAATTAACAACCATTTTTTTAGGTTTAGTTGTTGGAACAAACATTTCATCAATATAAGGATGAATTGTCTTTGTTTTTACATAAGGGAAAATATCCTTCAATAATTCAGCATTAGCATCAGTATTTGTAATTGCTTCCATAATACCCAAATCACCCCATTGAGCAGAAACAGGCATTTGTTCTAAAACATAATCATAATTCTGCAATATAGCAATACGCTTACAAGGTAATTTACGACTTTGCATCATAACATTTGCAAAAATCTCTGGAATAAATAAAATATCACTAGGAGCAACGCTGACTTCTTCATCTGCAATATCATAATGTGGAAGACCAGAATATTTTTCACCTAACCAACTTTCAACACCAACAAATTCTTCCTCTTTTTGGTATAACATTGCAACATTATATCCATTTTCTTTTAAAATATAAGCAAGTTTATAAATATATTCTAAAGAACCACTAGGAGAACCACCACTATCAATAACAAAAAAATAAATAAAATTATTATTTTCTTTTATACGGTTTATTTCATTTTCAATTCTCTCAATTGCTAATAAATTCTTTTCTGTAGTATTTTTTTCTTCAACCATATTATAAATCATTTTCTTTTATTTCACTTATTAATCCTTCAGTTAATAATGTATTAATAACAACTGTTTCACCTAATGTCAACTCTTCATCACTAATATCCATTAACCTATCAAGTAACATTTTTACCATATCATAACGAATAGATTGATGTGTGGTTATCTCTTTACTTTTAATCTCACGCATTTGTTTCGTTGATAATGTCATATTTTTAGTATTTTCATCCATAACATATAATTCAGTTATTTCAGAATCACTATCTTTATCATTACTATCATCAAAAATATAAGAAACTATATTTTCCATGTTTAAAATATATGCACTAAATTCACCTTGAAACTTATCTTCCATTAATTCTTAAAAAATTTTTTTATTTTAGTTTTAATAATCCCAAATAAACTTTGTTTAGGTTGTGTTTTTTCAAGTATTCTAAAAAAAGAATTATCTTCAATAACATCCGTAAATGTATCATATACAAAATCACATAATGGACATAAATGTGAATTGTCTTTTGTTAAAATTAAAACCACTTTCTCACCTTCTGGTTTATTTTTAACAATCCTTTCATTTGTGGTTATTATTACATCGCACTTATCCCACATCTCAATACCATCTTTAGGGAAAAACATATTTCTAACACGACAACCAATTTTACTTAAAAAATAATACGTTGATTGGATTGTTAAAGCATTTTCTTTCAAAGAAAATAATGACACTTCACTACCATTATACCCTTCATTATCCATTTTCTCCAACCAACCATTTAACATAACACTACTATTTCGATTCATAGTTTTTGCACAACCAAAAATCTCATAAGGATAATCTACATATAAAAAAGTTTCTTTTGATTTTTTTGTCTTAAACCCTAATGAATTAATAAACGTTGTTACATTTTTTTCAACATTAGAATCATCAAAAGATTTATCAATATCCTTCATGTAATATTTTAACATTTGACTATTAATGTCTCGTATTAGATAATTTAACTCAATACCGATTTTCATTTTTTTTTATTAAAATATAAAAATTTATTTTTCAAAAGTCAAGTATTTTTCCAAACATTTTATACATAAACCTCTACCATATTCATATTTTGTTATCTCATAATCATACTGATTTAAAATTGAACCACATTCAGAACATTTATAATCAATAACATTTGATATAGTTGTAACCGTTTTTTCTTTACTTAATTTTTTATTGTATTTATCATTTTGATTTTTTGAAAAGAATTTTTCTGTTAAATCCTCACGATTAAATACATTTGTTATATATGTTATATTAACATATTCATCTAATATTTCATATCCTTTATACTCCAAATTATAAAATGAATACATTATGAAATCATCTTCACCTTGTGCTTTAAACGTAGTAAAAAATATTGAACTTAAATTATTAAATTCATTAATTTTTATTGAATCATTATCTAATTTCATTAATTCTTTATAAAATATTTTCGTAAATGGATTTGATATGTCATAATCTTTATTAAAACGTAATGTAAGTTTTGCAACACCATTAACAATTTTTATTGTTAAATATTCTACATAACGTTCTAACTTAAATCTACTAACATCATTGTATGTAAACTTTAATGTAAAATCATCAAAATTATTAGATGAATCTTCATTCAATGATTCATAAATACTTTTACAAAATAACTTATTACGTTGAACAAATTTAAAATTATTATAATCAATATCTACATTTTCTTTTTTAACCGAAACACCATTACCAATATATTCATATTTGTTGGATTCCCTATAAACAGCATATGTACTATAACGCAAATCCTCTACTTCTTGAGTTACTTCTCCTTTCAACAAATCCTTACCAATATTATTTTCCTTTATTTGTTGAATATAATTAGAATCACTATTTGAAGTATGTTTACTACTAAACATTTCACTATCAGCATTCTTTAACCCAAAAAAGAAACCATATAAGTATTTTTTTATTTTATTTAACATAATCAGAAAAAATCTTTTTTTCAATCATTAATTCAACATCATTAATAACACTTTGAATTGTATTATATCTGTTTAACATGTCCTTTTGCTCACTAGATAAGACTGATTCATCTAAAAATTGAGGATTATTACAAGTTATGTTTTCACATAAACGTTTCTTAACTGACATTAAAATTGTTAATAATTCATTTAATTTGAATAATGTCATAGTCTCTAATTTACTTTTCATACACTAATTGGATAATTTTTATCAAACTTTTTATTTATTTTTTCTTTATTATTAAACCAATTTTCAGATAATTCACCAACAGAATTATGTGCCATTCTTATATTAGTTGTCACACCTATCTTTGTTTTACCATCTAAAAAATTAGTTAAACAAAAATCAATATCATAAAAATTAAAACCTTCTATATCTTTACTAAAACCACTAGAAATACGATTTTTATGAACTGCCATAAATAATCCATCTATGACACAAACTTCTTCCAAATCCTTCTTTAATAAAGGAGAAAAAGTAGTTAACCAACTATTACCTTCACTACGATGCAATACTTGACCATATTTCTTTGAATAATTCCACCACATGGCATTTGAATCAAATTCAGCAGAACCAGCAACACCAATTATACCATATTCTTGATGCTCATTAAACAACCTAACAATTTCACTACCCCAACCACAACGTAAAAATTCAACATCATCATGTATAAAAATAATAATATCTGTTGATGATTTATCCATAGCATCTTGGTAAACCGTAGTTAAACTAACACCATTATTCTGAATATGCATAATTTTATTAGACACACCAATAGTATCATTTATATTTTTTAATAGTTGCATATTTTCAGTACTATCTTTCTTTGAAGATATTACAATAGTAACTTCATTATCCATTTTCTTTTTTTCTTTTATATATTTTCTTTTTTTTATTATTATATATAATATATTATAAATTATAATAATATTATACTATTAAATCAATATATTATTAAAATAAATTTAATATATAATATAATTTAAATAAAAAATATATTACATATACTTGATTTATTTAATTAAACTTATATATTTTATATAGTTAAATAAACTTTATTATTAAATTAATTTAATTAAAATAATAAAAATAAAATATTTTATAATATATTAAAAAAATGGAAAAAAAGATTAAAATTTTAGTTATTCCAAGTGATAGAAGTGGATGTGGATACTTTAGGTCTGTTAAACCTCATCAATATATTGCTGAAAATTATTCTGACATGTTTGATATTGACATAATGTATGAATTACCAAATGATAAACCATTAGACGAATTCTTGAAACAATATGACATTATGCATATACACAAGCAACTCGATAAAAATTGTCAAATTATAACATTAGCCCAATTTCTAGGTGTTAAAGTTATTGTAGATGTCGATGATTATTGGGATTTAGGAAATGACCATCCAATGTCAATAACAGCAAGAGAAAAAAATTGGAAAGAACCAATTATTAATCACGTTAAACAAGCTGATTATGTAACAACAACAACTGAAATTTTTAAAAATACAATTTTACCATTTAATCCAAATGTATTGGTATTCCCAAATGCAATTGACCCAAATGAAGAACAATTTATACCTAAACCAACTTATTCTGATAAATTAAGATTTGGTATCATTTGTGGTTCATCACACGAAAAAGATATTGATATACTTAGAGGAGTTATTAGAAGTCTTCCAAAAGATGTTTTAGACCAAATGCAAATTGTTTTATGTGGATTTGATACAAGAGGAACTTTATCCACAATAAATTCACAAACAAAAGAAATTACAACAAGAGATATTTATCCACAAGAAAGCGTTTGGTATAGATATGAACAAATTGTGACAGATAATTATTCAACTGTTAGTCCAGAACATAAACAATTTTTAAATATGTTCATACCTCAATCAGAATTTCCAAACAAAAATGAAGCATATAGAAGATGTTGGACGAAAGATATTAGTCAATATGCAACACATTATAACAATATTGATGTACTCCTAGTACCTTTGAAAGAAAATAAGTTTAATGCTCAAAAATCACAATTAAAAGTAATTGAATGTGGTTTCTTCCATAAAGCAATTATTGCACAAAATTTTGGACCATATCAACTTGATTTAATTCCAATGATTGAAAAAGGTGGTAATGTTAATGAAAATGGTAATGCCCTTTTAGTTGATACTGCAAAAAATCATAAAATGTGGGCAAAATATATTACCAAACTCGTAAAAAATAGAGATATGGTTAAAAAATTACAAGATAATCTTCAAAATACTGTAATTGAAAAATATTCTATTAAAACAGTATGTGAACAACGTGTTAAAGAATATCTTAAAATGATGAATAAAGAATAATTAAATAAAAAATAGCATGGACATAACCCATGCTATTTTTTATTTTTAGTTTGTTTTAAGATTTCAATTCATCCATTAATTTTTCTTTCATATATTCCAAATCATTATTTAAGTAAAAAAATTGATATAATTTTCTATGATGTTTAGCAGCACATCCTCTTGAAAATATTTTTTCCTTCCATTCTTCCCATGATTTGGTAAAATAATGATTTAACCAAGCCTTATGGTCACCATACTCATTTAACGTAAATACACCACCTTTTATCTTATGAACATGTTGTTCCCAATATGTATAGTTTTTACAATTTAAAAATGACTTATGTGCCCAACCATAATCAAATGAACATGATATCGATTTTGTAAAATTATCCATAACTTTACCTTTTGGTTTTGTTATGTGTCCATTTGCTCCATAAAACTTCCACTTTAATAATATTCCAGGTTTATCATTATATTCCTCAAGCAATTCATGTAAAGGTACTTTTAATATTAAAAATTCATCAATGTCATTAAATAATACCCAATCAAAATCTTTTCCATACATAATTGGAAACCACCTAAATAAAGCATCTTGTCTATATGGACCTATTTGATGTTCAATTTTACAATCTTTATGGTTAAGTACCACGTCAATTGATTCAAGATGTACTTTATTACCAAAAGGTTTAATTATTTCTGCATGACTTTTACTTCCATAATCTTCATATAAGAAAATTTCATCAATACCAAGATTAAAATGATGTTCTAACCATTCCTCTAAATAATCTTGT
>JAEIGA010000825.1_pt1 | contig 46060 bp, 80 predicted proteins | sample 9270691 | NCBI WGS metagenome assembly JAEIGA01 (sample SAMN17057246, study PRJNA624740) | gut metagenome | biome: biome; isolation source: fecal sample | host: Bos grunniens | place: China: Xizang | collected 2019
AATGGAAAGTTTGAAAGATTCAATGATAGAACAGGCTTAATGGAAACCATTGATAGTGTTTATGCTTGGAAATTTATTGATTTACCAAAAATCAAGGAGTATGACAATGACAGATAAAGAATATAATTGCCTAGTAGAATTGCGAAATAAATGCTATCGAGACCGAAGGGATAGGGAAACTGACATTAATTACTTTACAGGCTTTAATGACGGTTATGAGAAAGGTAAAGAAAGCCTTGAAGAAAATGCGGAACTGAAATCAAGGGTAGGTTTATCTATTGAATGTGATAAAGCACAGAAAAACGGAGAACTTTGTTTAGGTTATGGCGGTGATGAAGATGAACCTTGTGAAAGGTGTAAGAACTGTATCAAGTGTGAATGTGGTTACTATCAACTTGGAGAAACCGAAAAAGACGAACAACTCACCAATGCAAAAGAAATTATAAAAGACTTATTAAGTTTTGTTGATTCATTAGGAAACTATTCGGGCGGTATTTTTACTAAGGCAGAGCAATTCTTAAACGGTGAAGGTTGTCCTGATTGTTTATGTGAAGATTGCACAAAAGATTGTGGAATTAAGAAACTTGGATTAGTGGAGATAAAAGAAAAATGAAAACTTGTAATAATTGTTGTTACAGTCACACAAAAGGTCATTATAGATTTTGGGGTATTAAAAAATATCTCTCTGATTTGAAAACTTGCTTAAAATGTAGACTGATAAAATCACAATGGAGATGTAAACATTTTACATCTTAAAGAATTAAGGAGTTGAAAGAAGATGAGTGATGAACTTTTTGCTCATTGAAATAGAACACTTACGTCAAATGCTTGTAATAGCAAGTATAGATGTAAGTAATTTTATAAATTGTAAACCGAGTGATTATCTACATGACCTTGGAACAAGAGATTATTATGAGGAGATAAAATGAATAAGGAACAACTTGACGAGAAATATTCTTATCAGATTGATAAAAATGATATAATCCACTTATTCCGTGGAGAAGATGAATGTCAGCAGCATTTGATAAATCCGTTAATCAGTGCAATCTTCAAAATAGAAGACTTACAGAAAGAAAATGCAAAACTAAGGTTGAAACTTGACTCCTTAGAAGGTCAGACACCGTGGAAGGATATCAAGAATAAGAGTGAAATAATAGGAAAGCTAACTAAAGCGAGAGAGATTATGAAACGTTTGGTAGATTTATCGAATAGTAGCAGAAGTCTTTTAGGTAATACTTGGCATGAAACCGTTAGAGAAGCGGAGGATTTCTTGAAGGAGAATAAATAATGGAAAAATCAGTTTTAGAATTAATTGGTGGTGAAAAGCATATTAATCCTCATTATGACATAAAAGCAGAAAGTACAAGTTGCTATCCTGTTAGTAAAGGTTTTACAGGAGTAGAAATTAACGGAGTAAGATTTTCTAACATTGGTGAAATGTTACAATATATGGATAAACAGAGAGAACAACTTGAAAAAGCAAAGGAAATCTTGCAGAAGGTGATTACAGATTTTCATAATAGGGATTGTGTATCTGTTCACATTGATAAAACAATTGCAAAAGCAGAGCAATTCTTAAAGGAGAATTAATATGCACTGTCCTAAATGTAACAAGAGAATGAAAAAACAGTTATGGGGATTCTGCTATTATTACGTTTGTGAATATTGTGGAATGGTAATCTTGACAAGCGAGGTGGAAAATGACAGAAGATATACAATTAGATAGATATGAAGAGCAAGTAATAAAGTGCCTAAATGAACATTTGAAAGATTATTTAGATAATGATTTTTCTCAAAGACTGATAAATCGTGTTTACGATGAATTCATTCTTGACCATTTTAGAATAATGCAAACTATAGAAAGGGTGAAAAAACAACACTTAAAATTAGAGGTGGAAAATGACAAAGAAACAGAAAGCCTTCTTTGATTATCTTCAAAAACTAAAAGCAGAAGAAAGAGAAGATACAAGATTTGTTGAAACTGCTTTTAGAGAGTTTTTCAAATATTGGGAGAAATACGAGAAAGACGGAATAAAAGACAGTATGACACTTGCTATGGAATCAACAGAAGCATTTGTCGGACTTCCTGTTGTAGTACATTTGAATTAAGGAGTAAGAGGTATGGGCGGTAAAGGAAGTGGCAGACCAATAAAACACAAAACAGAAGAAGAACGTAGGCAAGCAATTTTGGAATCTAAGAGAAAGTATAACAAGGCTCATAGAGAAGAAAGAATTGCTTATATGAAACAATGGCGAAAGAGTAAGGAGTAGCTATGTTTGAGAAAGAAGCAGAAGAAAGGATAACAGAACACTTTGGAACATCGGGCGAATATGTAACAAGACAGAGAATATGGCAAGACGGTGCAGAGTTCGGCTATAACAAGGCTAATGAATGGCATTATGTGAAAGACGGAGATTTACCGAAAGACGATAATGATGTTTTGGTTTTACTTAAAGACGAAACAATGCAAGTAGATTATTACTTCTCAAAAATCGGGTGGAATATCTCTTTAAAAGCAGACGTTATCGCTTGGAAAGAAATTGTACTCCCAGAACTAAAGGAGAGTGAATGAAAATTGAAGAATATTTGACAATAGATTGTAACAACAATGACAGATTTTTTGATTGTATGCATGGATATATTTATGCGATTCCAGAGTATAACGTTTATCAACATAAATGTAACGTACAAGAAGAATGTTGTTGTGTTGGATGTAATAATTTTATTCCAAAGATTGTAAAGAAGGAGAATAAATAGAAATGACTAAACTTGAAATCGCTTGTGTAATTTGTGGACTAATTGCTTTTCTATGTCATCTCAATATAAAAGTTACACCACCTGTAACTTTGGCAGACGTATTGATTACACTTGCTGTAATAATCAGATACCTAGTTTGCGGTTTAATGATTTTGTTACCTTTATATTTTAGATTTTGGAGAAGATAAGTATGGGTGAAAAACAAATTGTAAAGAGAATGGCAACTTGTAATTCTTGTGAACATTTTAAAGAAGCAAGACGTGGTAATTGGATTGGTTATACCCCTGTTTGTACACAACTTCCTACTCAAACAGGTGTAAATGAATATAAAGAAGGTAGTGAAAAAACAGTTACTTGGATATTCAATTGCACAGAAGCCTTGTTTTGTCCTAATTACAAAAAAGCAGATGATGATTACGTTTCTCGTGTAAGAAAAGGAATGAAACTCTGTTATCCAGATAGTGCAGATAAACCGTATGACCAAATCTATACAGATAGACAATATTATAAAACGGAACACGGAAAAGAAATGTTAGAAAATCTTGGAGTAAAAAAAACAAGAGAAAAACGATGTAAACAACCTAACGCAACTAAACTCTTATATGAACAAATGAAATATCAAATTCAAAATCTGAAAGAAGAAAATAAAAGATTAAAAGAGGCAAATGATTTTTACAGAGACATACCTCGTAGAATAATTGTGCAGTTCTGGATGTGGTACGTTTCTGGTAATCACAAAAGAGATTTATCTAGGAAGGAAGAAGGTGAGAAGTACGCTGAAAACTTTCTTAATGATTTAGTAAAAGAGATTGGAGGTATTGAATAATGAAAGTCGAAAATATAATTACTATAAGTTCTAGTGCAGGAACAATAAAAGCAGGATTAGATTCATTCAGAAGTTTATTTGAACGATGTCCATCATTAAAACAAGAACTTGATATAACAGATTCAGATATTAATAATATTAATTCTACTATTGACATTATGGGAAAGATTTACACTAACGTTAAAAATAAAATTTAAGGAGATAAATTATGGAGTTTGATAAAAGTAAAGTATTCACATCAGTAAACGCTGATGAATTGAAGATTGGTTCTAAAGTTGTCGTTGCTGATACTTATGACGGAATAAAAGTAAAGTTTAATGTAGCTCCAAATGTAGCAACATTATCAGAAGTCTTACCATCACGTTATCGTGACCGTTTTATGATAGAAGGGCATAGTTGCCATTTTAATCTTGCTTATCTTATCAGTGAACCAGAAGAAAAGAAACTTGAATGGACTGACCTTAAAATCGGTGATATTATAACAAATGGTAAAAGAACTTATATGGTTACAGGAATTGATAACGAGGGTGATTGGGGTAGTCATATTTATTGCGGCAACGACTGGATAAATGATGAAAAGTTAGATGATTGGAAGAAAGTAGGAAATGATAACGTTAGAACAGTTTGCTAGTGTATTTTACGAACCGATTATCCTGTATGTCAGAAGCAATGCAGTTCTCATCAATAAGATAACATCGAAACATATATCGAAATGTCCTTATAAAGATTGTAAAGTCTTAAGAGCGAAACAGATTGACACAGGAATTATCGTTGAGGTGGAAAAGAATGAAAGGAATTAAGATTGAAGTTGATTATGAAAAGCCACTGTTCCTGTATAGAGAGTATGATGTTATAGATGCAATAGCACACGCTCTTTATTACACAGCAAATCCAGATTCCAAAATGTGCGTTCCGAACTGTGCTTATATACAGGCCGAAAAGATGTTCAAAGAATGGAAAGAATCTAACATTAATAATTAGGCTAAGGAATGATTATATTTGAAAAATGGTGGCATAAAAACACTAAAGTCATTCATCTTGAATATTGTAAAGAATGGGAAAAACCGATGTATAAAATCTATACCAATGGTGGAAAAAGAAAGAATGGTGATGCTTGTTTTGATTTCCATATTCATTTTGGAAGGTTTTCATTCTGGTATACTAATTCTGATTTACAAAGAAGAAAATAACGAGGTAAATAAATGAAAGTAGAGATTTTGGAATATCCGACAGATTCAGATTACTTAAAAGCAAAACAAAGAGCTTTAGTAACCATTGGTCTTAAATCAAATAAAGTTCCTGATATGGAATGGCGGATTAAAATGCTCAGATGCAGACATTCTCCAATAAGAAAGTTACCTTTTGCTTTTTATATTTCTGATATGCCATATTGGTTACATACAGAACTTGTACGTCATCATATTGGAATTGAAAAATGGGTAAAATCTCAAAGAGATGACAGATGTAATAATGAGACTCCTAGAGGTAAAAAGCCGCAAGACGCTCCTATGAATATGATTATTGACTTGAATGCAGAAAGTCTAATGACATTAATGAATAAACGTTTGTGTGGATGTGCAACAAAAGAAATGCAACAGTTAATGTTAATGATGAGAACTGAAGTTCTTAAACATAATCCAGAATTTAAGGAATTTCTTATACCTATGTGTCTTTATTTACATAGATGTAATGAGTTTTATTCTTGTAATGGTAATAGTTTATTTTTTAATGAAGAGAATAAAAATGAGTAATTATACAATTTATATGCATTTGAATAATATAAACGGAAAGGTTTATATAGGACAGACAGGTCGAAAGAATTTACATGAAAGATATGGTAAGAATGGTAAAGGGTATTATGATTGTCCTAAATTCGGGAATGCTATAAAGAAATATGGATGGAATAATTTCTCACATCTGATTTTGGAGGAAAATGTATCAATAAATGATATTGATTATAAAGAACGATTTTATATTAAATTATTTCATTCTACGGATATTGAGTTTGGATATAATATATCTAATGGTGGTTGTTTTGGTAAGATTATTCCTGAAGAGACACGACAAAAAATAAGGGAATCTTTAATAGGAAAACCTTCAAAGAATAAAGGTAGACATCATACTGAAGAAGCAAAACGAAAAATGTCAGAATCTATAAGAAAAAGTGGTCGTATTTATAAGGGTAGAGTATGGACAGAAGGAGAAAAGAAACGTCAAAGTGAAAGATTAATGGGACATTGTATGCCTGATTCAGTTATTCAAAAATTGAAACAATATAAAGGTGAAAATGCTACATGGTATGGACGACATCATACTGAAGAGACCAAAGAAAAACTTCGACAATATTGTGGTGAGAAAGCATCATTCTACGGAAAGAAACATACACAAGAATGTAAAGATTATATGAGTAGAAAAGTCTCAGGTAAAAATAATCAGGCTTATGGAAAACATTGGTATACTAATGGTGTAAATAATTATTTTGGGTTTGAATGTCCAAACGGATACCATAAAGGTAGATGTAAAACTATAGCTAAAAAACCCCTCTAATCCGTTCATATCTTTCAAAAACAAGGGGTATATCAGAAAAATAGTGTAATTACCCTATCAACCATGATATACCCCCATTTTTGACAATCCTATAACTATTATTAAAATAATATAGTGAGGTATTGTCTATGGCAAAAGCAGAATTGTTGCGTCCCATCGTATCGATTTCCGAATGGTTACAAGATGAATTTTATTTGGGCGATGAAGTTGACGCAATAAGACCTTATGTAGCTGATTTCATTAAAGATTATTGTAATGCAACTTATGTGAACGAAATGGGAATAACTGTACCAAAGCGTAAGTTCATCGCTACAGGAGCTTCACGTACAGGTAAATCATATGGTTCTCGTATACTTGTAGACCGTATACTATATGAGATATCTTGTTGGAAGAACTTTCCCTGTCTTTTCGGTCTGTCATCATCCACTACACCTAAGATATTTTGGCTCTCTTATACTATCGGTAAATCAACATCAACCGGTATGAAAGGATTGATGAAGATTTTAGACAAAACACCCTATTGGAATATGCCTGATGTAAAGAGAAAAGATGTAGAGAGTGCAATTATCTTCCCATTCTGTGAAGTATTACCTGGTTCTAACGTATCACATATCATCGGTGAGGATATGCTCGGTTGTATCCTGGACGAAGCGAATGTACGAAAGGTAGCTAAAGGAACAGAAGTTGAAGAGACACAAAAGATGTTCCAAGAGATGCGTCAGCGTTCGGTAATGACTTTTAGTAAGAATGGTGTGTGGGGTGGATTCAGCGGCATTATTTCGTCAGCTACCACATCAAGCTCATTCGTAGCTTTGGAAGTTGAGAAAGCAAAGAAAGACGGTGATACAGTCATAATGGAAGCATCAGTCTATGAAGCTAACCCTGAACAGTATTCTAAAGAGAAGTTTCCAGTCTTCTTAGGAAACGGTGAGATTGAGCCATTCATTGTAGACCAAGTAGATGAATCTATTAAGAACCGTATTAATGAATTGTACGGTATGACCTTTAATGATTTCATAGAGGAAAACGAAGATAAGCTAGAGTATGTTCCATTATCTATCAGGAAGTTCTACGAAGAAGACCTTATATTCTCATTAGCCAATATGTCCGGTAAGGTAATGGCTGGTACCAATAAGTATATGAATCCTAAGGTAGTAGCTAAGATGTGGGATAAGGAACTTAAGAAACCGTTCTATGACGATATCCCTTGTATTGGTATCTATGATAGTACAACACCACAGGAACTTTGGAACCCTGATATAGCACTTGAGCATTATCACGGTGAATCTGTTTATGTCCACATAGACTGTTCACAGAAGCACGACCATACAGGACTCGGTGGATTGTATTATGACCTTGAAGATAAATGCATTCGTGCTATCTTGATTATAAGAATGTTTATGAATGACGGTGTACCTGATAACCAGATTGACCAGGAGAAGATATTGCAGCTGTTGCTCTATATGAGGGATAATGGTGTGAATATAAAATTCGTGAGTGGCGATATTAAAGCGATGGAATGGCTTATCCCTCAGTGTAAGAAAATATTTGGTAATGATAAAGCAGATTATGTATCTGTTGATAAAGACCCTGTACCATATATGACAATGCTGAACTTCGCAAAGCTAGGAAGATATAAATTACCTTATTACAAACCACTCGAACAGGAACTTTTGAATCTCAATAAAGACCTTGCAACAAATAAGGTAGACCATAATCATAATCCAGACCCTAATCATCCAATATGGTTCAAGGACTGTAGTGATGCTGTTGCCGGAGCTACTATAGGGTTGTATCTTCGTGAACATGTTCAATATGAGGAAATGATGGTTGAACGAGAATTGGAGAAAGTTGAAATTCCTGATGATGGATTCTTCAGTTCAATATCTACAGATGAAGAAGGTGAAGTAGAAGATGAATTAAAACTGTTCACTGATGGATTGTATGGTGAGGATTTTAAGATTACAGAATTAGACAATAATCTATAAGATATCAATAGAGTAATGCTATATCTTTAATATATTAAGTAAATGTTGAAAGTGATACTTTACAATTTTCTTAAGATATATTATATTTCTACTAAGGAATTAAATCTTTAGTAGAAATTATGACAAAGAATGAGAAGATAAAACAAAGTAATATCGAAACACGTCTTAAAAGAAAAACTCAAATGTTAAAAGTATTTGAGTTAAAAATTAATTGCCATCATACTTCTAAAGAAACGTTTCAAAAATTAGCTGATACTTTCAAACAAGCAAAATGGATTGTTAATGATGTTATTGCTTGTGAAGATGTGTTTAAGTATAAATATACCGAGCATAGAACAGTTACTAATTTTGATAAAGATAGAAATAGAGTTAAACGTCAGATAACTATAAATACAGTACTCCATCAAAGTATTGTGGATATGATTAAAACTGATATTGTAAATCTTTCTAAATCTAAAAAGAAAGGTAATATAGTTGGTAAATTGAGGTTTAAGTCTGAAGTTAATAGAATTCCAATTCGTACAGGTACTATTCAAATTAAGTCATCTAAGATTGTGGGAATATCTGGATTTCCTAAGTTATCAGTTTATGGACTTGAACAGTTTATAAATATTCCGAACTATGAAATAGCAAATGCAAATCTTGTTCGTAGAGCAAGTGGATATTATATTATGGTTACAGTTTTCTTTTCTAAGAATAATACAGGAAAGAGAATTAAGAATAAATCAGTTGGTCTTGATTTTGGTATCAAGACTGCTATAACAACTTCTGATGGAGATTTCTTTAATTGCAATAAGCAAGAAACTGAATACTTGAAGTTTTTGCAGAAACAGCTGCATAAAAAACAAAAAGGTTCTAAGCGTTATTGGAGATTGAGAAATCAGATTCAGAAGGAGTATGAACATATCTCAAATCAAAAGAAAGATGTTGCAAACAAAATTGTAGCAAAGCTTCTTAAAGAGAATGATTTAATTTATTTTCAAGATGAACAAATCGACAAATGGAGAAAAGTTAAACATTCTAATATTACAGGTAAGAAGTGTGGATATTCTTTTGGAAGACAAGTGCATAGTTCTTGTTTAGGTAGAGTTAAATCAAAACTTGAATTACTTGAAAAACAGGATAAAGCATTTAGGATTTCTAAATGGATGCCTACTACAAAATTCTGTCCAAGTTGTGGGTGCTTAAATACACTCACTTTGGCGGATAGAACTTTTGTTTGTGACTGTGGATATTTTTGTGATAGAGATGTTCACGCAGCTAAAAATGTAAAATTGTTTGGCTCAATAAAAAGAGCTGAGTGCTTGGAACAAGCCTCCGCTGAGATATCTGCCACTACAAGAACGACTGTCAATCAGTTATTCTTGCAAGCAGAATCTGTGAAGCGAAAACAAGAAACTTCCTAGTCTTCAGCCAGGAAGTAGTTCACAATTAAAGTAACAGGAAATAAAACTATGGTGATTGTGCTAATAATCGTCGTACTCATTGTTCTTAAGATAATTTGGGATGAGTGCAACAAGGAGTAAATTATGGCAAAACATTACGATTTTGATGAAGAGTTTGAAGAGGATGAAATCATCGACAGAGTAAGTAACGGTGAAGATTCTGATTACTTTGTAAGAAAGGAAGATGGAATCTATTGTTCAGACGGTAAGTATATCTGTGATAATGATGACGAAGAATACCAGGACAGAATAGACGAGTACAAAGAAGAATGGCATGAAGAGAATTGGTCTACAGAAGATTGGGCTGACCATTATGGAGTAGACCCAGATGAAGTAGAAGATGCAATGGATGACGACATCAAGGACTTGTATTAATGAACTTACCGGAAACCCTTGAACAGTATCTTATTCAGTTTCTAGATGATAATAAGAATAAGAATTATCCTGACAACTATAACGAAATCGTAGACGCATCACAGATTATCCAAGAACATTACTTTCCTCAGCAGAGTGACTTAGATGATAAAGATTCATATATCGAGGAGCTTGAGGATGATATAAGTTGTATGCAGTCAAACGCAGATGATGTTATTAGTGATATTAGAAATGATATCAATGGGCTTGAAAATGAACTTGAAGATAGTTTTGAAGATGGTATCCCAACTTCAATATCTAATATAATTAGGGATATGAGAACACATTGTGACAATTGGTGTTATTAAGAGGAGCAAATAGAAATGAAAGAATTATTCGACCAGAAGTATGTATTCATATTGTGGGATAAGGAACTTGACGGTAAGAAAGGATTTGTCGCACAGAATATCGCATCATTAAGAAGTCAGGTAAACGATAATCCTAAAGCTATGGTAACATTATCTAGTAGCGACGATGATGTTTGTCCATTCACTTATTATGTTGACGATGAGATTACTTGTGATTATCAGTTTGCATATTACGACCCATATTACGAATTCCGAAGAGCATATAACGAAGGTAAACAGTTACAGTTCAAAGATTGGAATGGTTATTGGAGTGACGTAATAAATGAACCAACATTCTCCATTAATAGTAAATATCGCATCAAGCCTGAAGAATGTTATGTTGAATGTCACGATGCGTTAGGTTTTGTTATCGTAAATAAACGAGGTGAAGGACACTGTTATTGGACTGGTACTCGCAGCGATTGTCTTACTTGGATAGAGAATCATAAACATCTCACTGATATTGCAAAAGCATACGAGAAAGGAAAGATGATTCAGTTCTTTGACGGTAAAGAATGGAAAGACTGTTGGAGTCCAAAAGCACCAAAAGGTTCACCGTTATGGGTAGCTGATACATCATACAGAGTAGCTCCTGATATCTTCTACGCTGTCTATAATGATAACAATATCTATAAGACTAAATCACCTGAGTATATGAGTGATGTACTGTTCAGTTCTAGTAACGAGAAAGAAGTTGAGTTGTTTGTTGATAATCACGAATATCTATATGATGTCATTAAGGCAGCTAAGAGAGGTGAAGTAATCGAATACAGAGAAATTGATTCTAAAGACCCCTGGAAAGAAATAACAGGATTCAATAATTTATCACTTCACGATTTCGTTCATTATGAATACAGAGTGCAGCCCGGGAAACTAGTACCGTTCGATACGATAGACGAGCTCATTACTCATTGGGAAAAAATGAACCCTGGTTGTACGAATAGACCTAAATGTACGATGCCTATGATTTGGATTAAGTCTCGAAAAGATGATTCTATCTTCCTTATCACAGAATTCTATCCTAAGAGATATAACGATACTTATGATGTATCAACGACAGACGGATTTTCATCATTCGACGATTTGTTCCGGGATTTTACATTCTTAGATGATTCCATTATTGGTAAAAAGGAAGTAAAGAATGAATAAGGAAGAGTTCAGAAACTTCGCATATCTAGTGGTATCGTTAGTATTCGGAGTTCCTGTATTAGCTGCACTATTCGTCATAATAATTGAAACGATAAAGAGATTACTAAAAGAGGTATGGGATGACTTATTGGGAAATCGTAAAGGCTCAAGACGACGAGAAAAGAAAGCTGAACGTAGCAAATGCACATCGGCTCTATCTCGAAATGAAGCACGAAAAAGAAAAGTATAACAAACTGGAACAGCTTGCTTTCGAAGATTATGTTAGTACAGTAAAACGCAATGTTGACTATACTCCGTTACTGTTCTGTGTTCCTGGTGCTCGTGATTATGTGAACGGTGAAAAAAAGCAGAGAACGAATTACAAATACCTTATTGAATATATCAAAGACAACATTACAGGAATTGATATCAAAGTAGATAAGTTTACTACTTATGGATATGAAGGATATGCCATTGGAATCTATTTCAAGTATAACAAAGATTACTTTGAGTTGGTTGTACCTGATATGAGAAATGTGAATACAAAGAACTTTGATATAGCTCACCAGGGTATGATTGACATTATGATACAAGATAAGGATAACGAATCTTGTTGGAACTGTATCAAAGCATCCTATGATTTGAACGAGATTAAGAAAGCATTTGAAGAATATGTTAATCAACAGGAGGAATAGATAAATGAATTGGTTAAAGGTTATTGCAGTATGTATGATTATTGAGTTGGTGCTTATCACTATGTTCAATTTCTTCAACAGTATCATGACATTCATTGGATACAAACGAGTAGTGAAGAGTGATAAGGCTGTTGAAAGACAGAACAATGAGATTCAGAGGCATTATCTTGATGTGAGTGGACTTGAGTATCGTATTAAGGAACTTGAGAATACTGTTCAGATTCTCACTCATCAAGCTGTCTTAAAGAAACCTGCTGATAAAACAAAGAAAGTAGAGAAGAAATAATCTAACATTCTTTGTATAGGAGAAATAGAGAATGGAAAATATTCAGAATAAGATGAAAGATTTCTACGGCGGGGCGTGCTATTCATATTGCTTGTGTAAGAAGTTTCACCCTGAATGGAATCTGCCACGAATGACAATGGCAATATTGAGCGGATGGGATAAAGGATATCTTGAGGATGACGCTTATGTAGCTAAACCTGTTCAGTTCATTAACGATTGTCTTGGTGGTAACATTAAAGATGTAGCTAAGGTATTCATATCATCATTAAAGGAATTGCCTGATGACGGATATTGGATTGTAGAGTACAAGAAGAAACCTGATGCTAAAGAATCACATTTTATCGTATGTTATAAAAAACGCATCTGGTTTGATGCTTCAGGAGATTCAGTCACTTGTCGTGTTGGTAAACCTTATAGTTATAGAAAGTTCATCTAACGGAGAATTAATTATGATAAAGTTTTTGCTTTTCTTTTACGAAATCATTCAGAACATTATTGGTGCACTTGTAGTATTATTCACAGGTGCAGATAAACAAGGTGAGTATTATGTGACTCATAAGACTAAGAATCGTTTTGGTGTATCACTGGGCGAATACATCATCTTTGGTTACAATCCAAACGAAATAAGCGTAAAGCACGAAATGGGTCACAGGAAACAGAGTAGGATGCTTGGTCCTTTGTATCTTATTATTGGAATCCTGTCAGTATGTGGAAACAGATATGACAAATGGTTCCATAAGAAATGGAGTATTAAGAAGCGATTGAAATGGTATTATAATCAGCTTTGGGAGAAATGGGCGGATAAGCTGGGTGGTGTGGAACGCACTTTCGAGTAGGATTCTATTATTAATACTTAGGAGGCATAATAGTATGTGGGAAGATTTTTATAATGAAGGTCCTTCTGATTTTGACATAGCAATCGAAGAGTTCAAAGAGGGATTACGAAAGACTGTCAAAGATGAGTATGTTAAAGAGATGACTCGTCTTAAGAAAGAAAACGAAGAGCTACAGGAAGTAAAGAAGAACTTCGATAGGATTAAACAGGAATATAAAGATAAAGAAGACGCTCTTAAACGTAAAGAAGATAATCTTAATTACGAACTCGCTCGTAAGAAGTTTAATGAGCTTACAACTATTGCAGATTTTAGCGAACATATTTATATCATTGATTATAAAGAAGGATATGTTCCAAAATGTAATAAATGTGATGATAACAGACAGATACATTTCACATCACCGACTGGTAGGGATTGTAAAGAAGATTGTCCTGTATGTGGTAAACGATATTACATGTACTATCCAAAACCTGTAAATGCTATCAAGATAAGATTTTCTAAAGACCCATATCTTAAAAGTGAAGCGTGGGCTGTAAAGTGTGATGAGTATGGAGATTCTACCACTTACAAAAAAGAAAATATCTATGAAGGTACAGCAGAAAAATTCAATATTGATGATTATTATACACTTCGTCATACCTGTTTCGAATCTAAGGAACTTGTACAAAAGAAAGAGAATCAAACTTACTGATGAAGAAGCAGGACTTGGAGCTTGGTTATACCTGACTTACAAGATTATCTGTGATGATACACTTAATAATATCTATGAAACTAAGATGAATTATCTTTTTGAACACAATATTACTTATTGGATGAATGGATGTTTACTCTGTCATAGGTATCATGAATACAATTGTTCAGAATGTCCTTTGTATAAAACTGAAAGTAGAAAATACAAGAATAAGTTTAGAAATGAAGGATGTGATGGCATTGATGATGAAAAAGATAGAGACAGCTATTATTGGAAGACTTGGCACCTTGAGAAATATTCACATCAGGAACGAATCAGTGCCTGTCTTAAGATATGCGAAGTGCTTGTAAAGGAACTTAAGAAATCACGTAAAGGGGAAATAAAATAGATATGGATATCGTAACTAAAGGATTTGAGTTTGAATGTTTCAGCGGTGAAGTAAAGCGATTTGTTACAGGTGACCTTATTGAGTACACAAGATATAGCAGACCGAAAAATTCAAAGGCTTATCCTGTAGGTCTTCATATTAAAGCAAATAATTGTAGCTATAAGGGAGTTGATTTTGATATTGAGAATTACACCAAGGAAATCACTACAGAGAAACATATCCAAATCAAGAGACTTGATTCAATTATCAATGCTAACAACTTCTTAATGACTATTAATAAAGACGATGTTGTCGATATTAAACCGATGGAAAGTAATACATACCTTGTAATCTATATGAGTAAAGGAAGCAATTAAACAGGAGGGAAAATAAATGGAAGCAGACGATAATGTATTTCCATATCACGGAGGAACTATTGTCTATACTGGACTTACAGTACGAGATTATATTGCTATTCAGGCTATGGCAGGTCTTAGTGCTAATCCAGAATTTACACAGAAGCGATTTGACGAAATAGCAGACATTGCTTATGAGCAGGCTGATGCGATGATTGAGAGGAGTGAGAAATGAAACTGTTTCAGAAGATTAAACACATCAAACGACACAAGAAAAATAAGAAGTTTATAGATACTGTTCGTTTTATATTTCAACTAGCACAAGACAGTTATGACCATAAAGTGATTGTATCACCTAAAGTGTATTATGTAATGGAATATGTACTTGGATTTATTATACCATCTAATGTTATAGAGAGTAGTTTTCTCGATAATAATGATTATCTTATTGTGCCAATTGAACTCTTTGGTTCCGATAATAAAAAGATGATTTATGAATTAAGTGGAATTTCAAATCTTTATCATAAAGAACCATCTGAGGAAACAGTAAAGGAATTAGAAGATATTCCGTTATCACAATTTGTTAATCCTGAATTATATATGGATATGGTAAGACCTACTCCAATTAATTCTATAATTATAAAAGGACTATAAAATGACAGCACAAAAAATCACTACCACATGTTGTATCTGTGGAAACACGATGCAGATATTCTTATGTGATAACTACCAGACCATTCATATTTGTGAAGAATGTAAAGAAGCAATAATATATGCCAAGGAATTAAAGAAACTTCATACAGATGACAGGAAGTAATAAAAGGAGATTGGAAAATGATTGATTTAAAAGGAATGCTTAATCGATACAAAGAAGGATGCGAATCTACGGAACTGTACAGGACACGAGTAACACCTCTTATGGAATCGTTATCGTATCTTGCAACAGCAAAAGAAATGCTTGATAACTTTCTTGCCGTCTCTGCTGACCTTCCTGTAGGTTATGGTGTAGATGATTTGAGAAAGAAAGTTACTGATACCTTAGAGTGGTTGGACGATTACAGTGACCAGAATATAGACGAGGAGATTGGAAAATGATTGATTTGAATGAAATGGCTGAACAAATGTACGAAGTTGCACAGCAGAGAGAGAAGAATCATCCCCTTACCAACTCAATTACAGGTATAGAACTTCTTAAGCATTTATCTACCGAAGTTGTAGAAGCTAGTATGGTCTATAGTGTAGCTACTGATGCGTTTCGTAAAGAACTTGGTGATGTGTTATGTATTGCTATGTTACTCGCTTATAAAGAAGGATTTGATATCGAAGAGATACTTAAAGAAACTTACGAAAAGAATAAAGCTCGTGCAGAGAAACACGGAGATAAGCTCTAATTCGTTCATATCTTCACGCTATGACGTTCAAATGGCTTAGGTAATGTTATAACACTATTTTCCTAAACAAACGTCATAGAAACAATCCTAGGCAGGTTATAGACAAGATTTTTAAGTATTTTTTCATAGGAGTACACAAAAATAATGAAAAACAAACTTCTTTGTTATGCTCGGTTACTTAGAATGAAAATGGATGGGACAGGCTGTATGTTCATTAGACAGAATGCAACTACAGGTAATAATCTTGTTATGGAGTTTCACCGTAACAATGCAGACAACGCTGCTATTGAGAAGGTAATGAAAAGCGTACATTTTCAGTATCGTCTTGAGAGTGGTAAAGACATTATTAAGATTCTATTATTTGAAGAATAGGAGGAAATAAAAATGATTTTGCCTGACAAACTTTACACCTTTTTGAAGTGGATGGCTATCGTAGCACTCCCAGCACTTGCAACACTTGTGAAAGTAGTATGCTCAATTTGGAATCTTCCTTATGGAGACCAAATTGCAACAACTATCACAGCTGTTGCAACATTTATTGGTGCTTTACTTATGGTAAGCACTATCAGCTACAATAAGAAGAATAAAGTCGAATGACAGTTGTCTTACTGTAGTTCTAAAGAAAGTTCTAGTATTAAGTTACTAGGACTTTTTTTATTTCGGAGCAAATTAATGACTAGTACAGAAATGATTGAAGAAGTGGTTGAACTTGCTACTAAACGATACAAGAAGAACAGCAGGGGTAGCAAAGAAGCAAGCTACTTAGACCAGCATCGTGAAACCATTATAGATGGAATCCCTTTCCACTATTGGCGTGAGTACGGCGTGTATAAAGTATGCGAATATCTTAAGGAAAAATTACCTGATAGTGATGTGGAATGTACACTCGACGGTAATAATTCATTCATCACTATCGCATTGACAGATGAAGAAGAGAGAATCTTGAATCCTAAACTTAATCAGCTAATAAAAGATTTCATAGAGAGTTTTAAGTAAAACGAATAATTATTCTAATATTAATGACATAGTAATTTTTATTTTTTTTTGACTTTTCTTTCTGATGTAATGCAAGTATCATTTTCCCCTCCCACCCGTACTTGCATTAAAGGCCAGTAGGAAGAATGACACTATCTCCTTACCCTGTGCCATTCCAGGTACAGGGTTTTCTTTTTAACTTTACTTGTTGTTATAATGATTCTAACATTAAAGTTATAAAGGAGATTTATAAATTATGGGAAACGAAGAAGACGTATCGATTATTCCTTGTAAATGGAGCGAGTCTGAGAACAATCCTGACTGGTTCTATGTTGAATGTATCAAACAAAAAGTAAATGTATGGAAATTGGCTAAGAAAAAACATCTTACAATGATTCAGATTTTCCAATGTTGTCCATACTGCGGTCATACTGTAAATATTAAAGTAAAGGACGGAAAATGAAAGTGAAAATGTTTTGGGAATGGCTGCACAACATCGGATACAGCTATAATGAAATTGATAACTTACCTGTAAATCATCTTGTTGCTCTACAGGAAGAATACTTAATGCTATTATATGGAGATTAATTAATGACAAGTAATGATGCAGCTAGAACAATCAACAAATATTTTGACGGACAGGCGAAAGCATATCCTGTAAGTCAGTATAAAGTTGAAGTTGATGTAAGTAAAGAACTTGATACAAGCACTTGGAATAAATGTGCTGAGAGTCTTGGGATGAAAGATAACAGCAAGTCTATTCCAAACAGTTATAAATATGGAGATGTGACTGTAGTATTTTTCTACGGTGCATTACAGAAGTTTGCACAAAAGGGGAAGATAAATTGGAGCATTGGTTCAGTACCACAGAATTAAGTTTAAGATTCAAACGAACTCCGAGTAACATAATCAAGATACTCGATGATAATGGAGTCGAATCTGAAGACCGATTGATAAACAGTCATCATATTCGAGTATGGGATTCAAGTTGTATTGATGTTCTTAATAATAAGATAAACGATGATTCAGTTGTCATATCTGATTATGCAACAGAACTTGGAGTGGACGAGAAGACGTTGCGTTATGCGATGAGAAAGACTGGTCGTTATGGCGTTCTTCGTGTCGTAAGATGTAAGGAACTTGAAGACGAAGTGAGAAAAGTTGTCGAAGAAGAGAAACAGAATAGCGAAGGGAATCATCCTCTTGTTACTGATAAACGATTCTTGCAGCTTTCTTTCTTTCCTGATGTCGTTCCAAAATGTTTTGAGGAGCTTGAGGAATGCAGTTCTTGGTAATACTATTTTCAGTAGCAGCAGGATTTATATTCGGTGTAATGACAGTCGTTACTTGCGATGACGATGCATTTGATGAGATAATAGACTACAGGAAAAAATTAAGAGGATAAAACCATGACACAGAATTGGAGAGGGTGGCTCTCACTTATGTGGGCGATAATTGTTCAGGCTGAAGAGGATGTTTTTACTACAGCAAAAAGAACTGAGAAAGACAGGACTGATGCTGCTTGTTTCCTGGAAGGTAAATGGTGTGAAGCGTTAGCTGATATGATTGACCTTATCGTAAACCGAAATAATGATACTACCACATTAAAAGAAATAAAGACATTAATTTAAGATTAAATATTATTCTGTAAAGGGCACCGATTGCACGGCGTAATAGTCCTTGTGGATGAAGTTTTTCTAAGGGTTTCCTCCGATACCTTAAAGTTTTCCTTCAAACAGTAAGCGACAAGAAATAATGTGCGATACTAAAGGTGTCCTTTTTTATTAAATATTGTTATAAATAAAGAATAATATTTTTTGAAGGAGAAATCTGTTATGTGGGAAAATCTCGGAAATGTATTAACATCATCGAACGGAGTTCCTTTAGTTGTCATTATCGTACTTCTGGTACTATTGATAGTGATTATGGCTATTAAACTTGGTAAGGCAGGACTACTTACTATTCAAACAAGATATGTAAAAATTGGTCGCAATATAAGTGAACGAGAATTGATAAGACGTCAGATAGAAACAGCTCATGAATTTATAATGAGTATTGAAGGAAAAATTGTTACCGATACTTCTCAGTATAATGGATATTTCACAAAATACATTCTTGAACGAATATATGATAAAGTAATTGAGTGGATTATGTTTAACCATATCACTGTAAATCAACTTTATATTCAAGACAAACAAGATACCATACTTAATCTTATCTATGCACTTCCAATTAATGATGAATTTAAGACACCTGAGTTTAAGACACGAGTTGAGAATTGGGTGAAAGAATTAATCGAACGTTTAGTGAATGTCAAAACTCTTTACGGAATTACAAGTAATAACGATAAATAGGGGTAAATCAAATGAGTGATTATAATTATGACGACTGGAAACGAGAACAGCGTTATGGTGGCGGACAGTTTAATCTAACTGATGAAATCATCACTGTAAACGGCGAGAACTATTATGTAGATGTTCACGTTGATTATCTGTATGATAAAAATAATGACAGTGTGGAAATCCAAGATATTGACTATACTGTTCATGACCAGGACAGTGACATCGTTGATATTGATATTAGTAATGAAGAATTAATTAAACAGCTTAATCTTATCGATAAGGCCGTAGATGATTATCAGGGATTCTAAAATATGATTTTGAAAATTGCAGGTTTGATGATGGTTGTGGAAGGAGTCATTCTTGTAACCGTTATTATAGCCGGGTTATTTACTAAATGGAATGATATTTATCAGGAGGAAAAGAAAGATGGATACAGTGGCGATGATTTTTGAGATAGCAATTGCAACAGTTGGAGTAACTGAAATTGTAAAAAATTTTTTTACAAACGGTAATAGGAAATTATGGACAGCTATCACAGTAATTGTTGGTAGTGGTATGGTTTGTGTTGCGGTATTCTGTCCACCTATTGTTCTCCACGGTATCGTTGGTGTAAGCGGTGCAGTTATTTTCTATGATACTGTCCTCAAGTATTTCAAAAAATTATTTTCTGAACCACGATTTAATCAAGCGTTTAATCAAGACTAAATCGTGTTAATCTAAAATAAGATTAATTATTTCCTGCATTACTAAGCCTTGAATATTCAAGAGCAAGATTAGCCAATTCAGAAATTGGTAACAGGCTGTTCTGGTCTTTTGACATCCTATTGGATTTTTCAGAACTTTCCTCAGGTTCCCTGAGTACTCTCAATGCTTCATTTTTAATGTTTATAGCAGCATTAATATCTCGTTGATGAATTTGTCCACATTCTGGACATTTCCATACTTCAAGATGTTTTATTGCTACATCTTTATTCTTGTATCCACAACAAGAACAGGTTTGAGAACTTGCAAAGAATCTATCAACTTTAACTACTTGACAATTATAAAAATTAGATTTCCATTCTAATTTTGATACAAATGTTGACCAAGCAATGTCTTGGTAGTTCTTTGCGTTTTTGGAACTTTTCATCATCCCTTGAATTGATAAATCTTCAATTCCTATTAAAGTGTATTCTCTAACAAGTCTTAAGGATTCTTTTTCTATCCAATCTCTTCGACAATTAGCAATATGTTCTTCCATACGAGCAAGTTTGATTCTCGCTTTTTCGTAATTCTTAGAACCTTTACATTTTCTTACTAATTGTCTCTGGAGATGAGAAAGTTTCTTGTGGTTTTCTTGTTTATGTTTCTTAAATCCATAATCTAATTTAGCTGATTTTCCATTTGAATCAATGTAACAGTCATCACAATCAAAATCTAAACCAATGGTTTTATTCAAATCAATTTTCTTTTTAATCTGGTTAGATTGAACTTCAAACAGAATACTAACATAATATTTCTGAGAAGGCGTCTTAGATACTGTAATACTACAGACTTTAGTCCTATCTCTATACCATTTTGGAATATCGGAAGATTTGAATTTTACTTTTCCAATCTTAGGTATCTTTACATTACAAGTATTCCAGTCTAATAATGTTGGAGAAGGACTGCAAGATTTGTATGAGTTTTTATTCTTTTTAGAATGAAATTTTGGTTTTTTAGATTTACCAGAGAAGAATTTGTCGAATGAGTAATATAAATCATTGTAAGTATTACATAACCCTTGAGCATCAGATTCTTTTAGCCAAGGGTATTTTTCTTTTAATTCCTTAAGAGGAGTTTCTTTGAAAGATTTATATGTTTCTTCTCTTTGTTTTTATCTTTGATAAACTTAATTTTATTTTCATAAAAATTATTTCGTTCAGCTAGATAGTAATTATATATAAAACGAGTACAACCAAAACACCTATCAAAATAATTTTTTTTGTTCTTCTGTAGGATATAATTTTATTTTGAGTGCTATATTTCTAATATTATTGATAGGCATATTTGATAACTCCAATATCATTTATGTTTAGAAACACTATGAAATTAGTAGTTTTATAGTGTTTCGATTTACTAATAATATATAATATATTTATTAAATATTAGAGGAGAATAAACTATGGAACAGACAATCATTGGAATTTTAATTACAGGACTTGTGATGTTCTTTGGAATCTTTGCTAGTAAAGAAGCTTACCACGCTAACAAAGAAAAGAAGGAATCACAGAAGGAAGCTCAGAAAGCACATGACAACGCAGAAGAGCTTAAACAGTATGCTGAAAAACTAAACAAAGAAAATGAAAAGAAAACAGAGAAAGTTCAGGAGGTTAGTAATGCAAAAACTAAAGAAGAACTTCGTGCTCATGCTCGCAAGTCTGCTAGTGATAATAATGACAAGCTGTGCAAGCAAACCAAAACTAAAACCAGTTCTACCACCAAAACCCGAAAGACCAGTTCTAAATCCACCAAATAATGATGATGACCTTGAATGGGAAAAGTATTACAATAAAACAATAGATGAGCTGCAATATACAATAACCCTTTGGGAAAATTGGGGTGAGTTTGCAGAAAGCGTAATCGAATAAATAAAAACCCTAGTTAATGTGCTAGGGTTTTATTATTGATAGCATTAAATATTTTAGTACGAGGAATAATTATTATGAATATAGACAAACTTCTTAAAAACAGTATCGACGTTACAGGTAAGATTCCTTTAGTCTTGAAAAATAAACTTGAATCTGTAGGTGTTATTGTAGACGGTCTTATTGTAGGTGGAAATGACATAAACCTTACCTTTAATACAAAAGGTGCTGACACAAATGTAGCTGCGACATTTGTAGGCAACGGAAAATGGGTACTCGATGAACTTGAAGATAACGCAAATCTTTTTCCTGAATATGACGAGGGTGATTCAGTATCAGCCGATATGTTCACTAAACTTTTTATAAACAGTATAAACTCAGGACTTATTCTCTCATTCAATCCTCTCGGTCGTGTGAAGTATGGACTTCGTGAAGTTGGGAAAAACATTAAAGATGTTGGTACTAAAGTTGTAGACTGGGTTGCAGATAGACTTTATGCTGAGGATGCTGAGAAATGGATTCGTGGTCACGGTCCGTACAGACGAACTTTTACAGATAGTCGTGATGGTAAAACGAGAACAAAGAAAGATTATAACGCAGGTTCAATTAATGTAGGTAAAATTGAAAACTTGAATGGTCAGGGACACTATAAAGTCCTTACAGGAAATCCTCAGACACAAGACTTTCAAGTATGGCATTTATACAAAAATGGTAATCAAATCAGATGTCTTGATGTAAAAACAGGACTACAGGCTCAGGAAGCACAATGGGTTTATGATAATAATATCCCTGATTCTTGGAGTGAATCAGATTGGAATCCAACTGAGGAAATCCCTGAGAAAGCTACACAAATTGAAATAGGTAAAGGTGATGTAGAGGAAGATAATGTCACAGATACATCACAAACAGATTCTCAAGAAGTTGTAGAGGAAGATAACGTCGTAGAGGAAAATCAGTCTGTTACAGAAGAAAATGAACAGGTTGAGGAAGATAACGTTATTGATGACATGGACCCTGATACTTGGTTTGCTGAAGACGACGTACACGAAACTATCACCGAAGAAGAAGATAATGTCACTGAAGAGCCAAAAAAGAAAAAGAAAACTGTTGCAGCATCATTCGTAAAATCTAGCATAGAAGATTCGGATTCTGATTTTGGTGGTTATCTTGATGAAGACAATGTACTTGAATCAAAGAAAGAGAAATCAAAATATAACGGTAAGAATGTTACAGGATATCAAGACGGAATGCTCGGTGAAATGGCTTGTTCATCCCTTATCTCCTGTAATCTGATTCTCAGCAAAATCGAAGATTTCCAACAGTACATTAAGAAATATGAACTGGGGGATGAACCTAGAAAAGTTCTTTCTGATATTTTAGGACTCCTTGTTAAATTACCAAGCTCAGATAGAAATGCCATTACTGAAAGTAGCGACAACAATATTCTTAGATTGGACTTCAGTAAGACAAATCTTACAAACGAAATCTATGTTGGACAGTTTGTCGTAAATAAAGATGATATACAGGCTGTAGTAAATATGGGTAAAGATACTAAAGGTAACGCAATGAAGATTTATGGTGATGATGCGATTAAAATGTGTAAGAATACACTTGAATCAATCATCAATCACCAGACGCAATCTTAGTTAATAAATTATCAATCTCTTCCTGTGAAAGCGGAGTAGCACATTCGATATGTTTATCTGTCACTTTTGCATTCTCAGGAAGATTTTCTAAATCCTTATCCATTTCATTGAGTGTCATAATATTCCTCCTATCTCCAAGTAATTACTCTTCTTGTTTGATAAATCTGCATATTCCATTTCTCTTTACAGCAAGTTCTAAGACCGTTACAGAAAGCTGCGTAATCTATGAGCACAGGCTCTTCTTTAGTACGACCTGTTCCCTTCTGCATAATGAACAGATATTTATCACCACTCTTTTCATACATAACACGAATTCCGTTTGGACTATCAGCAACAAAAGAATTTGCTTTAATAGCTTTCTTACAAAGCTCTGTACTTGTTAATGTCTGTACTGTAATCATATCTGCCTCCTAAATCATTTATCTTATGTAAATATATCATAAAATAATATAGAAGTAAAGGATTCTAAAATAAATTCTGTTCTTTCTTTAATTCTAATATTAGACGTATGAAGTTTGAAGAATTTATGCAATCGGCTTTCGGAGCAGATTGGAAAGACGGAATGTATGACATATCGGATATGAAAGCTGTTTTTGAAGCAGGTTGTCATTCTGATGTTCATACAGACAATTCGAAAGTTATTGAATTATTATCAGAGCGAACAGTTCAGCTGCAAAACGATAATGGTAGTCAGCGTGATGTTATTCATCAACAGTACGAACAGATTCAGGAACAAGACAAACGAATTAAACAAATGAAACTTGATGTAAAGAAACTTGTTTGTGATATTGATATTTTCTTTGGTCCTGATGTATGGGATTTTGCACAAAAGAAATTGTTTGACAGGTGGGATAAAGAAGATGAGTAGACATCTAATAACAGCTGATTGGCATGTAAGAAGCACCGTACCAAGTTGTATTGAAATGACTCCTGAAGAATGGATGGATTTTCAAAAGAAGTCTGTACACAGAGTTCTTGAAATTGCAAAAGAATATAAAGTTGATGAAATTGATATTGGTGGTGATTTGTATCACAGTGAAAAAACAGCGTCAAACGAATGTACATATCTTATACAAGAGTTTGCACAGGATGCTGATAAAGAGGGTATTCTTGTTGATATTTTTGCTGGTAATCACGACCTTATAAATCACAGTAGCTCTAATATTCCTAAATCAGCAATTGGTGTACTTCTCAATTCAAAATGTATTCGTGATATGGCTAAGGGAAATAATCTTATTAAAGCCTGTAACTTTGATGAAGATGATTACGGTGACGCTAAAATGATATTCAAGCACGTTCTTACAATACCAAGTAAAGACAAACCTGATTTTATTGAATGTGAAACACCTGAATCTTTGCTTGAGAAATATCCTAATGCTGATTGGATTTTTACAGGAGATTATCATAAGAATTTTGAATATAGTTCTAATCATCGTCACGTTATTAATTCTGGTTGTCTTATGCGACAGGTTGCTGACTTTGAGAATTATACTCCTGGTGTGTACATTGTTGATATAAACAAAGAGGAAATAACTTTTGTAGCGATAGGACTTGAACAGAAGTTTAATCATAACGGATACGAAAAGAAATCGTTGGATGAGACTATCCAGAACTTTGTTGAGAGTATTAAGGCTGAAGATGTAACGCTGGATTATATCAATTCATTAAAGAATGAATCTCTCAATCACGAAGAAAATATTCAGAGAAGAATTAATAAATGGATTACGGAGGCAGGACAATGACACCACAGCAATATCTTGAATTTATGCGTAATCGTTATCATACATACGCTTATCTTAAATACAGCTTAAAAGACTGTAAAGACCAATCACAGTTCAACGATAAATCAAATGACTTACTTGAAGAAATATTTGAAGATGAAAAAATGTATTTTGATTTTTCTAAATACGGTCCTCTCCTTGCACCTATACAGAAAGAATATGAGAATCTTTCTCATTACTCACAAACAGTTCTCCAATTCTTTGTGGCATATAAACAATTGATGTTCTAAGAATTAAATATTCTCTTATAAGGAGAATCTTCTATGAAAGAAGTTCAGAGAGAATCTATGATGTATCAAAGGAAGGCACTTGCAATTCTTTGTATGCTTCTTGCACCATCTTGTGTACTGTTTGGTTTGTTTGGATTAGAACAAAACTTACCGGGATGGTATATGTCAATTTCGGCAACATACTATGCATCATCAAAAGTATTTATGATTGGTTTACTTTATGCAATTTCAGTATTCTTTATCTCATATACAGGCTACGATTGGAAAGACAGAACTGTCGCAATTATTGAAGCAATTAGTGCGTTAGGTGTAGCTGTATTTCCTTGTAATACTCCTTGCGTTCCTGACAATGTAGGATTATTCAATCTTCCTGTAAACATAAGTCATATTATTCACTGCATAAATGCATCAGTATTATTCATTGCTTTTGATTTTAATGTTCTGGTATTGTTCCGTAAAAGTGGACCCGAACCAACTGATAAAAAGAAACTTAGAAATAAGATTTATCTTATATGTGGTATCATTATTGCATTATTTATTGTTCTACAGGCTGTTTCAGGAATACTCAAATTTATTCCAACTTGGTTTCCTACAACTTGGTTTAATGAATTTATAATGCTTGAAGCCTTCGGATTTGCATATCTTGTAAAGTCTGAAGCTATATCAAAATTAAATGACTAGGAGATTAATATGGATTCTAAAGTTAAAAGTGCTGTAAATGAACTTGCCGATTTATTCGGTACAACACCAAAAGGAACGACTGTTTATTTCAACGAATATAATTACACACCGATTCCACAACCTGTGACGGAAGCTGTAAAAGCTATTATGAATGATTATTCTGAATTGAATTACAGAATCGGACTTTACTCAGTAACCGTACTCGATACGGATAAAAAAAAAATAACTAACGCAGCCGAGAGAAAACCCATAGAGTCAAAGACAGCTATGGGTAGTCTCCACGATGATTTCGTTACAGGTAAAATTACAGAAAATGAACTGAAAGATACTCTAACAAAAGAGCACGGATACGGAAAACGTAAGGCTGATGCACTTATTGATAAGTGGAAACCTGCTGTGATTAAATCATCGCTCTCAGATTACTTTCCTATAAACGGAAGTCAGGCAAAAGAACTTGAAGATAAGATTTCTCAGTTTAATAATAAATCAGATATTAGAACTACACTTGAAGACTATTTCCATATTTATGATGATTATGCTGAAATGTCTGTTGAGGATTTTGATAATGCCCTCGATAAATATTTCAATGAATCGTCTGATGAATCTGACGAATATGAATTTGACACTAACGAGATAGATGATTTTGCTGCTGATTATTATGATGGGGACGATTATTCTGAATCCTTAGAGTAATTTTTACTAGGATTTTCCTCTGTTCTTAAATATTATTATAATAGACGGAGGAATTTCCTTAAATGAATAATAACAATAAAAACACTAAACAGACACTTCCTGAGAAAGTAAAACACTTTCTTGTACGTGAAGAAGACGAAGACCTTTTCAATCAGGTCGAAGAATACAATAATTACGCTAATTATTCACTTGATACATCGGCTTCATCAAGGTCTATTCTAAATGCTCTTAAAGATGTTCCTTCAATGGTTGATGACCCTATATGTGGTTCGGCCGTAAAAGCTGTAATGCAGACAGCATTCCAGACAAACGGTAATAACGAACTCTTTACGCTTGTTACACCATCTACACTCATTGAAAACGAGTTGAACGATTTCCATGAAGCTATCGGTGTAAATCAATTCTTGCTTACAACAGGTTATAATAATCTTTTATGGGGTCAACTTCCTTGGAAACATATTTATAGTTCAGAAGGTATTCTTGAGAGGGTTGTTCCGATTCCTGATTTTACAAGCATTACGCCAATCATTATTTCTGGTAAAACAATCGGATTTATAAACGAAAATGATGATTTTGTTCCGTCTTACGAATACACATATTCTCAGCTTGAATATTATAAGAACCTTGGTGGTAACTCTAAAAATGTCTCTATCACTATGGGGACTAACTCTTCTAATCCTATACAGCAAACTCTCCAGAATGAATTTACATATGCTAACAGTTATCTTGGTCAGGCAAATAAACCTTGGAGAAACGTAAACGTAATTGAAGATGCATTGCTTTTGAATCGTATGGACCAGAGTAACTATTACAGAATTATTTCTGTAAATGTTGGTGGTCAGGTTTATTCTAAGTCAGCTATACAGGTTCTTAATTATTACAGAAACTTGTTCAAGAAAGTTCGTCGTGTCAATTATGATTCTGATGGAATGAGTAGTAGAGGTATCGGACAGAACTTTGAGGTCATTGTTCCTCAGACACAGAATCAGGGCGTAAATGTTCAGGAAGTCGCTGGAAATCCTGACATTAAAGCACTTAAGGATTTGGATACACAATATCAAAAATTATTTGCAGCTCTTCAAATTCAACCTTCTATGATTGGATTCTCTGAGGATACTCCTAGTTCACTTGGTGATAGTGCAGCTCTTACTTGGGATAAACGATTCGCAAAAGTATGTAAGACACTTTCTTACAGTACCTACGAAGCTCTAAGGAATATTGATTATCTGCATCTTCGTTCGCTTGGTTATAATGTGACCAAGGATGATTGGAAATACGCTACAGTATCTAATACAATTCAGGAAGACCAGGATAAAGGTGAAAGTCTTAAGATTGCTGTTGAGAACCTTAAAGAGATTACAGAAAGCTTCAGTGCAATGGAAGTTCGGTACGACAAAGAATATCTTGTTAAAACAATTCTTGGTGATGCTCTTGGTAATTTTGGTATAGATTCCGAAAAACTCCTCGCCGCTAAAGATAATATAGGTGACGATAACGAACAGCTTATGATTGCCACATCTCTCAGACAGGGTAAGATAAAGAATACATTCAAACAGGATATTCTTAACGAAGACGCTCGTATAATGACTCTGAATGGTATATACAAGAAAAAAGAAGCTAAAGAAATTATTGCAGCTTTCCTTAAGACAGACGTGAAAGTCGAAGAAACTACTACACCTATGACGCTCAAACAGTTGTGTTCTTCATTTGTTGTAAAACGTGATAACCCTTTGAATCTCGAAGGATTTGTAATATATGTTGATGATAATGCTGGTTCTATTCGTGAATCTTTCGCTAAGTCTAAAGTTCAGACAGGAGAAGCTGTACCATTTAAGTTCCCTGTAATCTGTTCTAAAGATTTCGAAGTTACAGCCGGAGATTTGGATTTAGGTGGTGTTTCTTGTGTAAACGACTTATACATCGATAAGAACGGTAATTACACAATCAACAGTAAAACAGACCTTGCTAAGTATCTTTATAACTATATGAACGATGGTATTGACTGTTATTGTGGAAATGTATGGAAATTGTAATCTGTTCGAATGATAATTCTATTATTAAAGATATAGAATTATTTTATTCAGGAGAAAAACATGAGTAAACGAACAATCAGACTTCAACCTTCTTCAGGTAAGTTTTTACAGACATCTGTTGATGGTCGCACTATTAATATTTTCCTTGTAGACCCTAAAACAAATATTCAGGGTACTGAGGTAAATTATGATGATGCCATCCGTATTCTTGCATTTAAGAATCCGGTTGCAATCCCTGTACCTCTTAAAGGTAAAGATGGAAAATACATCCGACAGTTGAACGATGAAGATTTGGCTGCTATTGAAGATATTAAAAATAACGGTTATAAAGAGAGTACAGCTATTGTATCATCTGACAATTCTGCTCTTGAGACTGTTGTTGCTTCACAGAACGAAGTGATTAAAGCACAGATGGATTTTATGGCTCAGATGAAAAAAGATATGGATGCTCTTAAGGCCGAGGTTAAAGGCATGAATGATTCTAAACCTGCAACTAAAACATCTAAATCTAAAGCTAAAACAGGTAAGTAAACTATTTAAGCCTCCTAAGCATAATAGTTTTTTGGAGAGCTGTATGTGCACGGTGTTTATTCGACGATTTCAGCACTGTGTATATTCAGCTCTCCTTTTTTTTAAATATTAAATGTAGAGGTATTATATGGTATCGTTAAAAAAATATATTAAGACTCAAATCATTACAGAAATGAGGCAACGACTTAAAAAGATTGCAAAGATTCTTGATGCTGAAGATTTTGAAGATATGCTTCAGCAATCTTTAACTTGGCTTGACCAGGCTATATTCACACCTCGTGCGATACTATTCAAACCCGATAACATAATGCAATATAAAGGCGGGTGGTTTGTAGATGTAACATCCTATAAAATTGATGTTATCAATAACGCATATTATCAGGATAGCTTTGATGAACAATTACAGACTATCTTACCTGAAGTAGGACTTATGCCGTTTATTGTAGGTGGTAATACATTCAACTCTCTCAGTTCTATTGCTGATTATCTAGAATTAAGAAGTAATCTAAACATGATGAATCGTCAACTTGAACTTGACGGTGATTATGAACTCTGGCCTATAGATGAACAGGGTAGGCAATTATTACAGGTGAAGAATAATAAATTAATCAGAATTGAATATCTTCCAAATATCGACCGTGATGCCGAAGAATGGTATCTATATGATTTCGAATACGCTGCACTAAAAGATATACTCTTTGATAAATGCAACATATTCAATTATGAACAGCTTATGTCAGCACAGGCTCTTGGTGTAAGTAAGGAGACAACAAATCTCGTTGAATACTGGAATAAGAAACTTAAAGCTGACGAGAAGCAGTTCCACGAGAAATCACTTGTTACGGCATTGATGTGATTTTGTGTGATAGTGTTTTCGTCTGATTTCAATTACAAAATCACAGATAGCACTATCACACTCGTCAGAATCATTGCTACATTCACAAGTTCACAAGGCCCATAGAATTAACCATATCACCTACAACTTCTTCGATTGAAAGAAAGCTGTCCCCTTTATTAATGATTCGTTGCATTATTCTTTCACCTCAATCATTACATCTGTTTCACAAACTAATTCAGATGCCATACTCATATGTTTACCGAATATACGCATAAAATCCCACATCTGGAAAATGGCATAACCGTCGTCGTCATAATCAACATCTATCTTTCCATCGTAATACTTGTTGTAGATTTGTTTTCCTCTCTCTGTAAGTTTTACCTTAATATAGTTGTTGAGATTTGTATTTTAGAAACGATTTTTAGGTTCTTCTTTTTCCCAATTAGAAGCAAGGTCTTCGTCAGTAATCCATTCATCAAATACAGAATCATTAATTGCATCCATTCTGATATGCAATCTAGTTATATCACTTTTATCAACTTCTATAACCCTTCGTCTTGTGACAATAATATCTCCAACTTTAAGGTCAATCCAGTTAAGTCTATTTGGTTCTGATATAAGATACGCAAGATTATATGTTTCGTTTCTGGATTCGAATCGATTAGTTGAACTTATCCCTAGAATACAGTCAAGTTTCTGTATGTAAGTCGGATAAGAATTTGCTTCAACTTGAGATTTAAGAGTATCTAAACAATTGGCAAAAATACATCTAGAACCAGCCTTCAATTCATTAGCGTTTACTGATGTATAAACTCGACTTAATTCAAACTCCATTATTCACTCCTTACCGTAACCTAAAGTTATCGAAAAGTTATCGATTTGTGATAAACTGAAGTAAAAAATAACTTTATCAGTTTCAAAATAAAGGGTACCATCTTTAAGACTAAGGTTCTTAATTATATAAGCATAACGACTTCCGTCTTTGAATTCTATAAACAAGTTTTTCATTTTTCACCTCTCAGTAAATATAAATTATTCTTTACCTTAGCTAAATAAACTTTTGTAGAATCAGGAATAGTTCCATTCATAACATTACCTTCACCACAGTTATAAGCCATAATAGCATCGTCTTCAATCTTGAGTTTATCTTCAAGATATTTCATATGATGAAGTGCGATGTAAGTATTATGCTTCCAATTAAATGGATTAAGCTGAATGTTATCGAACCAATATCGTTTCATAAAAGTAGTCCACAAATATCGGTCGTTCAGCTGCCACAGTCCAAGGTCTAATGTTCCGTTCTCGTTTGGTTTACTTATAGCCATAAAATCAAACTCAGGATTCTCAACCATTAGGTGTGCTACAGCTCTATCACAATCAAGACCTAACTCATCACACATTTTACAGATGTACATATCCAAATACTTAGGAAGAAAAGCATAACGTGACTCGTATTTGTCAAGTTCGACAAGCATATCAAGATTATTAAAATCTACAGCAATTCGTCTGCCTTTTCTTGTACCAACATAATAGGACAGTAAACATCCCGAAAACACTAACAATATCGAAACCGATATTGTGATAAACATTTTTATCCAAGGTTTCATTTCCCCCACCCAAAAAACATTAATTATACAATTCTCTCTTAAAGAAAGAATGATTTTTTAATTTAGATACTGTGATAGTTTTATCTACAGTAAGAAAAGAATCCTTGTCTTTTACATCTGTAAATGTTACATAATCCTTACAGATAAGACAACGATATTTACGATTATTAATACTACAATAAATCCTACTCACGATTTGCTCCCAAATAATATCAGGGTGACGAATCACCCTGACTTTAATAATAGAATTAAGCAGCTTTCAGAATATTCTCAGCGAGTGAGAGCATTGAATAACCGTTCATAAAGTTAGCCATCTTCCAGTCTGCACTTGTTGATGTTTTACGAAGTGGTTCACCATTTGAAACGAAATCGCAAACCGCATTGTAAAGACCCCATGCTGTTCCCTTGAAGTTCTGAAGGTCATCTTTTTCGTGATAAATATCAGCGATAGCAAGGCCAATCTTTTCAGTAGCCTTCTCAGAAAGATTCATTTTCTTAAACAATTCACGGAAGAAAGCCTCTTCACGAACTTTCTTAGCTGCAAGCTGTATAGCATCTTCTTTTACCCTCTCTGAGTAATTGAGGGCGAGTCCAAGAGCCTGTTCTGCCTCAGCCTGTTTACCTTTGATTGATTCTGTGTGACGGAGATTCCAAGTTCTCTGAGCACCATTGATTGCAAGCTGTAATGTATTGTTGCAGACGATGCGAATCTGGCTGATTCCTGCTATCAATCCTGTTGTACCGTCGTGTGAATTTGTGACAAATAGATAATTATTAACAGCATCACCAACCAAGTCAGTTTCAGGAAGGCGAACAAGAAGGAATGTTCTCTTACCGTTGAAGAGCGAACCTGCTGTTTCGTAGCGGCACTCGATACCCTTTGTATTTTTAATAATGTTATCAGTGAATTCAAATGCTTCTTTGTTCTGAACGATACGATACTTATTCTGAACCATACCAAGGATTCCCTTAGTATCTGAACGAACATTTGCGTAGAAATTAGGAATAACTGTACCGTCCTGGAGACATACAGGTTCCTGAACAACTTCCCAACCAAGATTAGCAAGTTTGATTGCTTCATCTGATGTAGGACAATCTGCTACAACGGTTCCAAGACCGTGCCAAGGACGAATGCCGTTACCACTGAACATTCTGTCATTTTCCATAATTCCATGTGCCATATTAACCTCCTAAAGCACTTATTCTGTATAACTATAATATACAATAAAACATCAATTGTGTAAAGGTTTTTAAATAAAATTCTATAATTAGATTAGGGAAACATTTACAAATTATTTTAATATGTTATATATTATGTATAGGAACTAAACCAACCTGTACATATATCTACATCAATTCTAAGACCTTTGGTTGAGAATGTTATAACTGTTTTGTAGATAGACAGTTTTGAGGGTGGTTCCTCGACATTCTCAATCAGAGGTTTTTTTATTTTAAGGAGAATTTTTTATGATTTCTAAACGAGCTTACATGTATTGTTGTGAAGACTTATCTTTAATCGAAAATTATGATAAAGCTATAAATGATTCTAATCAAATCTGGAGATGTCATCATCGACTTGAAATACAGGATGAAGGGAAAATAATTTATACACCTCAACAATTAGAAAGTCTCGGACTCTATTATAATAGACCAGCTTCTGAATTAATATTTTTAACATTATCTGAGCATAATACTTTACATGCCAGATATGTTCCTGAAGAACGTAATCGTAAAAGAAGTGAAACATTAAAAGGAAGAATACCTTCATCAGAACATAGAAAACATTTATCTGAAGCACTTAAAGGTAGAAAACAAACAGAAGAACAGCGAAAGATAAATTCTGATTGTCATAAAGGAATAAAGCATAAAGAAGAAACTAAAGAGAAGTTATCTGAAAATAGTAAGAGATATTGGTCAAATGAGATAAATAGGCGAAAACAGTCTGTAAGATTAAAAGGTAAAAAACGTACAAATGAACAAAAGAAACATTATTCAGAATCAGCTAAGATTAGCCATTCTTCAAAGGAATATAAAGAAAACATGAGAAATATTATGATTAACTCTGAAAATTATAAAATTGCAATGGCGAATCGAAAAGGTGAAAAATGTTGGAATAATGGTATTAAAAACATTAGAGCGAAAGAATGTCCTGAAGGATTTATTCCTGGTAGAATTAAGAAAATTAAATATTGTTATAGGAATTAATATGAAACCAATATATTCATTTACAGCAAAAGAACTCTTAGATGCGGAAGATATGAACTTTATTCATAGACGTGAGCACCTTGCAGAACTTACAGAACCGGAGTTAGAATATGCATACTGTAACACACTCAAATTCTCGATAAAATCTTCCAATTACGGTAAGAAAGTAAAAAGTGGAACAGTTGCAACAAGATATAATGTATTCGTTCTGTTTGAGGATTTCTATACTATTGGTAAAGATAAAGATATCGATTTTAATGATGCAATAGATTATGCTATTACGTATGGAGACGTTCACGTGCGTTGTACATGTCCCAGTATGCTATATCACGGGTTTGCGTTTGAAGGTACTAGCCTTCGTTATTTGTATGGTATTCCGAAGGAAAATAGATTTCCTAAGATAAGAAATCCAAATCTTCGTGGAACTATGTGTAAGCACTGTGATAAGGTTGTGGAGTGGATTCTTTCCCATACAGACATTATAGCAAAGATGTTTGCACTGTATTACAATCGTCTTACTGATGGACAATCTATTTATACCGTAAACACTAAAGGTACTACAATAACAATCGGTAAGAAAAACGATAAAGGCGATATATTCTTTGAACAACAAGTGGAGGAAGAAAATATGAGTGAAGACCAGACACCTGAAGAACAGGTTGAAGAAACTACAGAAGAACAGGATTTTGATATAATGGAACCTGATACATGGATGCTCGAAGAAGAGGATAACGTTACTGATACTGATGAGGAGAATAAATAATGACGATTGATAACATCTCAACAGTTGTAGATGAATTCACAAAAAGACTTCAGCTTCCTGAAAGTCTTTATAAGTTTACGGTAACTACAACAAACGATAACGTAGAGCTTATAATCTCCATTGAGGATAAAATTAGATGTGCCTTAAACATTACTAACGGTAATATTAAGGTTATTTACGCTGATGATTATCATGCTGATGATTATATTGCTCTTGAGTTCATGACACCGATAACATTGCTTTATCAACTTTGCATTCTTTTCTACGCCGCAATCAAAGACATTGCTCAAATAGATTTTAACAAAATGCTCAGTATTATTTTCCTTGAGGATGTTTATGATTGGCGAACTTTGGTTTATGGCATTGCTGAAAACGTTGGTCTTGAGACTGAATTAAAAGATGATTATGTGGTAATAGATGACGTAGAGATTCATTACAGCGGCTATCTTAATAAAATACAAATCGATAATGCAGAAGTCACTATTCAGGGAACTGAATATACAGATATTGTAGAAGCTATGTTCAAATGCGTTGAGTATGTAGCTAACGTTATGGATGTCGCAAATAATCTGTTTATGCCTGAGGAAACAGGTGAAGGAGAATTCGCTGAAGAAGATAATGTTACTGAATCTGGTGGTATGCCTATGAACGGTGAAGAAATGGATGTTGATGTTGATATAAACGGTATGCCTGTAGATGAAGAAGAGCCTGCTGAAGGTGGTGCTGAGCCTGTAGAACCAATGGAAAATGAAGATTTTACAGAACCTCAGGGTCCTGTAGTAACAATGGATGATTTATTATAAATTATTCTTTACAAAAGAACGTTTATTTGATATTATGATTACACAAAATAAATAGGAGATACTTATGGAAGACGAGAAATTAAATGCTTTAGCTGAGTTCTTAGGTGTAGCACCTGAAGAAATTACATATGATGGTTACGAATATTCTACAGACCAAGGTGATTATAAAGTTCTTACGAATGAAGAAGCTGATGAAGACTTTGAAAATTACCAGAGAGGTTTGTGGGATGATTTGGGTCTTGAATCATTTTCAGAATGGTTCCAGAATTGGATTCTTGAGAATGCTGTAGATAAAAATTATTTCCAGGATGATATGCATAGCAGCAACAGTAGTTACGCTCATGATATCGCTGAGGAATCTGATTATCAATACGGAAATCGTCTTGTTCAGGAATGTTATGATGCTGACCTTATTTCCGATGATGATTTTGAAACAGGTACTGACGGTGAACCTGACTATAAAAACTGTATTTATGATACTGATGAACTTGCTGATAAACTCGCAGACCATATGGATGAAAATTACGATAATACCGTAGAATGGGTTATCGATAGTTTTGGTAAAGAATTCTTATCACGTATTGTTAAAGAACATCCGGATTGTATCGATACTAATAAAGTTATCGAAAAAATCAAATCTAATGACGGTCGTGGCTGTCTTGCCGCATATGACGGTAAAGAAAACGAAGTAGATTACAATGGTACTACTTATTATATCTATCATACAAATTAATTAAAAATTACATCGACATAAGGCACACTCTTAAAACAGGGTGTGCTTTTTTTTATATATTTTGTATTATGGCAATAGCAGATTTTCTTGGATATGAAGAATACATTCGATATATGGACTCACAACTTGAAATATGGGGACAGCCTATTTCAGTCTATACACATTCTCGTCAAATTGCTTTAGGATACGAAGATACAACTGAAAGTGAAATTGTAAAAATGGACAGTGATAAAGTTCTTGGAAACAAATTCACTAGAACTGAAACTCGTGGTTGGATAAACTTTACAATCGATAAGAGTGTTTTTTATAGGTTCAACTGGTTCCCTGAAGATGGTGAAGAACTCTGTATGGCTGTCTTTGATAGTGATTCATTAATCAAAGAAAATGATTACATCAGAACAGCTATTCCTGAGTCTACGAGTATTTGGGGAGATATGATTTTCCAAGTTAGAGCAATTAAAGACAAAGGACTTGCGAATGTCTTACAGCGTTTTTATTTCTTAAAGCCTACAAATAATGCTGATTTACACTGTGAACTTGATTTCTAGCCGTTATATATTTTATGATATTATATCTTAAGGAGAACAGATATGTTAATTGAAGTTAATAGAACTGAAGAAGAAGGAAAGAAAGAATATAAGGTAACTCCTAAAGTATCAGTTCAGGAAAATAAAGCTGTTACTATTGATGTTGGTGAGTATACTGAGCCTGTTGAAATTCTACCACCTGAGGGTAAGGTTGCAATGGAGAAAGTAACTTTGACTCTTGATAATATTCCTAGTGGTGGAAGTGCTACTGCTTATGCATGGGTTGATACGAATTATAATGTTTTTTATTTTGATTTTGATATAGCCCCTGATGATATTACAGGGCATAAGCGAATGGATGTTACTGATTCGATAACAATTGCTGAAGTAAATGGCGATGGGTATCATAAGGTTAGCGATACTGTATTTGATAATCTAAATGCAGAAGCTTCAACTATGACACGTGACCCATCAAAAGACTTTACTCTGTGGGAACCATCAGAATAAAGAGAATAAAATTAATAATACAACATAGATAAACGAAAGGACAGACTAAACATCTGTCCTTTTTATTTATAACTGAATATCACAGTCTGGTAAACGTACAAACAAAGAATAACCATCCCAAGAGAAATCCTCCCACAAATCAAAACCAGTATTATAAAATAATACAGTGATATTATTGTTCTCATAACTTTTAACTTTGTAGTATTCAGCATCTATTGGACCAGGAGTTCCTGAGTCTCCTCTAGAAACCAAAAGCATACTATTATCTAATGGCGTTGATGAACCCGAATAGAACATTGGATAACTCCAATCATAGTCATCTCTTATACCCCAAGCATATAACGCCCCCCACTAGGTATACTGTTAATAGCATTCGCCATTTGTGGTGGTGTTAGCGTATCGGTAGAACCAGTCTTACTTCTAAGTGCATCTGCAATATCTTTGAAAATCTGTGATAATTGACTCATATTAATTCCTCTTTATTTGGTTAGAATATTATAAAATAATTAAATATTATGTATGGACATTGTAGAAAAAGATTTATCAGTTCAACAGTCAAAGTCACCAGTCGTTCTCACAGATGATGACGATATTACAGATTTATCTCTGCAAGTCATTGTAGAAGAATTTAATTATATGGAGATTATATAATATGATTCAACTTAGAAATAATCCTATTGCAGGAAGCTCAGTAAAACTTGGTATAGCATTTCGTGATACTCTTGGAAAATATTATGTTCCAGAATCTGTAACTTATACACTTCTTGCTCTTAATAATGATAAGGAGAGTTGGTCTGTTGTAGATAACATTTACAATACACCACTTGAACCAGCTTCAACTATTAACCTTGTGATTCCCGATGTAAAACTTATCACAGGAACAACAATGGACAGAAAGGTTGTTATTAAGTATGAAGCTTTTCTTGATAATCAATATGTTGGTTTCACTGATGAGATTAATTTTACAATTCAACCTCAGCCAACAATTAAAGACGAACCACCACACCCATCAGACCCTGAAATCTATGTTCGTATAAATGACGTAACACTTCAGATTGGTAGTCTTATTGCAGCTCCTGTTATTCCTGTATTTACGATAAAAACAAATATGCCAGTCTTTACAGACGAAGCAGTTTATTCTGTTGTTTCTGATGACGGTAGCGTTATCAATTGTGAAGCTACTGTAGATATGACTAACACTGTAATCACAATTACACCACTTGTAGAACTTTCATATAAAGCTCATTACACACTTCATATAGAAGGTTTTAAATCGACTGTTGGTGATTATGTAATGAAGGCTCCTTTTGAAGTTGGATTTACTACAATCAATGGTACACCTGTTTTACAGCCAAACAAAGAAATAACTGTTACAGCTAATGGTACTGAAGAAGTTGTACCGGATGAAGGATATGGTGGACTTGCTAAGGTAACTGTAAATACTGAAATCCCTTTAGAAGATTCAAAGGCTGCAACATTCCGTGATAACGGTGATTACGAAATCTTCCCTAGCGTTGGAAAGACAGCTATGAAGAAAGCTTCTGTGAAAGTCAATGTTCCACTTGAAGATAAGAAAACGGTTGTCGTAACAAAGAATGGTACAAGTACAATCCTTCCAACAGGAACTAACAAGGCTATCAAAGAAGTTCAAATCAATACTGAGATTCCTTTTGAAGTTAATAAACAACTCACTGCCACAAGACTTGGTACTATGGAGATTTTGCCTTCTGAAGGATATGAAGCAATTAAGAACATAAATCTTGAAGTTGATGTTCCTATGGAATCTAACAAGTCAGTTAATATAAACAGAAACGGACAGTTCTCTATTGTTCCTGAACAAGGATATGAAGGAATCCGTAACGTAAACCTTGAAGTTGATGTACCAATTGAAGAAGATAAGGAAGTAACATATACACACAATGGACAGTATGTACTGAACTCTTCTGAAGAATACGAAGGAATGGAAAATGTTATTGTTGATGTTAATGTTCCTATAAAAGACAACGAGGTTAAAGAAATAACATCAAACGGAGTTCACGTTATTTCATCACCTTCAGGTTTTGATGGTATGAATAAAGTTACTGTAGATGTTGATGTTCCTATTCAAAGAAATAAGAGTGTATCTTATACTCACAATGGACAATATACTGTAAATCCTTCAAGTGGATATGATGGTATGAGTAAAGTGTCAGTTGCTGTCGATGTACCAATTAAGGATAACGAAGTTCAAGAATTAAAATCAAATGGTACTCACATTATTAATTCACCTTCAGGTTTTGATGGCATGAATAAAGTTACTGCTAACGTTAATGTACCAATCGAACAGAATCGTGAAGTAACTTATGCTCATAACGGAAAGTATCTTGTAGAAGTACCTGAAAACTTTGAAGGTATGGACGATGTTACAGTCAACGTTAATGTACCAATTAAGGATACAGAATCTCAAACAATTCGTTCAAACGGTACACATATCATTAATTCACCTGAAGGATTTGATGGTATGAACAAAGTTGCTGTTGATGTTCGTGTACCAATTAAGAGTAATGAAATTCAGGAATTAACATCTAACGGAAGACATATCATTACATCACCGGCAGGTTTTGATGGTATGGCTATGGTGACAGCTGACGTTAATGTTCCTTTACAGAATCTTAAGAGTACTACATATAACAAAAACGGAAATTATACAATCGTACCTGATAACGGATATGACGGTATGGAGAATGTTTCTGTAAATGTTAGTGTGCCACTTGAAGCTAATAAAGAAATTACAATAAATAGAAACGGTAGAACAGTTATCGTACCTGATGAGAATTATGAGGGATTAAGAACTGTTACTGTAAATACAGAATTACCAATTCAATCTAATCGTGAAGTAGAGATAAACAGCGTTGGTGAACACGTTATTAGACCTTCTGATGGATTCGACTCAATGGAAATGGTGACTGTTACTGTAGACACACAGTTGATGGAAAACAAGAATGTTACTATCTCATCAGACGGTATTACTGAGGTATACCCTGATGCCAACTATGTTGGTATGAGAAAGATTACCATTACAACAAACGCTCAATCTAACGTTGCGTTGTTCGCATACAAAGACCTTAGCACTAATACAGTATTCTATTCTACAAGACTCCTTTCACAGACAGGAACTTATAAAGTGATAGAGAATACGACAGGTGTTACCTATAACGGATTTGTTAGCGTTAGCGTTGAAAAGTCCGGTGACTATTATCAGTTCTTATGGAACGGAACCAGTATGACAGTTGTTAGAGATTCAAGTAATGACCTTACAAGATAAAGTTATATATTTAATATTAATATGATATAAATGGAGGAACTATATGTTTTCTATTAAAGACACTTATTATCCTGAGGCTAGCGTTGTAAAAATTATCGTTGATAATACAAATAAAACAATTGCTTATTATTTTGCAGGAAACGTTGAAAAGAAAGAAACTTTCGTTGATACTACTGCTCTTAACGCAAGGGTAGACGAATTGAAAGCTATCTTTGTTGAAATTAACGGTAATCTTTATGACCCTCGTAAGATTCAGACTGTAAAACAGAATGGAAAAGAAGTTTACTATTCTATTCTTGGAAACATTACTGAAACTGAAGTATTTGGAAGTGCTGATGCTGCTGAAGAAAAAGTTATGGCATTCGCTGCTACACACCTTGAAATCAATGGTGTTTATTACAATGGAATTGCTCTTCGTATTGTTGGAAAGAATGAGGTTGCGTTTATTGTTACTTATTTGTTCAACGGTAAAGACAAGATTAGCGTAACTTATGCAAACCAGACAGCTTTCGAAAATGCTATTAAGGCTGTTGAAGATTTGAACAAATCAGGAAAAGACGAAAGTAAAGTTACAAAGGCTCCTGTATTCTCAGTTCCTGCTGGTGTTGTAATCGGTGGTACTCAGATTGAACTTTCTTGTGAAACAGAAGATGCAGATATCTACTTCACAACAGACGGTACTGACCCTACATTCGAATCACAGAAATACACAAATGAAACTGTAATCACAGTTCCACAGGCAGGTCTTACAGTGAAAGCTATTGCAGTTAAACTCGGTCTTGAAACATCAAGTATTGCTGGTGCTACTTATACTGTTTCTGAAAGCGTTGGTACATTCTACAAAGGATGGGTACTTGGTGACGACGCAGAAGTTCCTACATTGAATGAAGAATCTATTCTTGGAATGGCTGGTCTTGAAACAGGTGAAGCTGACAGTGCAAATTCACCAAATCCAAATGTATACACAGCACCTGAGGGAATCACTCCTGACGGTGGTCGTATTGTTTGGGCTTATCCAGCAATGTTTGGAAAGGTTACAAAATTCATTGACGGTATTGGTGAACACGCTATCGGTGATTCATATACTAACGTTCAGGTTACTGTCAAAGGAATTCCTCTTGAAGTATATATCCTTACAACTTCTGTCACACCTGATGTTGGAGAGGAATATCCTCAGGTTTTCGTAGCTTAATTTGTAGAGGTAAACTTATATGTCTTTGAATCTTTTAGATAATCTTGATTATAAAGGACCTAAACCGGACTTTAATCGACAGCAATATTCAAACTATGAAGAAATGAGGAATGTGATTGATTCAAGAATGCCTCGTCTTTATATCACATATTGTCTCGAAGACGGAAAAGTTTACCTTTATAAGAAGAACAACGAAGTTGACCCAGTAACTGGTAAGTTCAGATTATTTCCTGAAAATGATTTTGAGAATTTCCAGAAACCTGTAATGCCTGCAGCATCTTCAATGCTTGTAGGTAAGATATATCAGTATACAGGAGAGAGTAATCAAGATTTCAACAAAGGATATTTTTATCAGTGTGTTTTAGACTCTGGTAGTGGTGTATACTATTGGGAAGCAATTGATACTTGTGAACCTGATGCTATCACTACTCATGAAATTGATATTCTGTTCCAATCAGGAGTATAATAATGGAAAAGAAGTTTCTTGATTATATAGGTTTACAGAGACTTGTTTGGAACATTAACAAAAAATATGCTCCTATACAGGCTTTAGTATTCAAAGGTAATGTTGCAAATATCGCTTCGTTACCAAATGTAGCTGATTGTAAAATCGGTGAAATATATAACGTTACAACAGGTGGTGAAACTACAGCAGATTTCGTAGAAGGAGCTGGCCATCCATTAGATGACGGGTCAAATGTTGCAGCTGTAAATATCGCTAATGACGGTGACCCGGTTGTAATGAAATGGGATATACTCGGTGGTATTCTCGATATAAGCAATAAACTTTCATTCGGATTCGTAATGCCTGTTTCACCAAGTGACGGTGATACATTCTTATATCTCGGTGATACAAGTTATGCTTATGACGAAGTTACACCTGAGGGTAGCGAGAATCCTAGTGAAGAAGGGTGGTATGAAGTTGTTCACGATGAATATGTATTAAGTCAGGATACTGTAGTAGACCCACAGAAAACATACTATACTCGTCATGAACAATATGTTAAAGGTGTAATCTACATTTATTCAGCTGCACAATCATCTTGGATTGCACAGAGTTCAGGTGATGTGTTTACACCAATTCCAACATCAGTTGTAAACTCGATGTTTGACTAATAAGGAGATTCGAAATGTTAATTGACGTTACTAAGAATGAAACTACAGGAAAATATGAAGTTGAAACTGATGTAAAACCAACTCCTGCTCCAGGTGGTAGTGCGATTGCGTATGCTTGGTATTATGGTGATGGTAAAGAACCTAGTATAGCTTATTTCAATTTTGATGTAGCACCTGATACAGAAGAGGAATATTTAACTAAAAGAGATATTGAATTCACTGATGGTTCTGTTCATGGTTCTATTGTTAATATTTATCCGTGTAATGCTGACTTTGGTTACTCAAAACAATCCGACACTCAATTTTATATAGATAGTGGTAGAGCTGGAAACACTTATACTCGTGCCGACAGCTCACAAGATATTGATATTTGGACATATGAACCAAGTGGCGATGAATTGGAACCATAACCCTAAAAATATTCAACTAATTCAAACCCACTTATCACAAGTGGGTATTTTTATTTCTCCAACTTCAATTAAATATTAATAAACATACCTTAAATGAATTCAATAGTAATTAAAAGGAGAACAATAAAATGGCTGAAAAACATTATCTTGATGAAGAAGGACTTGAACAGGTTGCTGGTCACGTAAACTCACGTCTTAAAACAGTAAGCACAATGCCTGTTAGTGCTAACGAAGGTGCTGTAAGATTATACGTTGGTACTAGCGATAATACATATACAAAGGGTCATATATATCAATATCAGACAAACGCTTGGGTTGATATTTCAGGCGTAGACGCTTCACTTGTTGAATATGACAATACAACATCAGAACTAAGTGCGACAAATGTACAAAGTGCTATTGATGAATTAAAAACAGATATCGATAATGTTCCTATTATCGATAATGCTAGTGATGTCAATTATAATAATACCGAATCTCAACTTGAAGCAACGAACGTACAGGACGCTATTGATGAAGTTGATGTTACAGCTAATCAAGCATTATCTATTGCTTGTGCCGTTGATGCTGACGTTCGTGAAATTGCTGAACAAGGTTTGGCTGTAGCTAGTGTAGCTGACGTAAAGGCTACTGAAAACGCTAAGGAAATATTAAATAAACTCACAAAGACTAATAAAGTACCGACAAACCCACAAAACAATGATGTTATTCTTTGGATTGGTAACTCAGGTGATTTTGGAAAAGGGCATATTTATCAATATCAGACAGATACTTGGGTTGATATCTCAGGTGTAAATGCTTCACTTGTTAGCTATGATAATTCATACTCAGGATTAAACGCTAGTAATGTACAGGACGCAATTGATGAATTGAAAAATTCTAGTAATATCAATTACGACAACAATAATTCAGGATTAAGTGCGACAAATGTACAGGACGCTATTGATGAAGTAAAAAGTGATATTATAACATCGTATACTGGTTTACAGGATAAACCAAGTATCAATGGTGTAATGCTTGTTGGTGATAAAGACGGTGAAACTTTCCACTTGGTAAATAGAGATGACTTTGATAAGGTTGCTAAACAAAACACATCATTCCCTAGAACTTATAGTGTAGAAGCATTCATTAAATTCAATAATAAAGTTTATGTAGGAACATACAATCACGGTATCTTTACATCAAGTGATGGTTCTACTTTCACTCAAAATCAATCATATCCTACTAACTATCGTGTATTTGCGTTTGGAATATTCAACAACACACTTTATGTTGGAACATATCAACATGGTATTTATACATCAACAGATGGTTCTACATTTACTCAAGTATCTAATACATTATTTCCAACTACTGCGACCGTACAGGCATTTACTGAATTCAATAATACGCTTTATGTAGGAACAGGTGGTCGAGGTATTTACACTTCAAGTGACGGTAGTACATTTACTCAAAATACTTCATTCCCAAATTATTATATATCCGCATTCATTGAATTCAACAACACACTTTATGTAGGAACAGATAGTCATGGTATCTACACATCAACAGATGGCTCTACATTCACTCAGAATCAATCATTCCCTACTAGCACTCCTGAAGGTATAGTACATTCATTTGGAATATTTAATAATACATTATATGTAGGAACATATGAACATGGTATTTTTACATCAAGTGATGGAAGTACATTTGCTCAACTATTGAGTACATCATTCCCTACAGGTTATAGTGTAAGAGCATTTACTGAATTCAATAATACTCTTTATGTAGGAACAGATGGTCATGGTATCTATATATCAACTGACGGTAATATGTTTACTCGAAACACATCATTCCCTACAGATTATAGTGTAAGAGCATTTACTGAATTCAATAATACTCTTTATGTTGGAACTTATGGATATGGTATTTATACAATCTCCAATTCCGAAATAATGAACAAAGTTATCGACAACCTCAACGCATCACTCATTCCATACAGCAATACAGATTCTGAGTTAGCTGCAACTAATGTACAGGATGCGATTGATGAAGTAAAGAGTGATGTTAATACTGTATCAAGTAGTATCATAACCTCGTATGATAATTTACAGGATAAACCAAGTATCAACGGAAAAGTTCTTGTAGCAAATGCTGACGGCAAAACTTACAGATTGGTTGATAGGGATGAGTTTGCTGAGGTGGTTAATCCTATTGCATATCAGAATCAATCATTCCCAAATAATTATACTATAAATGCTTTCACAGTATTTAATAATACTCTTTATGTTGGTTCATCTGGTCAGGGTATCTACACTTCAAGTGATGGTAGTACATTCACACAGAATCAATCATTCCCTACTAATTATCGTGTAAATTCATTTACTGAATTTAATAATACTCTTTATGTTGGTTCATCTAGTCACGGTATCTACACTTCAAGTGATGGTAGTACATTCACACAGAATCAATCATTCCCA
>JAEIGA010000826.1_pt1 | contig 46034 bp, 60 predicted proteins | sample 9270691 | NCBI WGS metagenome assembly JAEIGA01 (sample SAMN17057246, study PRJNA624740) | gut metagenome | biome: biome; isolation source: fecal sample | host: Bos grunniens | place: China: Xizang | collected 2019
AAGGGAAATGTCAATGTCAAAGACAGTGGCAAAATGAATAAAACACTAAGTGCTAATAATACAGGCTCTTCTGAAACAGAAATAAATTTCAAAGAAATGGGAGAGAAAGAATATCTCGACTATGTAAAGAAGAACACAGGAGATTTCTTTTAACTCCTAGAACACAAAAGGAGTAAAAAATTATGGCATTAGTAAAACACGGTGAGTTAACAGTCCAACAAGTTGCTCACATTGAAAAACATCTCATTACATTCGCTAATAGAGAAACATTCTGGGACAAATTCTGTTCCCACAAAGCAATTGAAGCTGGTAGAGATTCTGTTGAATGGAGAAAATTAAACGTTCCAACATTAAAACCAGACCAAATCAAAAACTTAGCTGAAGGTGAAACACCTGCAAGTATGAAATTAGAATACGTCAAATTCGCTGTAAAACCAGTCACATATGGTAATTACTTTGAATACACAGACGAATCTAAACGCTACAACTATGATGACGTTGTCGCAGATGCAAAAGTTGTCTTAGCAGCAGACGCAAAAGACCAATCCGAAATTCGTATTGCTCAACAATACATGTCTGGTACTTGCACATTAACAGCAACAAACAATTTCTTAAATGACTTATTAAAAGCAAGAACAATCTTTAAGAAAAACAAAAACATTAAACCAATCTCTGGCAATAAATACGGCTGTATCTTAACACCAGAAAAAGCAGCAGAAGTCTTAGTTGCTTATGAAAAATCTATTACACACACAAGCCAAAAAGAAGCTCTTATCAACGGCTATATTGGTGAATTAGGTGGCTTCATCTTATTCGAATGTGGTGATGATGTCATGTACACAACTGAAAGTGGCACAACATACGGCTATATCTTATTTATCGGTAAAACAGACTTAGGTATGCCTGTTGGTACAGTTGCATTCGGTAGCGACCAAATCCAAGTTTTCGATAATGGTTTAGGTTCTGTTCCAACAATGGTCGAAGGTGAAATTAGACCAGACGCTCTCCACCGTATCGGTACAGTTGGTTATAAGAGAATGGGCTTTGCTACAAGAATTATTGCAGATGAAGCAATTTTAAGAGCAAAAGTCGAATTAACACCAGCAGTCTTAACCCTTGATGATGCAGATAGACAACATTATGTTGAAGCTTCCGCATCTCCAAAAAACTAGGCAACAAAAATAATTTAAAAAGAAAGGCGAAAATATGGGAAACAACAAACGCAAAATCTTAATTCCAGAAGATCCATCTAATCCAGACTTAAAAGTAAAACATTTCCAACACAACGGAATTGATTGCTATGTAGTTCTTGGTGAAGTATGCAAAGTTCCAAGTTGGTTATTTGAAAATAATCCAGCTTATAGGAAATACGAAGTTAAGTAAGCGATAGGGGTGGTGGGAAACCACTGCCCCAAACTTCAGTAAGTAGTTTAGTTAGCAGAATTGGTAGTAGGTAAAATTCCATATGTTCAGCCGCCTATTACATGGCTTGGGTGCAATTCCCAACTTACTGCAAATAAAAAACAAGAGAGGTAAAAGATATGTTATTAAGTGAACTTGTCTATCAAAGTGTAAAGAATGTGGAATATCGTGATGATATATCCTTTACTTATAATGCTTTCAAAACAACTGATTTTTCAGTAAATGAAGATTACGCTTTATATATTCTCAATGTTTTTACACCAATTAACGAAGCAATCGCAAGATTAAATGACTTAGAAAGAATCCCTTATAAATTAGAGGGAGTCGAAATTAAAGAACATAAAATTTCATTACCAAAAGACTGCAAGATGATAATGAATGTTGGCATTATTTATTCAAATGGCGAAACAGCAACATTTCCCTATGCAAGACTAGGTAGAGATAAAATCTTAGTAAAAGGTATTTATAATAGCAAAAATGCTTTTGTTGAATACAAAGAAGATATTAAACCTTTTTCCGCAATTGATTTTTGCTACACAAATGGTATCGAAAAAGATATAGATTTACTTGATTACGGTATTGATAACGGTATGTGCCAATACATTATCGAGTATGTGCAAGGCAAACTTTATGAGCCAACTGATGTGGATGTCGCTAATATGCATCTCACAAGAGCAGAAAGCTACTTCTCTAATATTCCCCCTGTTGAATCAGCGTTTGCTCAACAAACAATGGTAAAAACATTTAGTGTAGGTGAATAGTATGCCACGAATAAACAAATACCAACACTATTCAGTTAGTCCAAAAAAGAAACAAGCATTTTCGGTAGATTTGTTTTTAGGTGTGGATTATAACCCTGCACAATTAAGCGTTGCTAAAAATCACGCTATCGAAATCGAAAACATTATTTATAAAAACGATTTCAACCAAAAGAGAAATGGTTGGGAACAAATAGCACAAATTAAACCAGTTATTTATTATGTCCAAAATGAAGATAAAACACTTACCAAAAAATCAAATACTACTAAACTTAATGGTTTGTGGGTTTTTGTTGGTGATGATAATAAAGAATGCATTATCGCTCATGTTGGAAAACTTCTTTTTAAAGTAAGTGGAATTGGCAAGTCATTCAATTTCTTAGAAGCAAAATTCGAGCCTATTTTCCAGCTTAAAGAGATAGACAGCGAATTGTTTGATGTTGCAGAAGAACTTGAAGACGCAAAATCAAGTGCTTTCGTTGGAAATAAATGTCTATACGTTTTAGGTGGTAATTACTTATTTAAAATCACTTCAAATAACAATGTGATTTCTATAGTTAAAGTCGAAGATGATAAAGACACTTATATCCCAACAACAACAATTGGCATTACTTATGCTGATAGTCCTGTTAGTCGAACAACAGCGTTAGATGATGTAAACCTAATGACACAAAATAGAAAAAATAAATTAGTCAGTGGCACTTATATTGATGATGGTGTTTCTCTTAGAACAACTAGATTCTGGGATTGGCAATTAGACACCAATATTAAAGGTAAAAAAGCTACAGATATTAACAATATCGAAATCACAATAAACGAATTAAAGGAGATGAACTAATATGGCTTCAACTTTCAGCGTATCCGTAATTGGAACTTTATCTTCAACACACAAAGAATACAACGTATATAATTCTTCTTGGTCTAATTTAAACGACAAAACAGTTTTTGATATCGATACTTGTGGCATAGAGGGTTTTAAAATCAACGCTACTACTTCAACGGCTGTTTTCCTAAAGCAAATCGATATTATGCTTGATGGCACAATCGTTAAGTCAATTGAATTTCGTTCTCAATCTAATGCAGGTTGGAGCCCATATGTAAAATTGCAAAAAGCAACAGGTGTTGCACAAGAAATGTATGGCTACCTAAATAAAACCTACAACAAAAATGTAGCAGTTTTAGTTAATGGTTATGCAGCACCATTTGGAACAATTTCTAAAACCTTTAGTGGAAGTGGGAAATACCACCTTTACGCTATGGTTAGATATACAGAGGGTAATGCAAATAATTACGAAATAACAGACACTACAGATTTAGGTGAAATTCAAGCATATAACCCAAGTTTGTATGGTTTAACATTAGATACAAGTAATGTAAAAAACACATATTATAAAAATGAAACATATGATCCAAGCGGTATTATTGTCAAAGGTAATTACAAATATGTTGTGGGTTCGAAAAGCTTTGCTTATTCAGCTGAAACAACTGCATATACAATTACAAGACCTAAATTTACAGAGGAAGGTCATTCTGAAATTGTAGTTTCTTATGGTGGCTTTAAGGCATCATATAAAGTTCTTGTTTATGGGGTTAGTTCTTTTACTCAACCTGTGTTAAGTAAAGTTCTTTATAAGCATAATGAAATTGTTGGTCCACAAGTTTTAGAAAGTAAATCCGTTATTACATATGATGATGAAACAACCGAAGAAGTAGTTGTTAATGTAAATAGCATTGACTGCTCAAATGTCGGCAAAACAACTGCAAAATTCACTATTTTCGCAAGTATTACGAAAGAAACTTTTACTTGGGAACAAGAAGTCGAAGTCTGTTCTCTTAGTAAAATTACAATAGGTGGCGCATATCAAACAAGTTTCGAATATAACGAAAAATTTAATTATAACGGTTTAATTTTGACAGCCACATATGGAAATGCTGGAAATTTGGTTGTCGAACCTGAAAGCGTTGAACCAACTGATTGGTCTGTCGGCAAAGACAAGATTGTTATAGTCGAATATCGTGGTATTGAGGCTCAATATCTTATAAATATTAACGGTTTAAGTGCAATAACAGTAGATATCACAAATTGTGCTTTATATGACCAAGAAACAAAAGGTTTTAGATTTTTCCAAAACGAAACATTCATCACGACAAACAAAGTCGTATCAGTTAAAAGATTTTACAATGGTGTTGAAAGTGGTTGGAATACATATACAGGCAGTGTAGAACAAAGCCCAATCGATATTAGCAATGCAGTGGCTCAAACTGTTAATTTCACAATTGAAGAAAATGGAATTACTTTATCTGCAAGCAAAGATGTGATTGTTTATAACTTTGTCGAACTACTTGTTTCTAACACACCAAAACAATTATTTATATCAAATGGAACACTTCCTAGATTAGAAATTCCAAATCTAATCGTTCAAGCAAGAACAAGCGACAACAGAACCGCAAGTGGTTTTTCTTACACAATTTTTCCAACAATCGGTAGTGAATTAAAAAGTGGTGATAACACAATCGTTGTTAGTGCGAAAAATGTATCAAAATCATTTGTTATCAATGTAAGCGAAAACAAGCCATTGCCAAGTGCACACATCATGTTTGATGGGGCAATTGCTAAAACGATTTACCTTGTAGGGGAAACACTTGACCTTACAGGCTTAACAGTTAAAGTTAGCCAAATGGAAAACGGAGAAAGAGATTATGTCGTTCCTTTTAATGCAACTATTGTTGGTAAAACAGACCTAACATTTAGTTCAATAGATACAACAGGTTATTTTGACATAATTATTTCTGTCGATGGCGTTGAAGAAACAAAAGTAATTGAAAATGCAATCTTATTAGATGGCGTTAGTGCAGTTAGTGATATTTCTTTAACCAAAACACTTTATACTGTTGGCGAAGTATTTGATATCAACACCATTGTCGGTAAAATACAATATTTTTCTGGTAAAGAAGAAACAATTACTGCAGAAAAAATTTCAAATATAAGAACAAGCAAATTTACTTTAAATGAAGCTGGCACACCTGTTGAAAATGGTTGTGGCACTGTATCAATTTCATTTAATGTTCTTGGTTTTGCTAAATCAGTAAATGTTAATGTTAGAAGAATTTACAAAGCTGTTATTGAACAAGTATTAAGCAAAAAGAAATTCGATATTGGCGATAAGTTTGTTTTTGAAGGAAAAGTCCAACTTTATTACAATGACGAAAGCAACACATTAGCACAAACAATAACAAATAGTTATAGTGAATATTTATCATTTGCGTTTACTGATTTAAACGGAAACACTATTTCAAATTGCTCTAAAGACAACCTAGTTCCGACCGCAGATAGACAAGACTCAAGAGTAAATGTCATCTTTAATTACATTGATAAAGATAATAAAGGAGTTATTGCAGAAGCACCTACAATGCAAATCTCTGTTAAGGCACTAAGAAGTGTTGAACTTTTAAACCCTAACGGATATCCAATTACAAAAATATCTTTAAACAAGGGCGATAGATTTTCATTAGAAAACAACATATTAAAAGCAACATTTAATGATGATACTGCATCACAAACAACGATCGGTAATTCATTTATTAACTGCAACCCAGCAATGGGAACAATTATCAATGGCAAAACAAATGCAAGCGCGACTTATGTCTTTAACCAATACGATAAACAAACAGTTAACTTTGTTGTCCACGTAATTTACACAAGTGATATTGCAGTTGATTTTAGTAAAACTGCCACCTCTTATTTCGCTCACGAGAAACTAGACGTTAGAAATATCACAGCGACAAAAAAACTCGTTTCTACTGATGAAACCAATAGTCTATACCCACAGAATATTGATATAACAAACGACCTTGTATTCAAAATTAACAGCCAAATCGTAGGCTTAAATGATTTTGAGTTCTTTGAAGAAGGTAATTACACATTATCTGCAACATTTAGTGATTTTTCTAAAACAATGCAAATTACGGTTTATGCAGTTGTATTAGAAAGCATTACTTTATCAACCGATTCTTCTTTTAGACCATTAGATAGTTATGCAGAAGACCAAACGCTTAATCTTAAAGGTTTAACAGCAACGCTTCAATACAACAAATCTGAATCAAATAAAGTAGTAGAATATACGGATGCAAACTTAAAAATTGTTGATGAATTAGGCAATAAAATTTCTAAATCAAAAACCTTGACCGTTCTTGATAATGGCAAAGACTTATACGTTGTGTATGAAAGCAAGAGTGCTTTATTAGGAAAACTAGTAGTCGCTGAAAAAACACTTAACAAATTAGTTATTAACCAATTCCCTAACAAAACAACATTCACATATGGAGATATATTCGACACTACAGGTTTAATTGTTGTTGGTGAATATAACAACGGCACAACAGAAATTATCTCTAATTATGAGATATTAGGTGTCGATAAAAACCACACATTTATTCCTAGCGTTGATGAATTCGGCGAGAAAACTATAACAATTTCTTATAACGGTAAAACCACAACATTTGATATTAGCGTAATCGCACCTACATTAAAGTCATTAAAAACAAATATTGATAGTGGCGACGTTGCTACAACATTCTACGATGGTGGAATATTCAATAAAGATGGTCTTGTAGTGACTGCAGTTATGGCTAATGGTTTTACGACTGTAGTAAGCACATATTCTGATGATTCAGGCACTGTATTGAATTTAGATATCGACAACAAAATTCACTTAACAGGGCAATATGGCTCTAAAACTATTACAATTACAGCACAAAACCCATATAACGCTACTGAAACAGCAACGACAACTTATAATGTCGAAATCAAAACTAGTGGTGCTATAAAAAGTGCAACAAAGATTTTCACAACTGATGATTATAATAGATATGTTGTAGGCGAAGAATTTACAGCAAAAGGTGTCGCTTTCAACGTAGTAGATATTGATGGCAATACATGGGTTTCCACAACATTTAATACAAGTATCCCGTTAGGAACAGTGTTAAGAAGTGCTGGCAGAATTGAAGTCACTTGCACTTACGCTAATGGCGATTATTTCACTTACGAAATTATCGTTTCTCTCGCAAATGCACTCAACTTCACAGAAACAACAAAACATAAAATTGCAATAGGCAATTCAAATGGTGAGTTATTCACTGAAATTAAACACGAAGAAGCAACAATTAAGTTTGGAAACACCTATGATGAAAACGGAAATATAACAGGCACTTATTACCCAATTTTCAAAGCTGATTTAGTAGGTGTAGATAATGATGAAGCACATATAAACACCTTTGGTTATAACATTTATCTTGGTAATAATGCTGAAAAAGACTGTATCGGTTATCTTGACTTAGGGGTAGATAATGTTAGAAACGCTCACTTAATCTTATTCAATGATCCTGTGAATCCAATCGAGGGTGATGGAAATATTGAAGTCTTATTCCCACATTTTGTTGAAGGTGCTAGTGATAAAATCAACAAAGCAAAGTTCGGTATCGTATATAACAATAGATTATTTGTCAGTGGTAATGCTGAATATAAAAACTGCGATTGGCACTCAAGCGAAACAAATAACGGTATGTTCGACTTCACGTATTTCAGTGATTTAGATTATTGCTATTATGGAGCAAACGACACAGCAGTAGTCGGCTACGACATTTACCGAGATGGTGATTTAATTGTCTTTAAAGAAGATAGTAGAACACAAGCAACAATTTATAAAAGAAACAAGACAAATATTGTTGCGACCAACTATACAGGTAGAAGTGTTGATAATGGCACTCTTTATGAAGAAAGCTACCCAATGTTCGATATAAACGCAAACGGTGGTGCAGGCGGTTTAAATAATAGAGCAATTGTAAACTTTATCGGTTCTACTTTATTCCTTACTAAAAACGGATTAAAAGAATTAACAAATAAAGGCGATATCTCTGGAAACTCTAAATATTGCTATGACGTTTCTTCTTATATCAACCCAAGAATTAAATATGAAGATTTAAAAAATGCTCATATGTTTGCATTCCAAGATAGATTATTCCTTAAAACAAATAGGGGTGTTTATGTCGGTGAAAGTTCTTTAAGAAACGAAAATAACGAATACGAATGGTATTTCTTAACAAATATAAATGCCGATTATTTCTATGAATATGATGATGAATTATATTTCGCTGATACCAAAGGCAATATCTCCAAGTTTAATAGCGAATTTATTGAATATAACGATAAACATAGAACATATATTGGTGTCGGTGGTGCTTACTTATCAATCGATGAAGCAAATGATTCAATTATCACAAGTGCTGAATATAAGGATCAAGTTGTAGATGGCAATGATTTCCACCTCATAACAAGATACACATTTAACGGTGTTGACCAAAACAGTCTAATTCACGCAAGTCTTGGTTCAGTCATTGAAAAGCAATATTTAGAGAATAACAAAGACATAGATGCTGAACAATTCTGTGGCGTAATTGATAGTGAAAGAGATGTCATTATTGTTAGTAAGAATCAAAATCTCTTTGATAACGGTAAAGAAATATATCTCGATAAGCTTGTTGGCAACGGACACCAAGTAAATGTCAACACTGTTTATAAACTTGTAAAGGTGGCTCAAAACACTTATAAACTTGAAAACGCTAGTTGGTTTGGTCTTGATACAGTTCGTATTTCAAGCGTTATTACAGACCAATCAATTACAAAAATAACAGATGCCAAAGACTATGGCGGAAGTGGTGCAAAGCAGTTCAAACTTCTAGGCGACCACGATACCATTTTAGACCTTATAAACTACGATAATAGAGATAACAAATACAGCGCTGTTATTACTAGCAAAAAGGCGGTAAAAGCTAAATTCATTACTGCACCATATGCTCTTAACACATTGCTTAACACAAAAACCATCCACCAATGGGTTATAGCAAACGATACTAACCTCGCAAGTTATATGGATGTTGGTTATCTCACAAATCATAAACAAGGTGATTATGGAATGGCTATCGAACAGTCATCAGGTAGTTCTCAATTAAATCTAGGGCAACTTGCTTTCGACAAAATACAATTCACAAGTGATAACCTTCCACATATTTACGCAAAAAATAAAACATTATCAAATATCGGCTTCATTAGATTCTTATTCAAAAATGATATGCCAACAAACATGGTGCTAACAACTTTACAGATTGTTTACACATATAGTTCACCTACGAAAGGAGTCAAATAATATGGACAAAAGGCAGCAAGAAATAGAAGAGCTTAAGTTAAACTCGCCTTATGCCCTACCAGATAATCCATCTCAGAGCGGTTGGTCTGCAGGGCAAATCAAAGAAAAGTTCTATGTAGGCTTGTTCTATTTGCTCGAAAAAATTCAAACAGTTAGAGAAAACTGCGACACCCTAACTGTGGAATTACAAAATGCGGTCACAGATTTAGAATATACGCTTGTTAAAATCATTACGGGCGAATTGATCCTATCTTCCGCAAAAAAAGATGCAAAAGGCAACATTATCGATGAAACCTATGCAAAACTCGCAGATTTATTAAACGGAACAGTTGGTGTTCTAAAATACCTAACAAAAAGCGGTTCTACTGAATTAGTTAGTGCTATTGAACCTAGAATTATGGAATATGTTTCCAAAATTCAAAATATGTTCGAGCAAGATTCTGTTAAAAAGGCAGTTGCTGATAAACTAGGAAATCAAATCCATACCTATTATGAAAGTAAAAATGATGCTAGTGCAAAACTTGTTCAATTAAGAAGCGAAATCAATACGGCATTAACAGCTGCTAAAAACTACACAGACCAAAAAACGATTTCTGCTATTTATTACAGAGGGCAGGTGAACTCTTATGAAGAATTGCCTACTAATCCAACGCAAGGTGATGCATACCAAGTTCTACAACCAAACGACGAACACGAAATACAAGCTGGTGAGTTTGTGGCTTGGAATGGCACTTCTTGGCAAGATTTAGGTGGTTTATTCGACACATCTAAACTGAATGAAAAAATCAGTGAACTAGAAAAAATAACAAGTTATCTTGCGACAGGTGGAATTAAGTCAACTTCCTATGATGAAGAAACAGGGGTAATGACAATCGAGTTCTACGACTATGTTCAAGAAACTTATGATGAAGAAACAGGTATTCTTAGAATTAAATACAAGGGGTAAAAATTATGGAAGAGTTAAAAACGCATTATAAAGACGTGAAAATCGGTCTTAACAAAACAGAAAAAGAAGCATACAACACAAACGCAGTCAGCGAAGCAAACCGTGTTGCAAACGAATACATTGAAGAAAACACCGAAAGAACTGAAACAGCACTTGCAGGAATTGAAGATTTCGGAGGGCGTTTGGGAAAAGTTGAAGACGGAAATAAAAATGACGCCCGTAAAATTGAAGAACTTGAAGGCAAAGTCACCGACTTAAAGAATGCTTTATATGGAACAATTCTCGATTTACAAGAACAAGACTATGAAAATGTCGGTTCAGCAGTTATACCTGAACGAGTAAATTCTTATCCAGTTGTTGATAATCAAAAAGCACAACTCACAAGCGTTAGAGGTAGAACTTTAATTGTTAATCAGTTAGCGAAAATAACTCAAACCACAACTCAAACCACAAGAGGAATAACTTATACACCAGATGGCAGTTCTTTATTAGTTAATGGAACGAGCCAACAAGAAGAAAATAAAGTTATTGGAACTTTTAAAATGGTTGCAGGGCATAAATATTTAGCGGCAACTAATTTTATTCAAGGTAGTCCAAGTAATACAACATACTTTTTGAAATGGAAATCAGTTTCATATGGTGAAGATATTGGACAAGGAATGTTCTTTACCCCTACCACCACAGAAGCAGAAGCGTATTTGATATTTACGATTTATGGAAGTGGAATTGAAGTAGATTGTAAGTTCACAACGGCGATTTATGACCTTACAAAAATGGGTATCGACCATATCACAACCATTGAAGAATTTAATAAATTAACAAGAAATCTTGATGTTGATACATACAACGAAGGAACACCTGTTAATGTCAATATTCACAAGGTTAAATCTTATAGCAAATATGCGAAAGTAGATTTAGGAACATTGGATTGGAATTATCAAAGTGATAAAGGTCGTTTCTTTTCTGCTGATATTAGCAATTTACTAAAACCATATAAAGATACAACCATAGCACCTAATATTACTTGTGATGGATTAGAAGTAGTTGCTTTGAATGATTTTGATACACTTGATAATTGTATTTCTATTTATAACTCACTTATCTTTGTGAAAAAATCTAATGCTGGAACAACTAATCAGCAAATTAAACCAACATTAAGAGGAACTATTCTCTACTACGAACCTATCGAACCAACTCTTGCTGAATTATTAAGTGAGGTTGATGTAGATATCACTGATATGAACGGTATCAAAAATGATGTTGGAGCCGTTTATGATGAAATGACATTTGATAGAGAAACTAGAAGAATCAATAAAGTGAAAATGAAAGAAATGCAATTCTCATATCAAAGTGACGGTGTGTTCTATACTGGTCGTCTGCCTAATCGCCCTAGCAAACTGGATTGGTTGGTTTTTGCTACAAATGGTTATAAACAAATACCTGGAAATGTTCAGACAACAGAAAAAATTATGAAAACTGCTGGTGATACGCTCTATATAAAAGATTCAGGGTTTTCAACAGTAGAGGAACTACAAGCAAGTTTCAAAGATGATGATGTTCTTTATTATGAAACGAAAAAACCTATTTCTTTAACCAAAAAGACAACTGCGAAAGTAAATTTAGGAACATTGATTTGGCAAAATAACGAAGTATCTTATGGAGGTCTTACAGAAGGATTGAAAAATGTAATAAAAAAACCTTCTGTTTATGTTGAAGTAGCAAATATTCGATGTTCAAAATATCAAGTGGTTTCAGAAGAATTTATCGCTATATTTTCTAATTCTATTTGTATCACAACGGGTGGAAACTTAATTATCAATGATACTAATTTAGTTGGCAAATCAAACGCAGAAACACAGTCATATTTAAGTGGTGTCATTCTCTACTACGAAACTGTTGAACCAGTCGAGGATGAACTTCCTGAAATCGGATTAGGTGAAGTTTTACTTAACATTCAAACAGGTGGAACTATTGAAACTGATGGTAATGCTGATATTACTTTAAATCATGTGGTTTATAAACCTATGGAGGAATAATTTATGTTAGACAAATTAGTTAATAAAAACTCACAAGAATATCTTGAATATTTAAGGTCAAAAAGAAAACCACTTCTCAACGCATTTGATATCCATAAGACAAATATCTCTTATGGTGTCGAAACTGAAACCGAAGAAGAAAGAGAAATCATTGTTAATTGGTATCATTTAGTTCTCGACCTTAACGAAGAAGCAATTAACAATCCACCACAAGGAATAAAAAGACACTTGTAATTAAAACTAAAAGCATTAGGAGATTAAAATGTCTAAACGAATAATCTCGCTCTATGATAGAGTTCTACAATTAGTGAAAATTGATAGTTCACTAAGAATGATTACTGACACTTTCACAGTTAGTGATATTCGTAATATAATTGCAGAAACACCTTTAACAAAAGAAAATCGCTTAATCGCCACAAAACGGTATTGCGATAAAGAAACTGTTGAAGAAATCGCCGATGAACTCGGTTATGACAAGCGAACAATCGAAGTTCGTGAAAAGATAATCTTGTGTGATTTAGTCAAAGTTGCGATGAAAATCTATGCAATTAAAAACAACATAGAGATATAAGGGGGTTAAAAGCCCTCTTTTTTTGTGGTTAAAACGCAGTATATCTTGCTTGTTTTTATTTATAGAATGTAGGCATAAGAAAGGAAGAAATTGTATGAACGAAAACCTTTACCAAATTATGCTAGCAATGGCGAAAAACAACCCAAAAATGAAACCAATATTCGACCAAATAGAAAAGGGTGTTAACCCAGAACAAATCTTTCGGCAAATGTGCAAAGAAAGAAACATAGACGCAGATGATTTCATTAAAAAACTAAATAATTCCCGTTAACCAAACGGTGATTATAAATTAACCGTAAAAGAAAAAGACATACCGAACGGCATATCTTGTATCTAACTAACTATAAGTATAGCAAGTAAGGTCTTCTTCCACAACGGTAGAAAGGAGAAAGTATGATGGACGGAATTCAACCAACATTCCCTATCGGTGGAAACGATTTCGGTGGTAGTGGTGGCATTTGGCTCTTTGCTATCTTAGCCCTTATGTGGGGCGGTGGCGGTATGTTCGGTAATCGTGGTGGAAACTACGCAACAACCGAAGATTTAGCAAACCAATCTAATTTCACAAGATTAGAAGCACAGGGTAATGCAATCAGTGCAAGTATCACAAATCTTGCAAACGGTATTTGTGATTTAGGCTATAAACTTGCTCAAGATACTGCTTGTATCAACGCAACAACTGTGGCACAAACTCAAAAGATTTTGGACAGACTTTGCGAACAAGAAAACGCAAGACTTAAAGAAAAAATCGCTGAATTACAATTATCTAGCCAAACCACAACAATTATTGACGCACTTAAACCAGCAACATCTGCTTAGGTAGTCAAACTAGGGGTGGGGCAACTCACCCCTTTTTAATTAAAAGAAAGGAGGACTAAGTATGCACAAGAAAATCATTGAAGAAGCAAATGTAGAACAAGTAAAAACATTCGCAACAGACTTTCTAACAATGCTTAAAGCAAGAGATTACGAATTATTCAAAGAAGCCGAAGATTGGCTCTACCGCTCTATTTACGGTTGCCATTTTTCTGAATGGTCTTTAAAGGAAGCACTATCGAAAATGGTTAATGAAGATGGAACAAAAGGCGGTCATTGGAATTTAGAACAAACTAATCAAGTCGCACAAAGTCGTGGTATCGGTTTTTCACATTTCAACGAATACGATTGGAACTATGTGATGAATATGATTTACAGCGATTATTACGGAGCTGTTTCTAACGATCTCGACGTTTACGCTAAATTAGCAAAGAAGTTTCTAACTGATAAAGATGCTCAAGAGGGCAAAGCTTACCGTTATTATCAAGCCATGAAATAAGACTAAAATATGTCTAAAAAGGGGCAGTTCGGTTGATTTTTTGTTTCTTTTACTTATCTTATAAATAGTTATAAATAACTTTTATATGGGGGTAAAATATATGACAAAATTAGTCTTACCTGTGCTTGGTTTACTTTTAGCTAACCCTACAGCTACATATTACCTTGCAGAAACAGAAGCAACAGAACAATTTGAAATTAAAACATACACTTTTGAAGATGAAGATGGATATGCCAATTTAACTTTAACCACTTTTGAAGAATACCAAATGGATATTCAATATTTAGAATATGTGGGTGGTTTTAGTGGTTATTACACAAGAATTGAAAATGTAATCACATTATTTTACAAAGCAAACACAATTACTATAGAAGTTAATGATGAAACAATGACATTTGCCGAATATGCCCCTGAAGCAAATGATCCTATCAGTGATTTTGTCGGTGAAATTAAACAATTTAAAAACACATATTTAGTCCCTATCTTCGGTGGTGTGTCAATTTCATCTATTATTGGAACAATCGTCTCTATGGTCATTGTATTTGTATATAAAAAAATGGTTAAAGACCTTAAAGAAAGAATGGAAAAATTAAGTTCTGAAGACCAACAAAAAAATGATGATGCCCGAAAAGATATCAAAAAGACTTTAAAAGACATAAATGAATATATAGAAGTCCTTAAAGAAGAAAAAGAAATCACAGAAGAAATGAGAGATAAATTAGCAGCTGCTGTGAACAAAATCGCTGATAAAATCGCAGAACTCTCTAATAAAACAGAACAATTAGCAAAATTAAGAACAATAACAACACAACTTATCAAAATCATTGGTGCTTTCGTTCAAACAAACAAAGAACTTGTAGCAAGTGGTGTTGGCGAAGAAATAGAAAAACTTATCGAACAAGCGAAAAGTTTGTAGGTGGCAGTTATGAAGAGAAAAGAAAGAACAACCCTACAAACACTTAACGGATATAAAGCAGCAAAAGTTGGTTTATATGCTGGCGTTTTTGCTTGCCCAACAGTTCCTGCTGCAATCACAACAGCTGTTAAATGGAATGAATGGTTTGGAACAGCGCATGAAAGTTTGCCATTAGGTTTTATAACAATGTTATTAACTGTTGTTGCGAGTGTTTTTGCTATTTTAAAAAGCGATACGATTTTAAAAAAGGGAACAATATCAATTTTCTTAATTGGTATTTTATTCGCAATGATTGGGCTTTCTAGTATGTTCTTAGCGAGTTTATTACAAGACGTCGGAATATTATGGTTAGAAGCTGGTGGTGGAATTGTTGGAAGTGGCATTTGTTACCTTGTTGAAAAGAAAGCAATTGAACCCCAACTCACATTATATCAAGGTCTTGTAAACCAAAATGGTTTAGACAAAAAATCGTTAGAAAGAATTAAAGCTAGAGAAAAAGCAAAAAGAGAAGCTGAAGAAAGGGCTAGAAAAGAAGCTGAATCTTATCAAGCCACTGAATAAATAAAATTACTAGAGGTAAAGGGAATGAACTCTAAAACAAAAAATAAGATTAAAAACTTTTTAAAAAAGAATTGGAAATGGCTAGTAGGCACAGGAACATTCTTAATCGCAGGAACTATTGCTCTTTTGGTCGGTTTTGAAATGTCTGGTTGGTCTTTGGCGAAGTGGTTGCAATCAAACCACGCAATTACTTTCTTTGTAATTCTAGGTGCTGGTATTTTAGGACTAGCATTAGTGGTTTATTACTATATACGCTCTAAGTTTGGGGGCGACAGATAATGAAATGGCTAGAAAAAATTAAAAAGATAAACTTTAAAGCACTGATAAAAGGTTTTACTTTTGTTTGGGGTGTTGCTCTCATCCTCTTTATGACAATTGCCTCTGTAGGCATTGATAAGAAGTTTGAGATATTAGTTTGGTTAAGCTCTACTTTAATCTTATCTGGAATTATGATTTTCGGTCTTTTTATGGGTGAAAGTCTTGGCAAAGATGGGCAAGAAAATAAAGTAAACGGTCTATACCAAAGAGCACTTAAAGAATACAACGATTTTAGAAAGGCTATACAAGATATAGTTATATACTTTGCACAGTTCTTAATTTGGCACAAATCAGGCGAATTGGTGAACAAGAAGATAGAATATCTTGTAGATTGCGAAATGCCCGTAGAAAAGGCTGAAAACATTGTTAAATACTGTGTAAGGGATGATTATGAAAAACTCTTAACAAGACCTATTGTAGTAAAGAACGACAAAGGCGAAGATGTCATTATCAGAAAGCTTGAAGAATTTGAAAAAGAACCAACAAAAGAAGTTCTTGAAGGTAGAATCAAACTCGATGGTTATGGTTCTAGTTATTACCTTTCAGCATTAGGAAGAGGCACTACAAAATCCATACTTGAAGTGGGTAAACAAATTGATAAAGAAATTAGATTTAATAAAATCGGAAATAGAATCATCAAAATTGTTTTCTCTCTCATATTCTCGTTTGGTCTTGCAATATTAACAGTAAACGAATTTATGAACGGCAGTGATCCACAAGCTTGGATGAATTTATTTTCAAGATTTGCAGCATTGTTTACAAGTTTATTCAGCGGTTGGTTAAGCAGTGTTGTAGATGTCAAACTTAGAGCCGAAAAAATACAAAACAAATTAGACGTTCTTAGAACATTTGAAAAAAGCATAAAATTAAAAACTTTTGTGCCTAAGACTGAAACTGAATTAGGTAGAGAAGAATTAGAAGAATACATTAAAAGAGAAGAACAAGCAAAAAACGAAGTTGTCGATACAGAACCTGTATTAGAGATTGGTTATTTAGAACAAGAAGGAGCAATAATATGAACGAAGAAAGAAAAAAAGCTGTAGAAAACGCATTGACAGGTGTTAGTCCACAAAATGCAGTAAAACCTCAAAACGAACAGCAAAGCGATTATTATAATAAATTAAAAAGTGAAAGCTACAGAGCCCTTTTAGACAGCAATATTCAAGCAAGTGTTGCGAGAGATAACGCTCTTAAATACAGCAATAATCAAATAAGAAATAGTGGTTATGGAACACAAGGTCTTGCTGAAAGTTCACGACTTGGTATTTTCAACACATATCAAAACGCTTTAAATGATGCACAAACAGCCCATAATACTAACTTAACAAATATTGCTTTAGAACAAGAACAACAAGCTTTAGATAACGCAAATCAAGACTTTGAAAGTTTAACTACTTTGATGAGTTCTGCAACCGACCTTAACCAATTGAATAGCGTTTTAGGAAATTATGATATTCAAGTGGGAGAAGATGGCATTTTGAGCGGTGCTGGATATGATAATTTAGATGACCGCTCAAAGAAACAATTAGGCGCTTATTACAATTTAGTCAGTTCACAATTTGATACACCTGTTTCCGAAACAATTAAAGGAAAACAAGGTTATACCACAATTGACCAATTAAAGAATCTAAAGACTGAAAATGGTGTATCTTTAGGAACAAGCAAGACAGGTGTTGGAAACGAACTCAAATACATTTTAACAAACGATGAATTCCAAAGCACCCTATCTAATGGCAAGGTAGTTTGCTTACAAAACGGAACATATGCCGACAACAAAGTATATTTACAATTCTATAACGGAAAATGGTATCAAGTTGATGCAGAAACCTATTGGAATTCAAATAACAAAGAATTAGTGAGAAATAAATAATGGAAGATAAACACTCGAGAGCCGAATATCTAAAGGCATTGCTTAATCAAAAAAAGATTCTCTCTGCAAATGGAGAGTCTTTTGTCAATCCTTCTGTGCCTAACAATTTGTCTTATTTAGCACAAGCAAATCCAAGTGAAGTAGATACAAGTTCCTATGCTCCTAAGAGTGAGAAAACTCCATATAAAAAGGTAATGGACACTGCTTCCTTATTTGTTCACGATATTAACAAAGGTATTGTTGATTATATCTTAGATCCTTTGTTCGATAGCGGTGCTTGGGTTTATGGCGCTTTATCTGGCAACCAAGAACAAGCAAAGAACGCAATGAACTATGAGTGGGGCGAACATTATCTTAATGTAATAGACTTTTTAGACTTCGGAACAAATCTTTTAAGTGGAGATATGTTTACTGCTGATTATTACCAAAATATTGCAGAAACCGGTAATTTAGATAAAGTTAAGGAAAACACCGCTCAATTAGAAAACGGAACATATCAATCACAAGAATTTAGACAAGGAACACAAATTGTAGGTTCTTTATTACCTAGTATTATTTTAGGTATTGCTACAGGCGGTTCTAGTGCTGGTGTTCAAGCAACTGCTCTTGGCATTCAAGCAGGTATTAGTGGAACTACTGCTTTTGGTAGGTCAACTAAAGAAGCATTAGATAGTGGTGCTGATTACTATAAAGCAGGTGGCTATGGTGCGGTTCGTGGTATAACAAGTGCTGGATTAACTCTTGCTGGTGGTAAAATAGCAGGTTCTTTATTTAACGGTGGAGTCGGAAGCACTATCGGAAATAAAGTTTTAGGCAAAACAGGAAGTGTTTTATTATCAAAAATAGTTAAAGTTGGTGTCAATGCTGGTCTTGATGGTGTAGAAGCGGCAATTGATGAAGCAGTTGTAAAACCAGCCACTCAACTTATTTACGACCAAGAAGCTTGGGCAAAGGCTTATGGTAGCACAAGCGCTACTTATGAAACATTAACTAAAGCAGGACAAGCCGCTATTACGGCGACTGCTTTATCTGCGTTTGCTCAAACCGCTAACGAAACAGGACAAAGATTAAAACTTGGCAAAGAGGGTTATACTAAAAACGCTTTAAACGAATACGATTATAGCGTTAACAAAAAGAAATACAACGAATTGTTCGATAAAATGAATAAGGTAGTTAACGGCGAAGAAATGCAAACTGTTTTAAGACAATTAAAAGCATACGAACTCGACTTAACAAACGGAAACATTAGTGAAACTGAATACGTTAGTAAGGTTAAACCTTTAATCGAACAATTTGATAAATACCAAAGTCTTGCAAACTCATACGCACAGCAACTCGAAGATCTAAAGATTGATTCTGGTGCCGATAGCAAATATGGAGGTGCAATTAGACAAGAACGCAGAAGCAAAATTGACGAATTTGTCAAAAAAACCAATATTAAAAAAGAAGCAGATAATGTTGCTATCCATAAAAACCTTTCTGCCTTGTTTGATGAGGGTTGGACTTTTGACGACATTAAACAAGAATTCACAAATAAAACACAGAAAGTCAATGTTAATGGCAACGGAAAAACATTCTATCAATATGAAAATAATAGAATACCTTTATTAGCAACAAATGATGATGGTATGGCGTTTGAACCTACGACAAGTAAACAAAAAGTTAACTCTATTTTATTGCTTGGTTCAAATGTAAAAACCCCTGCAAAAGTGGCTTCTTTTGATGCAAAATCGCTTAATGACGGTGTGGATGGAGATATTATAGTTTCCAAGAAAGTAGCAAAACAAATTTTGACTGAAACAACACCAGAACAGTTAGAAGAATTCTTTGATATTACCAAAGACCATAAAGCTGGCAGTGTTTCAAATAAAAATGGTTTAGTTATTTATAAAAATTATTACAAAAGTGATGATGGGGAAAATCTTGTAGCGAAAACAATTGTTGATGAAAAGACAAATCAATTAAAATCATTCACAATCGCTAATACTGCAAAAGATGATTCCGTAACACAAGAATATTTTAATAATGAACCTAGATACGTGAAAGCTTATGGCGATCTAAATCACGAAAGAATATTATCTTTGAACAAAGCAGAAGATATTTTTGATATTGTTAAAAAACAAATTATTGAGAAATCAAAGAGCAAAGGGGATACACATGAATATTCGCCTAAACTTTTAAAAGGCATTACAAGCAAACGTTTATTTGAAATGTATAACACTTTGGGCAAAGATGAAATTAAAATAGAAATCGACAATATAGCAGATGATATTGCAAATGCTGATATGGTAGCTACAAGTCAAGATGGCTTAAAGACCACTTTTAAAGTAGGACACAAAGAATATATTGTTGAAGTGATTACAGAGCTTTTGGAAGCAAAGAGTGAACTTTCTCGTATCGAGAGAATCAAGCAAAGAAACGATATATCTTTAGCAAAGAAAGACGAACAAATTGCCCGTGTTAGAGAAATCGCTAACAAACATTTAACCGAAGCTTATGAGCGTCTTGCTGAAGTGAGAAAACAATTAAGTTCTATAGCAAAAGAATACAAGGAACGTATTGCACCTAGTAGAACTTTACGTGGTTATAAAATAAAATTGCCTAAACTTTTCAATAAAAACCTAGAGTTTACTGAAGACAATATTAGCTATCGTATGGGCAGTTTATTAGCTTCTCCTTTCCTTAAATTAGTTTCAAATGAATATGGTTACAACAGTGGCGAACTCAAAGGTGGCGAATTGTTCAAAGACGCTTTACAAAAAGTATTAAATGAATATACAGAAGACAAAGTTGGCGAAGAATCTATTTTCCCTTATGATGAGGGTTTAAGAAACAACATCCAAACACTTATAAACGAACTACCAGAACCAAGAATAAGTGAAAAAGGGAAAGTATCTTATCCATCTCTTACTGCCTCCAATTTAAGACTTGTTAATAAAATTGTCGGTAATATTGAAAAACTGGCAAAAGCTGCAAAGAAAAATTATGAAGAGATCTTAATTCCGAAAGTTTCAAATGCAAAAAATGCTATTAAAAATCAAAATACGAAAGCTGTTAAAGAGATTTTATTAAACCCTTATTCTTTTAATGCTGCTTCTTCTTTTGCTATTACAAATGCTATTCTCGGGGGCAGTAGTTTAGCAAGAGACATTACTGTTGGTATGCAAATAGCAAACAGCGATAGAATAATCTACTTTGGTAATCGTTTAAAACCTATAGAAGACAAGCTTAAAGAATTAAAGATAATCAATGAACAAGGAAAGACTATAAAATATAAGGGAGAAAAGATACCTTTAGGACACCTTGTAGATACATATGCTAGTTTGAAGAGCGGAAACTTTGATTTGCTTAATAAAAATGGATATAAATATATAAACGAACGTGGAAAATCAATCGTTTTAGTAGAGAAAGGCAAGGCACAAGAAACTTTAGATTACCTTGAAAAAATTCTTTCAAAACCAAACAAAGATTTTGCTATGTGGTTGTTAGAACACATATATAACGGAACAGCAAGAGAAGATTTCATCGGAATCGAAAAAGAAAAAGGGTTAACGGAAATCGCTATTTCTGCTAATTATTATAGTTTAAATGCAAAAGTAGCAAAAATGGCTGATGTTCATGCAATGGTTAAAGCACCAAGACTCTTTAAAAGAGATTTAGAAAGAGTCGAACATGACCACGAGTTTGTCTCTGCTGACGCAACCATGAGAGTAATGCAACTCTTCAACGACTTATCTATAGAAAAACATTTACGCCCCGTTTATAAAGAAAATTATAGAATTTTCAACTATAAGAGAAAGGGTGAGACTTCGATTTACGAAGATATTTATGATACCAACCCTAAATATGCTCAATATATCAATGACACGCTAAATTCTTGGATGTTTTATGTGCCAGGCATAAAAGGTGGATTAAAGAACTTTGCTTCTTATTTGACTTCAAATTATTCTTCTAAATTGCTTGCGTTTAACGTCGGTACTGTCGCAAGACAAGGTTTATCGCTAACAATGAGCAATTTCACTTTACCAAAAATATTTGCTGGTTATTATCACAGAGTATTTGGTTCTAAGAAATTCAAAGAAGAATTTAACGGGCTTGTACAGGACATTTCACAGGTTCTTTATCGTAGTAAAGACATTGAAATTTCGATTTCATCTAATCCTATTTTTAAAGCATTAAAAATTACTAACGATATCGGTATGGCTGGTATCAAGTTTGCAGATGACCAAACTACTAAAACAGGTCTTGCTGTTGCAATGGTAATGACTAAAGATTTAGGTTATGAACTCGGCACAGAAGAGTTTAGAACAACAGCAAAAGAACTCTTTTTAACTAATTTTGCCTCTACACAAATGGGTTCTGAACCTGTCAATAAGAGCAGACTTTCAACAGGCAAATCCCCTTTAGGCGAAATAGGCAAAATATTAACTTTTATGCAGGGTGATGCTCAAGGTGCTTTAGGCGCTTTTGTGGATAGAATAAATACTGCTATGCTTGTAAAAGGCTGGGATGACACAAAAGTTAAAAATGATATTGAAACCGCTGAAAAAGAACTACAAAGTGCAAGCAAAGTTAAGAACGAAAAAGAACAAGAACTCGAAGAACTTTATCAAAGACAAGAGCAGGGCGAAGATTTAGAAGAAGAAATAGAATCTGCCGAAGAAGAACTTAATAAAGCAACTGAAGATTTTATCAACGCCAAAGCTAAAGAAGAACAAGCCCAAACTAACAAGAAAACTTGGGAAAAATATAAAGCAATGGGCGGAAAAACATGGGCTATTTCTGCTGTTTTAAATCTTCTTGTAACTAGTGTTTTATTTGCTTTAGTGGAAGATTTTGCAAGCAAGATGAAAGGCAGAGAATCTTGGAATAATTTTGACAGTGACAAATTCACTAAAAACGCTTTAATGTATGGCACTTTGGGTTGGGCTCCTATCTTTAATACGATTTCAAATGCTTTACAAGGATATGATACAAGTTATCCAACAGGTGCTATTATTAGCGATTTTACATCGTTAATCGCTTCTATAACAAATGCGGTCAAAAACGGTTTAGATGAATCTTCAATAAAGGCTTTAATTAGTGATGCAGTTAATGTGATTTCGCTAGTTACTGGTTGGCCGATAAAAAATATTGAAAGCTTAATAAACGGAATCCTTATGACATTTGATCCAGAAAAAGCATATCACTTAAATAATGTTTTCTATCAAGTATCACCAAATCACACAACAAAAGAGTTCAATGAACTTATAGAAAAAGGCGAATATGAATTTGCAAATGACTATCTCAACTTTGTAATGGTTTCTTTCAAAGGAATGGCAAGCAACGATAAAATAAGCAACGAAATTGTAGAATTAACTAGAAAAGGTTATAGAGTAATGCCAAAGAATATAATAAGTTCATATACTACTGATAATGGCGAAATTAAAACATTTAGTGAACAACAGGAAAAAACCTTCAATAAACTTTATTCTCAAGCTGAAAAAGTTGTGGAATCAACTATCAAGACAAGTTTTTATAATTCTGCTGATGATGAATTACAAGCTACTATTCTTCAAAAAATATATGATGCTTATTATTCTTATGCAAAAGCAAAAACATTGAACGTAAAAGCTGATAGTAGGCTAGGACAATTGTTAGTGTTGACAAACGGCGATATTCATTTAGCGTTATACATTATGCACTTACAAAAAATTGCTAATTTAGTGGCTAACGATAAGCAAACAAAGAAAGAACAAGTTGTGAATTATGTCAATAAACTTTCTAACCTCAGTAAGAATGAAAAGCTATTATTATTAACTCTTGCTGGTTATTCAGTTAATAAAGAAAACAAACAAGCGTTTACTGCCTATTTAAGCAAGTTTGGTGCTGGCAAAAAAGAAATTGAAGATTTCATTTCATAAAAAACGTTTTTCCCCAAATTTTCCCCAAAATTTCCCCATAGAGTCTTAAAAAAATAAAAAAGTGAGATATAATCTCACTTATTCAACTAATGGAGCAGGTGACGGGAATTTTCTCTATCATTCCACATTATGCTAACTGATTGTAAATCGTTGTTTTTTAGGTCTTTTTGACTATTTTTTAGCTAAAATATTACAATCTATTACAATTCGTTTTAGTTTTTTCGAAACTTTTTTCCCCACGAATTGTCCTTACAACAGTTGAATTGCAACAGCCGATCCATTCAGCAATTTCTCTAACAGCATATCCGCCTGTTCTATACATTTTGATAATTTCTTCTCTTTCTTCTTTCGTTAACCTCATTATGCATCCCATAACCTTTCTAACAGTTGGTTCTCAACTTTGTCATTAGTATGTCTTGCGTATGTGTTCATGAACATATCAGGGCTATGACCTAATCTTCTCGCAGCGGCTTCTATTTCAGTTCCTGTGTGGCAAACACTGGCTAATTTAGTCGCTTGGATATGTCTGCTTGCGTGTGGGTTTATTCTTCTTACACGAGCCATATCGCAGTACTTATAAAGTTTTCTTCTAAATGAGTTTCGAGATAGTGGGGAAGCTTTATCGTAGGCATAGAACAAGAATTCGTTTGGCTTAATATCGAAATCTCTAATATATTCTTCTAGTAGATTTGCTAGTTCTTCAGTAAGAATTATTGTTCTATAACTGTCGTGAGTTTTAAGCTTATCTGTCAACACAGCGCCTTTTCCTGAAATATTTTTTACTTGCTGTTTAATTGTTATTTTTCGTTTCCTGTGGTCGAAACAATTTGCTTGAAGTCCTAAGAATTCACCTATTCGAGGACTTGTAGTAAGGAACAATTTAAACATTATGTAATCAATGTGGTTTTCCTTAGTCGCAAGTATGAAATCTCTTTCTTCTTCAGGAGTCCATATAACTCTTTCTACCTCTGCAGTTTTTTTGTATTTTACTTGGTATAAGTTCACATCACAACTTTGGTAAGTCGGAGCGTCGATATACTCATGCATATATGAGAATTTGAGCAAATCTTTCATTCGTGTAATGATTTTGCTTTTCTTATTGTTTGAGTATTTTGGCGAATCTATAATCGCTTTATACCATTGTGATATTTCTTCTCTTGTTAAACAGTCTTTTATCAGTTTTCCTTTGAAATACGGTAAGAAGTAAACGTTATATATGCTTTGATCGCATCCGAGAGTCGAAACGTCAACCGTGAATCTTCTCATTTCTTTGTATTTGTCTAACAAGTCCTCAAATAGAACTGTTTTATGGTGGACACTATGTTTCTTAATAAATAGTTCCTTTTGGGTTTCAAAGTCAGCTTTCGCAGAAGAAAGTGTTGAATATCCTTTCTTTTGGAAATGTTTGAACACTCCATCAACTTTTACTTTTGTGTCAATTGTCCACGTTTTGTCTTTTTCTTGTCTAAATGCACCTTTCATTTTATACCTCCTTTATTCTCTAAAACCGCCAGTGAAAATTAAAACGATTGTTCGCAACCATTCCGGTAGCTCCCAAATAGGGACAACGAAGACAATAATTATACTAAAAACTGTTAAGATTATTGCCACTATATGCAAGATTCCTAATATTGTCATAATTACTTTTCCCCTATTCATCCAATTTCCTCCCTTTTTTTAATTATAATCCATTTTTCGAGTTCGTAGAGAATACCACGTTCTTTTGCGTATTTAATCATATTGGCGTTCTACCCAGAGTTCTACCCACTCATCTGTATCTTCTATATGTTCCCATAAAGACGATATAACAATTTCGCTTATAGCATAATGTGTTTTATTTTTATTTTCTACGCCAATAGAAGCCCTATAGTGAATTGAATAGTCGAACATAGCGTCTTCTGCTACGTGTATGCTATATGTATAGTAGTTAGTGGTAGAAGAAGTTGTTTCAGTAGGTATTTCTTCTATTTTGTAAAAGAAACTTTTAGTTCCTAAATAGTTTTCAACCATAACTAAACTCCAGTCTCGTGGGGTTTTCTTTTCTTCGTTACAACCTGTTAATGTTAATAATGCAGGTAATAAACATAATAATTTTAATTTTTTCATTTTAATTCTCCTTTGTTAAATCTTTTTTATCTAAAGACCAAGTTTTGCCGTAATCTTGAACTAAACAAATGTCATATTTTCCCCAGAATGTGTCGCTACTATACAAATGCCACTTTCTTTTCTTATAAATAGAAACATATTGTATGTAGTCTATTTCTCTACCGATTTTTACATAAATACCATTTTTCAATACCTTAAACAATGTAATTAAATCAATGCCTAATTCTTCTTCAATATCTTCTAATTGACCAAGTTTAAGTTCTTTATAGTCGTTATCAGTCATTAAGACATTATGCTTTTTTAAATTCATCAGTTCTTTAATCTTATCTTTCTTCGTTAATCTCATAACAACACCTCTCTTAAAACAGTTGAGATTTCTTCTAAAGCGACTTCTCCACTAGCGAATTCTCCATTGTTGAAATCTCTTATAATGTCGCTAATAGTTTTTAACGCATTATCTTTCTTCTCACTTTCTTTGAGTGCTGTTTCAACCATCTTATATTCATATGTGGTATTTACATAGCAATCACTTTCTTTAAGTTCTCCTATTACTTTTAATGCATCTAATGCTGTGAATTTCTTTTTCATAATAACACCTCTTTTAATAAATCAAATTCTTCTTTTGTTAGTATTAAACTTTTATCATCGTTTTTGTGGTCTAACAAATACCACTCATAATCTTTGTGATATATTTCATCAGCATCAACCTTTTTCTCTTTAATAATCTCCAATGCTTTATGCTCTTTATTAACTTGTGCTAAATCAAAACGAGCAGTAATTCTAATTTCTTTCATTAACTCGTATTCTTTAAGTGCGGTTTCGATGATTTTACATTCGTGAGAATATCTTGTATAAACATCACTAGCACAACCAACATAAATGGTGGGTGCATTTTTAATTCTTTCTAACGCTTTTAACGGTGTTAATTGTTTACTCATTTTTGTGTTCCTTTCTTTTTCCTATAATTAAAATCAAACCAGATATCATTAAAACCAATGTTATTACTGCTCTATATTCCATTTGTGGAATTACTAGTATGGAAACTGTAGACAATAATAACGAAGTAGCTAATGTGTAATAAAGTAACGCTTCTGTTTTATTATCCATCTTCGTTCTCATTTCTTGGCGTGTTCGCTACACCTATAATTATCAATAACAAACAACTACTTAATGTGCTAATAATTTGAGTTGTCATCCACCAACTCTCATCATCTAAAAACCAAGCACCAACAATAGGATATATTGCTAATAAAACAGCAACCGTATAACAAACTATGCTAAACCACCATTTTTTCATAGCAATTCTAACTCTCCTTTGGTTTTGGCTTTATTTGGGTTTTTACAATTCAAATCATTTTTTAATCTTCCCATAGTTATATCAATTCCCAATCTATCTCGCCATTAGGCAAGACACCTTTCATTACTGCTTTGTAGATAAGTCCTTTATCGGTCCAAATAGAACCAATAATATATTCACCAGCCGACAATTTATGCCATTCACTATCAAGAGTTCTTTCTAATTTTTGATAATAAATAACGCCATCAATCTTTTTAATTCTTACTAAATCTTTGTCTTTTGACTTATTTATTTGCACAAACTCATCACATAGTTCTTCAATCGTATCGGCTAATATACAGTTTCTGCAAAGTTCGTATCCGATGATTTCTCCATTTTTTGTTAATTGATACTTTGGTGGTTTGCTTGCAAACATAAGGCTTTCATCAATTTTGTCATATATTCCATCTTTCGTTCTAATGTATTTTAACCCTTTGTCTTTTTTCTTTTTTTCTTGCATAATATAAAAGTCCTTTCTTTTTTCCTGAATATTCTGTGGGTTTATGATTATTCATAATAAGTTAGGCGTAGGTATCGTTGTCGTGGACGGTACCTTTTTTCTTATTTTAAAATGTAGGTTTCGATAAATAGTATTGTCTTATTTAGTTCGTCTACCGACATTCCTTTTGTGATATCTTTTAATTTCAAGCTAAGAAACTCTTTTGTTTTATGAGAATCAGCTGTAGCTTTGATCTCTCTATAAACTTGATAAGGTGGAAGCATAATCGTTTTTGCGATTTTTTCCGATTCTAAACTAAATGTAAAAGAATTATCAACCTTAATTATTTGCTCTTCGATATCATTGTTTAATTCGTGGTACTCTTTCTCACTAAGAATAATTTCTGTGCCGTTGGTAGTAAATGCTATCAAACCGGAATCATTTTTCCCTAAGAGATAATCGCTTGTGACATTGAAGAACGATGTTAGTTTATCAATATGAACTTGTCTAAAAGGTCTTCGCTCAAGTTCTAAATATGTAATAACAGTAGAAGAAACGCCTGTGTATTCTTCCAATGTTCTTGTGGTTAGTCCATATTTTTTCCTTAATTGTGTTAATCGGTTCATAGTTTTTCCTTTCGCCTAAATAGTAACAACTTGGCATCAAAATATCAACAAGAAAGCAAAAAACTTTTATTTTTCGAAAAAATGTTTGCTTAAATGATAACAAATTGGTATCATGTTTTCAGAAAGGAGAATGTATGAGATTTGTAAATAGAAATCAACTTTTAGTCGAATTGACAGCAAATGGCATGAAAATTAAAGATCTAGCTGATGAACTCAATTGCACATACTCGAGCGTATATAATAAATTAAAGAAGAATAGAAATTTTTCCGAACACGACTTGTTTATTTTGTCTTCCTTGTTTTCTACTCAAATCTTTTTTTTGGGCAAGTCTGATACCAAAATGGTAGCAAACAATGGAAACAATTAAAATTATCAATTTGTTAGCAAAACCAATTTGGACATATAAAGATATCATGTCATACGACACCAGCGTTAAAAGTCCAAGCACTGCGATAAGAATTAAAAACAGAGCTATTAAAGAACAAAATGGCGGTGTCAAATATGGAAGTCAATTTGTCAAAACTGACTCTGTATTAGCTTTGTATGGCACGAGCAGAGAAGTAGAAATTTCATTACTATCAAAAGCAAATAATGGCGAAGAAAAACTATAAGAAATCTATTTTTAAAACTAAAGAAGAATGGTTAAAAGCCAAAGAACAAACTATTGGTGGTAGTGAAGCAGCAATGGTTGTGAATAGGTCTAAATGGGGCAATGCAAGTTCCTTATATTCTAAGTTTATGTTAGGCAATAAAGACAAACCTACAAACGAAAGAATGAGTCAAGGAGCAAGAGCAGAAGAACATATTAGAGCATTATTCACGCTAGATTACGAAAACAGGTTTATAGTGAAAGCACCTCCAAAAAGAAAGTATTGGTTCTTCCAACGTTTGGACAAGCCTTATATCGCTTGTACACCAGATGGATTGGTAGTTGATAAAACCGATAAAAGCATTTGGGGGCTCGAAATCAAAGACGTCGAAATTAGACACGCAGAAGAAAGAGAGTTGTGGGAAAACAATGTGCTAATAGACCAGTATTACTTTCAGTGCTTACAGTATCTACTCACTATCAATGATTTAAAAGGAGTCGTCTTGTTCGCACACTTAAAATACTACAAATACGATAGAAAAAAAGAACAATGGATATTTGAAAAAGCTATCGACAAACCTTATTGGGTGTATCGTGATGATTTATCGGTTCAAACAAATCTTCGATTATTAGAGAATCACGAAACAAAGTTCTATAACGAATGCATACTCAAAAAAGAACGACCAGAATTGGTCATAAAATTCAGCATTTAGAAAGGCAAATATGGAAAATCAAAATTTCAAAATTAAAGTAAAATCCACAGGCTCTTTATCAATTAAAGATTTCGAGGAAAAAAAGAAAGAAACATTAGAATTAGTTTCCGCCAATAAAGCTTTCATAATCAACAATGACAGCGATAAGAAACTCGCAGTCGCAAAAAGAAGAGCGTTTAACAAAATTGTCGAAGAACTCAAAGGTCTTAAAAAGGATCACTTAGAAGAGTTCGCAGGTCAATTCCAACAAGAAATGAAAGAACTTATTTCAATTTTAGAAAACGCTTCAAAAGATTTTACTAAGCAAATTTATGCCTATGAGGGCAAAGAAGAAAAAACAGTTTTTAAGGCAACTCTTACTTATGAAGATGAAACCTTAACAGCCAAAATCGAACAGTTTGCATTAGAAAATAATTGTAAACTAACGAAGAAAGAAGGTTAAAACAAATGGCAGAAAATAATTTAACTACAACAAAAAAAGATGTCGCTATCGCTATTAAAGAAAAGACTTATGCAGATAGTGTCTTAGATGCAATGAATGCATTAGAAAAACAAGGACAATTAGTGTTCCCAGCTAATTATGCGGTGGGTAATCAATTGAAACTTATGTATTCAGTTATTTCTCAAAGTCCAAGTCTTATGTCATGCACACCAGCTTCTATCGGTCAAGCACTTGTAGAGGCTTTAATTCAAGGATTAGAATACGAAAAAAAGCAACTCTATTTTATCAATATGGGCGGCAAATTAGTCATGTTTCGCAGTTATTTTGGCGATATGGCTAGTGCGAAAAATACAAGACTTGTTAAAGAAATTAAGGCAAGAGTTATCTATGAAGATGACGCTTATGACACCGATACAAACGAATATGGCGAACTAATTATTGTTAATCATAAAACAAACCTAGCAAACCTCGATAAAAACATTGTCGGCGCTTATGCTTGGAGCGTTAATAGTGACGGCACAAAGAACTATTGTGTTATGACTTGGAAAGAAATTCAACAAGCTTGGAACAAGTCTAAAAATAAAGGAAGTGTTCATAACGAATTTCCACAAGAAATGTCAAAAAGAACAGTTATTCGTAGGTTAGTTAAGACTTTATTTAACTCATCTTTAAATTCAATAAGCAAAGAAGCAAAAGCGATTATCGGTTCATTCAATAGAACAACTGAAAACGAATATATGGAAGATTCTGCAGTTGAAAGCAACGTTCAAAATAAAGTAGTCGAAGAAGAAATCTCTTACTAGTATGGCTAGAAGAAGAATGTTCTCTCGTGAAATAACCGAGAGCGATGCTTTTAATGACATACCTCTAACTAGTCAAGCTTTATACTTTCACTTCGGAATGGTCGCTGATGATCGTGGTTATGTAAACAACCCAAAAAAGATTATCAGAGCCATTGGAGCAACAGCAAAAGATTTAGAATACTTAATTACCTACAAGTTCGTTTTGCAAAGACCGAACGGGTTAATTCTTATAAAAGGGTGGCGAATCAACAACACAATTCAACCTACGAGAATAGTAGAAACCAAGTTCGTAGATGACCTTATAAATCTGTACCTTGATGAGAACAATTCATATACAGAAAAGGAGACGTCAACATCTTGTCAACAAATTGTCAGCAGTTTGTCACCCCAGTATAGATTAGATAAGTATAGATTAGTAGAGAATAGTATAGATATAGATATCAATCAATCAATCATTGAAGATGAAGATACATATTGAATATTTAGATAACGATATTAACGATTATTTAACGAATATCGTAAACACACGAGAGAATTTCTCACTAGACAAATTCATGTTCTGGTTAGAAACTCACAACATTAAAAGCAAGACAAATCCTAATTCTTATGTAAAAGCTTGTTTTGTAAAAGAATTGAACAAAGGCGTATTCGATGAAGAAAAAATAGAATTCATATCAAATACAATTCCGTTTTATAACTACTTACGAAAATTAGGAATTAGGGTTCATCCAGACGACACACTTTATTTTGATATCTTGCTTACATACATTGGTGAGAAAAAATTACTCACTTCCGCTCAAATAGCTGAACAACTCGGTAAAGGCGTGCATTATGCAATTGAACACGAACAAAAAAGCCTTAAAGAGTTCATACAAGCATTTATGAAGAGCAAAACAATCAGAGGCCTATGCCTAAATACCACAGAATTAAAAAACCTCTACCACGATCAATTAGAGGAATGGAAAGGAATGCTAAATGTCATTAACAACTGAACAATGGGAAATCTATGACTTTGTTAAATGTGCAACAACAATGGGGTTGACATTAACTGTAAAAGACTTTTGCAATAGATTCCCTGAAAAATTTAAATTGATTGAAAGGGATGGTAATTATTCAAACTGTCCTGACCTTTATAAAGAAATCGACAATATCAATTCTAGTTATGAAATTGAAAAAATCATAATTAAGAATCATAACCGTTTCAAACTCGCCACTAAAGAAGAAGCCCAAAAAGCTCATCAAAGACTCAAGGATAAAGCTATTAGGCTACTTGTTAAAGCAAGCATCATGTCTTCTAAAATCAAAGCAGATGGGCAAGGAAAAACTGTATCTTGCCAAGACCGTGCTATCGACGAAGAAAGCAGAGCAAGAGAATTCGTTGAATCATTCGTGGGAGACTAATATGAATTGTGCTTGTTTTAACTGCACCGAAAGGCAATTAGGTTGCCACGACACTTGCCCTAAATATAAAGAATTTCGTAAAAACAAAGATTTTGAGAGAGCAGAACGCTTGAAAAAAATGAAAGAAGACAATTGGGCTTACCCAGAAAAACTAAAATTGCGTGGAAGAAAATAATTATTATCGAATTGTCGGACGAGTCTATAGAAAACCAACTGTCGGCTACACCTCGAAAGGGGTTAGATGCTGTAGGTTTGTAGTAGTGGTAAATAATTCAAACGGCAATGCAAAACCATCTTATTTGCCAATTACAGCATTAAACGATAATGCAATGCTAGTGGCTAATAGAATAAACGTTAATGATTTAGTCGCTTGTCAAGGGAATATAAAGACAGTAGTTAGAACTGATCCTGAGACAGGCAAATTATGGGTGACGGTTATATTTATGATTTTTGAGCCACCACAAATTCTGCAACGAACGAAAAGCAGACAATTGCAATCAAAGAGTCTTAGTATTGCAACAGATTGGTTTTGCCCAGAGGTAGAAGAAGATGAAACAGAAGATTAAAGATTTAACTTATAACGAAGTGCTATCACTAATAGATATCACTAAACAAAAAATTGACACTACAGTTTTTTGGAAAACGAAAAACGCTTTAAAGAAATATTATTCGAAACTTCTTGCGAGGAAGAGAGAATACGAGAAAGGAAACGTATGAACAGGATTAACAAGGGGAAAATCGTTTATTGGGTGAATGGGCAACGATTTGAAAATTCTAAAGATAAACGAGATGGAAGAGAAAAAGCTGAAAAGTATTGCCTTGATAATTTTATAAACCCACAGAATATTCAAAAGTTCGATAGTAGAACGGAAACAAATAGATATGAATATTTGCTTTCATTGGAAGAAAAAGGCGAAATTAGTAATTTAGGTCATCACTTTACATTAAAAGTCCAAGATGAGTTTGAAAATGCTAATGGCGACACAATACCAGCGATTACATACGAAGCAGACTTTGTTTATAAAGAAATGGCAACAGGGAAAAGAATTGTCGAAGATGTAAAAGGCAGTGAATATTTCCTAGATGAGAGATTCATCACTTTAAAACAAGTCTTTGACAATTTAATGAAAGAAAAAGGACTTTATATAAGGGTTATGCTCTTTAGAGATAATCAATGGATTGAATGGCGAATCGGTGAAAAGAAAAAATCTCAAAAACTCATTAAAAAGCAAAGAGAACTTTTAAAGGCACAAAAAGAGCTTTTGCGAAAACAAGAAACCGAAAGCAAAAAGACCGAAAGAGAAAAAACAAGATATTTAGAGCTAAGAGAGGCTTGTGAGAACGGGACAATAACTAGACAACAAGCCAAACGATTTAATGAACTAACTGAAATCTTGCGAAAGAAGGGCATAATGATATGAGCTTTAACTCAATAGAAGCTCTATATCGATTAGGTTGGAATCACGATGATACAGAGCAAAGAAAACTTGCAGATGAAGTCCTAAAAGATTTGTATTTTTTATACCTAATGTTGAGCAAGTTGAAGATAGAAAAAACTGCAAAAGGTAATGAGAAAATCACTTTAAGATGTGGCAGACCTGCAATATACCAATCACAAGATAAAGATTTTTACAAAATCAAGGAAAGGATACGAAAACATGGAAGTTAAAATCGTAAGAATTAAACCAAAAAATACCAATATTTCAACATTAAATTGCATTGCTGAAGTTGTAAAAAAATATAATGTTCTAGCTTTAAATGTAGAACTTCCGTTTATCAATGCAATCTTTAGAACTGATTGCGACAAACAAATTAAAGACTTTGTAGAAGAGCTAAAGTTCAATGGTCTTGGTGCTAAGATTCAAAAAGGTATCGTTGATAGCCGTTATTGGGAAGATCAATGGAAAAATGCAACTATACCATTACCCCCAGAGAAAATAGACAAGAAAGCAAGAGATATTCTCGAAACTTATTGTGGTGAGTTCGAACTTACTGAAAACAAGAAAAGTGGTATGTGGGAATATAAAGGCGATTTAGGCGGAAGAGAAGTCTATATCCTTTGCTCTCCATATTGCTTATCAGGGGGGTTGAAAAACAGTAATGCTCACTTCACAACCGACATTAAAAAGTATGGTCTTGAAGTTTTAGAGGGAGTTAAACGAGATATATTAAAGTGGCGTGCTGACCATAAAGGGTGTTTGGTTAACTAATGGCGAATAGGAAAACCGTAAAAAAGCACGCAAAGCAACGCTTAAAATCTCGTGTAGGTGTTGTCGGTAATAAGATTAACGACTTAATTGAAAAAGTATTACAAGAGGGAAAAAGAATCATAGACCTTGAAGATAGTGAACTAAAAACATTTCTCTTTGAAAAATACCCGTCAAACACAAGAAAAAAGCGAATATATCTCTACGAAAATGTAATCTATGTATTTGATAAAAACAAAGACTTAATTACTTGCTATGAACTTGAGATAAAAGAATCGATTAGATTTATTAAAAAACGAAAGGAATTTTATGATTAACAACGAATTTCATATAATTGGTGTTGCTGTTAGTAATTTTGAACTACAGCAAGGAAGCTTCCCAAAATATCAGTTGACTGTTGAAGTTGAAAGAAGCGGTAAGATTGCAGGTGCTGTTAACACTTTTGTAATAGAGTTTTACCAAAAAAACAATGCTATTAACTTTAACAATAAAATGATTGGAAAAACTGTTGTTGTTGGTGGTTATTTAGATAGTTTTACTTATAACCAAAACCAAAAACCAACTGTTAGACTCATTGGTCTTAATATGCTTGCTATAGATAATGAAATTGAAACAGCAAAAGTTTATACGCCACCAAAAGAGCCAAACAACCTTGTTGCTGAAGAAGAAGATTTGCCGTTCTAACTTATGAAAGAAGAAACCAAAAAGACTCAAACTGTTGTTGATAGAATAAGAGTGTTGTTGTTCAATTACGATTTAGCGATACAGATGGCTCAAACAGAAATTAAAAAAAGAACAGCCGACATTGAACTCTACAAAGGTCATGGTGGTAAAATGGGTAGAAAACTACTTGTTGCTAAAGTGGAAAAAGAGCGATACGAAAAGTATATTAACGAGCTTGTAATCTTAAAAAACGAATTGATAGAGGGTTTAGAGATAATACTTGATAAATATTCAAACTCGTATAAGAAAGTCTTTATGCTCTACTTTATTGAGAAGAAATCGCTTGAAGAAATTAAGAAACAAACTTGCTACTCATTAACAGCAATAAAATACATTGTGAACAAGTTTAGAAACGAATTGATTACTATGTTTACACTCTAAATCAAACAAAAACAGCGATTTTAGGCTGATAGCAAAATGAAACCAAGAAAAGCAAGTAAATTACCGACTTGCTTTTTTTCGTGCCTTAAAATGCCTAAAACGATAACAAAGAAAAAACAGAGTGTTCACCTCTGTTCTATGTCTTTTTGTATTAAATCTCTTAAATAGTCTGCTTTATTAGTTTGGCTATCTAGCTTGTTGATAATGTCTTTGTCTTTGTCTAAACGAAATCTAATTGTATATGCTCTAAATGTTTTTTTAGCATACTTATTGACAGCCTCTTGGTGGGCTTTTTTTAATTGGTTGTTAGTTCTGTAAATCTTTTTTCTACCCATATTTTCCCCTTAAATCTGTAAGAAAACGCAACTACCTTGTTGATATTCACATAAGATTTTTTCTTCCAATATATTTTGTTCAAAAATGTATTTCTTTGTGTGTAAATCATATAAAGCATAACTGCTATTTTCTTTCTTTGCCACTAATATTTCGTGTGGGTTTCCATACTCGTAAATAATAATATCTTTATTTTCGTTGGTATTTTCTAAAATGTGATCAATAACTTTCATAGTCTTTCTTTCCCCCTTATGCTATAAAGCTACTTTGTAAATATTTTGTGTTGAGCCAAGAGTCTAATACACCCTTAATTTCTTCGTTTGGTATGCAATTATCTCTGTCGATTTCGTTGCCATAAAATTGCCCAAGAGGTCTTGCTTTATCAAAGAATATTTCAGCTGTTGCAATTCTTTCTTCGCCTTTTTTGATAAAGACAAGCAATTCTTCCTTGTCAGCATATTTCTTGTGGTAGCCGTTTGTAATCAAACATTGAGATAAAGTATCAGCTTGCTCTTTAATATCTTCCAAACTACTAGCAACAGCAACTTGATAATCGCCAATTTCATAAGACAACTCTGCGAACTTTTTAGCAACTCTCTCGATTTTCTTCATAAGTTCACTTTCTTTGCGTTCTTCTTCTAGCCTTGCAAGTTCTCGTTCTACTCTTATCTGTTCGTTTTTTTGCTTAATTAGTTCGTTGTGTTTATCTCTTAAAGATTTTGGGTATTTCCAATAATTATCGGTAATATCTTTGTTTAACATTTTGCAAAGCTTTAAATAATCTCTATAAAACTCAATTGTTTCGTGTTGTTCTTTGCAAAGATAATCATAGAGTTTTGGGTTTTTAGCATAAGAGAGTAGGTCGGTAAAGGTTTGAATATTTCTGTGTTCTCTTGCAATAGCAATTAGCTCTTTTTGTTTGCTCTCTTTCATTGTCAAAAACTTTTTAGTGCATAGTGTATAAAGTTTGTCTTTGATTAAAAACTCTACTTTTTTGTTAACGATAAATAGTTTTAAAAACTCTAATGCTGATAGTGGGTTTTTATTTGCTAATGCCCTATATGAGTAAATAAAGTCTTTGTAATTGCTATTTAAAATCACTTGTTCTGTTTCTTCGTTTGTTGCGTGTTCATAACAGAAAATGTTGCAAGTTTTAAGATAGCATTTTCGCCACTTTTCAATACCATAAGGCTCGTTAGAGTGGTAGTAATAGCTGTGTTTTGTATCTTTTGGGCTGATATATAGCCAACCCCCACAATACGAGAAATCTAAGTTGCGTGTGTATATGTTGCCCTTTAAATCAAAGCAAGCTACATCTAATTTTTCTTTCTTCCAATAGGCTCTAATGACTCTATAAATATTGCCGTTCTTACAAACGAGTCGGTCTTTGAAAATTGCTCTATGCCCCATAATGTTTTCCCCTTTCTTAAAAGTCAAATAACGATAATTGTTGTGGTTGTTTTTGATCGGCTTTTGGTTTTGGTGGTTTTGGTAAATCAGCCTTTCGATCGATTTTATGTGTTGGTTTTGGTTTTGTTTCTTCTTTCTCTACATAATCAAGCCAATAGTGTCTAGCCCACGCATAGACAATATCATCATCGATATATGTGCTATTTTCCCCTTTTGCTTGTTCTCTTGCTTGTTCATAAACGTAAGTGTTCATTTTTTCAAAAGATTTTTTGCCGTTTTTTAAAGCTTGTTTAATTGCATTGTCTGTTTTTGCTAAATCTTCAATGTATGTTTTCAGTCTTTCCATAGTTAATACTTGCCCCCAATTCTATAAACTTTAAGTTCTGGTAAATATTTCGTGCCTACGTTTTTTACAAGGTAGCCACCAACAATTTTGTTGATTTCGTAGTCTTTTGTTTTCACTTTTCCGTTGTTCTCTTTGAAAGTGATTTTTCCATACGCACTATCTAATAACGATAACGTATAAGTATATTTAATAATTTCCATAAACTATGCTTGTGCTACCCCCTTTTTATTGAGTAAATCTGTTATCATTTTGCTCGCTTGTTTTTTGCTGATTTCTTCGGTATATGGTTTGCCTAACAAAAGAGTGATATAAGCAATTTGTTTTGCCGTTGCTTGTTCTTTTACAGAATGTTTGACAACCTTTTGAGCTGGTTTTTCGATTGCTGGAATAATCTTTTCTTTTTCTTCGCTACTGATAAACAAGTCAGCAAGATCTTTTTGTTCTTCTAAGTGAATAGAGCCGTTATCTGCAACATATAAGCTGATAGAATCTGTTGCGTGTGTAAGTGGGGTTATAATGCATATATTGTCGCTATCGTAGAAATATATTGGTTGTTTCTTTTTGTCGCTCTTTTTGAGCATTGTTCTAACTACCCTATTTAAGTTTGAAAAAGAGTAGGCTTGTTTAATGAGTTCGGCTGAAAATGTTAATTCAAAGTCTTTAAAGTGCAAGGTTATTTCTTTTTCTTTCCCCACTAGAGCTGAATAGTTTGCTAATTGGGTGAAGTTCATTAAAATAGGTTTGTTTTGGCTATCTAAAGAGCTTAATTCTATAATCTTTTCTTGTGAGGTTTTTTCAGCTTTTAAGTCTTTAATCTTGCTTTTTGAAAAGATAGCGATTTGGGTATCAGTGAAAGCATACCAACCATTTTCAAGTTCAAAATATTTACTATAGTTAGAGTGTTTAACCTTGCTAATAAATGAGCTTATCTCTTTAGTAGTCGCCTTTTTTGGCTCGTTTTTCTCAATGTGATAGAGTAGGTCTTTTTTGAGTTCTTCTGCCTTTTGTGGCTCTTGTAAAAGCTTTAATAATAAGTAATTAAACATATAATTGTATCCTTTCTATTTCTCTTAGATATTCTGTGAGGTTTTTATAATCTTGTGGCTTTTTGTCGTGGTCTTTGCACCATACAAGATAGAAATATAAATGGTCTTTAATTTTCATTTTCTGCATATTTTTCCTCTAAAACTTTCTTTAATTCTTTTAGGCTTTCTTGTGTTATTTTTTCGTTGAGCAGACAATTTCTGCAAGCTCTTTCCCAATAGTAGAGCAAGTCTTCATTGTTCGGCTCTGCCCAATAACCCAAGCTTTCGTAAACTGTGTAGTTATAATCAATAATATCTATGCTTTCGTTTCCGTGGTTTAATACCATAATTAAGCCCGTTGAGTAGTTATAAAATAGTATTTCCATATTTCCCCCTAATCTAAGCTACAAGCTAGCTCTGTGATTAAATCTTCAGTGCGTGAGTCTAACTTGTAAATGTTGCTAATTGTTGCATCTTCGTTTTTGAGCAAGTAGTCAATGGCTCTTAAAAGCTTGTTAATATTTAAATCGTATGTCTTGAGATATAAGACTTTTACAGCCGAGCAAAGCTTTTCAAAATCGTAATTGTTTGTGCTTGCGTATTGCTCTACGTTTTCAGCAATTTCTAAATCAATGACAGAGATTTTGTGTTCTCTTGCTAATTTCAAAGTGTCTTTAAAGTTCATAATCTAGCCCCCTTTATTCTAAATAGTCAAGCTCGTTGATAATGTCAGTCAATTCGTTTGACTTGTCGCTTATTGTGTCAAGTGTTTCTTCAAGCCACTCTTTGCGTTCTTCTTGTTGTTCTGTTAGGTCGTTTTTGCCCTCGTATGGCTCTATGCTTTCGATAGTTTCTTCTATTTCATAGCTCAAGTCATCAAGCTCGCTTTGTGCTTGTTCTAGCTGTGAAATGATTTCTTTTAATTTCTTTGTGATTTGTGTTTTTGTCATAGTGTTTTCCCCCTAATAATGCAACGTATAACACCTATAAGCCTCACACCATTCGTTAATAATGGCGATTAACAGCTGTCTGTCTTCGTGATTTTCCCAATTGTGATATTGTTTAAGCATTTCTTCATCTCTTGCTCTTAGCTCTTTAATATCGTTTTTAGTTAAGTCATAAATGCTATTCAAAGCTGTGAATTGTGGTTTTCCAATATTGTTGAATAAGTCTTTTTCTTGTGTTGTCATATTGATTAAAAATAGAAGACATTGTTTGCATATAAGATATTTTTATATGTCTTGCTTTTTCTGTTCACGTTGTAGGTTTTATAAAGCCAAGATTTAAACTCGCCCTCTACATCATAGCCCCAAGAATAGCCAAAGCCGTGCAATATTCTAATTTCAACGTAGTTGTTGTCATAGCTTTTGTATAATAAGAGCGTTCTGTTTCTTCTGCTTGTGCATTGTTCTAAAAAGCTGATAAATAAATCTCTAATTTTGCCTTTTTTGAGTCTAGTTAAATCGAGCTTTTGAATACCACTCGCAAGTGAGTAATCTGTGAAGCTTCTAATCTTTTTAAAGCCTATGTCTCGCACGTTGTAGTAGAGTTGATTGAGTTCGCCTTTTTTAATAATGAGTCTTTGTTTTTTCATAGTTTTTCTTTTTCCTTTCGCCCTTTTCTGTGGGTTTTGATAGCAATATGTTAGCAAGGAAAAAAACATAATGCAACATTATTTTTTAATTTTCTTTTAACGATATCGTATTACTATATAATAGTAAAAAAATCGATATATAATAAAATTACGATATAAATATATAAATAAAAGCAAGTAAATAAATAAACGATTAAGAATAATAAAAATAAAGTAATAATAAAGTGAATAAAACAGCTTAAAAAACTATATTTAAAACAAAAAAAGACACGAGCAACAGAAACAGAAAAACGAGCTTAATAAATATATAACGATATAGTTAATGCGTATATATGCGTAGAAGTGGTCTAATTCTCTACAACTGCACCAACGATAAAGTAATTACATAGTAATTAAATAGTAAATCTTCCCTAAAATGGGTAAAACAAAAGCTTGTAGCAACCTAAAGAACAACCAAAGAACAACCAAAGAACAAGAACAAAAAAGAACACATTACATACCCCCCTATGCCATTAAATCAGGGGGAGGGGCTCTTATATAAACATAGTCCCCCCTAAAAATTTTTCCCATTTTTTTTAGACTTTTTTTAGATAACAAATTGTTATCAAGTAGTGCTAGAATTAAGACATGGAAACAACAGATTTTTTAACAGGCTATGAAACTCGTGTTTACAAGGGTTATAAGAAGACACCTGCTGACCTCATCAAAGATAAGAAAATGGTTGCTGGTGCTTACACCCATGTTTTGAGTACGGAAATTGACAAACAGCTCGAAGATGGGACAATTGTCAGTTTGCCTATTCTCGTGGATCTAGTGGTCGAACAAATCAAGTATTGGAAGAAGAATCCTTCAAAGATTGATATGAGGACATTGGCGTTAGTTCTTGGGGAACTCAAGCAAGAAGTAGTGGTCGAAACGGAATCTGCATCGGACGTCTTTAAGGGCGTTGTGGCTGGAGCAATAACAAGTGATACCGATTCTAAACCAAGCGAATAGACCGACAGGAAAATTCAAAAAGACTCTTGCTGACCAGATATTGCCTAAGTATGACTATGACTTGGCGATACAGGTTGCGAGTGAAACGGGGGAAACATTGGTCATCCCTGTTTGGCGGTTTATAGAAATGTATCTCCGCATTAAGACAAGGGCTGGTAAGTATTCAGCGTTTGAACTGAATCCACCGCAAATCGAACTCTATCGTGAGTTATGTGAACAGAAGAGAAAAGGTGAGCCGATGAGAATTAACATTCTTAAAGCTCGTCAGTTAGGTTTCTCAACATTCATTGCAGCGATTATCTTTGTCTTAACGATACTTGTTCCGAACCAAACAGCGTGTATCATTGCCGATACTGCAGAACACGCAACAAACTTGTTCAAAAAATACAAGTTCTATTATGCAAACTTACCAAACTACCTTAAAGCGAAACTTCCTACCATTGCAAGTAATGCTAAAGAATTGAGTATTGACTATGGAATGGGGCAAACCTCTACAGTCCGTGTTTTGGTTCAAGGTGAGAATGCTGGTCGTTCTGATACAGCACAATACCTACACCTTTCCGAAGTTGCGTTCTGGAAAGACATTGAAGACACAACAACATCAATTCTTCAAACAGTCGATGATAACAATGAGAATTCAATCATCTTCTATGAAACAACCGCTAACGGTGTGAACTACTACAAAGAAATTTGGGACACGGATGTCGGTGGCGACACAGGTTATAAGGCACTCTTCTTTGCTTGGTCATTAGATCCCAACAATAGAAGACCTTATGACGGGTTTGAACTCTTCGATTGGGAAAAGAAACTGATGGAAGAGGAAGACCTAGAATTAGACCAAATAGCGTGGTACAGAGTCCAATTTAACAAGATGCATGGAAATCTTCGTAAATTGCGACAAGAACTTCCTACAACGCCGTTAGAAGCCTTTATTGTCAATGGTTCATCTAAGTTCAATATGGACTTGATATTAGCAAGAAAAGCGGAACTAGCGAAACTAGGCACAAAGGCTTACCTAAAGAGAGGTTTCTTCCAATACAAAAAGCAAGTAAACCAAGATGGCTCACAAATTGCAATTAGCGATATTCGTTGGATAGATAGCCCAACAGGCGAAATCAAAATCTACGAAGAACCACAAAACGGTATGCCTTATATCGCTAACAACGATCCTGCAAATGGTGGTGATGACTACTTTGTCACACAAGTAATTAACAACTATACAGGTCAACAAGTAGCGGTCTATAGAAAAAATCACTGCGACGCTGATGAATGTGCTTATCAAATGTACTGCTTATTAAAGTATTACGGAGATTGCCTAGCGTGCGGTGAAACAAATACAACTTCATACATCCTAAAACTTATTCATAAATGCGGTTATAGATTTATTTATCAAGATACCGATTATGAAGCTTTAGGTGGCAGATATATAGAAAAATTCGGTTATAAAACAAAACAAAATAACCGTAATGTCCAACTAGATATGTTAGCAGAAATATTTAGGGACAATCCAAACGTTATCAGGGACTACAACACGATATGTGAAATGGAAACATTCCAAGTAATAGTCAGTGATGATGGCAAAAAATCAAAAGTAGAAGCAGCGAGTGGAAAACACGATGACTGTGTAATGGCGTTAGCTGGTGCTTACTTTATAAGGCACGCTCAAAGAGCAATTCCTAGATACAGTCAAGAGGTCGTTCAAAGACCGATATACGATCCACTCTCATTATACGAAGAGTCAAGAGTTGAAATCGTAGGAGATTATATATGGGACTAATGAAAGAACTTCGCCAATTCAAAAAAATCAAAGAATTCAAAGAAACATTTTTTGAAGTATTTGGTATGACTGTTGAAGAAGCAAAAGGACTTTTGCAACAAAGAAAGCCTATTGAATATGTTGAAACAACAAAAAAACCAACAACTAAAGAAACGGAACAATATTCTCCTGGTGATGATTTAAAACAATTCACTGAAGGATTGGAGGAATTATACCCACATGGAAAACGAAGCTAATAAGTACACAATTGAGTATAACCTTTTCACTCTTAACAAACAGTTCATGCAAAGTAGAAATCTTTATAACCACATTCAGCAATGTGTCGATTTTTACTATGGAAAACATTTTCCAGAGGCAAATAAAAACAACAACATTCGAGTTGTTATGAACGTTTGCCAATTAAGTGTTAAAACTAAAGCAAGTAAGATTTGTGGAACGCCAATTTATTTCGGTTTTACAGCAGATAATAACGCGGCTGACACAACAAAATTAAGACAATTCGATGAATACAATTGCAAAAAAATGCACTTGGAAAATTCAAATAGAATCGCTGCAAAAAACGGATATGTTAAAGGTTCTGAAGTCACTTTTATTCGTTGGGATGAAGACGACACTTCTTATAAAGGCATTTACAAAGGTGGTCTTGTAGAAGAACATATTGATCCAAGAAATTTTGCAGTCGCTAATCCATGTGTAAAAGACATTCAAAACCAAGAATGGGTTATGTTTTGGGAAAATTACCCTGTTGGTGCTATCAAAGAATTGGTCGAAGGTAAAACAAAAGAAGAAATAGAAGCAAAAAAGGAGCTTATTGAAAGAGAATCAGCACACGAAGGCGAAACAATCGATAAAGAATCTATCAATCGTTCATTGGTAAGAGTATTTACTCGTTTTTTCCGTATTAAAGGTGAAGTTTATTTCAACTGCTCTACCGATAAGGTCACTTTATTCGCATATCCACACCCATTAAGTAAGACAGTTTCTAAAGCAATTATTAAAGGCGTAGTAGAAGATTATACGAATCGTATAAAAAGCTCTGAAAAGAACGAAAATGGCGATTTAATCGAAGATTTCGAAATCGATTACCAAGATATCGTTATGGCTCACACATCCAAAGAGAAATTTACCGATAAAGAATATGCAGAAGTAAAAGAAAAGTTCTCACTTTATCCGTTTGCTGTTTGGACACCAGAGCCAGCAGATGATTTGGTTTTTGGTTATTCATCTATCCATCAGTTAATCCCATCACAAAAATTGATTAACTTTACTTATTCAATGTTAGGAAGATGCGTAGAAAACACTGCATATGGAAAATTTGTCGTTAAACCAGAAACATTAAGAAACCAAAAAATCACTAATGAACCAGGACAAGTTATTACTGACTATAGTGGGTTCAACAATTCTTGGGGCATTAAAACACTCGAAAGTCAACCTTTACCAAATGGCTTAACAGCATTTGTTGAAAACTTTGTTGGTATGATTAGAGACGTTTATAGTTTCAGTCCTGTCTTAGATGGAACAATGGATGCTTCACAAATGAGTGGTTATTTATATAACCAAATGAATAAAGAAGCAAACACATCTATTGAACAAGAACAAAAAACATTCTGGCTTTATAACGAAGAAAAAGCGGCTATTCGCTTAATGTATTACAAGCATTACGTTGACAAAGCAAGATACACATATGAATTAGATGATGCGACTTACGAAAGCGAAGAAGAAGCAAGAAAAATTCAATACAAGATTTTACGGTCAGGTGGAACATTACCTAAATATCCTGAAGCAGTACCAGAAGACTTTGAAACACCTACACACAAGGTCAAAACAGTCGAAATTGACTTAAAAGACTATGTAGGTCGTTCTATCGATATTGCTATTGATGCAATGCAAGGCTTGGCAGAAAGCGAGTTTACAGAGGCTCAAATGTGGGAAACATTACTTACTAATGGTGGTTTTCAAAACATTGATCCAGACAACTTGGCAATGTGGTTAGAAAGTGCACCTAATGTATCTCCAAGATTCAAAACTGCTATTAACCGAATAATTGAAAAACGCAAGAAAACTAAAACTGCTTTATTAGAACAAAAGATTGCTGAAATGCAACAAGAAATGGCTCGTGTTTCTCAATACGTTAACGGCTTAGAAGCATCGTTAGGTTTCCAAAGCAAATATAACAAAAATCTCACTGCCGAATTCAAAGGCAAAGTTGACCAACTTAATAAAATTAACTTAGGGCTTATGCATGACCTCCAAAAGAAAGAAGAGGGGGAAATAAAGTCCAACAATGCTAAAGGTATCGAGGGTGGCGACATCCAAAATATATCGCAGGAATAGCGTAAAAATCCAATTTCCCACAGAATAGGGCAAAAATCTATCGCTTGAAATAGCGCAAAAATCACACGCATACAGTGGTTGAAAGGACAAAGTATGGAAGAAAAAAAGGCTGCTGAATTTAATGGATTTGATGATGACATTATCAACATTGATGACATTGATTCAGAGGATGAAAAAGACAAAGTAGAAGAAGAAAACAAAAAAAATTCTCCTACCGAAACAGAAGCGGACTTAAAAGCCAAAGAAGAGGCTGAAAAGAATGCTAAATTTGCCGAAATGCGTAGGCAAAAAGAAAAAGAAGAGGCTGAAAAGAAAGCCGAACAACAACGCATAAAAGAGGAAGCCAAAATTGAGGCGGAACTTGGTGTATTAAAGACAAATCCTTACACACAAGAACCAATCGAGGATGCCCACGACCTAAATGTTTACAAGTTGCAAAGAGAACTTGAAGAAGCAGGAAAGGATCCTATCAAAGACTTACCTAAAAAACTTGCTGAAATTGAGAGAAAAAATACTGTTTCTCAAAAAGAAAAAGCTGATGAAGCCAATAAGGCAAGGGAAAAAGCTAATGAGGAAGTTAAAGAACTTAGGGCAAAATACCCTGAACTTAACACTCAAGAACTTGCAAACGATA
>JAEIGA010000827.1_pt1 | contig 46020 bp, 29 predicted proteins | sample 9270691 | NCBI WGS metagenome assembly JAEIGA01 (sample SAMN17057246, study PRJNA624740) | gut metagenome | biome: biome; isolation source: fecal sample | host: Bos grunniens | place: China: Xizang | collected 2019
CTCGGTGGGCTGGGTCTCGGAATAGTAATAACGGGTCGCGTCCGTCAGATCGTCGTTTTTGTATCCAATATTGATCGCCGCCCAATCCTCTTTACTTCCCGCGTAATAGATGGTGGTAAGGCTCTTGCATCCGCTGAAAGCCTGATTACCAATGATCTCCGTGCCATCGGAGATCGTGATTTGGGTCAGAGCAGTACATCCCTCGAATGTCTGTTTACCAATACTCGCAGTGCTATTGGGGATGGTGATTTGGGTCAGTGCAGTACAACCGCTGAAGGCACGGTCGTCGATGAGCGTGATCCTTTTGCCAAGTGAAACCTTCGTAAGAGCAGTACAACCACTGAACGTGATGAGACCAATCATGGTTACGCCATCCGGAATTTGAATCTCCGTAAGGGCGGTACAGCCGCTGAATGTTTCCCAACCTATGTTTATAACGCCGTCGGGCAAGGCGATTTTTGTAAGAGACGAACACCCGAAGAACATAGCAGAGCTGATCCTCGTAAGGCTGTCGGGCAGGGTGACGCTTGCAAGGGAGGAGCAACCGTAGAATATGCCTTCACCAATGTTGGTTACGCTATCGGGAATAACGATCCTGGTCAGGGAAGTACAACCGCGGAATGAGTAGTGATCGATATTTGTTACGCTGGAAGGTATGATAATGTCGGTAAGTGACGAACAATTTATGAACGAGCATGTACCGATGCTCGTTATGCCGTCACAAATGGTGACCTTGGAGAGAGCGCTGCAACCGCCAAAGGCATTCGCTGGAATTTGTTGTATATTGGCTGGAATCGTGACCTCGGTCAGCGCCGTGCAGCTCGCAAATGCATCTTCGTTTACAGTGAGAATTCCGTTTCCAAACGTGATCGATGTAAGGCTGTGGCATTCTTCAAATGCGCCGATACCAATGCTCGTAAGGGTATCGGGGAGGGTGATGCCTACGATCGTACCGCAAAAGTCAAACGCGTAATCCCGTATGGCAGTAACCGTGTATCCGTCGATCGTTTCGCCGATGACCACGTAAGGGTCGGTGCAGGTACCTATCCCCTTGACGGTGCAGGTTTCACCATCGGCGTTGACCCGGTATTCAAGACCGACCGAGGGCTCGGGAGGCGGAGGAGGATCCTTTTTACCGTCGTCTTTGCAGGCGGGCAGCGTGAGGCAACAAAGCGTCAGAGCAAGGCAAAAGAATAGGGAAAGATAACGAATTCCTTTCATAACGGATCTCCTTTCGTTTGCATCGTGGGTCGAGGTGCTGACGTAGGGCTCTTTACGTTGTGTTTATTTCTCCATATCACCGTCGGAGCAATGGACGGTGTATGCGCCTGTGTTGGAGTCCCAGGAGGAATCCTTGGTAATCGCGCTCCATTGCTCCTTCGTGCCTCCGTAGTATATGTCGGCGAGGCTCGTGCAATCGTCAAAAGCCCAAAAGTCCATGTAGGTTACGCCGATTCCAATGGTGACGCTCGTTAGTCCCGTACACCCCGAGAACGTACCGTGGTCAATGCGGATAACGCTGTTCGGGATGGTAACGCTCACAAGGCTTGTGCACCCCTGGAACGCTGAAGAACCAATGCTCGTGACACTGTCGGGAAGGATTACGCTCACAAGGCTCGTGCAACCGTCGAACGCGGAAGAACCAATGCTCTCGAGGCTGTTCGGAGCGGTGAATTGTGTATCGGCTTTGCCAACCGCGTATTGGATCAGGGTAGTTCCATCTTTGGAGTACAGATTTCCGTCAACGGACATATACACAGGATTCTCTGCGCTAACGGTGATGCTCGCAAGGCTCTCGCAATCATCAAAGGCCTGATTGCCAATGTCGGTCACGCCTTTGCCAATAGTGATGCTCGTAAGGCTGCGGCAGCTATGAAATGCAGACTGTCCAATGCTCGTAACGCTGTCGGGGATGGTCAGGCTCGTGAGATTGTAGCACCAGGAGAACGCCACCTCACCAATAGCGGTGACGCTGTCGGGAATGGTCACGCTTGTCAGCTGGTTGCAGCGGAAGAATGCGCTGTCGCCGATACTCGTGACACCGTCAGGGATGGTGAAGTGCTTGTCGTTTTTGCCCACCGCGTATTGGATCAGGGTGGATCCGTCCTTGGAGTACAGATTTCCGTCAACGGACGCGTAAAATTGGTTGTTGCCTCCCACCGTGATACTCAAAAGACTGCTGCAATCCGAGAAGGCGTCCTCTCCGATGTGTGTGACATTGTCGGGAATGACGATGCTCGGAATATGGCAATTCTCAAACGCCCGATTGCCAATGCTCGTCAGGCTGTCGGGGAGGGTTACACTCCCAAGGAGGCACATGGAAAACGCACGGTCCGCGATACAGACGGTTCCGTCCGCAACTGTGTAGAATCCGGATACGCTGTCGGTGGCCTTGATCAAGTGATTGCCGATATACAGAACGCCGTCCTTCCAGCTTGATTCGCTGTTGTAGCATGCGGTATTGGCGAAGGCGTCGCTGCCAATGCTCGTGATGCTGTCGGGGATCGTGATACTCGCAAGGCTCGTGCAATTCTCAAACGCGCCGTATTCAATGCTTGTGACTCCGGCAGGGATAGTGATACTTGCAAGCTTCGCGCAGCCACGGAACGCACCGGATCCAATGCTCGTAACTCCGCGTCCGATGGTGACGTTCGTAAGGCTCTCGTCGTCACAGAACGCGTCACTGCCGATGCTGGTGATGTTGTCGGGGATGATGATACTCGTGAGACTGGTGCATCTGTTGAAGGTCATGTCGCCGATGCTGGTGATTCCGCTACCGAGAGTGACGCTCGTAAGGGCGGTGCATCTGTTGAACGCCTGCTCGCCAATGATGGTGACGCTATCAGGGATGGTGACGCTCGCAAGGGCGGAGCATTTGTAGAAAGCCGCCTCGCCAATGTCGGCAACGCCATCGGGGATGGTGATGCTTGTCAGGCCCGCGCAATTGTTGAACGCATAATTGGGAATACTCGTGACACCGTCGGGTATGGTGACATTCACGAGGTTCTTACACATACAGAATGCGTACTCGCCGATGGCGGTGACGCTGTCGGGGATGGTGACACTCGTCAGGCTTTGGGCATAGAAGAATGCGCCGTCGCCAACTTTCGTTACGCTGTCGGGAATGGTGAAATGCGTGTCGGTTTTGGCAACCGCGTATTGCATCAGTACAGAACCGTCCTGCGTGTACAGATTTCCGTCAACGGAGGCATACGCCGGGTTGCCGTTGTCCACGGTGATGCTCGCAAGGCCCGCGCATTCGCTGAAAGCCAGATCGCCAATGGTGGTGACGGCGGCGGGGATGGTGACACTCGCAAGGCTTGAGCAGTTGTTGAACGCACCCTTGGCAATTTCCGTGACGCTGGCGGGCATTGTGACGCTCGTCAGGCTCCTGCAATAGGAAAACGCAGCGTAGCCAATGCTTGTGACGCCGTCGGGGATGGTTACGCTCACAAGGCTATTGGAGTTCGTGAACGCGAATTCACCGATGGCGGTAACGCGGTCGCCGTTGGGGGAGGTTGAGGGAATGACCAAACGCGTGTCCGCGCAAGTGCCGATAGCCGCCACATAGCAGGTGCCGTCACCGTTTGATACGAATTCCAGCCCTTCGGAGGGGGCGGGGGGATCGGTGTCGGGCTCGGTAGTGGATTCTTCGGGCTCTGAACTCGACTCGTCGAGTTCGGTGGTTTCTTCGGGCTCGGTGGTGGATTCCTCGGAGTCAGAGGGCTCGGCGGTTGTCGCATCGGGCTCGGAGGTTATGGGGTCGGTTACCGCTGCCGTGTTGGCATCGGTGTCGGCGGGTTTGTTGCCGCCGCTGCACGAGACAGCGGACAGACACATCATGCCCACCAGCAAAAGAGTAAGTAGTTTTCTCATGGTTCATGCCTCCAAATAAAGTTTTGATGATACATTCTGATCACTCTGTGAGTCGCTCTGTGAGTTACTCCGTGAGTGTTTCCTTCAAAAACCGAATCGCCTTGTGATATCCTTCAAATCCCAAGCCCTCGTAGGTGCGGAGCGCGTAGTAGGACACGTAGGACACTTGGCGGAACGCCTCGCGCTCGCTGACCTTGGAGATGTGTACCTCCACGGTTGGGATGGACACCGCCTTGAGCGCGTCGAGAATCGCCACGCTGGTGTGGGTGTAGGCGGCGGGGTTGATGACGATACCGTCCACCGCGCCGTACGCCTCTTGGATTTTATCTACGATCGCGCCCTCGTGGTTGGATTGGAACAGCTCGCATTCTACCCCCGCCTCGGCGCACCACGCCCGCAGGCTGTCGCAGAGTGCGGCGTAGGTTTTGTCGCCGTAAATGCCGGGCTCGCGAAGCCCCAGCATATTCAGATTCGGCCCGTTGATAATGAGAAATTTCATGGTATGATTTATCCTTTCGCAGTTTCGTCACGGTATCCCAGTGCCGTGAGAATGGCGCTTACCGTGTCATCCACGTCGCCGTTATTGTCAATTTCAACGTCGGCAAAGCGGCAGTAGAGGGGCAGACGCTTGGCATACAGCTCCTCCCGTGCCACCACCTGTGAAATGGGCCGCCCGTCGGTGGGCAGCTTATCAAGGTCGCGCCGCAGGAACACGATGCGCCCGTTCTGGTGCAGGGCGGGGTAGTTGACATCCCGCGTGACCGCACCGCCGCCCGTGGCAATGACGGCACTGCTCATCTTGCCTGCCTCACGCATGGCACGGATCTCGCGCAGACGGAATCCGTCCTCCCCCTCGGCGGCGAAAATGGTGGGAATATCCGTGCCTGCCGCATCCACGATCAAGCGGTCGGTGTCCACCGTGGGACGCCCGAGCGCCTCGGCCAGCCGCGTGGCTACGGTGGATTTGCCGCACCCGGGCATACCCACGAGGATGATGTTTTCGGTCTGCCGCGCGATGGAATCGCCGATGGGCGTGATCACACTGTCGGACATGGGCTCACCGAGGAACAGCTCGCAGGCGCGCTTGGCCTGCGCTACCAGCATGAGCAGTCCGTTCTGAGCAGGGATACCCAGCCGCTCGGCTTGCTGAATCATGGCCGTTCGCGCGGGGTTGTAGACCATATCCAGCACGCATTCCAGGGCAGGAAATCGGGCAAGATCCAACAACCGTTGCCCGTTTCGGTGGGGGTACATGCCCACGGGGGTGCAGTTGGCGATCAGTGCGGCATCCGCATGGTAGCGGGCGGCATGGCGGTAGCTGTGCGTCTCGTTGCCGTGACGGGACAGCACCACCACATCTGCCCCCATGTCGGTCAGCACCGCCGCCGCGGTAGCCGATGCGCCCCCCTCGCCGAGGACGAGCGCCTTCTTGCCCGCGAGGTTAACGCCCATAGAGCGCACGGTCAGGGCAAAGCCGAAATAGTCAGTGTTGTCACCGCGCAATCGGCCGTCCGCCGTGCGGGTGATGGTATTGACCGCCCCGATGCGCCGAGCCTCGTCGGAAATTTCGTCGAGGTAGGGCATGACGGTCTTCTTGTAGGGAATGGTGACGTTGAGCGCGTCCCACTCGTTGCCCTTCAGAAACGCGCCGACCTGATCGGGCGCGCGCTCGTACAGCTCGTAGGTATAGCGATCCCCCGCAAGGGTCGCGTGGATCTGCGGGGAGAAGCTGTGTCCCAGCCGCTCTCCGAGAAGCCCCGCCCGCATATCAATGGTGTTCAACATAACGAAGCCTTTCATTAGCAAATATTGTATAGCTTCGCCACCGACGCGCTACCCTCGTTATCCAAAAGCGAGGGCTGACAGATCGCACCGCAGGTCGTGCCCCACGCCAGCGTGCGAAGGGGAATGGTGAAATCCATGACGTTCTCACCGCATTGCGCGTAGTCGAGATCTCCGTCCCGCTTGCCGCGGAATCTCTGGCGGTTAAAGCGGATGGGGGCAACCGTCACCCGTACCTGCCCCGATTGCGGTGCGAGCGTGACCACGTAGGAGCGGTCGGTGCCGTGCAGGGCGAGCTTGCGCGTGCGCCGAGGAAGTTCAGTCGCCAGTGCGGTCACGGCAATGAGCCATTCGCGCATGCCGATGGCGGAGGAGAGGGGCTCACGCACCGATAGGATACCAAGCCGCTCTGCGGCATCAGGATCGGAAAGATTGAACTCTCCCTCACCGTCTTCGTCCGAAGAGTGTGAAACACAGTCTTTGAAGGTCAAAGAAATCGCATCGTCGTCCTCGTCCTCAAGCAACGCACTTCTGTCGGGACCTTTGACGGTCAGGGAGACCATCTCGCCGTCCTCCGAGAGAGAAGGCAGAATAAAGGGCAATTGTTCGTGTACAAGTGATCGGAATGCAGCAGAATCAGCGGTCAATGTCGGCGTTTCGGCAGGGATTTCCTGTACGACGAATTCCGTTAAGCTCTTAGCCAGCATGCGCTCGGTGCGCCGCAGAAGCTTTTGCAGAGGTGAAACCGCCACCCATTTTTGCCCCGCTTCGGTTACGACGACGGGTGTGTCGGGGGTCAGCGTGTCGCGCCCGTCAGGCAAGGTAATGAGCCCACCTGCCATAAGGCGAGAGGAGGCACACGCCACCGTGTCACCCGTCAGCGCGCATCCAAGATAACCAACCATGCCACGGTAGGCATCCCCTACCGTGTGGGTGTCTTTAGCGGCGGCAAAACGCAGAAAAAGGTAATCGGAAAACAAATATTTCATAGCTAAAGCCTCACTTTATGAATCCAGCAAAAGGTCAACCACGGCCACCGCCGCCGCCGCCTCTACGACGGGTACGGCGCGGGGGACGATGCAGGGATCGTGCCGCCCATGGATGACCAGCGTGGTATTCTCGCGGCGGGAGAGGGAAACGCTCTCCTGCTCCGAACCGATGGAGGGGGTGGGCTTAAACGCGGCCGAGAAGATTACGGGCATACCCGTGCTCATACCGCCCACGATGCCGCCGCAATGGTTGGTCTTTGTGCGGATCTCGCCGTCCTCGCCCATGCGATAGGCATCATTATGAGACGAGCCGTAGCCGCGAATAAAGTCAAAGCCGTCGCCAAACGCCACCGCCTTGACTGCGGGAATGGAGAAAAGAATGGAGGAAAGACGCGCCTCCATGCCGTCAAAGGGATGGTCGCCGAGTCCCACGGGGAGTCCGATGACGGCGCATTCCACAGCACCGCCCACCGAGTCAGCCGCCATGCGGGCGCATTCGATCTCGCCCTTCATGGCCTCGCCCGCCTCGGCGTCGAGAACGGGGAAGATGGTGGAAGCAGGACGGTGCAGCTCGTCAGCGGTCAAGGATACGGCGGGGAAGGGCTTGTCCTTGACCGAGCCGATCTCGCTGATATGCGCACCGATTTCAATGCCCCGCGCCTTTAGGTAGGAAAGGCACAGCGCGCCCGCGATGCAGAGGGGAGCGGTCAGGCGCCCCGAATATTTGCCGCCGCCGCGCAGGTCTACGTTCTCTCCGAATTTCACGCGCGCCGCATAGTCGGCATGGGAGGGGCGGGGCACGTCGGCGAGGGATGCGTAATCTCCCGAGCGTTGGTTCTGGTTGATGATGACGGCACGGATGGTCGTGCCGTCGGTGACGTAGGTGCGCACACCGCCCACCTCCTGCTCAATGACACCCGCCGTAAATACGGGAATATCGGGCTCCTTGCGGGTGGTCGCCCAAGCGCCCTGACCGGGCGCGCGGCGGCTCATCAGCGCCATCATCTCGTTGTGGGTTATGGTCACGTCGGCGGGAAATCCCTCCAGCACCATGCCGATCTCGGGGTCATGCGAGCCGCCGAAAATGGAGAGTTTCAGGTTGCTTCCGTATACGTTAGCCATGGGTGGATTCCTCCTTTGTTAACGTGTCAATGCTTCAAGATCCCGCCAGAATGCGGGGTAGGATTTGGCGACTGCCTCGGCACCGCATACCGTGACCGCGCCGCGGCAGACGGTGGCGGCAACGGCGGCGCTCATAGCGATGCGGTGGTCGCCCGCCGCATCCACGATACCGCCCGTCAGATAGGGCTTTCCGTGAATGATGAGACCGTCTTCGGTCTCGGTAATATCCCCACCCAGCGCGGTGAGCATAGCGGAAACCGTCATGAGACGGTCACTTTCCTTGAGTCGGAGCCGCGCCGCACCTACAATACGGGTCTCACCCTCTGCCACCGATGCGGCAACCGCGAGGATGGGCACGAGGTCGGGAATTTGCGTAGCATCGATGATGCATCCGCGCAGACGGGATGCATGTGCCACGACCGAGCGGGCGCGGATATCGAATCGACCGCCCATACGGGTCAGCACGTCTACGATGGCGCGGTCGCCCTGACGGGAGGCGGTGTCGATGTCCTCAACGGTAATGGAATTGCCTTCGGGCGTCAGAAGTCCCGCCGTGAGGAAGAACGCCGCACCCGACCAGTCACCGCCCACGGGGGGCGTTGTCGCAGCGTCGGGAATGGATGCAAGCGCGTCGCGCCCGACAATGGTGAAATCGGGAAGGATACCGCCGACCGCGCTCGTCACGCGGGCAATGGCGTCTAGTGTCATGTCAATATAGGGAACGGATTCTGCCTTGCCCGTCACAGAAAGGCGGCTGTCCCCGCGCAAAAGCGGGAGGGCAAAGAGCAGTCCACTGATAAACTGGGAGGAAACACCGCCGTCGACGGCGAATGCGCCTGCCTGCAATTTTCCGCTTACCACAAGGGGATTCGTTCCCATAGGCGAGAGGACGGCACCGTGCGCCGTCAGCTCCTCGTACAGAGGGGAGAGAGGGCGCTCGGGGAGTCGTCCGTGTCCCACAAGGGATACCGTAAAGCCATCGGGAGCGCCGTCGGTCGCACCCAGCGCACAGCAAACGGGAAGCAGAAAACGCAGAGTCGAGCCCGACTCGCCACAATCCAGCACGGCGGTGTCGGGCAGAGCGGTGATGGGAGTGACGACGAAATCCTCACTGTCACGTTGAATATCGGCCCCCAGCGCAACAAGACAGCGTGCCGTGGCCTCAATGTCCTCGTTGAGATCGGTACAGCGAATGCGCCGTGACGCGCCGCTGCCGCCGTACAGCGCCGCAAGAGCCGCACAAATGAGGGCACGGTGCGCCTCGGATTTAGAAGAAGGCGCGCGCACCGCCCCGCCAAGACGGGGGGAGAAAAGTTGCTTATCCATAAGAAAACTCCTTGCCGAGTTGGATCAATCGCCAAGTCCCGCGCGAATGTAGGATTCCAGCGCGTCCACGGGAACGGTGGTCAGACGCGTGTCGCCGATTCCGTAGGGGATGGCGAGCGTGATGAAGCCCCCCGCCCGCTTCTTGTCGGACAGCGCGGCAGGGAAGAGCTGCTCGGTGGTAAAAGGACAGCTTACAGGTAGGTTGAAGCGGACGAGTAGATCGCACAGCTCGTCGGCGGTGTCCTCCTCGCAAATGCCGAGTAGCTCGGCCGTGCGGGTGATGATGACCATGCCGATGGCCACGGCGCTTCCGTGGGAAATGGTGAAATTCGAGAAACTCTCGATGGCGTGACCTACCGTGTGACCCAGATTGAGAAGCTGGCGCGCGCCCTTGTCGGTCTCGTCTTCCTCTACCAGCACCCGCTTGTCCTCCACGCAAAGGCGGATGATCTCCGCCATGTGGGCGCGAGGCGCGTCACCGCGCAAGAGCTCGTAGAGCGCGCGGTCACGGATGACGGCATACTTGATGACCTCGGCAAAGCCGTCGGCGAGGATCTCGGGGGGCAGGGTATCCAGACACTCGGGGTCGCAAAGCACCAACGAGGGTTGGTGGAACGCGCCCACCAGATTCTTGCCTGCGGGTATGTCGATGGCGGTCTTGCCGCCCACCGAGGCATCCACCATAGCGAGCAAGGTGGTAGGGATCTGTACGAAGGGAATGCCGCGCTGGTAGATCGCGGCGGCAAAGCCGCCGAGGTCACCCACCACGCCGCCGCCCAGAGCGACGAGACAGTCGGCACGGGTCAGATGCTCCTCGGCCATGTGCTGGAGAAGGGCCAGCAGATTCTCGGCCGATTTGGAGGCCTCGCCGTGGGGGATGACGTGGCGGAAGGGGGTAAAGCCGGCTTCGATCAGGGAGCGCTCCACCGTGTCGGTGTAAAGGGCCTCCACCGTATCGTCGGTCAAAAGGACGGCGCGGCAGGGGGAGTGGACGGCGGCGATGGCTTCGCCCGCGTGGGCACGGATGCCTGCAGAAATGCGAACGTCGTAGCTGTGCGCGGGGCGGGCGGGTACGTTGACACGCACGGCAGATTTGGAGGTTGCGGGGGTATTGCGGTTGGACATGACGGATGCTCCCTTACAATAAAAATATACCATTGAATTATACCACAAAACGGTGGTGATGGCAATAGGAAAAAGAAAAAACAATGGCATTTTTTTGAATTTTTATTCTCTTGTTTGATAAAAAAACGGTAAAAACTTTCATTTTGCCGCGACAAACCTGATCTTTTTGACGGCTTTTATTATAATTTGAAATTTTTTAGAAAAAATCCTGCAAATTTTTTAAAAAGCACTTGCAATTTACAACGACATGGTGTATAATATAGACGTAAGGAACAGAATTCTGTGTTTTGTCCCTGCCAAGGGCCGATATTGGTCATAATTTTGAATTTTCTTAAAGGAGTGGATTCCAATGTCTTACGTAGATGAAGTAATTGAAAAAGTCGTTGCCCAGAACCCCGCGCAGCCCGAGTTCCATCAGGCCGTCAAGGAGGTGCTTGACTCCCTGCGCCCCGTCGTTGAGGCGAACGAGGCTCTGTACCGCAGAGAAGCTCTGCTGGAGCGCATGGTCATTCCCGAGCGCATCATCACCTTCCGCGTTCCGTGGGTGGATGACAACGGTCAGGCTCACGTAAATACCGGTTACCGCGTACAGTTCAACAGCGCGATCGGCCCCTACAAGGGCGGTCTTCGTCTGCACCCCTCGGTAAACCTCTCCATTATCAAGTTCCTCGGCTTCGAGCAGACCTTCAAGAACTCGCTGACCGGCCTGCCCATGGGCGGCGGTAAGGGCGGTTCCGACTTCGATCCCCGCGGCCGCTCCGACCGTGAGATCATGAACTTCTGCCAGAGCTTCATGAACGAGCTGTACCGCCACATCGGTGCTGATACCGACGTTCCCGCCGGTGACATCGGCGTAGGTGCGCGCGAGGTCGGTTACTTCTTCGGTCAGTACAAGCGCCTCGTCAACCGCTACGAGGGCGTTCTGACGGGTAAGGGTCTGTCCTACGGCGGCTCTCTCATCCGTCCCGAGGCAACCGGCTTCGGCGCCGTTTACTACACCGTTGAGATGCTCAAGTCTTTCGGCGACGATATCAAGGGCAAGACCTTTGCCGTATCCGGCTTTGGTAACGTAGCTTGGGGTACTGTCAAGAAGGTCACCGAGCTGGGCGGTAAGGTCGTGACCATTTCCGGTCCCGACGGTTACGTGTACGATCCCGACGGTATCAACACCGAGGAGAAGATCAACTTCATGCTCCAGATGCGCGCCTCCGGCCACGATAAGGTTAAGGATTACGCAGATAAGTTCGGCGTTGCCTACTTTGCAGGCAAGCGTCCTTGGGAGCAGAAGGTCGACGTCATTATGCCCTGCGCAACCCAGAACGAGGTTGGCGCCGAGGATGCCAAGAACATCGTGGCCAATGGCGTTAAGTACTACGTCGAGGTTTCCAACATGCCCACCACCTTTGAGGCTATGGAGATCCTCAAGGCCGCAGGTCTCGTGATCGCTCCCTCCAAGGCTGTTAACGCAGGCGGCGTAGCCGTCTCCGGTCTGGAAATGAGCCAGAACTCCATGCGTTACAACTGGACTGCCGAAGAAGTCGATGCAAAGCTGAAGCAGATCATGGCCAATATCTATAAGAACTCCTTTGAAGCCGCTAAGAAGTACGGTATGGACGGCGACCTCGTCGCCGGTGCGAATATCGCAGGCTTCGAGAAGGTTGCTTCGGCTATGCTGGCTCAGGGCTTGGTCTAATATTTACATAGATTTAGTTCCGAGATTCTCAGCATTCAGCTATAATGTTTTCGCAACCCCGCACCCCTGCCCACGGGCAGGGGTGCTTTTTTGCACAGTCTTTTGTTGACAACCGCCCTCCATCGTGGTATAATAGAGATAATATGGCAATACTGAACCCATGAGGGGCCACCGCCCCCGAAAGGATATATGCAATGAAAACACTCCTGTGCATCGACGGCAACAGCATCCTCAACCGTTCCTTCTACGGCATCCGACTCCTGACCAATAAGGACGGCTTTCCCACCAACGCGCTCTACGGTCTGGTCAATATTCTGTCCCGTCAAATCGAGGATCTGAAGCCCGATTACGCCGCCATTGCCTACGATCTCCACGTCCCCACCTTCCGCCATAAGCTCTACGATGAATACAAGGCAGGCCGCCACGCCATGCCCGACGAGCTTCGCGCCCAAATGCCCGTGTCCCGTGAGTTCGCCGAGATGCTGGGCGTTCATATCCTCTCCATGGAGGGCTACGAGGCAGACGATATCCTCGGAACGCTCGCCGCGATGGCTGAGGCATCCCCTGAGGAGTGCCGCGCGTATATCCTCACGGGTGACCGCGACTCCCTCCAGCTCATCTCCCCCCGCGTCCACGTTCTTTTGGCAGGGAACACTGCCACGGTGGATACCGACGAAGCCGCGTTTGTGGAAAAATACGGCGTTCGTCCCGACCAGTTTGTGGATGTCAAGGCGCTCATGGGCGACAGCTCGGATCATATCCCCGGCGTGCCGGGTATCGGCGAGAAGACCGCCCTCAAGCTCATCTCGGAATTCGGCTCACTGGATGCCGTTTACGCTCAGCTCGACACCGCCAAGCACACCCCCTCGGTCTATAAAAAACTCAGCGAGGGCAAGGAAAAAGCCTATCTCTCCCAAACCCTCTCCCGTATCTGCCGTGACGTTCCGCTGGGGCTGACGCTCGATGATCTGACCACCCGCCCCATGGATCGCAACGCCGCCCGCGAGCTGTTCATCAAGTACGAATTTTCGGGATTTATCAAGCGCTTCGGCCTCTCGGACGAGGCTCCGTCGGCCGAGGATGCGCCCGCCGCGGCTGCGAGCGAGCAAGCCCCCGCCGTGACTGCAAAGGATATCACCGCCGCCGAGCTGGCCGCCCTCCCCGCGGACCGCTACGCCCTCGCGGTGGCCGAGGATACCTTGTGCATCTGCCGTGGTGGCGAGATCTGCCGCATTTCCTTAAACGATACAACCCGCGATGCCGTTGATGCGTTCCTGCACGGCAAGGGGTATACCTTCATGTGCCACGATGCCAAGCAGCTCTACCACGACATGGACGCCCACGGCATCCGATTCCGCTCGGTGGACACAGACGTAATGCTCGCCGCATACGCGCTCAATTCAAGCATGGGCGGCTTTGATATGGATCGCCTCTGCGTGACCTTCCTTGGCCGCACACCCGCCGATGCCGACGGCAAGCTCGCCTCGGTCGCCCCCCTCTGCGACCATCTGCACTCCAAGCTGGAGGAAACCGAACAAACCGCCGTTTTCCGCGAGATCGAGATGCCTCTCGCCGCCGTTCTGTGTGACATGGAGGCCTACGGCTTCCAGATCGACCGCGCCTCCATCGAGGGATACGGGCAGGTGCTGGACACCGTGGCCGCCGACCTGGAAAACCGCATTTTCCTTTACTCGGGAAAGCCTTTTAATATCAATTCCCCCAAGCAGCTCGGTGAGATTCTGTTCGAAACCCTGATGCTCCCCACCGACAAAAAGACCAAAACGGGCTACTCCACCAGCGCCGAGGTGCTGGAAAAGCTTCGCCGCTACCACCCCATCATCGACGATATTCTGGACTACCGTCAGGTTACCAAGCTGAAATCCACCTACGTGGAAGGACTCCTCAAGGTCGCGGACGAGAGCGGCCGCGTGCATACCACATTCAAGCAAACGGGTACGACCACGGGACGACTCTCCTCCGCCGAACCCAACCTTCAAAACATCCCCATCCGCACCGATCTGGGCCGAGAACTGAGAAAATTTTTCGTCCCCTCCGCCCCTAATCGCGTGCTGATCGATGCCGACTATTCTCAGATCGAGCTTCGCCTGCTGGCTGATATCGCAGGGGACGATGCCATGCGCGCCGCCTTCCGCGACGGCGTGGACATCCACACCGACACCGCCTCTCGTGTATTCAACGTAGCCCCCGACGAGGTTACCATCGAGCTTCGTAAGAAGGCAAAAGCGATCAACTTCGGACTCATGTACGGCATGGGTGAGTTCTCGCTGGCCGAGGATCTGCACATCTCCCGCGCCGAGGCAAAATCCTATATCGACAGCTACCTGCATAGCTACCCCGATATCGACCGCTACCTCGGTGAGATCGTAAAAACCGCCTACGCGCAGGGCTATGTGACTACCAAGCACGGCCGTCGCCGCTATATTCCCGAGCTGGCGGAATCCAATAAGATGCGCAAGAAATTCGGCGAGCGCGTCGCCATGAACAGCCCCATTCAGGGCACGGCGGCAGATATCATCAAGCTCGCCATGATCCGCGTACACCACCGCCTCGCCGAAAGCGGTCTGGATGCCCGTATGATCCTGCAGGTACACGACGAGTTGATCCTTGAGGCCTCCCACGACTGCGCCGAGCAGGCCATGCAGCTTCTCGTGGAGGAGATGGCGAATGCCGCCACTCTCTCGGTGCCGTTGGATACCGATGCCCATATCGGTGCAAACTGGTTTGAGGCACACTAACGATTCAATCTGGAAAAGAGGTATTTTTATATGAAGCTTTCGCGTTCCGCAGGCGTTCTCATGCACGTCACCTCCCTCTGGGGCAGTGACTCGGTCGGTTGCTTTGGCAAGGAAGCGCGTGAATTCGTGGATTTTCTGTCCGATTGCGGCTTTGGCTGGTGGCAGGTGCTCCCGTTCTGCATGGCCGACGAGTGCAACTCCCCCTACCGCTCCTACTCGGCGTTCGGTGGCAATCCCTATCTCGTGGATATCCGTCAGCTGGCCGAGGCTGGGTATCTGACCTACGCCGAGATCCAGCTTGCTAAGCAGGATACCCCCTATGCCTGCGAGTTCGACAAGCTCGAGGTCGGGCGCATGAATCTGCTCCGCATCGCCGCCGCCCGCGCAAGCGAGGCGGATCGCGCCGAGATCGCCGCGTTTATTGACAACAATCCTTACCTCGCGCAGTTCTGCGAGTTCATGGCCCGCCGCGCCGCCAATGGCAATAAGCCTTGGTATGAATGGGGAAACGACGAGATGGACGAGGTCGAGCGCTTTACGTGGCAGTTCATCCAGTTCCATTTCATGCGGCAGTGGGAGGCCGTCCGCGCCTACGCCAACTCCAAGGGCGTGCGCATCATGGGCGATATCCCGATCTACGTCGCCTACGACTCCTGCGACGTGTGGGCCAACCGTGACCTGTTCGATCTGGACGAGAAGGGCGCCCCCCGTCACGTGGCTGGCTGTCCCCCCGACTACTTCTCGGAGGACGGTCAGCTCTGGGGCAATCCTCTCTACGATTGGAAGCGCATGAAGGAGGATAACTTCGCCTGGTGGTCGGCGCGCATGAAGCATATGCTCTCGCTCTTTGATGGCGTGCGTATCGACCATTTCCGCGGACTTGAGGCCTATTGGAGCATCCCCGCCGATGCCGAGACAGCCCGCGAGGGTAAGTGGGTCAAGGGCCCCGGAAACCCCTTCATCAGGCAACTCCACAACGTGGTGGACGAGGTCGAGACCGCAACGGGCAAGGGCGCGCTCGTGGTCGCCGAGGATCTCGGCGAGGCCACCGAGTCGTTGGAAAAGTTCGTCAAGGCAAGCGGATTCCCCGGTATGCGCGTCATGCAGTTCGGCTTTGACGGCGACCCGGAAAATACCCATCTCCCCTATAACTACGTCAAAAACTGCGTAGCCTACACGGGCACGCATGATAATAACACCCTCCTCGGCTTCGTGTGGGACTGCGACAAGGAGACCCGCCGCAAGGTGCTCCACTACTGCGGCTATACGCAGGATAACTGGGACTGCCGCGAGAGCTACCGTGCCGTGATCCGCACTCTGATGGCATCCTGCGCCGATCTGGCCATCCTGCCTGTGCAGGATCTCCTCCTCTACGGCTCGGATTGCCGTATGAACGTCCCCGGTCGAGCGAAGGGTAACTGGGAGTTCCGCATTACTCGCGAGCAGCTGGACGGCATCGACCGCGGCTATTTCCGATACCTCAACGAGCTTTACGGCCGTATCGAGTACCCGAAGAGCACCGACAACCAAACCGTTATTTAATGAGAAACCGCCTTTCATGCTTCGGCATGAAAGGCGGTTTGCTTACTCTGCGTTTTTCAGCTCCTTGATCACCTCGTACACGCTTCTCACGGGGATGATCTTGATGCCCTCCACCGAAATGGGGCGCTTTTCCACGTTTCGGTAGGGAATGATGGCGCGGGTAAAGCCCAGTCGCGCCGCCTCGCGCACCCGAAGCTCGGGGTTTGCGACCGCGCGGCACTCGCCCGCAAGACCCAACTCGCCGATCACGATGAGATCATCGGGCACGATGCGGTCGGTTAACGAGGAGATAAGAGCGGCGGCAATGGCGAGGTCGGCGGCAGGCTCGTCAATGGAGAGCCCGCCGATGACGTTCAGATACACGTCGTTTTGGTAGAATTTCAGCCCCAACCGCTTTTCCAGTACCGCCAGAATGAGGTACATACGGTTGTAATCAATGCCGTTGCACGTACGTCTCGGCGAGGGGAACACCGTGGGGGTGACGAGCGCCTGTACCTCGGCGATGAGGGGACGCGTGCCCTCAATGGTGCAGAGCGCGCAGTTGCCTGATACGTTCTTGGGGCGGCCCGACAGAAGCATTTCAGAGGGGTTGGCGACCTCAAGCAGTCCTCGGTCGGTCATCTCGAATACGCCGATCTCGTTGGTGGATCCGTAGCGGTTCTTGACCGCGCGAATGATGCGGTAGGCCTGCTGGCGCTCACCCTCAAAATACAATACGGCGTCCACCATGTGCTCCAGCACCTTGGGGCCCGCAATGCCGCCTTCCTTGTTGACGTGCCCCACCAGCAGCATGGAGATGCCCTCAGACTTTGCCTTGTTGATAAAGGTCAGGGTACATTCACGGATTTGGGTGATACTGCCGGGCGCGGAATTGATCTTGTCGGAATAAATGGTCTGGATGGAGTCGAGGATCATGACGTCGGGCTTGATCTCGTTTGCCTCGGACAGAATCTGCTCCAGATTGGTCTCGGTCAGTATGTAGAGCCGCTCCCCGAGGATGCCGAGCCGCTGTGCGCGGAGCTTGAGCTGACCGCCCGATTCCTCACCCGATACGTACAGCACCTTGCGGCTCTGTCCCAGCGCGTCGGATATCTGCATGAGCAGGGTGGATTTGCCGATACCCGGCTCACCCGACAGAAGCACCACCGAGCCCGTCACAAGGCCTCCGCCCAGCACGCGATCCAATTCGCCAAGCCCTGTTTCGGAGCGGATATACGAGGACACCGTCAAGTCGGCAAAGCGGGTGGCCTTGCCCTCGCCGCCGATGCCATTCATGGAGGTGCGGCGGGCGGTGCGGGGGGCTTCAACCTCAGGGGTGACCTCCTCCTCAACAAGGGTATTCCAGCGGCCGCAGTGGGGGCATTTGCCCAGCCATTTGGGGGTCTGCGCGCCGCACTCGGTGCAGACGAAAACGGTTTTCGGTGACTTCATGATCGGATGTCCTCCCGTAGATTACTTCTGTGGATATTATAGCATAATTTTTTTGAAAAATCAAGGGAAAGAGAGTGGCTTTGTTGACAAAGAATCGAATGTGTTGTATAATTAAGGTACTGATGAAATATTGGCCTGAATATAGCGTCATATCAATAAAGATACTGTACCAGCAGAAAGGAGCCGTTATGTCCATTCCAACTCCCCATATCAACGCCAAGCTCAGAGATTTTGCCCCTACCGTGCTTATGCCGGGTGATCCCCTCCGCGCGAAATTCATAGCCGAAACCTATCTGGAGAATCCCGTCCTCGTCAACAACGTGCGCGGCGTGCAGGGCTATACGGGCACGTATCGCGGAAAGCGCGTGTCGGTCATGGCGTCGGGCATGGGTCAGCCCTCAATCGGCATATATTCCTACGAGCTGTTCAATTTCTACGGCGTGGAGAGCATCATCCGCGTAGGCTCGTGCGGCGCGTATCACCCCGATCTGCACCTGCGCGATATCGTGCTTGCTATGGGCGCGTGTACCAACGGATGTTACGCAAATCAATACGGCCTACCCGGCACGTTTGCCCCCATTGCCGACTTTGACCTTCTCCGCCGCGCCGTGGCTGCCTGCGACCGCGCAGGCGTGTGCTATAAGGTGGGAAACGTCTTCTCGTCGGATATCTTTTACGACGAGCAGGAGGGAGTGGACGCCGCGTGGCGCAAGATGGGCGTGCTCGGCGTGGAGATGGAGGCGGCGGCCCTGTACTGCAACGCGGCCCGCGCAGGCAAAAAGGCACTCTGCATCTGCACCGTCAGCGATTCCTTCGTGCACGACGAGAAAGCCACGCCCGAGGAGCGACAGACCTCGTTTACAACCATGATAGAGATCGCCCTGGAGCTGGCGTGATCCTACGCTTCTACACTCTACTGATGCCAAAAAGTGAAAAAGAAATGATTTCACGGTAGGGGCGAACTTTGTTCGCCCGCGGGCGCACACAGTGCGCCCCTACGATGGGAAAAGAGTAGATTTTTGTTTAGTACAAATCGTTTGGCAACAGGAAAGAAAGATATTTTGCCATTACGTGACACTACTGTCTAAAGGAGGCATTGCTATGTCCCGCCGTGTGTTTCTGATTGTTTTGGATAGCCTTGGCATTGGAGAGATGCCCGACGCCGCCCGCTTTGGCGACGAGGGCAGTCACACTCTTCGTGCCATTCGCAATCACCCTTCGTTTCATTGTCCCAATCTGGAGAAACTGGGACTTTTCCATATCGACGGCGTGGGAGATGCCCCCGATACCGCCCCCACTGCCGCCCACGCCCGCATGACCGAGGCATCGGCAGGGAAGGACACCACCATCGGGCATTGGGAGATCGCGGGCGTGGTGTCGGATACGCCTCTGCCCACCTACCCCAACGGCTTTCCGCCCGAGGTCATCGAGGCATTTTCCCGCCTTGTCGGGCGCGGCGTACTGTGCAACCGCCCCTACTCGGGCACCGACGTGATCCGTGACTTTGGCGAGGCGCATATCCGCACGGGGGATCTCATCGTCTACACCTCGGCGGACAGCGTGTTTCAGATTGCCGCCCATGAGGATATCGTTCCCGTAGAGGAGCTCTACCGCATCTGCGAAGAGGCGCGTGACCTGCTCCGAGGCGGGCACAGCGTGGGCCGCGTTATCGCCCGTCCGTTTACGGGTTCGCACCCCTTCACCCGCACCACGCGCCGCCACGATTATTCCCTCGCGCCGCCCAAACCCACCATGGCGGATCGCTTGTCCGAGGCGGGGCTTGATGTGATCGGCGTGGGGAAGATCGGAGATATTTTCGCGGGGCGGGGCCTGACCGAGAGCCGCCGCACGGGAAGTAACGCCGAGGGCATGAAAATGACCGCCGAGGTGGCAGAACGCAATTTCCACGGCCTGTGCTTTACAAACCTCGTGGATTTCGATATGACCTACGGCCACCGCAACGACGTGGGTGGCTACGCCTCGGCCATGACCGAATTTGACCGCTGGCTGGGGGCTTTTCTGCCCACGCTTCGAAACGAGGATATCCTGCTGATTACCGCCGACCACGGCTGTGATCCCTCCACGCCGTCTACCGACCACTCCCGCGAATACACGCCGCTTTTGCTCTATTGCGATGCGGTAAATCCGATAAACCTCGGCACACGCTCTACCTTTGCCGACATAGCAGCCACCGTACTGGACTACCTCGGCGTGCCGCAGGGGGATCTCGCAGGTGAGAGCCTGCTTCCCCTGATTTTATAAAACCAACCGAAAGGAGTAACGCCATGTCCCTATTGGAACTGAAACAGATCGGTAAGATCTACGTGTCGGACGGCAACGTCGCCGTGGGCATCCGCGGTGTGAATCTGTCCTTTGATCGCGGCGAGTTCGTCGCCGTGACGGGTAAATCGGGATCGGGTAAGTCCACCCTGCTCAACGTCATCAGCGGTATGGATACCTACGAGGAGGGAGAGCTGCTGATTGACGGCGAGCCCACCTCGCACTACATGCAAAAGGATTGGGAGGAGTATCGCAAGCAGTACATCTCCTTCATCTTCCAGGACTATAATATTATTGAGAGCTTCACGGTTCTCCAGAACGTGGAGCTGGCCCTGATGCATATCGAGGATCCCCGTGCCCGCCGCGCTCGTGCGATGGAGCTGATCCGCCGCGTGGGGCTTGAGAAGCACGCCCACCATAAGGGCAGTAAGCTCTCGGGCGGACAAAAGCAACGCACCGTCATTGCCCGCGCCCTCGCCAAGGATAGTCCCATCATTCTGGCGGACGAGCCCACGGGTAACCTGGACAGCAAATCCTCGGTGGAGATCATCGAGCTGCTTCGCGAGGTGTCGAAGGATAAGCTGGTCATCGTGGTCACCCATAACTTTGACGAGGTCGCGGCTTGCGCCACCCGACACGTCCGTATCTACGACGGCGCGGTGGAGTTTGACCATACGCTGCACCAAGCCACCCCTGTGCAGGAATCCCGCAAGGTCACCGAGGATACACCCCTGCCCACCGCCGCCCGCACCGCGCGGCATACCCTGCGGAACGGACTCACCCTTGGGCGCGTGCGCTTTTTCGCGCGCCCCAAGCTATCCATTTTCCTCTGCATCCTTATGACGCTGACGTCCATCGTCCTCGCCTACTCCACCGCAAATTCCGCAACCCTTTCCGAAACCGAAGACGCAGAGCGCCTCTTTACATACATGAAAGGCCGCGTGGTGATCGCAAGGAGGGACGGTGTACCCATCACCGATGACGAGCTCGCGGCGCTTGCCGAGGAGGTCGGGGCAGAGGACTATATGCACCACGACTTCATGCTGGATCAAACCACCGATCTTCAGTTTGACGAGGATCTTCCCCGTACTCGGTTCACGTTTGCCTATCCCGCCGAGCGGGTAACGCCCGACGCGGGACGCTACCCCGAGGCGGAGAATGAGGTGCTCCTGTCCGTTCCCATTTCCTATGAGCCCTTCTTTGGTCGAGGGGACTTTGAACCCTGCGAACTCCCCCTTCTGTTCCGTACCGCCAACTATACCGTAACGGGTGTTCACTACTACTATGACAACACCCAAACTCCGCGCCTGTTCTTCACCGAGGAGGGGTATAAGACGGCCTCGGTGCTGGCCTTCTTCTCACAGCAGAAGGGAAGATTCAAGTACGATGTCGTCCTGTCTGTCGGTGAGGCCACGGAGGAACAGAACGCATGGGAAAACCACATTTTCATGGAGGGCACCACCTTTGTCGATTTCGGCATGGAGAAGGGCAGCTACTTCATCAACAACACCTGGCTGCAGGAGAATATCAATGCCGTACTCCGTGAATACGAAGACAAGTACGGAGTGACGCCCGATATCCGAACCTCGGTCATTTTCCAAGGCGAGTTTATGAACTATCAGTACAACCGAATGGAGAGCGATTACGGCTACGTGACCATCGGCGCCGATCCCTCCTACGGTACGGGCTACGGCACGACCGGTCAGATCTCGCACTCCTTTGATCAATACCGCCTTACCGATACCGTTTCTGAGTCCATGAAGGAGGCCATGTCCCAAACGTATTATGAAAATTGGCAGGAGGGGCAGGGAATCAGCAATGTCACCTGCGTGATCGTATCCCCCGACGTGCTGGTGGATTTCGTCCACGACGGGTACTATACCAGCGCCTATACGCAAGCCTCGCTGTTCTTTGAGAACGACCGCGCCGCCAAGCGCCAGCTTGATGCGCTGGGTGAGAAGGGCTACACCGCCGTGCTGTCGGACGCGACCGATGAGCAGGATGTATATACCGTACTTCTCACCCGCCTTGTTTCAGTTCTCAGCGCGTTCGGCTGGATCATTTCCATCCTGTTTTCCACCTTCTTCCTGCATCTTTGCTCCTCCCGCGCCATGAACGCCACGCGGGGCGACGTGGCTATCATGCGCTCTATGGGCATCCCCACGCGGGTGGTGAAGGTCAGCATCTACGTGCAGACCCTGATTACCCTCATTCCCGCCGCTATCGTCACCGCAGCCGTGTGCATCGCGGTGTATACCATACCTAAAACCAATGCCATGTTCCCCTTCCTGCACGCTGAAAATTACCTGCTGATCGCGGTGGTGCTGGTTGCCATTGCCTTGAACCTGGCGCGCAAGTACGTAAAGAAAATGTTTAACGAAAGCGTCAAGAAAACCCTGAAGGGAGGTGCCCGTGAATGAGTCGATCCATCGTAACCCTCCGCGGCGCGGATAAATACTACCGTCGAGGCAAGAGCAATGAGATCCATGTGATGGATCAGATCAGTCTGGAGCTTCCCGAGCGCGGCATGGTCGCGGTGTTCGGCCCGAGCGGATGCGGTAAAACCACCCTGCTCAACGCCATCGGCGGACTGGACTCCATCGGCGGCGGCTCAATTGAGCTGTTTGGACAGAACATCCGTGAGGACACCGACACCCTGCGTAACCGCTACGTGGGCTACATTTTCCAAAATTACAACCTGAATGTGCAGGAAACCGTCTATGAGAACGTCGCCGCCGCCCTGCGGCTGTGCGGCATGACCGACGAGGCCGAGACCCGGACCCGCGTTATGGCGGCGCTTTCGGGTGTGGACATGGATAAGTACCGCGACCGCCTGCCCGATACCCTCTCGGGCGGTCAGCAGCAGCGCGTGGCCATTGCCCGCGCCATCGTCAAGTCCCCCGCCATCATTTTGGCCGACGAGCCCACGGGCAACCTTGACGAGCAGAATACCGTGATGGTCATGGATATTTTGAAGGAACTCTCCAAAACCCGCCTTGTTCTGCTGGTCACCCACGAGGCGAATCTCGTGGACTACTACTGCGACCGCGTCATTGAGATCGTGGACGGCCGCGTGGTCAGCGACCGCGAAAACGAGGGTGCCAACGGATACGTAGAGCGCAAAAAAAATGACATCTACCTCGGGGAACTGGAAAAGACCGAGATCGATGCGGGCGGCGTGCAGATCGAATGCTACGGCGATCCCCGCGAGGTCAAACTCCGCATCGTGTGCGCGAACGGCAAGCTCTACCTCAAGAGCGAAACGCCCTCGCTCCGTGTGCTGGATGAATCGGCGGAGATCCGCCTTGTGGACGGCGTGTTCCGCAATACCCCCCGTACCGACGGGGAGGGGCGAACAGAGAGCCGTATTGATACCTCGGCCCTTACCCCCGTAGAGGGTGGTCGCTACGGTCGGCTGTACCACCTCCGCAACGCCCTCACCGCCGCATGGCGGGAGAATTTCGCAAGGAAAAAGAAGGGAAGAACGCTTTTGCGTGTCAGCCTCTTTCTCCTTTCGGTGGTTCTCGTGTTCATGGCGGCAACGGGTACGGCGTCCCTGCGTCAGCTTGCCGAGATCCGCGGCGAGCATAGCGGTCAGACCTTCTTTGTTCCCATTGATCCCGCAGAAGATTATTCCGCCGTGTGGGCGCATATCGGCGAGCACGGTATGGACTACGCGCGCCTCATAGGGGATTCCTACCTCAATGCGACCGATAACCTTACCTTCCGTACCACCGCATTTATGACGGCGAGCGGCAGTCAGCTCTCGGCAAGGGGCCATATACTGGATATGGCTCACGCCGAGAATCTGCCTCTCGTTTGCGGCACCACCGAGCTGTCGGGAGAGGGGGACATTGTGATCACTACGGCCTTTGCCGATGAGCTCATCAAGAGCGCCACCGTCAGCTATATCGAGGATTACAGCGACCTGATCGGTCTTGTATCTTCGCACAGATTTAACGTGGCAGGTAAGGATATGTTCATTCGTGTAGTCGGCGTTGTCGGCTCCGAGGAGTCAAATTTCTACCTGTCCTCCCTCAGCGCCGCCTTCTACGTTTTGCAGAATAGTTTCTATCTTCCCGTTTACCCCGTGTCCCTGCAATCCTACTATAAGGGCGAGATCAAAGACGGCGAGGCCGTGTTCCTGCCCGCCATTGGCACGGTGGCAACCGTCAAGGAAGGGGATAGCCTTTCGGTTTTGGGTCACTCCTTCCGCGTGACCGAGGTTCGCCCTGGTCCCAATATGGATAAATATTACGATTCTGAGATCACGGAAGACGAGTTGCTTGACATTGAGATGGGGAAAAACGAGATTGTGAATGAAAACTGCCTCATCGTCAGCGACGCCGATTATATCCGCCTTGCCTACAGCGCAGGCAAAACCGATGATCGCTTGGCCGTACCTTTCTACACCTACAAGTACGACGGCGGGGCCTACTATTCCCACCATCTCATGATTCATGCGAGTGACCCCGAGGCCGCCGAAGCATACCTCACAGAGGCCTTCGGCGATGCCCTCATTACCCCTTCCGCGGTGATGGACGAAATGATTCTGGACTACCGTGACGGCATTGTGGCCACCGCTGTTACCCTCGCTGTGCTGCTGGTGCTGATGTGCCTCTGCATATTCGGCATTATGCGCTCCTCGTTCATGAGCCGTGTGAAGGAGGTCGGTATTCTGCGCGCCATCGGCGTCACCAAGCGCAATCTCCTGTTCCGCTTCGCGGTGGAAACCGCCCTGCTCATGGTGCTGACGGTTCTGCTGGGCTACCTCCTGTCGGCATGGTTCATCGTGTCCCTATCGGACGCGCCCTTGTTCTCGTTGGTATTCTATTTCCCCGCGTGGCTGAGTATCGCCATGCTGGCGGTGATTGCCGCTGCAGGGTTGTTCTTTGGCGTCCTGCCCGCCATGCTCTTGCTGCGTAAGACTCCCAGCGAGATCCTTGCGAAATACGACGTGTGATTTTTTACCCATCCGCAACGGCGCGAGCCGTTGCGGATTTTTTTGTGAACGGTTTTTGTGTGTTTCTTATAATTTTTTGGCGCGATCGTTGTTGGGTTTGATGGTTTTTTGTTTTTTTTCATGCAACCCCCTTGCATTTTTGAAGAGTCTATGGTATACTATGGAATGAGTTATTGTCTTTTCGTGTAATCAGTTGCATTTGCAAGTGCCAAAACATGAAAATATGGCCCGTAAAAACGGCAAAAAATGCTTACAGAACGGCGGTAGAATATGGCAACGATTAAAAAGATCTCCAAACAAAAACTGAATACCGTTATCAAAGGGCTTCCTGCACCCGTTCAGAAGCACTGCAAGCGGACCAAAATGCTCGCGGCGTACATCGTCGAGCAGATCAAGACCGAGGAATGGTTCCTCGATGCCGAGGTCAAGCCGAACTTTGTTGTGGAAGCCGTGTTCTATCACGATATCGGCAAGTGTAAAATCGCTGAGGATTGCCTGTATTTCGACCACTGCACCTCGCAGGAGAAGCGTGAGACCTACGAATCCCACGTATTCCAGGGCGTTCCCCTGATCGTTGAGGAGTGTGGGGCGTACGTAGCAGAGAGCCCCGTTCATTCGTTTGAGTACTGCACCTACCTTGCCATCACCGAGCACCACGAGCACGTGGACGGCAGTGGCTTCCCCTACGGCAAGCGCGGCGAGGATCTGTCCATCGTTGGCAAGATTACCGCCCTTGCTAACGTGCTGGATCACCTCCTGTTCGTAGGCCGAACCGATTGGTGCGATTTTGACGGTGCCATGGCCGAGCTGGAAAAGCTCGCGGGCAACGAGCTGGATGAAACGCTGGTGGCCATCCTGCTTGACCGCAAGGAGGCGTTCCGCGAATTCGTTTCCTACCTCTTTGATTCCGAGATCCGCAATATCAAGAAAAATTCCTACGGCATCCGCGTGTTCTATCACCCTGTGGTGTTGCTGAAAAATAAGAAAACGGTCATGTATCGCGCCGAATACCGTCTCAACGATCCCTACTACGGTATGGTCGACGGGGCAGCGGTTCTCCCCATTGCCGAGCAATCGGGACAGATCTTCAAGCTGGAACGACTGGCGTTTGAAAAGATGTGCAGCGAGATCGACCGCCTCTGCTGGCCCGACGAGATGCTGCCTACGTTTACGTTCGGCTTCTCTGCCGTTCACGTACAGAAGCCCTCGTTTGTGCAGGACATTACCGAGATTTTGAACGCGTATGAGATCAACCCCAAGCTCGTGTGTATTTCGGTCAAGGATGCCGAAATGCAGAATCCCGAATATTCGTGGACCGAAACGGTGGACGCGCTGCGCGCATTGGGTGTCAGCTTCATGATCGACGAGTTTTCGGGCGCGTCGCCCCTGCTGTCGGCTATGGACGAGCTGACCGTGGACCGCATTTGCATGAAGAAAGAATACAGTAAGAAGATCACCTTTAATTCAAAAACACAAAGCATCGTGGAGGGACTAATCCAGATTGCCCAAAAGCTGGGTATCGAGATCGTGTTTGACGCAGTGGAGACGGATGACACCGTGTCGGTACTGCGACAGATGGGTGTACCCGCGGCAGGCGGCCCCCTCTACGGTCAGCCCCTTTCCTTTAAGGAACTCAGAAAACTCATGGATGATCAATACATAAAGGGGGGTGACGGCCAATGAACCAGAAAATGACCCCCGTGTCAAACGTGTCAAAGCCGCCATCCAAGCTCGCCCAGTGGCTCAGCCGCGCGTCGGGCATGATGTGGCTCCGCACTGTTAAGATCGTGGCGGGTATCCTGCTGGTCGTTCTGTTGACGTTCTACAGCGCCGCCGTTCTGTTTACCGATCAGGGCGGATTCACGGTGTCCATTAAGGATTCGGGAAAAGGGAACACCCAATCGGGTGCGATTTCGCTTTCCGAGACGGCGGATTTTGCGTCTCCCACCGTTCGCCTTGAGGCGCAGGATGTGGCCGGTATGACGAACATATCGGGATTGGATATCCCCGTCGACGTAGATAACTATGACGGCGCACACAACGGCGAAAACTACATGGCGTATACCTTCTACCTGAAGAACAGCGGCGAGGCCGCTTGCAACGTGCTCACCGAGCTCCGCATTGACGGTGTCGTCAAGGCGGCGGACGAGGCTGTTCGCGTAAAGGTATATAAAAACGGCATCCCTACTACCTATGCCAAGCTCGCGGCGGACGGGACCCCCGAGCCGGGCACAACTCCCTTTGAGGGCGGAAAAAAGGTACTCTCGGAGCTTTCCGAGAACCTCGCCGCAGGGGAGACTACAAAGTATACGATTGTTATATGGTTGGAAGGAAATGATCCCGAATGTCTCGATAATATTAAGGGAGGAAGCGTGAAAATGTCGCTGATGTTTTCCGTGGTGGAGGATACCGAAACCCAGTCCGAAACTTAATGTTTTCGAGATAGCAAATGCCTGACTGATCCAACTTCCAACCAATCCATATAACAATAGTAGAATAAAAACAAAACAGGAGGAAATTATGAACAAGAATCTCAGAAAAGCGATGATCTCTGCGATCTGCATGCTCATCGTTGGCGTTATGTCCCTGACCGGCGTAACCTACGCATGGTTCACTCAGTCCGAGGAAGCCATCGTTTCGGGTATGGCGTTCAACGTTATGTCCCCCGCAGGCGGCGTTCTGATCTCTGACGAGGAGAACACCGGCTGGAGATACTCCATCGAGCTGAATGACACCTTCAACGGCTTCGCTCCCACTTCCACCGCTCCCGCCAACATGAAGAACGGCGAGCTGGAGTTCTACAATGCAACGGTTGACACTTCGGTTGCCGCTGCTGATCTGGGTAAGGTCATCACCACCAGCAAGGTTGGCGATGGCGCTTACTTCAAGAAGACCATTTACATGTACAACGACAACACCGAGGCTGAGGTTTCCGTAAACCTGGCCGGTACCGTTATCGGTATCAACAGCGCTCTCGGCGAGACCGCTGTTGACAAGAAGGCTCAGACCGCTATGCGTCTGGCTCTCGTTAAGCACGGCGCTTACGAGATGAGTGCAGGTGCTACTCTGACCGCTGCCGACGCAGATGATGTTGTTATCTACGAGCCTTACGCAGACACCCTGCTGGACGGCACCACCGGTCAGCAGAAGCGCGCTTACAGAGGTATCACCGGCGCATCCGCTACTCCCTTTGATTCCACCGCTGCTGACTGCCAGTATTCCGAGGCAGTTGATACGGTTGTTAACCTGACTGATATGGTCGTTACGGTTCCCGCAGGTCAGTGCTACGCCGTTACCGTTTACATCTGGCTCGAGGGTCAGGACCCCGACTGTGTCAACAAGATCGGTGGCACCAACCTGGCAGCAGAGCTGCACTTCGCCAAGGTTTCGTAATCATCACGTAACCATTTTCACAGCAATCCCATTGTGATCGATCGTCGATCATTTGTAACTTAACTATCATCGAGGCATAACACCGGTATTGGTGTCCCGGGCGGCCGCAAGGCCGTTCGGGACACCGAAAAAGGAGAGAAAACACATGAAAAACGTACTCAAGAAAATAGGCAGTACTGCTTTGGACGTATTGATCGTCTTCATTTTCATTATATCCATTCTGGTCGTTATCGCCGGCATGAGCGCGCGCGGAGCAGACGGACAGGCAAACGTATTCGGATACGTGGCGTTCAGTGTCCAGACTGACTCTATGGAGCCCACCATCAACACGGGCGATCTTATCATTGGTAAGATCCCCACATCAGCACATGATCTTCCCGAAGGTACCATCATATCCTTCCGCGAGAAGATGGGTGATCAGGTTGTCGTAAACACCCACCGTATCTACGAAGTAAATGACGCAGGCAGTATTACCAAGTACACCACGTGGGGTGATAACAGAGAAAGCTGTCCTGCCCCCGACGCAACCCCCAAGACCGAGAACGAAGTCATTTCGGTCTATCAGTTCAAAATCCCCTTTGTGGGTGCATTCATTGACTTTATTCGCAAGCCCTTGGGCTTTATCCTCATTCTGGTTCTCCCCTTGCTGGCGTTCATTGCATGGCAGGTATATAAGGTGATCGACCTTTACCTGAAGAGCAAGAAGCTCCAGATGCAGAAGGAGCTTCAAGGTGGAGGCAAGACCGACATTTCCGATGAGGAAAAGGATGCCATCATCCGCGAGTATCTTGCCAAAATGCAGCAGGAAGGGAAGAACGATCCCCCCTCCGGCGGCAATCCCGACGATTCCGACTAAAAAACCAACCTTCCTTTAAATTGAAAACAATGTCCCGAAGGGACCGCACATAAAAATAAACATGAAGAAAAGAGGCAAACATGGCTGCATACGTTGAATTCTTATACGAAATACTCAAACAGTTTTTCGGAGGCTTTTGGACCGTTATCACGGGCATCTTCCGCGGTCTGTTTGCTTTAGTGGACTTTCCGTCCTATATCCAAATCTTTGACGAGTTCAGCGGCGGTTTTACCGTCGTAGGATGGATTCTTGCCATCGTGACCGTTCTGGTTATCGTCGCCCTGCTCGTGTTCCTGATCGTTTTGCTGGTGGCGTTCATCCGCAAGAGAATTGAGAACCGCAAGAAGCTGCAAAATCAGCATATGCTGCTCTCCGAGATGGAAAAGCTGCACATGCAGGTGATTCGCCTGACCAAGGAAAAGGATCGCATTCTGGCCATCAAGGCGGGTGCCGACATGCCCCTCGGTGATCTTGAGGGCCTCGGAATTGGCGGTGAAGAGGAAGAGAGCGTCCTCCAGGAGGGCGAGAGTCGCTTCTTCAAGCTCACCCAGGTCGACCAGCAGTACAAGGACTACGACCGTGATGCCGAGGTGTTCGACAACGAGATCACCCTCGAGGAGATCTGCGAGCAGTTCCGCAATTTCGCTTGCTCCCGCATGGGTCTGTTCTATGAGATCCGCGTAATCCGTCTGTTCCTCGCGGCATTCTCCTCCACCCGTCTGATCATCCTTCAGGGTATTTCGGGTACAGGTAAAACCTCTCTGCCTTACGCATGGGGTAAGTTCCTCGAGAACGATACCCACATCGCGTCGGTTCAGCCCTCCTGGCGTGACCGAAGCGAGCTCTATGGTTACTTCAACGAGTTTACCAAGCGCTTCTCGGAAACCGAAACGCTCAAGCGTATGTACGAGGCTACGTACACCGATAAGATCTACCTGACCATCCTCGACGAGATGAACATCGCCCGCGTGGAGTACTACTTTGCGGAGATGCTCTCCATTCTTGAAATGCCCTCCCGCGACGAGTGGGTGGTTGACCTCGTTCCCAGCGGATGGCCGAATGACCCCAAGCACGTGATCAACGGTCGATTCAGACTTCCCGAGAATATGTGGTACGTCGGTACGGCAAACAACGATGACTCTACTTTTGCCATTTCGGATAAGGTATATGACCGTGCGATTCCGATCAACATCAATACCAAGGGCGTGAAGTTCGACGCACCCTATACCGAGAATCTGCACATTTCCTATAAGCATATTGAGGATATGTTCAATACGGCCAAGGAAGAGCATAAGGTCAGCGAGGAGTCCATTGAGAAGATCGCCAAGCTGGACGATTACGTCATTGAGCACTTCCGCCTGGCATTCGGTAACCGTATCGTTAAGCAGCTTCGCGACTTCGTTCCCGCCTACGTTGCGTGCGGCGGCACCGAGGTTGACGGCCTGGATTACGTCCTGACCAATAAGATCTTCCGCAAGTTTGAGGCTCTCAACCTTGCATTCATCCGTGACGAGATCGATGGCCTGATCGCCTACCTGTCCGAGCTGTTCGGAGAGGAGAATATGCAGGAGGCCAAGGCATACCTGCTCAGACTCAAGAAGCTCGTCTGATTCACCTAAAAACATTAGTAGGAGTAAGTCAAAATGTCAAATGCAGAAATCAGTAAAATTGAAGATATTTACGGTCGTTTTGCTTGCGACTTTTTGACCGAGCTCCGATCGGATGAGTTTTACGGCTATTTTTTGAACGCCGTAAAGAGCGGAGATCGCAGCGTTCTGCTTCATGAGCGATTCATCGATCGTGATATTGACGTGCGCTGGATTGAGATGATTGAGAATACCATCATTCCTCTCGATACCATCATCCGTACCCCTCAGCGATTCATCAAAAACGAGGAGGAGGTCGTTCCCATCGAGATGGTGCGGAACGTTACCACCGAGTCCATCCGCCACCTGGCTCAGCATACCAACCTGATTGCCCGTGTGGAGGATGACGAGGTAACTCCCGAGCGTATGCTCAACATCCTCAAAGAGGAGAGCTTTGAAACCTACGAAAACCGCTTCCTTTACACCCTGCTCCAAAAGCTGGAGTACTTCCTCGACAAGCGTCTTCAGGCGCTGGTTTCCTCCAAAAAGTCACAGGATGTGTTTGAGCTGAAGCTGGACGGTACCTGCGAGGCGGGCCGCGATAAGATCGCGTACAACGTCGAGTTCTCCTACATGACCCCCCACGTGGAGCTTACCAAGGAGGATCTGAAGTACAACGTCGATACCTCGCGCATGACCAACATGCAGCGTATCGAGCGAATCCGTAAGATTCTTTACGATTTTAAGAGCTCTGCCCTTATCAAATCTCTTCACGGCTGTGCGCTTGTCCGTCCCCCTCTGAACATGACCAACGTGCTGACCAAGAACCAGAACTTCCGTAAGGCTGTAGACCTGTGGATGTTCATTGAGCAGTATGACGAGGCGGGCTACAGCGTGACCAGCGTTGAGCGTGATACCGTTCCCACCGATGCCTACATGGAGGAAATTTTCTCCCTCGTGGCATTACAGTACATTATTATGAAGCGCAATTCGGGCAACCCCGAGGAGTATGTGGATTACTCCGAGCGCAAAACCGAGATCCTTCCCAATCTTATAAAGAAAGAAATCGACAAGCTTTTGGACAACTACGACTTGGAGATCGATGAGATCAAGCGAATTTTTGTGGATCGCGTCGAGAAGAAGCGTCGTAAGAAGTTCGCTCAGTTCGCCAAGATCCGTGACGTGATCACCCGTGTGACCGCGCTTGAGGCAGAAACCCTGCAGAGAGCGGCAGAGAGCCGCAAGCCTCGCGCAGAGCGTCTGGCCAAGGAGATGGAACGCCGCGAAAAAGAAAAGCAGCGCTTGATCGAGCTTGAGAGAAAGCGCCGCGAGGCCGAGGAGCGGGAGCGTCTGCGCCGTGAGGCAGAAGAACAGGAACGTTTGCGTCTTGAGGCCGAGGAGCAGGAGCGTTTGCGTCTTGAGGCCGAGGAGCAGGAGCGTTTGCGTCTTGAAGCCGAGGAGCAGGAGCGTTTGCGTCTTGAAGCCGAGGAGCGGGAGCGTTTGCGTCTTGAAGCCGAGGAGCAGGAGCGTTTGCGTCTTGAAGCCGAGGAGCAGGAACGTCTACGTCTTGAAGCCGAGAAGCAGGAAAGATTGCGCCGTGAAGCCGAAGAGTGGGAGAGCATGCGTCTTGCGGCCGAGGAGCTGGAACGTCAGCGTCTTGCAGAAGAAGAGCTGGAACGTCAGCAGCTTGAGGCCGAGATACAGGAGCAGGAGCGCTTGAAGCAGGAGGCCAAGGCCGCCCGCCTCGCCAAGAGAGAGGCTCGTAGAAACGCCTTCAAGAATTTCTTTGCCCGTAAGAAGACGAAGGCGGTAGAGCCCGCTCCCGCGGATGCACCCGAGGATACGCCCGCGGATACGCCCGCGGGCGAGCAAAAGGTTCTCAGCTCGGCTGAGATGTTCGGCGCGTCTACCACCCCGTTGGCTCAGCCTAAGAAGACGACCAAGAAGAAGAAGAAGAAGTCCAAGGGCTCGAACAATAGCAAGAAACGAAAGAGCAACGGCAAGACCAATCAGCGTAAGAGCCGCCGCCGTGCTCGCAGAAAGTAATGGGAGATACAAGTGAATAAACGAAAGATAAAGATCGGCAAAAGCCTGATTTTTAAGGGAATGTTCGTCGTTTCTCTCCTCATCCTTATGGTTTCCATTTCCTACTCGTGGTTTGTTGAAAGCAATAAGGCCACGACGTCGGGTGTCGGAATGAACGTTGCCGAGAACAGTAACCTTCTCATTCAGGGAGATAGCGGTGAGTGGCAGAAAAACCTGCACTTCGTCATCCCCGAAGGCTTTACGTTTCCCTCGGTTACGGGCAACGGCACGCAAATGTACAGGGCCGTGTTCAAGGAGGCGAAGCGCGAGGAGGAAAATGGTTACGCATCCTATGTTCCCGTGTTTTCACACTACGAACGCCTCAATAACGAGGATGCCGCAAACTCGGTGATCGTCTGTCGCTTTTCCATGCAAGTGGAGGAGGATTACGTGCTGTGTCTTTCCCCCGATTCCGTAATCGCACCTAGTGTGAAGAATCCCACGCTGGCGGGTACGCACATCAAGGACGGATATATGTATGCAGCCCTCCGAGTCGCGTTCATGGAAAAGATCGACGGCGAGTACCGGACCAGGATGATCTGGATTCCCAATGTAACCACCGAGCTTAAGCAGACCGCCGACGGATCGTATATGGTGGATCCTGACGGTTCGCCCGAGAGCGCAAAGTTCGTGGATGCGAAGGGAAGAGAGTACGTCATTAACGAAAAATGCACACCCGATGGTGTGTACGATCGTCCCGAGGACGGCATTCGATACGTTTGGGGGGCGATCCCCGAGAACGTCTCGCTTGGCGAACTGATCGGAAATGAAAAAAGCGATTATCAGGTCGTCATCTGGCTGGACGGCAATGACCGTGAGTGCAATGACGTAGCCATTCAGGAAAAGTTCAACATTAATATCACCTTTGAGGCCGTTGACAAGCAACAGCCGACCGAATAATGGGTAAGTAAGAGCTATGCGAAAGGAATTTATACGAATATGAAAGAAAGAACACGCAAATATGTCAGATTATCGTTGATCCTATACGTAGCTCTTTTGTCTGCGGCTGTGATCGCAACGGCGGCATGGTTTATCACCAGCCGAACCGCCTCTATCAAAACGTCCGAGGATATGGTCATTACTGCGGGACAGCAGTTGGAGATTTCCATGACCGACAGTTCGGCCGGCTGGGGATCTACCGTTGGCGTACCCGTACCCGAGATGGCGATTCCCGACATTACGGGCAACGGTGTGAACTTCTATTTCCCGACCACGCTGGATTCCAACGATATGCCCATTATGAGTGACGCATCTACGTTTATGGATGTATCCGATAACCCCGATGGCGAATATTACATCGAATATAAGGTGAGCTTCAGAACCGCCGCGCAAACCAAGGTGTATCTTTCCAATCAGTCCTCCATTATTCCCAAGGATCTGGATTCTGCCGATGATCTGACGGGAACCGTCAGCAAGGATATCCTGGCCGGCGCGGTGCGCGTGGCTTTCCTTGAGGAAGTGAACGAGGGCGAATACGTAACCCGCGCGATCTGGATTCCCAATGACGGCTATCAGATAAGCAAAACGGGCGATGGATATACCTTTGTTAAGGATGGCCATCGCGAGGATAGCTACGGCTATCTTTCGGTTGGTAACGATCAAGTGACCTCCCATGCGTGGGGAACCGATGATTTCAGAACAGGCAAGGTGATCGTTGGAACTACCGCGCTGGCATCCTCTGCCAAGACGGATGAAGACGGTAACCAAATTTCCGCTATGACCAATGGCGGCGCACCTCTGCTCACGTTTGACGGTGGTACAGAGAAGACCGAAAAGACGTTGGTTATTCGTATCTGGCTGGAGGGAACCGACCGCGAGGCGGTAACCGATCTCGTTGGTGGACAGTTCTCCTACAAGCTTGATTTCATTTCCATCAGTAAAACGGATGGCGACAACACTTTGGGTGCTGTGACGTGGTCTGAAACAGAAAATAAGTTGAATGGTGTTGAGGGTAAGAACGTGCTTTACAGCTTCAATGCCATTGATTGGATGCCTTACAGCAATCAAATCGAGGGCTCTGACGGCTACGATGTCATCTACGTCCGTGAGAAAGAAACGGCCACCAAGATCTGCGGCGCTGTCAATGCGATCCCCCGTTCGTCGGCCGCTCAATGATTTATAGGGAGTACAGAATGGCAAATAGTAAAACCAAACGCCAAAAATGGTTGAGGATCGCGCGTCCCACAATCATGGCCCTTGTGCTTGTTACGGTGTTGACCTACGTCAGCTATTCGTGGATCAGACGTGAATGGACACCGAACATCTCGCAAGAGGGTATCAAGATCGTTGCGGGTGACTCGCTGACCTTCATATTCGAGGACGAAAACGGCAGTAATATTGAGATCGACTCGCAGGGTAAAACTGTCAACGAGTTGCTGGGTATGACCGATTTTACTCTGAAATCCGTATCCAACTTCTCGGGAGAGAGCAACGATTTCTTCCGCCTGCAGTATAGCACGAAGGGCGAGAAATACGCGTTGTTCGATCATATTTCACGTATCGAGGATGCCGGAATGTTCGTAGACGATGACGTTGCCTACCGCGAGATGGGCAAGGCAAACGGCTACATTGAAATGAAGTTTACGGTACAAGTGCCTGAAGCGGCCAGCGATTCCGTGATAAAGGGTATCTTTCTTCACGAGGATTCCAGTCTTGCCAACGGCGAGAATACCAATTTGGATGCACTCGGAGGTGTCAATCCTGTCTTGGCTCTCCGTATGTCCGTTACCGTTCACGAATACTACCCCGAGGGCTATACCGCGCGGGATAAGACCGTGATTTTTGCTGCGGATGAGCGCCAAGGTGTCCTTCATACAGCCGTGACCAACGAGCTGATGCAGGGTGATAAGTACCTTGCAGATGGTGGTACGATGAACGTATGGGTCGACGGCGTTCCGACAGACGAAAAAAACTATGAGCTCGTCAAGACGGGCGATAACCTCCTCAAGCTTTCGGAGAGAATGCCCGATTCGAAAACGCCTTTGTTTACGATGAAGGGCGGAGAATCCAAGCAGATCACGGTTCGTATCTGGCTTGAGGGAGAAGATCCCGATTGCTTGAACGCGATTTCCGGTCAGGAAATTGATCTGATGCTCAAGTTCTGCGCCAGAACCGTAGAGACCGCCTCGGCGGATGCAACTCCGTAAGTTATTGATCAACAATTAAAACCAACAGAAAGGAAGGGAAGTGCCATGAGAAAAAAATTGATGTTGGCCGCTTACTGTATTCTCTTGTGCATAACTGTTACTTTCAGTTGGTTATTTGACATCGTACCGAACCACGTAAGAGAGGTTGTAATCGACTATGAAAAGAACGGCCTCTTTATTGTAAACGCCAACATGAAGGCTGAGCTGTATATGCAGGAGCTTGAGGGCGGCGAGCCTGTTGCGGTTACCGATTCTTTCACGTTTGATGCCAGCCGCTTGATTCCCAACGCAGTCATTCCGTTTTACTTGAATATCACCAATACCAGTGCAGCCAACACCTCGTTTATGGTCACCGTCATTCTGCACGTGGAGGACCCCTCTCTGCTGGATGTGCTGTTTATGGACGTTGTTGTGGCATCGGATGATGCCAACACGGGTAAGCACGTGTATAAGAAGCTCAGCGAGGCGGAGCGCATTGGCGGCAGCGACTCCAAGGAATTTTCCCTGACGCTGTATTCCGCACAGAACAAGCTCTTCGTTAAAGGTAATTCCACGATAAAGCTGGATAGTTATTTGTATTTTGACCGTAACGCTGATTCGACCTATCAAGGTAAATCACTCGAGATCGTATCGTTTAGATTGGAACAGTAATGAGCATAAGAAAAGTTTTCGGTAAGATCGGAAGCGTTCTGTCCACTGCATTCATCGTTCTGGAAATCGTGATCATTCTGTTCGTGGTGGCAACCAAGATGATGGGAGGCACTCCCGCGCTCTTTGGATACCATATGTACGTGGTGGTCACACCCAGTATGGAGCCAGAGATTCGCGTAGGCGACGTGTTGATTTCCAAAGAATATAACGGCGAAACTCTCGATGAGGGTGACGTGATTACCTACTTTGGCCGTCAAGGCGAGCTGGCAGGTAAAATGATCACCCACGAGATCATTGACATCCAAGGCGAGGGTAAGGAAGAACGCATCATCGCCAAGGGACTGGCCAATGCCGAACCGGATCCCCCCATTACCCGCGATGACATTGCATCGGTGATGGTATATAAAACCGTTTTGATCGGACTTATATACGCGGTCATCAGCTCTGCGTGGGGCTTTTGGCTGCTGGTTGTTGCACCGCTGGTTGCTATGATCGTTGCCGAAATTGTTACACTGATCCGAGAAATCAAGAAGGAAGGAGAAAAAACAGATGAAAATGAGCAAGATGAACCGTAAAACAGTAGCCATCATTTCTTTGGCGCTGGTATTTGTCATCACTGTAACGGCTATTTCCTTTGCTTGGTTTCAAAATTACGTAGACGTAAAGGGTACGACCGTGAAAACGGGCCGTATGCTGTATAATTTCTATATTTGCGCGAAGGACAGTGAGGGTAACCTTACCTTCATCACGCCCGAAGGGGCTGACACCGAGGAGCTCACGGCCACCTACGTGAGCGACAGCTCCAAGGTGCAGGACTCGGTTTCGGTTACCTCCGAGAAGATCGAGATCGCCCCCGATAAGCCCTCCGAGTTTTTCTTTATCATTGAAAAACTGGATGGCTCTATTGATTTTGACGTCTCCATCGCTTTTGATAACGATGGCTTTGATCCTGCCGTGTATGACTACGTGGGTAGCTACCAATACGGTATGTACGACGACTCCAATGCGCTTTGCACGGAGAATGATATTGCCAATTATCTCAGTGGTGCCGTTGTTGGTGAAGGCCAAAATGCGGAGTTGACCAGCTTCGGCAACATCTGGGACGATCTGCAAAAGGGAAGTGTGAATACCCAAAAGCGATTTGCATGTATCCGCATGCATCTGGATATGCCCCAGAACACGACTCCTCAGGCGGCAGGACAGACAATCCCGCTCCGCGTTAATCTGTGTACGGCACAGACGGGTGCTCTGCCCGGTGAGGAAGGACGAAATCAGGTTCGCGTAGAAACCGTGGATCAGCTCGTTGACTTCATGAACGACTACAAGCCCGGCGATGAGATCATTATTACCAAGTCTATTAATTATACGGGCGACCTGCTCTTCACGCGTCCTTGTACCATCACCGTGATGCAATCCACCTTGACTGTGTATGGTAATGTCCTCCTTTCCTACATTTATGACGATGCCTATAAGGTGAATACGTCGGCGAACGGACACATTCAGGTACTCAAGAACAACGGCGTTGCCGGTAATTTTGAAGTGGATGTTCCCAACTGCTCGCTGGAGCTTGAGGGACTGAACAATATTGCGAACGGTAAGGCAGACTTGTATGTTGAAGGTAATTTGACGATCAGCGCCTCGCGTGACGAGGGTGTCCGCTTCAATGCATTCCGTGTTTGTGACATAGAAAGCATCGGCGGTCTCTCTTATAAGGACACGCTCAAGCCCATGACTGTCAACGGCGCGACGCGCATCTATACCACGCACCGCACCGAGTTGGGTAAGATCACGACCACCGCAAGCTGCCGTAAGATCACCATCGTCAATAACGGCTTCATCGACGGGCTGGATCTGCGCGAAATGAAGCGTGACGGTACGCTGCTTGCCAGCGCCGCAATCGACTTCGATAACTACGGTAATCTCCGCGATCCCTTGATCCTTCTGCCGAGCTGGGCCAAGAAGTTTGACGATACCGATACCCAGAGCTATCAGGATAATACCCGTATTATCGCCAACGTTGGCTCGGGCTTTATGCAGGCTGTCAGCGATGGTCAGTCGGTCAGCGATACCAGTCCCAGTGCCTACTTCTTCTCCAATGGTAGCGGCGGCTCCGACGGTATCCGTGACGATATCATTTATATCCGCAGAACCGATTTCGTTGAGCTGGTGACCGACGGAGATCTCACCAAGATCATCGTCCATTACGAAGCCCCCAACGAGTACACCCGTCCCGGAGGCGCTCCTGCTGAATTTGCTTCTTCCCTTGGCTCCATTATCGACTTTTACAGTTCGGTTGGCAAGATTGCTGATAAAACCCAAATTGTGGACATGACGGTCATCTGTTACGGCGATAAGGTGCTGACCGAAGCCGATTACGATTACATCCGTTCCATGACGGCCATGACCACGATGGATCTTTCGGGTTGTGTCTCGGAGGGAAGAGAAACCCCCAAGGGCGCTTTCCAAAACATGAAGAAGCTCACTCACGTGGATATGCCCGCGAGCGATACCGTTTGGAATCCCTATATCTTTGACGGAACGAGCGTCGAGGAGATCTGGTTCACAGCGGCTCTTCAGACCCTGAAAAATCCCGTGGACGCGAAGGGAAAGGTAACGAGCCAGCAGGTTTTGAAGGGCGTTAAGTATGTCCACACGGGTATCAACGTGCCGGACGGTATGTACGCCAACATCAACTCCTCGATCTATTTCTTCACGCCCGAAGAGTATGTATTCGAGGCCTATCGCAATCTGGTCCTCGTGCAGTCTACCGGTTTGCCCGCGCTTGGCTTTGCCCGCCATATATTCATGGAGGCGGAACGCCACGGCGATTACTTCCTGCGACTGTTCGATGACGGTACGTGCGAAGTCGCAACCTATGACGGCGACCAGTTTATTTTGGGATCCGAGCAAGCATCCGAGTTTCAATTCAACTTCGATACGATCTACGTAAACGGAACGGTTTATACCATTCGTTCCTATGATTCGTATGCATTCTATAACCAGTTGATCGACGAAGTCGATCTCCAAATTGTTTTTGGCGCAAAGCTGGAATACATCGGAGAGTATGCATTTGCGGCTAACACCTTCCAGACAAAGGGTATCTCCCGCGTTGAGTTCCTTGGTAAGACGCTCTTGGATGATCACGCTTTCTATGATTGCAATCATCTGACGTCGGTCGTTGGTGAAAACGTGACGACCTTTGAGGGTGGCTATCATTTTGCCAACGCCCCGCTGCTCACGTACGTGTATCTGCCTCGTCTTTCCTTCGTCGATGGCGGCGCCTCGTTCGATGCATGCTCGTCGCTTCAGGAAATGCATATCGGTGTCATTGAAAGAACGACGGAAAACGAAAACTTCTATACGCCCAGCGATACGTATTTCTTCACGAAGTTCTTTGTACACACCGAGTTTGCCTCGGCTGCCGCATTGAATTACCCGAAGGCTCTGGCTGCAAATGATCGAATCCTGTTTGTTCCCAGTCCGTACGATACTCTGTACGACGATTATAACGGTCTGACCTCTATGGGCAATCACAGGCTTGACGAGCTTAAGCTGGCTAAGCAAAACGGCGATACGGCTTCCAAGTCGGATGAAGTGGCCTATTACTACTGCCTGAACGATGACGGACAAAGCGCAACGCTCGTAGCGTGCGTGCTTTCTTCCATCAATGAGGGAGGAAACGATCATACCACGATCGCGCAGTTTAAGGATGGCAGCAACGTCTATACGGTAACGGATATTGGCTCTGCGGCGTACCTGTTTACCTCCTTCCAGGGAGTTGATACGCTGTCTGTCAGCGATGCGGTTACCGGTCTTGGCCGCTATTCCTTCAGCGCGTGCAAGACGAAATTCAGCAAGTACTGCGTCACGTTTGATTTGAACAACGTCGTCCGTACGGGTGATCATGCTCTGGAATACGTGAGCATGGTCAAGCTGGTTGGCACGAAGCTGGAGGAGATCGGCGCTGATGCGATCCATCATAATACCGAAATGAGAATCGCGTACCTGCCCGTTTTGACGACGGCAGCCGTCGGTACAAACGCAGTGTTCGCGGAAAATTCCGAGCTGAGATATACCTATCTCGGTGCCCCTGATTCGATCACCTACGATTCGAAAAACTCGCTGAATAAGCAGTATATTCGTTTCTATGACACGGTCAACATTCAGGTAACCAAGGATAATTCCATTCCGAGAACCAATGTTTCGACTCTGGTCAACACATATTGCGTAACCCTGTTCAACAACAGAACAACGCTTGCTGCAAAATCTGTTGAGTTTGGCGGAGCGAATTTCTCGAACGTTGTATTCTCCGACTGGTACGTTCTCAGAGGAGCAGTGGATAGCGTTGACTACACCATCGAACTCCCCGGTTACGTGTATCTGAAGGACGATACGTTTGAGGACGGTCTCAAGCTGTTCGCGGTTTCTCCCGACCTGGCGGTGGATTCCAATACCGCGAGCTACGTTACACCGAACGAACTCTATCCTACCGGTAACACGCATGAGAACCTGTGGGGCTTTGGTGCGGGACTCACCGGCTATGATGTTGCGCCTACGGCCGCATCGTCGACAGCCGCATACCGTGTCATCCGAATCGGTAACTATGCGTACAGTACGGTCAAGTTGAGCGCTCAGCACATCGCTGTTGGTTCTCACGTGACGGTGCTGGAAAAGAATGCATTCCGTTTCATGACCACGACCACTACGGCAGCGGGTGTTATTCAAGGCGCCTCCTTGGATCTCGCCAACGTTGTTGAGGCGGGTGAGTATGCCGTAAACCAGGCGAAGGTCACTTCGCTGACGGCGCCTCGTTTGACCACTATTAATCAGGGAACCTTTGCGGGTTGTGCGAATGTAACGTCGCTTCATTTCCCGGCACTTGTGAACGTTCTGAATAAGGAAGCATTCAGCGGATGCTCGCTTTTGCGTGAGATCACGTTTGGTTCGGGAATCAAGACCTTCTACCAGGAAATGTTTACAAACTGCTCAAAATTGGAAACGATCAACATCCTGAATGCTACTCAGGTTGTGACCGTCAATCCGAGCTTGACGAGTAAGTTGAACCCGCCTTCCACCGTTAAGATCCGCGTTCCTGCCGCGATTCTGAATGCCTACAAGACCAAGTATACCTCCACCTTCGGTGGTGTAGCGCTTAAGAACTTTGAAGCATTCGAGAACGCCTACACCGACGCAAACAACACCATCTTCTACTGGCAAGAGGTAAGCGGCTCGGCCTACGTGACCGCAATCGGAGGCACCCTGCCCACGGGTACGGTGACTCTGCCCGCTAACGTGATCAAGGATGGCACGAGCTACACCGTGATCGCAGTTGGCCCTCTGGCTATGCAGGCGCTCACGGGTGCGACCAAGATCGTCCTGCCCACAGGCATGACAGCTCTGGGCTTTACCGCAGCTGACGTTCCTGCAACCGTTACGGCGCTGGAGATTGCGGCAGGGAACACCGCGTTCAAGACCGTGGACGGTATCCTCTACGATAAGGATCAAACCGTGATTCTCGTGTATCCCAAGGGACACACGGCTACGTCGTTCACCCTGCCCTCGACCGTGACCTCCATCGCATCCAATGCGTTCTACGGCGCGCAGCGACTCGAGACGCTCACCATTCCTCGCTCGGTCAAGATTGCAGATCGCGCGTTCGCATCCACCGTGCATCTCAAAACCATCAACTTCCAGAGCGCGACCGCATCCGACTTCATCGGTGTTGACATCTTTGCAAATGTCAATGATGCTCTCAAGCTCTACGTGCCCGTCGGTTGCCTGATCGACTATAAGGCACACGCATGGTTCGATTATACCATGCAGGATCGGTTTGTCGAAGGTGATTGGGAGGGAACTATTGACCCCTCCCTTGGCGGGGGCGCAGAGGTAGGTGAGTATGCAGGAATGGACTTCGTTACACTCTCTGATGGTACGTATGCCGTGAGGGCAAGCGCCAATGCTCAGGATGTAACCTTTGTTAACATCCCTCAAACGTACAACGGTAAGGCCGTTACACAGATTTTGGCAGAAGGCTTTAAGGATTTGCCTAATCTTCAGCAAGTTACTCTGCCTGAAGGTCTGTTGACGATCAATGATAATGCATTTTACGGTTGTTATTCGTTGCAAAACGTCACCTTGCCGTCCACGCTGACAAGCATTGGTCGATATGCTTTTTACGGTTGCACGGCAATTAGTGAAGTGACAATCCCTGCGGCTGTCAACTTTATTGGTGAGTATGCATTTTACGACACATCGTTGACAAGTGCTGTGTTTGAAAATACTACGGGATGGAGCATTGAAGATAGCAGTAAGGCATATGAAGGAACAAGTTACAGTTCAGCTGTGCTCAAAGAGTATTTGAAAGAAAATTTGTCTTTCAAATCCTCCTGGTTTTACATTGAAGATGAAGATTACCCGTCAACGCTAGTATTCATGTATGATAGTAAAGTAATATCCTCCTCTGATACGGAGATGAATGCGACAGCCTTGACACAAAAAATGACTATTGTGCTTAGTGAATCTTATGGCATGAGCTTCTATTACCACGAGCTTTATGCCAGTTATTACAAAACCAACTGGATTCGATCTGAATAAGCCTTGATTGTGCATTGAATGAAAGTCAAATACTCACATTCATGTAGAAGCGCACAGAACCGCTTTACTTTGAGGCGAAACTCGGTGAGGTGGCAAACAAAATTTCCATAATGTAACCCCAACGGGAGCGGCACGCCGCTCCCGTTTTTCTGGTTTTTTATCTTGTTGACTTTATTCTCCGAATGTGTTATAATACGTATAATGGCGAAAAGAAGGGAGTTGAATCTGCTATGCACGCTGATACGCTTTCCCGTTTCGTTCGTCGGCTATCCCACAATGTCCGCGATCTTTTGTTCCCGCCACACTGCGTCGGTTGCGATGAATTGCTCCCTCCGTTTGACGCGTCCGAGCCCATCTTTTGCCCTCTGTGTCGCACCTCGTGGGAGATGGGAAGGGGAGAGTGGCTGCGAAACGGTCACCGCGATCCCGCCCATGTCAATCTCGTTGCCTACCATACGGGCCGAGCGGATGGCGTGCCCGAAAAGCTGATCTACCACCTCAAGCACCGCGATGAGGCGCGCGTGTTTGCCGCCGTGGCAGGCCTTTTGGCTCCCGGCGTCATGGAGGCGTGCGGCGAGCTGTGTTCGGTCTTCCCCTGCGGTAAAACGCCCGCCATCCTCGTGAGTTATCCGCCGCGTCGTCGACGTGCCATCAGCAAGGACGGCTTTGATCAAGCCGAGCGGATCAGCCGTGCGCTTTCGCGCCGATGCGGCTACCGTCACGTCAAGCTTCTATCGCGCACCCATGCCCGTGTGTTCGAGCAGAAACGGTTGGGGCAGGAAGACCGCCTAGAGAATGCCGCCCGTGCCTACCGACTGAAGAAGGGCGCTGAAAAGCGCGTCCGTGGGTGTATCGTTGTGCTGGTTGATGACCTTGTAACAACGGGCTCCACCTTGCAGATCTGCGCCGATCTTTTGCACAGCGCAGGGGCGGTCGCCGTGATCTATGCCTCGGTCGCGCATACCGTTACCCACAAAACCCCAAGCTCGCAATCATAAAATCATGATAAAAAGGAAGTGATCTTTTATGTCACAACAGAATACGTATTCCGCAAAAGATCCCCGCACTCTGGCTTTTTGCAACCTCTACGGCGTGCTGGGAGCCATCCCCGCACTGCTGGATATGGATGAGGAAGCCCGCGCCATTGTGGAAGGGAAGAAGATCAGTATCGGCTTTGCCGTTCAGGACGGCCCCCACGGAACGCTGTGCTTTGACAACGGAAAGGCGCGCATGAGATCGGGCACCGCCGGCTGCTCCATCAAACTCTATTTTCCGTCCTGCGAGAAATTCAACGCCATGATCGACGGCAAGGCAAGCCCCCTGCCTGTCAGCGGCTTCTGGCATATTAGATTTCTGCTGGGCGCGTTCACCAAGCTGACCGACATCCTGTCCGCCTACCTCCGCCCCACCGAGGATAAGCTGGAAGACCCCGTTTTCTTTGAAAAATCTACCAAGCTGATGCTCTACGTCATCGGTCGCTCCATCGTGCAGATCGGCAATCAGGATCCCGTAGGACAGTTTTCGGCATCCAACATTGTGGACGGCAAGATTCGCTTGGCCATCGGGAAAGACCTTGCGGTCGCCATCCATGCGAAGAATCACAAGCTGTTCTTCAACGCCACTCCGAGCGATGACGGCGTGATGTCCGAGATGCGGTTTGCCGATCTCGCCACTGCCCGCGATCTCTTTGACGGCAGACTCAATGCCGTGGCGGCTGTGGGACTCGGCAAGGTGCGTATCGGCGGTATGATCTCCCAGATCGACAACGTCAACCGCATTCTTGACCGCGTATCCCTCTACCTCGCGTAAAAATGTAAGAACGCAGGAAAGGAAGAACGATTATGCATAAAATCAATACATACGAGAAAAGCCGTGAGGCGTTTGAGCGCGCCGCGCGCGTCATCCCCTCGGGTATCTACGGCCACCAAGGTCCCGCCGAGGGCTGTTACGTCCCCGTTGAGGCGTTCCCCCTGTTTTCCTCCCGTGCCGAGGGTACCTACCTCTGGGATCTGGACGGAAACCGCTTCATCGACTATATGTGTGCCTACGGCCCGAATATCCTCGGATACCACGATCCCGACGTGGATGCCGCCGCCGCGCGTCAACGCGCCATCTCGGATTGTACCACCCTCCCCAGCACCCTGATGATCGATTTCGCTGACCTGCTGGTGGACACCGTTGCCTCCGCCGATTGGGCGTTTTTTGCCAAGAACGGTAACGACGTGACCACCTTGGCGATCATGACGGCACGTGCCTACACCCACCGCAAGAAGATCGTGTTCTTCAAGGGCTACTACCACGGCGTCGCTCCGTGGACGCAGAAGATCGACTACGCGGGCGTGATCGAGGAAGACGTCATGCACAACCTCTACGTCGAGTGGAACAATTTTGAACAACTGGAAGAAGTGTTCCAAACCTACAAGGGACAGATCGCCGCTGTCATCGCCCAGCCCTATATGCACGGTAATTTCATGGATAATGAAATGCCAGCCGAGGGCTTTTGGCAGAAGGTGCGCAACCTCTGCACCGATACCGACACCGTGCTGATCGTGGATGACGTCCGCGCGGGCTTCCGTCTGGATCTCGCAGGCTCGGATCACTATTTCGGCTTTGAAGCAGACCTCATTTGCTTCTGCAAGGCACTCGCTAACGGCTACAACGTCAGCGCGCTGTGCGGCAAGCAGTTCCTCAAGAACACCGTGTCCTCCATGTCCTATACGGGCTCGTATTGGCTTTCGGCCGTACCCTTTGCGGCAGGCATCGCTTGTATCGAGAAGATGAAGCGCATCGACGCGCCCAAGCTGCTCATGGAGAAGGGAAGAAA
>JAEIGA010000828.1_pt1 | contig 45986 bp, 36 predicted proteins | sample 9270691 | NCBI WGS metagenome assembly JAEIGA01 (sample SAMN17057246, study PRJNA624740) | gut metagenome | biome: biome; isolation source: fecal sample | host: Bos grunniens | place: China: Xizang | collected 2019
AGATGTAGTAAAGAATATACTGACTAACGAGTTGTACGACATAATGGTCGGTCCCTTATTAAGGCGATCGATAGCGTTGGGGATCCACCTCTTCCCATCCCGAACAGAGAAGTTAAGCCCAACAGCGCCGATGGTACTGCAAATGTTTGTGGGAGAGTAGGTCATCGCCACTTTTTTTCGAGAAGAGTTTCAGTTAAACACTGGGACTCTTCTTTTTTGCATATACATACTCTTCTTTTGGGTACAAAAGAAGCAAAAGGTCCGGCACTAATCTCGCAAGTCGCTCAAGGCTCTTGTTCGTGCCACGCTGTGAGCACTCATCCGCCTTTCGCTTGCCGCGAGTGTCTTTACGTTCCAATCTCGGGAACGGGGTAACTCGCTTTCAATGAATAACCATTCACAATATTGAGCAACGCTCAAACATCCCCCGTTCTTTTCCTCGATTGGAACTGACACTCTCTGTTGCTCGACACCGTGCCGGTTCTTTAGGATATTACTATTGTTACAGATTCTTTCTGCTTATCAGTTCTGGTGTTATTTGTTTTATGTAAATTAATTGCTAATTTTGTACTGAATAATCTAATTCAAGAAAATGAAAAAGCCTTTAGTAAAGAGTGCAAAATTCGTTATAAGCAATACGGATATCAAGAAATGCCCGTCTGACGGTAAGCCTGAATATGCTTTTATCGGTCGTTCAAATGTGGGTAAGTCGAGTCTTATAAATATGCTCACAGGTCATCGTAAGCTTGCCATGACGTCGGCTACACCGGGAAAGACTCTGCTTATAAACCATTTTATAGTGAACGATGAGTGGTATCTTGTTGATTTGCCGGGATATGGTTATGCCAAGCGTAGCAAGTCGCAGAATGAACAGTTGGAGCATATAATCTCGAGTTATATACTCGACCGCGATGCCATGACTCTGTTGTTTGTGCTTATAGACTGCCGTCATGAACCACAGAAGATTGATTTGGAGTTCTTCCAATGGCTTGGTGAGAATGGTGTACCTTTCTCTATAATATTCACTAAGGCCGATAAGCTTACAAGGGGTGCGCTTGTGTCGAATATCGAGGCTTATAAAAAGCGTCTGCTCGAGGATTGGGAGGAGTTGCCACCTGTATTCATCACTTCGTCGGAAACAGCTCTGGGACGCGAGGATATATTACAGTATATAACTGAAATCAACGAGACTTTATAATTTCGCTATTCCGGTCTTGTTTTGCTTTTGTCATTTTAAATGGATTCGTCTGTTTAAAATGACATTTTTTCTTTTTTTATGCATAAAAACGAGCGATTTGTTAAAAATATGCCATTGTTTGCAAAAAAGCTTGCAAAAAAGCTAAAAAATAGTGTAAAATGCTATATCTTTGCAAGAATTTATAAATTTGGGTAGAGTGGGCAAATGCCTGTATTCTCTCTTTCTTGTGTAAAGTATTTTATAAAAATAAAAATGAGAAAAAAAGTTTTCTTGCTGTTTGTGCTTTTTGCCATGATGGCAATACAGACTGTTTGTGCTCAATCTTTCTCGGTAAAGGGTAGGGTTACTTCTGCCGAGGATGGTGAGGGGATGATAAGTCTTACCATTATGCAGAAGGGAACGGCAAATGGCGTGGTTACCGATTTTGACGGAAACTACGACATTGAATTGAATGGTGTAAGCGAGGCTGTGCTTGTTTTCACTTATGTGGGTTATGAGTCTCAGGAGCATGTTGTAACATCTGCCACAAAGAAACTCGATGTTGTTATGGAGCCGGAGCAGGTGGCTATGGACGAGGTTGTGGTTGTTGCGTATGGTGTACGTAAAAAAGGTACAATTGCAGGTTCTGTATCAACCGTCAAGGCTGAGAAACTTGAGAATATACCTGCAGTAGGCTTCGACCAGGCTTTGCAAGGTCTGACTCCCGGTATGACGGTTATCTCCAATTCGGGTGAACCCAGCAAGGCGGCTACATTCCAGATTCGTGGTACAAACTCTATCAACTCGGGTACTGCGCCGCTGTTTATTCTTGATGGTGTGCCCATCACAAGTGCCGATTTCAATGCCATAAGCCCAAGTGATATCGAGTCGATAAATGTGCTTAAGGATGCTTCTTCTACTTCTATCTATGGTGCGCGTGCTGCGAATGGTGTGGTTGTTATTACAACAAAGCGCGGTACTTCAACAGAAAAGGTGGACATCACTTTCCGTACACAGCAGGGCTTCTCAAATCTTGCCCACGGTAACTGGAATCTGATGAATACAGCCGAGCGTATACAGTTTGAAAAGGAGATAGGGCTTGACTATGGTCAGGATTACGAGTTGTTGAGCCAGACTGATGTAAATTGGCTTGATGTTGTCTTCAACGACAGAGCGCGTCTTCAGAGTTATGATTTGGCAGTGAGCCACGCTACCGATAAGCTCAACTATTTCGTTTCGGGAGGATTCTACGACCAGCAGGGTATTGCGCAGGGTTCTACATTCTTGCGTTACAATATGCGCGCGAATGCCGATGTGCGTGTTGCTCCATGGCTCAAGTTGGGTACAAATACTATGTTTACTTACGAGGAGGTTCAGCAGGCCGATGATGGCGAGTATGCTCTATATACTCCTATTTCTGCTTGCCGATTCATGTTGCCTTATTGGAATCCCTATAAGGAGGATGGCTCTTTGGCTATGACCGAAGATGGCAGCTGGACCGGAACTACATACAATCCGCTCGTGTGGATGGAGAACAATCCGCTTCTGAACAAGAAGTACAAGGCTCTGAGTGTATTCTATGCCGAGGCTACTCCTATAAGAAACCTTACCCTCCGTACTCAGTTTGGTGTGGATTACACGCAGTCTACTGCCGACATGAAGTCTTATCCAAGCTTCATCGGCAACAATGGTGTGGGTGCTGCAGGACGCAGTTCATACACTACGATAAATCTTACCATTACAAATACTGTAAATTACAAGTTCGACATAAACCGTTGGCATCAGTTCAATGTGATGCTCGGTCAGGAGGGCGTGAATTACACATCGGAAGGTTTCCAGGTGGTAACAACCGGACAGAACAACGATTCTTTCACCCAATTGCTGTCGGGAACAAGAGCTTCTTCGTGGTCGAACTCCTCTTCGAGCCATGCTTTCCTCTCGTTCTTTGCGCGTGGTGAGTATAACTTCAATGAACGTTATTATGCCGATTTCTCTTTGCGTTCCGACGCTTCGTCGCGATTCGGTAAGGAGGGACGTTGGGCTACTTTCTGGTCTTTGGGCTTTATGTGGAACATGCGCAAGGAGCGTTTCATGCAGAATGCGAAATGGCTCACCAATGCGCAGATTGCTGTGAGCACAGGTACTTCGGGTAACTCTTCAATTCCCGATTACGACCATCTTGCACTTGTGGGCAGTGGTGCCAACTATATGGGCAGTGCCGGTATTGCTCCAATGTCGCAGGGTAACGAGAAATTGAGCTGGGAGCAGTTGTGGACTTCGAATATTGCCCTGCACTTCGGTTTCTTCAACAGAATCAATGCCGATGTTGAACTTTATCATAAGAAGACCACTAATATGCTTATGCTTGTTCCGCAGTCGTATGTGAACAATGGCTTCGGTACACGTTGGGACAATGTGGGTGCTATGGTCAATACCGGAGCCGAGATGTCTCTCTCGTTCGATGTTCTGCGAATCAATGAATTCGGTTGGAATATCAATGCCAATGCCAGCTATAACCATAACGAGATTACCGAACTTTATAACGGCTTGGATGAATATGAGATGTCGGGTACTTCCACAAAACTCAAGGTCGGTCATGCTATCGGTGAGTTCTATATCAACCGCTATGCCGGTGTAAATCCTGCAAACGGTGATGCTCTGTGGTACGACAAGAACGGAAACATAACAAATGAGTTCCGCGAGGAGGATAAGGTGCTGGTCAGAAAGAACTACAATGCTCCTTGGCAGGGCGGTTTCGGTACATCATTGGCATATAAGGGTATTTCATTGTCTGCCAACTTCAGTTGGGTGGCAAACCGTTGGATGTTCAACAACGACCGTTTCTTTGAGGAGAGCAACGGACTTTATTCTGCATACAACCAGTCGAAGCGTCTGCTTACCGACCGTTGGAAGCAACCGGGCGATATTGCTGATATTCCAAGATATGGCGTTACTCCACAGATGGACAGCCGTTTCCTTGAGGATGCTTCGTTCATGCGTCTGAAGAATATTATGCTCGGATATGATTTCCCTGCACAGCTGCTCAAGAAGAGCGGTTTTATAAGCCGTGCGAGAGTGTATCTGCAGGCGCAGAACCTGTTTACATGGACAAACTTCAGCGGTCTTGATCCGGAATCTACAAGCAATGTATATCAGGCGCAGTATCCCATGTCGCGCCAGTATTCATGCGGCGTTGAGATAACTTTCTAAAATGCGTAGCTATATGATGAGAAAGAATATATATATGTTTCTGATGATGGTGCTGTTGTGTACCACATCGTGCCTCGACAAATTCCCCGACAATGCTGTTGCCGAAGATAAGGCGATAACAACGGTGGAAGAGGCTGACCAGGCTGTTATAGGTATCTATTCTTCATTCTTGAGTAGTGCTCTGTATAGCGGCTATCTTACACTTCTGCCCGATGTGCAGTGCGACCTTGTATATGCTGTAAACGGCTATTCGAACAATCTAGGTGATATCTGGCGTTGGGATATCCTTGCTACAAACGGACAGATTGAGGCTGTATACGGTTCGCTCTATTCCTTGATCGGTAACTGCAACTTTTTGCTCGACAATGCGGCAAAACTAATGCCTACACTTGTGGATGACGATGATGTAGACCACCTTGAATATCTTTGCGGAGAGGCTTATTTTGCCCGTGCTCTTGCATACAGCGAACTTATCAAACTCTTCTGCGTGGATTATAAAGGTGATGATGAAGCCAAGAATGAGCTGGGTGTTGTCGTAAGGACTTCGTATTATAATGAGCAGCCTATTGTGCGTTCTTCGCTTTATGATTCTTACAGGCAGGTGTTGTCTGACCTTGACAAGGCTGCCGTATATCTTGCTTTGGACGAGGATTACGACCCTGCATATGACGGTTATCTGTATAACAGTTCTGTATATTTCAATGAATATACCGTGTATGCATTGCGTGCGCGTGTGGCGTTGTATATGCGTAACTACGAGGATGCTGTTAAATACTCTTCAAAGATTATCGATAGCAAGATGTACACATTGTCGAGTGTAAATGCCGAGTATTCTGCCGGTGTAAGTTATTACGATCTTATGTGGCAGAACGACCTTTCAACCGAAGTAATCTGGAAGGTGGGCTTTACTGCCTCAAACCGTGGTGGTGCGCTTGGAAGTGTTTTCTTCAACTACGATTACTCTTCGTATAAACCCGACTATGTTCCTGCCCAGTGGGTATTGAATCTGTATGCAGAGAACGACGGTCGTTACAATGCATTCTTCAGGACTGCGACAACCGGTTACAGCCACGGACTCACCTGGCCTCTGCTCTATAAGTATTGGGGAAATCAGGACCTGTATGCCGAGGCTCAACTTTTGAATACATCTATGCCAAAGGTGTTCCGCCTGTCAGAGCAGTATCTTATCCGCGCCGAGGCTTATTGCAAACAGGATGCTCCCGATTATGCGAAGGCTGGTCGTGATTTGTCGACATTGCTCGCGGCACGTTGCACCTCGGGAAGTTCTGTTGCACTTACAGCCGACAATGCTATGGAAATCATTGAGGAAGAGCGTGTGAAGGAACTCTACATGGAGGGTTTCCGTCTGCAGGATTTGAAACGCTGGGGTAAGGGATTCGAGCGTGTGCCACAGGACCAGTCGTTGAGCAACGGCAGTTCGTTGAAGGTGGATGCCGGCAATTCTCTCTTTGTATGGCCTATCCCTCAGCACGAGATTGAGTCGCCCGGTGCGAATATTGTTCCAAATGAAAGTAATAAATAACAGAACTGTATATGAAAAAGAATATTTTAACTGCGTTGATGGCTATTATAGCCGTTGTTCTGTGCTTCACGGCATGTAAGCCGGAATATACAACATATACAGGTCCGAACTATATACTGTTCTCGGATAGTCTGTATGAGATGGCAGTTGTGGACGACGAATCCTATTACGATGTGCCTGTGGTTGCAACACGCGCCTGTGATTATGACCGTAATGTGGCTGTGGAGATTCTTGATGCCGGCAGCAATGCCATAGAAGGCAAGCACTACAGCATTCAGTCGAATACCGTTACCATAAAGGCAGGTGAACTTAGAGGAAATGTCCGTGTAAAGGGCTATCACACCAATATAGGTGTTGCCGACTCTCTTGGTTTCAAACTGCAGCTGATTGTTTCGGACGATGAACAATGGGGATTGTATGGAAATACAGCCAATGTGGTTCTGAGAAAGGCTTGTAAGTTCGATATAAATGCGTTTACAGGTCCATGTGTGGTAAGTTCTACATTCATAATGAACTATATGAATGTGGATAAAATCCTTACACGTTCCGAAATATGTCCCGGTGAGGAAAATACAATCATCATAAAGGACTATTTCTTCAAGGGTTACGATGCAAAGATTAAATTCGAGGCTGACGATGTCTACAATCCGCTGATAAGAATGGACGACCAGCGTTTTGCCGCTACAGCCGAGGCTTTCGGTACCAAATATGGCGATGGATTCATAAATATGTACCAGCCCACTGCATATACATCGTATTATAGCGGATGTGAGAAATTCATATTCCAGTATATGACACTCTATGTGCCGGGTATGGACGAATCGGCGAATACCATCGGAACTTTTGTGAATGCGGTGGAGTGGATAAGTGAGGATGAGGCAGAAAAACTTAAACGTGAGGGATTTTGATTATGAAGGGTATATTTGACAGATTACTTATAGCTGTTCTTGCGTTTTCATTGTGTACCTGTTTTGTGGCTTGCGACGACAACGAAAACGGACAGACAGCCGAGAAGGCTACTTTTTCAGAGATTCAGGAACTGGATATAAAACTTCTCGAGGAGCAGGATTATGCTACCGGATACTTTACGATTTCCGCTTCGGGCAGATGGACTGTATCAAGCGACAAAATGTGGGTAACTTTTTCAACAGTTGCCGACGGTGAATATATGTACGATGTTCAGGGCAATGCCGATGTCAAGACTGTTTATGTAAAAGTGAGCAACGAAGCTCGCGGTTTTGCCGAATCGGTGGCTGTGGTAACAATCCTGGAAGATGCCGGTGAACAGACCGTTGCCAGCATAACACGTCCTGCAAAATCGTACGACTTTGGTTTGCAGGCCGCCGACGGAACATCTTTGGAAAAGATTTCCATTGACGAAAGCGGTTCGTTGTGGGTAGCTTTCAATGCTAACTTTGAGTGTGGTATAATAGATTATCCGTCGTGGATGATGGAACCGGTGTTCGAGAATGGCGGTTATCGTTTCAACGTGCTTGAGGAGAGTCTGCCTATGAAGCAGAATGGTAAATTGCTTGTGGGTAACAGTTCTGACACAAATACATACAGCCTTGATGTAGATTACGTGGGAATGAATCCCAGAGTTGTTGAAATAAGCGGTGATACACCTTGGGGTTGGATTGTATCTCTCGATGGACATGAGTTCAGAAGGGACAAGGCTTCGAGCAGCGACGATGAGGAAAACAAGGTGGTATATGGCTCTTTGAATATGAACATTGTTTGTCGCGACTATTCTTACAGTTTCCTGTTTGCAGAGAATGTTTCAGAGTCATTATATCTTAAGGAGGGTAATGAGGCATGGATAAAGGCTGTCCGTGACGAGAACGACCCTAAGGCTGTAAAGGTCACAGTTGATAGATACGAAGAAAAATCATCGCGCGAGGGTTATCTTTTTGTAGTGCCTGATGCTTTGCACAACAATTTCAAGGAGGCACTTGAAGCCGGCATGGATACCATTGTAATTGCTTCGGCCGAGAATATGGTAGATTCAATTCCTGTTTATGATTATGTGTTGGCTGATGTTATACAGAAGGGCCAGGGATTCAGTGTTGTTCAGATAATGGACGATGAATCGGAAGTGGAGATTCCTTGTGAAACAGACGAGAACGCCGATTATTATATCAAGATAAGCAGCGAATATACTGTTGAGGATATTATGGCTTGCAATGTGGAGATTGGCAAGAAGTATACAATCAATACAAAGCTCACCGAAGAGGATTGGCAAAAGAACTATGCCATGAGTGATATCAATGGTGAGGAAATACGCGCTTCGCAATGGAAATACAAGGCTTATTTGGGCGAGGACGGTTACTATAGAATAGATGTTGTAGTGCCTAAGCAATCTTGGTTCGAGGATCCTAAGAAACCGTATGAGAAGGATATCGTGATACGTCTGTATACACCAGAACTTGTTAATATTAAGGCTCTTGTGTTGAGAGTGCAATAAGGTTTGATTATGAAGAAGATATATATATACATGCTTACGGTGCTTATGGTCTCTGTTATGGGGCTTGTAAGCTGTTCCGACAATGATAGTCTTGTCGGTGGAGAGTATGGCTTTGTGCAGTTCAAACTATACAAGAACAGCACGGGAAGCAAACAGGATGCTGCGACTACACGTGCGGTAGAGAAACTGGAGTATCTCTCTGATGCGCATAAAATCAAGGTGTTGCTGAAGTATGATGGAAATACCATTGCACAGACAATGGTGTTGAATTCATACAATGCCGAAAATGCGGAATATGGTCTGAGAAGTGATAAACTGCATCTGCTTGCAGGCAAATATTCTTTTGTTGGATATACATTGTACGACAAATTCGACAAGGAACTTCTTTCGAGAGATGTTACAGATTGCTTGATAGAGATTGTTCCCGGCGGATTGCAGGTTCAGGATGTTTATACCGATGCTGTTGAGCGCGGTCTTGTTTCGTTTAAATTGGTTAAAGTGTGGGACAAAGCGACACGTGCTGCAAAAGAGGGTGAAGATTATTCCTTCAGCAGTATCAGATGTGCCGATATTACTGTACAGAACACTTTCACCAAGGAGACAACCACAATAAAGAAAGTTCTTGTGAACTATGTGGAGGATTTTGCCGATGATGCCGAGCCGGGCAAGAACCGTGAAATCTCATATGCATTGTGTGATACCGTGGTGTGGTTGAAAGCAGGAACATACAAGGTAAAGAATTGTGTGACATATTCCGATAAAAAAGGCCGTTCCGTACTTGCTACAGAATACAACACCACATCCGAGACATTTGATGTTTACGACAATGAGTTGAGCGAGAACGTGAATGTTCCCGTAAATCTCAGTGAGACAGCCGAGTATATCAAGGACTATATTGCACTCAAGGAGATATGGGAGGCTCTCGATGGTGAGAACTGGAGTTATGCAGGCGATGTGGAGGCGCAGGGTGCCAACTGGAATTTCAACAAGGATATTGACTTGTGGGGCGACCAGCCCGGTGTTGGCTTGAACTCAAACGGCCGTGTAGAAACTATTTCTTTGGAGGGCTTTGGACCGTCAGGTGTCGTACCCGATGCCATCGGACAGCTTACCGACCTTAAGATTCTGTATCTTGCCAGCCACTCCGATCTGCTCGGTGGTCATCTCTTTGGCAGAATAGAGTCGGAGATGAGCGATGCCGAAAAAATGTCGGTCCGCATGGATTATGCCGACAAGGTCCTGAAGAAGGATTTCCGTCTTGGACTTTCCGAAATGTGGCAGAAGACAATTGAGGTTGACGAGAAACAGCAACCTTTGAAGAAGGGAATTTCGTTAAAAGGTATCCACTTCGGTGATATGACCAACGGTATTGAGGGTGTCTCTAAAGCTGTAATGCGTTGTACAAAACTTGAGCAGTTCTTTATTGCGAACGCTCCAATTACTCACGACGGCTTCTTTAGAGAAATCGGCGAGGATTCTCCTTATTATGCCGAAAAGGATGAACTCTCTTGGGAGAATATGACCACTCTGCTCGATATAGAGATATTCAACTGCCCCAAGCTGACAGCATTGCCAATGGATATGCTTGCAAACCTTCCTGAATTGCAGATGCTCAACGTATCGGCTTGTAAGGGCATAACAGGCGAGCAACTGAAAGCCGATTGGGAAACATTCATCAACGGCAAGAGCGGTGAGAAAATCCAGGTCATCTATATGGGATTCAACAATCTTAAGGAGTTCCCTGTAGAGGATGAACTCAAGAAGATGGTCAAGTTGGGTATGATAGACTGTACAAACAATCAGATAGAGGTGCTTCATCCTTTCGGAAAGAGTATAAATCTTGCCCAGGTATATCTTGATTATAACAAAATTAAGAGTATCCCTGTATCGGAGGACGGACATTTCTGTGGATACACACAGCTCGAAAGCTTTAATGCATCGCATAACGAAATAACTGAATTCCCCGATATTTTCAATGCTAAATCGGCTTATGTTTTCCAATCGGTGGACTTCTCTTATAACAAGATTACAGGTTTCGAGAACGGTGAGGACTTCAAGGGTATCAATGCTTCTCAGGTGAACCTTTCCGACAATCATCTTAAGACATTCCCCGGAGTGTTGTTCAAGACAGGTTCTCCAATGAACTATCTTGTGCTTGCCGGTAACGGTATGGAAAAAATTCCTGCAGGTTCGTTGCAGGGCGCAAATGCCTATATGCTTGAGGCTCTCGATTTGAGCTACAACTATCTGAGCAAACTTCCCGATGACTTCTATGCGCGTACATTGCCATATCTTACAGGACTCGATCTTAGCTTCAACTGCTTTGCCGAATTCCCTACAAAGCCGTTGAGTATAAGCAGTCTGCAACGTTTGTTCGTGCGTTATCAGCGCGACAAGGATGGTAACCGCATCCTTAAGGAGTGGCCTACCGGCATATACACCTGCCCATCGTTAAGCTTCTTGTGCTTGGGTGGAAATGATTTGCGTAAGATTGAGGATACCATTTCTCCGAATATATTCTATTTTGAGATTGCCGACAATCCTAACATCTCAATCGACCTGTCGGCTGTGTGCGATTATATCCGCCTTGGATATTATATGCTGGTGTATGATGTTACACAGGATATACGCGGTTGTGATGCGTTGAATCTGGAACGATAACCATTTAAAGGAAATGTCATGACTAAGAATATAGTTAAAATAGCATTATCGATTATGGCAGCAGTTGTGGCTGTCGCTTGTACCGATAAGAATAACGACGGCATAGGTTTCTCTTTGGGTGTCAAGGAAAATGAACCTATAGAGATGAGTGCCGTTGGTGGCAAGGATGTCATTCTTGTTGAGACCAATGAGAGTTGGGTTGCAACTACCAATGTACCCTGGTTGACAATTTCGCCGGCAAACGGTGTTGGAACAGCAAGTGTTGAGGTTTTTGTGGACTCTTCTCTTACAAATGAGAACCGCGAGGCTCAAATCCGTTTCCGCCCCGCTGTTTCTGCTGAAAAGAGTGTCGCTGTAAAGCAATATGGCTTTGAAAAGGTTATTATTCCAAAGGATACCGTAATAACTCTTGAGTCTTCGGCAAACAAGAACGACCGATTCTTTGAAACAGAGATTACATCAAATATCAAGTTCAAGGTTGAATTTGATTATCTCAGCGACGAAGAGGAGGTTGAGGAGTGGTTGAGTTGTAGCAAGAGCTCTGTTGATGAGGGTGAGACAGCGCGTCCGCGCAGCGTAAAGCTCCGTTTCGACTGGAGAATGAATACTGTTCCTCAGGAGCGTAAGGCAGAAATCAGATTCGTTCCTGTAAACGAGGAGGATTCCTTTGAGAAACCTTCGGTAATATCAATAGTGCAGAAACCTGCGGTGAAAATCGAGGATAACCGCACCGGCGACTCTATTGCTCTTGTGGTAATCAACGAGCGTTTGAACTGCTGGAGCGGAATCTGGGATACAAGCGAGAATTTGCAGTATTGGTCCGGTGTCAAATTGTGGGAGGTTACAGATGAAGATCTTCCTTGTCTCGAAGCTGTAGGACGTGTGCGCTCGGTGGCATATGCCTATATCGATACAGAGGAGAGTATTCCTGCCGAAATCAAGCATCTCAAATATCTTGAATCATTCTCGGTATCAACAAACATCAACACAATGTTGTTGAACATAGATCTGGGCCCTGAAATATGCAGTCTTGAATATCTTAAGTATCTGCAGTTGTTCTCTTATGGTCTGGTGTCTTTGCCCGAGGAGTTCGTGAATCTCAAGAGCCTTGTAGCACTTGACTTGAGTGCCAATAATTTCAATGAGATTCCCGCTTTGCTCACTCCCGAGAATTTCCCTAACCTGAAGTCGTTGGACTTTGTAAGCAACCGTCGTTCTAATATCAAAGATTTGCGCGATAAGGGCAATCCCGAAGAGGGTATAGGCCTATATTTCCATACGGGAGTGGACAACACTCTTCACAGACTGTTATTGTGGGAGAACCTCGAGGAACTGGCTTTGTCGAACTGCTATATCGAAGGCTCAATTCCCGACTTTACTGTTGGTGAAGATGGCGTTGTTGCTTATTCACAGGCAGATGTGGATGCTTGGGGTGGCGATACCATACAGTGGCTCGCCGAGAACAATATTCCAAAGATTCTGCCTAACTGTACAAGTTTGAGACTTAACCTGAATTTCTTTACAGGTAAGTTGCCCGACTGGTTGCTTTATCATCCGCACCTGCTTGAATGGATTCCCGAGATTCTTATATTCAATCAGTTCGAGAAGGGTATAAACGCATCAGGCGAGGCTGTCGGCTTTGATAATGTACCGCTGACGTTCGATTACTATTACGATGTACTCCCCGGAATGAGAGATAAATTTGAGCTTAAGGAGGAGGTAAACTATGAATAATATGAAAAAGACTCTTATATATGTGTTGCTTGCTGTCTTTGCCATTTCATGTAACGACAGCAATACAGACAATGGTTTTGTCGTTGAAAACAAGACAGAAATCATCACCGACGGTGCAGTGGAGGGCGAATTGCTTGTGAAGTTCGCGCCCGAGATGGAAGACATTCTCGACTCTCATTTCGCGACCCGTGCTATGGCAACCCGTTCGGGAATCCCTTCGACCGATGAGGTGCTTGATATTCTGGGAGCATATCGTATTGAGCGTGTGTTCCCTGTTGACCCACGTACCGAGGAACGTACACGCGAAGCAGGATTGCACTTGTGGTATAAGGTCTCTTTCGACAAGTCAATGAATATTGCCGAGGCTTATACCAGACTCTCAAAGCTTGGCGAGGTGTCAAAAACACAGTGCAACCGTCGTATATACCGCATGGACAGCGGTCGTCCCGTGTTCGTGAAGAGTGCAGACGAAGCTGTTATAGGTGATGTTGTTGAAAACGGTTTCAATGACCCGGATTTGGCTTTGCAATGGGGTTATATAAACAAGTCCAATTATGGTTTCGAGCAGTCATGGGCAAAAAGCATTGCAGGTTGTGATGTGAATTGCGAGGAGGCTTGGGAATTGTGTACCGGCGACACGTCTATCATTGTTGGTGTAATGGACGAGGGTGTTCTCATAGATCATCCCGATTTGGCTGCCAACATCTGGGTAAACGAGGCCGAAATCTACGGTTCTTACAACGATAACGACGGAAACGGTTTCAATGGCGACCGTCATGGATATAATTTTGCATCAGACAGAGGATATATCTCGGCTACAGGTTCTAACGATACAGGACACGGAACACACGTTGCCGGTACAATTGCCGCTGTGAACAACAATGGTATAGGTGTCTGCGGTATTGCCGGAGGAGATGCTGCAAAAGGGCAGAAGGGTGTAAGAATCATGCCTCTTCAGATTTTTGATGACAACCGTGCATCAACAGTGGCTCTGGAAGCGAAGGCTTTCAAGTATGCGGCTGACAACGGTGTCGTGATAATGCAGTGTAGCTGGGGATACAACTCGGCTTATGCCAACGAGGTGCAGGGATACATGCCGGGTCCGGGCTCTGTAAAGGAGTGGGAAGCATTGTATCCGCTCGAAAAGGAGGCAATCGACTACTTTGTAGAGAATGCAGGCTCTCCGAACGGTGTAATTGATGGTGGTATCGTGGTTTTTGCATCAGGCAACGAGTCTGCAGGAATGTCGGCATACCCCGGTGCATATGAGAAATGTCTGTCGGTAAGTGCCGTTGCACCCGACTATACTCCAGCTTCCTATACAAACTATGGTGTGGAGGTCGATTTCTCGGCTCCCGGTGGTGATGGTGATTATTACGGCACACCGGGAAGTCCATACGAGAACGGCAGTATGATATATTCAACCCTTACAACCGAAGGAAGAGCATGTTACGGATATTACGAAGGAACATCAATGGCTTGTCCTCATGTATCGGGCGTTGTAGCGTTGGGCTTGTCATATGCAGCACAGTTGCGTCGTCATTTCACGGCAGAGGAGTTCATCGCTTTGATGAATGAGCAGTCTGATGATATTGAAACAGAATATTTCATCGGTGAGAAACTTACACATTATAATCACTCCTCTCCCGGTTCTTTTGCAACAAAGACACCGCTTTCAAAGTACAGAGGCAAGATGGGTAAGTTTGTAAATGCAGGAAAACTGTTGAATGCCATCGAGAGTGCAGGACGCGATATGAAATTGCCCGATGTATATGTTGCACCAAAAACCACTGCGACCATTGAACTGTTGCGTTTCTTCAAGAATGTGGGAACATTTACATGCTCTGTTGATAATGAGAATATTGCTGTTGTTTCCGTAAACGGTACAGAAATCACAGTTACCGGTGTTGCCGAAGGATTTACAGTGCTGAATATAACAATCGACGGAGCTGAGCATACCGTATGCGTAACTGTACGTAACGGCGCAAACGGCAACGGTTGGATGTAAAAATGTTGCGATGAAAAGGTTATTTGTGCTTATAGCAGTTCTGGTTGTGTTGCTTCAGCCAACGTCGGCTCAAATAAAGCGACTGTCGCGTGAGGCAATAGACTCTATAAGAAACAGAACTGTGCTTGGTGATGGAGATTCCATTCTGGCATTCAGTACCAAGGTGATAGACTTTGGAACCATATATGAGAGTGATTCTGCAAGGACTTTCTGTTTCCTGTTCAAGAATCAATTGAAAGAAAAGGTGGTTTTACAGAATATCAGTGCCAATTGTGGATGTATATACCCTTTTTGTGAAAAATATGAGTATGAGCCGGGCGAGGAAGGTGTGTTGCAAATAAAATTCAACCCCAAAGGACGTTCGGGTACAGTTGACAAGAATATTTTTGTTTATGTGGTGACTGCCAAGGAATTTTATTCCGATATAGATGGCAAAAGGGAATCTCCGAAACTTGTTGCAAAGTTGACATTGCTCGGCAATGTTGTAGATACCAATGAATGGCGTCATCTTCCTGTTATTATGGGAAGTTTGCGTCTTAAGCGCAAGACTGCGGCTTTTGAGCCTGTAAAACCCGGTACAAATCCGCAGGTGCGTATAATGTGTGCGAATGTAGGAACATCGCCTTTGAAGTTGCATTCAAGGATATTGCCGGAATTCATGACATTTGCAACAGAGCCTGTGGAGATAGCTCCCGGTGAAGAGGGTGATGTTGTTATAACCATTGATGGCAACAGATTGCCTGAGGGTGGAAAAAAGAGGTACAGCATAGTGGTCGAGGGTGTAGAAGGCAGAATCTCCGACCGTACCATAGATATAGAAATAGAAAATAATAAAGAGTGATTATATGAAAAACTTTTTAAAGACAACAGCATTGCTTTTGGCTGTTTTGTGTTTTGGCGCATGCTCTAACGAAATTGATGACCTTACACCAAAGTCGTTGGAGGTTACTCCCAATAACATTTCGGGCTATTGGATGCTGAGCGAGTACAACGGTATGGAGATACCTCAGGATGTATTCTTTTATGTGGAGTATGTACGTAAGGACAGAAAATTCGTAATGTACCAGAAGTTCGACAGCATGTATCCACGCCGTATAACTGGTGTGTATTCCATAGAAAAGGACAAGTATGGCAAAGCCATCCTGAACGGTGTATACGATTACAGCATGGGCGATGGCGAGTGGAACAACAGATATTATGTAACGGAACTGCTAGAGAATTCAATGATACTCACCGCAGATTCCAAAACTGCTGACATCTGTAAATATGTACGTTGCAACGAGATTCCGGCAGAGATTATCGAAGCTGCAAGATAAATGATATGCATTTTACCCTCTCTTTCTTGTGTGAGAGGGTAAAAATGTAAAAAAAACATGCTTTTTCTACGGTTTGTAAAACAAAACCGTTATATTTGCATTATAAATACAAGGGTATATTCCTTCCCTGTTTCTATTTAAGGAAAATCAAAAATCATATTTGCTCTTTTTTGTGAACTTATTTCTCATTTGAGATATAGAGTATCATTCGTTTATGTATCATATAGAACAATTGAAAAGCAAGGAAATTGCCGATTTGCAGTCCATTGCTCAGGATTTAGGTATTAAAGGTATAAAGTCTCTCGACAGAGATTCTTTGATTTATCGCATTTTGGACGGTCAGGCCATGCAGAATAGCAAGAGCGGTGCACCGGCTGTCGTTAAGGAAGAAAACAGAATGAACCGTCGCGAGCATCGACGTCATCGCATACATAGCGATGCTCCAAGCAAGGTTTATACAGCAACCGGCGACAAGGCGGTAAAGCTCGACAATAACGAACCCAAGAAAACGACGGTGGAACCGGCAGTCCCGGTGCAGCAACCCGTTTTGCAAACACAGGAAACAAAACCGGTAGAGGCTGTTGCTCCCAAGGAAAAAGAGGTTGCAAAAGAGAAACCTGCTGCACCAAAGAAACGTGGACGTAAGCCTAAGAACACCGAGGAGGCACCAAGGGCTGTGGAAACAGCATCTGTTGTAGAAACCGTTGAAGAAAAGGTTGAGGCTCCTGTTGTTCAGGAGAAGAAGGAAGAAACCAATCAGCCCAAGAAACGTGGACGCAAGTCAAAGGCTAAACAGGAGCCTGCTCAGGAACAACCAAAAGTAGAACAGGTTGTTGAGGCTCAGGCTGTTGAAGCCGAAGGAGAGGCTTTTGTTGCAATCGAGGACCTTCCAAGCGAACCGGTTGAATTGCCTGCAGAACTTGTCGACAAATTCGAGAAGAACGGCAAGGAACACAAGAAAAACGATAAGAATCAGCATCGTCATCAGGAAAAGGAGAAACGTAACGAACCACAGCCCGAAGAGGTGAAGCAGTACGATTTTGCCGATGTACTCCGAGTTGAAGGTGTGTTGGAGATAATGCCCGACAATTACGGCTTCCTCCGTTCATCCGATTATAACTATCTTGCATCGCCCGATGATGTATATGTTTCTCAGTCGCAGATAAAACTATACGGCCTCAAGACAGGTGATGTTGTGGAAGGTATCATCCGTCCTGCATCGGCAGGCGAGAAATATTTCCCTCTTGTAAAGGTAAACCGTATAAACGGAGCATCGCCCGAACTTGTACGCGACCGTGTATCGTTCGATAATCTTACGCCGTTGTTCCCCGAAGAGAAATTTACATTGTGTGGCGGAAGTTACGATAATCTGTCGGCACGTGTGGTTGATTTGTTCTCTCCCATCGGTAAGGGACAGCGTGCGCTTATAGTGGCACAGCCAAAGACCGGTAAAACAATGTTGCTAAAGGATATAGCCAATGCTATTGCTGCAAATCATCCCGAGGCCTATATGATTATGTTGCTCATTGACGAGCGTCCTGAGGAGGTTACCGATATGGCACGTTCAGTAAATGCAGAGGTTATTGCTTCTACATTCGACGAGCCTGCAGAACGCCATGTGAAGATTGCCGGAATTGTGCTTGAACGCGCAAAACGTATGGTTGAGAGCGGACACGACGTAATTATTTTCCTTGATTCAATAACACGTCTTGCACGTGCCTACAATACGGTTTCTCCTGCATCGGGCAAGGTACTTTCGGGAGGTGTGGATGCTAATGCGCTGCATAAGCCCAAACGTTTCTTTGGTGCTGCCCGTAATATTGAGAACGGTGGCTCGTTGACAATAATCGCAACAGCCCTCATTGATACCGGTTCAAAGATGGATGAGGTTATTTTCGAGGAGTTCAAGGGAACGGGTAATATGGAGTTGCAACTCGACCGTACACTTGCTAACAAACGTATCTTCCCGGCAGTGAATATCATTGCATCGTCAACACGTCGCGACGACCTGCTGCTCGACCATCAGACACTCGACCGCATGTGGATTCTTCGCAAATATCTTGCCGACATGACACCAATCGAGGCAATGGAATTTGTAAAGGACAGATTGGAAAGGACAAAGGATAACGATGAGTTCCTTTTGAGTATGAATTCGTGATAAATAAATCTCCCCAAGGTTCTGTGGAATCTTGGGGAGATTGTTTTGTGCTGGTAAAAGAGTGATATCGCTAATGTAAATTGAAAACAACCAGAATTCTTTTTAGTAGTCTTCATATTTATAACAAATGTTTGATTTATTAAAGAATATTCGTATTTTCGCAACATAAACATATAATTTTTTGCCTATGAAACATTGCGTATGAGATGATACGCACATTTTAGACATATTGGAAAAGCGTTTTAATAGACTTCTTCTCTGACAAAAGTTTGGCGACTTGATATTTTGAGAAATTGGATGACTATTAGGATGCCTGCGCGTTAGCGTGGGCTTTCTGTCGTTTCGATTTCTCGGGTTACGCCAAACACCCTGTCAGAGCGAGATGCTGAAAGTACCGCGCTTTTTTTGTGCGTAATTTAAAGTTTATAAGAGGTACAACGGAGTAACCCGAAATGCCGAAAAATGAGTAGGGAAAATATTAAATCATTGAAATTATGGAAAAAGAAAAAGATGACGCGTCTGGATGTATTAGTGGTATACTAGGTCTGCTTGTGGTAATCTGGGTGGCTGCGAAGTTTATGACTCCTTGGGGTAATAGTGAATTGATAACCTCTATTGCAAAAGAATATGAGATTCCTATTTCACAGGTTCAAGAAGTTGTCTATGGTAAAATTACTCATGATACGAAATTATTTCCTATTCCTCACTCGGTTTGGTATGTTACGACAGAGAGAGGCGAAGAAATAGAATTAGCTTCCGATTATTTTGGTGGTGATATTGATCTTGATAAAGGTGCATTAAATAGGTGTTTTGCGCTTGATCGCTATTCAGAAGTGTATAGAGATTATCCAGGGTGGTAATAAGAATAGATGGTGACCATTGAATAATTCAAAGGTCACCATCTAAATATTTGTAAATCAGTCTGTTTCTTAGAATGGAAGATCGTCGGGATCGTTGCTTGCTTTGCCGAAGTCGGGAACCTCAACTTTGGGAGCATCGATTACCGGAATGTCTGTTGCGGCAGGAGCTGTACCTCTCTCAACTTTCCAAGCGCGTATGTCGTTGTACCAGCGACCGTTATACTCGCGTGCATTGATGTCGAACGATACGGTCATCTCTTCGCCTGCCTGTATGTTGAACTGTGCTATCTTGTCTGCACCGAATACGTTGAAACATACCTTCTTTGGGTACTGCTCATGTGTCTCTATAACGTATTCCTGTGTTTTCCACTCGTTGCCTGTCTTTGATGTGCCGCCTCTCTCGGGCAACACAGCGATAATTTTTCCTGTAATTTCCATAATAATTCTCAAATTCCCGGCGAAAATAGTTCATTTCTTTCCGAAAAGCAATTTTTTTCGCGGTTTTTTGTAGGCATTCTATATATTTAGTTTTATCTTTGTAACTACTACGCGCATATGCGCGCGAGTCTTTAGTTATTTTCAGAATTAATCAATTAAAAACAGAATATTATGAACTTTACAGTATCAAGTTCCTTGTTGTCGTCTCGTTTGCAGACCATCAGTCGTGTTATCAATTCAAAGAACACTATTCCTGTGTTGGATTGCGTGTTGTTTGAACTTGAGGGTAACAAATTGACCCTTACAGCTTCTGATCCCGATAATACACTCAACACTTCAATCGATGTAGTTGACTGTTCTGAGGATTTCAGCTTTGCAATTTCTGCAAAAATCCTTATCGATTCTCTTAAGGAGATTTCGGAGCAACCCATCCGCTTCGATGTAAAGAAGGAAACCCTTGAAACAACAATCTACTATCAGAACGGTAAGTACAGTCTTGTAGGTCAGAATGCTGATGAGTATCCCGGTGCTGCGGTTCTTGGTGAAGGTGCTGTTGCAATAACTGTTCCCACCAAAGTGCTTTCAAGCGGTATCTCTTGCTCATTGTTCGCTACTGCCGATGACGAGGTGCGTCCTGTGATGTGCGGTATATATTTCGATTTCACTCCCGAGAGCATCACAATGGTTGCTTCGGACGGACACAAACTTGTACGTTGCCGCGACTATTCTGTAACAGGTGCCGAGAAATCTGCATTCATCCTTCCAAAGAAACCTGCAACATTGCTTAAGAATCTTCTTGGCAAAGAGGAGCAGGAAGAGGTTGCTGTTGAGTTCGACGGTCGTTTTGCAATATTCGATATGGGCGACTACAAGTTGGTATCACGTCTGTTCGACGGTCGTTATCCAAACTACAACTCTGTAATTCCACAGAACAATCCTCACAAGCTCACTGTAGACCGCTCTGCGCTCATAAGTACATTGCGTCGTGTGGCTATCTTCTCTTCACAGGTGAGTCTTATAAAGTTGCACCTCGAGGAGAACAAGGTGGTGATCTCTGCTCAGGATACCGACTTCTCTACTTCTGCAGAGGAGAGCATCGTATGCAGCTACGAGGGCGCGGCTATGAACATCGGTTTCCGTGCATCGTTCCTCATCGATATCCTTAACAATACTCCCGGACAGGATGTTGTTATCGAACTGGCCGATCCTTCACGTGCCGGTGTCATTGTTCCTGCAGAACAGGTGGGTAAGCAGGAATTGCTTATGTTGTTGATGCCGATGATGCTTACTGAATAATCATGGAACTGAATCTTAAGAAACCTATAATCTTTTTCGACCTTGAGACAACGGGTACCGATATCTCAAAGGACAGGATTGTGGAAATCTGCTATATAAAGGTTTACCCCGACGGTAGGGAGACTGAATATACAAAACGCATTAATCCCGGTATGCATATCCCCGAGGTTGCATCGGCCGTGCACGGCATATACGATGATGATGTAAAGGATTGCCCCATGTTCAAGGATGTTGCAAAGGAGATTGCAAACGAATTCGCAGGTTGCGATGTGGCTGGTTTCAACTCGAACCGCTTCGACCTTCCGTTGCTTGCCGAGGAGTTTCTTCGTGCACAGGTGGATATAGACCTCTCTCGCTTGGATGCCATTGATGTGCAGGTTCTTTACCATAAGCGCGAGCCAAGAACGTTGTCGGCTGCATACCGCTTCTATTGCGGAAAAGAATTAGAGAATGCTCATAGCGCACTTGCCGATACACGTGCTACATACGAGGTGCTCAAGGCGCAACTCGACCACTATTCCGACATGGAGAACGATATGGCACTTCTTTCAAAGGAATCATCGTTCACAAATAATGTGGATTTTGCAGGACGTATCGTCTACGACGAGAGCGGACGCGAGGTCTTCAACTTCGGAAAATACAAGGGTATGCCTGTGGATGCGGTTCTCGACCGCGACCCGGGATATTACGGCTGGATGATGAACGGAGATTTCAGCTTGAATACAAAACAGGTGCTCACGCGAATCAAACTGCGTGGCATAAAGAGATAAGACCAAATGCTGAAAGGAAAAAAAATAGTATTGGGAGTAACCGGAAGTATTGCTGCTTACAAGGCGGCAATGCTTCTCCGTCTATTGGTAAAGGAGGGTGCCGAGGTCCAGGTTGTCATGACTCCATCGGCAAAGGAGTTCATAACTCCGCTCACTCTTTCCACATTGTCGGGACGTCCGGTGCTCAGCGAATTCTTCAACACCTCGAGCGGAGCATGGCACAGCCATGTTGAACTCGGCTTGTGGGCCGATGCCATGGTGATAGCACCGGTAACGGCGTCCACATTGGGCAAGATGGCAAACGGTATAGCCGACAACTTGCTTGTTACAACATATCTGTCGATGAAGGCTCCCGTGTTCATTGCTCCTGCAATGGACCTCGATATGTATGCACACCCGTCGACACAGCGCAATATCGAAATTCTCAAGGGGTACGGAAATACCGTAATCGAAGCTGCGTCGGGCGAACTTGCAAGCCATCTTACAGGTAAGGGACGTATGGAAGAGCCCGAAAACATTGTAAAGGCACTGAAGGATTTTTTTTTGGAAAGCTGTGATCTGAAAGGCAGGAAAGTTCTTATTACAGCCGGACCGACATACGAGAAGATTGACCCTGTACGCTTCATAGGCAACTACTCATCGGGCAAGATGGGCTTTGCCATTGCAGGCGAGTGTGCCAGACGCGGAGCCGACGTTACCCTAGTGGCAGGCCCCGTATCGTTGGCGACACCTCACCCGTCAATCAATCGCATAGATGTAGAGTCGGCAAACGAAATGTATGATGCCACAGTGGGTGCATTCCCACAATGCGATGTGGCAATACTCTCAGCAGCGGTGGCAGACTATCGTCCTGCCGTGCAGGCAAATGAGAAAATCAAGCGTAAGGCATCGGAGATGACAATTGAACTTGCGGCAAACCGTGATATCGCCGCAACGTTGGGTGGTATGAAGACCGAAAATCAACGTCTTGTAGGTTTCGCGCTCGAAACAAATAACGGCGAGATTAATGCCAACGAAAAACTCGCAAAAAAGAATCTCGACTTCATAGTCCTGAACACTCTCGAGGATAAGGGCGCGGGCTTTGCCTGTGATACCAACAAGGTAACCATAATCGGCAAGGATAGCAAGACCGAATACCCCTTGAAGAGCAAGAAGGAGGTGGCAAAGGATATTGTTTCGCATCTGGCAAAACTGCTTATGGTGTTGTTTGTCATGTTCATGCCTGTGGTAGCAAGTGCCGAAGGCGAAGAACTCAATGCCAACGTAACTCTCAATGCAAGCAAGGTGCAGGGTTCGAACACCGAGGTGTTCGAGCAACTCGAGACATCGCTCGTGGAGTTCATAAACAACCGCAAGTGGACTGCCAATACTTACGAAGAGTATGAGCGTATAACATGCAACTTTACCTTTGTGGTGAACTCCTATGCCAACGACGGAAGTTTCGATTGCTCGCTCATGGTACAGGCTACACGTCCCGTTTATGGTTCGTCTTATCTTTCCACAATCTTCAAATACGAGGACAAGAGCATAAAATTCAGATACCTGCCATTCGATCGTCTGGAATTCATCGAGGACAATATCGATAATAATCTCACCGCGACAATTGCCTTTTATGTATATCTGATAATAGGCATTGATATGGATGCTATGGGCGAGTTGGGCGGCAGCGAGTGGCTGAACAAGTCGCTCACCATAGCGCAGAATGCCCAGAATCTTGGCGATACAGGATGGAAAATGGGTAGCGGCAACAGCAACCGCTATTCCATAATCGACGACTATATGAACGGAGCTATGGAGCCTATGCGCAAGCTGATGTACAAATATCATCGTTTGGGACTCGATACGATGCATAAGAACGCCGATAGCGGACGAAAGGAAATAACCGAGTGCTTCGACCTTCTTAAGAAGGCATACGAAGACCGCCCAATGGCATATTTTACAAAGCTGTTCACAGAATACAAGATAGACGAGATAGTGAATGTATATTCAAAATGCACCCCCGAAGAGAAAAAGAAGGTGGTTGAGATACTTTCCGATATAAATCCGTCATTATCTACCGAACTTGATAAAATAACAAGGAACAATAACTAGGCAATAATGCTTACACATATATCCATACGCAATTATGCACTCATCGAAAAGGTGGAGATTGATTTCAGTTCCGGCTTTTCAGTGATAACAGGAGAGACAGGACACGGTAAATCTGTTTTTCTTGGAGCCGTTTCAATGTTGCTCGGGCAACGTTCCGATGTAAAGGCAATACGCGACGGAGCCGACAAATGTATCATCGAAGGGTGCTTCAATATCGCAGGCTTCGGCTTGGAATCTTTCTTTGAGGAGAACGAAATGGACTACGACGACGAGTGCATCGTGCGCAGGGAGTTGTCGGCGACAGGGCGAAGCCGTGCCTTCATGAACGATACCCCCGTGGGCGTATCGCAACTCAAGGAACTAGGTGCAAGGCTTATCGACATCCATTCACAGCATCAGAATCTGTTGATTGCCGACACCGGTTATCAGCTTTCGGTGCTCGATACCCTTGCCGGCAACAAGGAACTGCTTGCGGCATATAAAGCCGAATATAATGCATATATATCGCTCTCGCGCGAGATAGAACACATGAAAGCCGAACTCGACAAGAACCGTCGCGACGAGGAGTGGCTCCGTTTCCAGCTCAATGAACTGGAGAGTGCGTCATTGAAAGAGGGCGAACTCGAGGAGTTGGAGCAGGAGGTGCAGGAACTCTCGCATGCCGAGGACATACAGGCTGCATTGTATGGAGCATGCAACTCTATAGATAGCGACGAAAGAGGCTCTTTGCTTATGGCTTTGCGCGATGCGTCAGCCGCATTGGCACGCATTGCCACACATTATGGTGCTGCCGAAGAGCTGTCGGAACGTCTCGAGAGCAATTACATAGAACTCAAGGATTGTTGCGACGAGATGATGCAACGTGCCGAACGTGTGCAGTTCGCACCCGACCGTCTTGAATTCGTGGAGCGTCGCATAGCCTTGATATACGACCTGCAGAAGAAACATAGAGTTGACGGCGTGGCAGAACTTATAGCACTCCATAACGATATTTCAGCACGTCTGGAACGCATATCCTGTGGCGACGACGACATAAGGGATGCCGAAAAACGTCTTTCGGTATTGCGTGGACGCATGGCAACCGTAGCCGGGGAACTTTCAGAAAAACGTAAGGCAAGCGCAGAGCACCTGAAGAGAGAGATAACTGCCATACTTGTAAATCTCGGCATGCCGATGATTCGTTTCGAGGTAGAGTTTGTAAAAACTGCCGATTTTACACCTAATGGTGCCGACAGTGTGAATTTCCTGTTCTCGGCAAACAGCAGCAGCGCACCACAGCCGTTGGGCGATGTTGCATCGGGTGGTGAGATGTCGCGCGTGATGCTTGCGCTAAAGTCGCTCATAGCATCGGAAGCAAACCAGCCTACTCTTATTTTCGATGAAGTGGATACAGGTGTGTCGGGCGTGATAGCCGAGCGCATGGGACGTCTTATGCAGATTATGGGCAGTGCAAACCGTCAGGTGTTGAGCATAACCCACTTGCCACAGGTTGCGGCACTTGGCGCCGACCATTACAAGGTCTACAAAGAAGAGACAGCCAAGGGAACGGTAACAAACATTATAAAACTGACACAGCAGGAACGTGTACGCGAAATCGCCCAGATGATGAGCGGTGAAATGCTCACCGATGCCGCGTTGGAGAACGCAACCCTCCTGTTGTCAAAATCAAATACAGAAAATAATTATGGTAAGTTCAAATGAGATGATATTCGGCGTACGCGCCGTGTTGGAGGCCCTGGAGGCAGGTAAGGAAGTTGACAAGATTCTTGTAAAGCGCGATATTCAGAGCGAGCTTTCTCGCGAGCTGTTCGCGGCTCTCAAGGGTCGTACAATCCCCGTGGTGCGTGTGCCGGTTGAAAAGTTGAACCGTATAACACGCAAGAACCATCAGGGAGTCATTGCATATATCTCGGCAGTTGAGTATGCAAAGGTGGACACTCTTGTTCCCACATTGTACGAAGAGGGCAAGATGCCGTTCCTAGTGCTTCTGGATGGTATTACCGATGTCCGCAACTTCGGTTCAATTGCCCGTACCTGCGACTGTGCAGGCGTTGATGCAATAATTCTCCCTGCCCACAACAGCGTAACCGTGAACGCCGATGCAGTAAAGACATCGGCAGGTGCTCTGCACACTTTGCCCGTGTGCCGCGAGAAGAACATAACCGAGACACTCAAGTTTCTCAAGGAATCGGGAATCCGCGTGGTATGTGCCACAGAAAAGGGCAAGATGAATTATACACAGGCAAACTTCACAGAGCCTGTATGCGTGGTTATGGGAGCCGAAGATACCGGTATTCCTCACGAACACCTTGCGTTGTGCGACGATTGGGTATCAATCCCTCAGTTCGGCAACATAGAGTCGTTGAACGTATCGGTAGCAACAGGTGTAATACTTTACGAGGCTGTGCGTCAGCGTCATCTCATTGGTTGATATGAAGCAGACACTTCTCCTTTTTGTCTTTCTGTTCTCTTTTGCCGTGCTTTTTGCACAACCAAAGGCTGTGAAGAGTGCGTACCCATCTGTCGCGAGTGTCGTAACCTACAGGAACGGTGTGCTCAAGGCAGACGGTTCGGCATTGTTCGTGTCGGCAACAGGCGAACTTATTGCATCGGGCAGGCTCTTTGCCGGTGCCGACAGTGCAGTAGTCATTGACAACAATGGCAAGGTCCATACAGTAAAGAATATTATAGGCATAGACAATACTTTCGATTGCGTAAAGGTGTGCATCGCATCGGGCAAGAAAATAAAACACCTTGCCCCATCTGTGGCAAATGTGAATGTGGGTGATGAACTCTACATGCTAACCTATGGAGTAAAGAAGAATGTGCTTGTGGAGCCCTTTAGGGTAAAGGCTGTGGATTCGGTATACTCATTGCCTTATTACACCTTCGACCGTCCTGTGCAACAACGCACACTTGCTTTTCCCGTAGTAAACGGTAAAGGCGAATTCGTTGCTCTTATGCAACCCTCTTCGGCACGCGATACCATACAGAGCTATGCCGTAGGAGCATCGCTCTCGTCGACACTTGTTTCTTCCACCACCCATTATGGCAGGGGATATTATCCCGGTATGGGTATCCGCACGGCATTGCCACAGGCTAAGGAAGATGCCTTGTCGTGCATGTATATGCAGGCAATGATGGGCGACAGCCTATCGTGGATTTCTGCCATAAACGACTTTATGGAACAATATCCCCAAAGTTTCGAGGGATATCAGTCGTTTGCCGAATATGCGGCAATATGCAACGGTGATATGGAACGTGCCCAAAAGGCTTGGGAAAAGGCTTACTCGCTTGCCGATAACAAAGCCGATGTATGTTTTGGAAAGGCAAAGGTGATATATGAGATAGTGCAGGGTGGTGATACTCTTTCGCATCCCATGCTCTCGTTCAGCAATGCATTGGACGAAATTGACAAGGCTATATCCATCGAAGCCCGTCCGCTATATATAAGTTACAAGGCAGATATGCTTTATGGCAAGCAACGTTTTGCCGATGCTGCCGAGTGCTACGAATCGCTTGCTTCAACCGATATGCGCAGCCCCGACCTGTTTGCAAAGGCATCGCAGTGCCATGTTCTTATGAATAATCTGGACAAGGCAGTGGAACTGCTCGACAGCGCAACATCCTTTTTTGAGAAAGGTAGCAAGCACGCTGCACCATACATTTTTACACGCGCTGTTGTCAAGTCATCTGCAAAGAGATACCGCGAGGCAGTATTGGACATGAATGTCTATGAAGAACTCATGGGCGGTGTGCTGAATCCTGAATTCTACTATATGCGCGAACAGGCAGAACTCAACTGCAAAATGTTTCAGCAGGCATTGAACGATATTGAGACAGCAATAGACCTTGCTACCGATAACGTACTCTATCTTTTTGAGAAAGGAATGCTCTGTTACCGAGTAAGACTCACCGATGAGGGCATAAGAACCATGCAACGTTGTTGTGAGCTTGCACCTGAATATGCCGATTCATATTATCTGTTGGGCCGTCTTTATATGCAGAAAGGCGATGCAGAAAATGCAAGGCAGAAACTCGAGACCGCCGAGAAACTCGGGCATCCAGATGCGCGTGCGCAACTCAACAGCCTGTAATTTTTATCACCTTTTTGGTGTTGGCATTTACGCAGCATCGCACCGAAGGGCGCTCGTTCACCAGCCAGACAATCTCTCCCGTGGCATCGGTTATCACAAGTTGTGCTTGCTTTTCGATGAGGCTTTTCTTGCGGTCGGTGAGATAGTCGCTTATAAGTTTTGTTCCACGCATTCCGAACGGTGCGAAACGGTCGCCGTTGCGCGTCCTGCGCAGGGTGAGCGGTAGCTGCAGTTTTTCCAAGTCGAGACAGGCTGTGTCGCGCTCTTTGGGGATTCTTCCGTCAAACAGTTCCTGTGTTATGGTGAATATACCTTGCCCGGTTTCAACAACTCCTTCGGTAGGCAATAGAATATCCGCCTGTTCAAATTCCTCCTTAGCGGTTATTATAAGTCTGCATCGGTCCTTTACAACTCGCCATTTATTGGTGGTGAATGTTTTTGAACCGTCGCTCTCTAATGAATTGCATATATCCTCAACCTGTGCGCTGTTGAAGCCCAATGGCGAGAGAATCTCATGTAACAGCGTTGCCGGGGCAACCTCCTGCATTAATAGTTCTATATCTATGCAGTTATCCTTTTTTACCCTTTTTACAGCCTCTTCAATGGCACGGCGGTATATGAGTTCTGCTTCAGCCATTCGCTTTGCGGTGGCAGCAAGGCTCTCTTTAATCGAAGGGTTTATCTCTGCCAGTTTGGGAATTATTTCAAGCCTTATCTTATTGCGTGTGTAGTCGGTTGTAAGATTGGTGCTGTCGGTTACAAAATCCTCGCCACGCCATTTCAGGTAGTCTGTTATCTCGTTGCGTTCCACGCATAGCAACGGGCGTACAATATAGCCGTTCTTGGGCTGTATTCCCCTTAAACCTTTGATTCCCGTTCCGCGTATAAGGTTCAGCAAAAGTGTTTCGGCGCTGTCGTCGCTGTGGTGAGCCACCGTTATGGCTTGCGCACCAATCTGTTTGCGCTGCTTCTCAAAGGCTTCGTAGCGCAGTTCGCGTGCAGCCATCTCAATGGATATGCCGTGTCTCTTTGCGTATTCTTCGGTGTCGAAATGTACAATATGCAGAGCAATGCCAAGTTTTTGGCAAAGTGCAATAACAAACCGCTCATCGCGGTTGCTCTCTTCACCGCGCAGGTGGAAATTGCAGTGCATGGCTTGGCAATTATAGCCCAGGTTATGCAATACAAGGAGCAGAGCAACGGAATCGGCACCGCCACTCAATGCAACAAGCACCGGCTTGCACTTTTCTAGCAGTTGGTGCTTCTCAATGTATTTCTCAACCTTGTATTTCATGTTTAATGATGCTAAGATAGAACAATAAAGTCTATTTTTGACCGTAAAAGCATAATAATTGCCGAAAAATGAGATATTATGGCAAAAAATGACGCGCATTGTTTGTTCTTCACAAAAAAAGTAGTACCTTTGTCGTCGCTAAAGGCTATGCCTTCCAACCGGTACCTTGGATGAGTGGCTTAGTCAGTGGTCTGCAAAACCATGTACGGCGGTTCGAATCCGCCAGGTACCTCAAAGGAGTTTCAAAAGGAACTCCTTTTTTTGTTGCTATATTTGTATATTATGTGATTACGGGTACAACAGTTTCTCTTTATCTCAAAACCTCACTTCAAAGCAATGTTTTCCTTCTTTAAAGTTGTACTCAATCTTGAAATTATAGCTGTCGGCTATTGACTTTACAAGGGCAAGTCCAAGTCCGGTGGAGCCTTTCTTGCCGCTGGTGTAGAAGCGGTCGAACAGGCGTGTGGAGTCGAGCGGTTCGGTGCCGTTGTTGGCAATAACAAGCAATCCTCTCTTTATACTGATATCAATAACTCCCTCTTCACCTGCATGCAGGAATGCATTTTTAATAAGGTTGGTTATCATGGTGGTGGCAAGCGACTCGTTCATGTTTACAACAAAGCGTTCCGGCAGTTCTGTTCTGCACTTTATGCTGTCGCCATAAATCTCGCTGTATATTCCAATCTCGTTGTTTATAATCTCCACCAAATCAATGTCTGCCTTTTCGGGGAATTGGTTGTTCTCTATCTTTGAGAGCAGCAGCAATGTGCGGTTAAGGCGGTTCATGCGGTGCAGCGACTGGCGCATCTTCGACAGTTCGGCGAACTGCTCTTCGGTGAGCTGTGTGTTGTCAATCATCCACTCTATGCGTGTGCCTAATACGGCAAGCGGTGTCTGCAGTTCGTGTGAGGCATTGCCTATGAACTGTTTCTGTCTCTCCATGTAGCTTTCGGCACGTTCAATTGTGGCGTGGGCTGCACGGGTGAGTTTCTTGAACTCTATTATGTTCTCTTCTATCGGAAGGTCGCTTGTGCCTTTGCCTGGGTGGTAGCGGTCGAGCCAGCGCAACAGGGCGTAGAGCGGTTTCATGCTGTAATGGAATACGAGTGCCGTTACTGCAAGTATTGTGAGTGTGAGCAGAACGTAGAGCAATGCTATGTGTATGAATATTGCACGGAGCAGGTCGTCGCGTTCAAAGGTGGGGGTTGACACCACAAGCCTGTATGCGTTGTCGTTGCTGTCTTTGAAGGTCATTGTGAGTTCGCGTGCCGGTTCTGTCTCGTTCTTTTCGTGGATATATACTTTGCGCGAAGTGAATGTTCTTGTGGTGTGGTGTACGGCGTTTGCCGGTAACGGCTCTATAGAGTAGCTGTTGTTGCTACCGTTGCCGGGACGGGGCAGTTCCTTGCCTGCAAGGGTACGGCGTATGAGCATCTCGGCATAGTCCTCGAGGCTGTCGTCGGTTTCGTCGTTGATTTCTGTTACCATTGAGAAATAGAATGCCGTTCCCCATGCAATCATTATGGGGAGCAACACTAATGCGAGTCTCAGGGTTATGCGTGTGATTAGTTTCATTCTGTTACTTCACAAAATTTATATCCAAAGCCATAGACGGCTTTTATGTTGTTGTCGGCTCCGGCTTCGGTGAGTTTTTTTCTTAGGTTCTTTATCTGTGCATATACGAACTGGAAATTGTCTGCCATGTCTATGTGGTCGCCCCAAACGCCTTCGGCAAGTATTGCCTTGTCTATTATGTGTGCGGGGCGTTGCATGAAGTAGAGCAGTATGTCGTATTCTTTCTTGAGCAGGGTAATCTCTTTGCCGGCAACTGTTACGCGACGGCTGCTAAGGTTCAGGGATATGTTGCCTATGTTCATAGTGTTGCTTACGGCGCTTGCTCCGCGTCGCATAACGCTCTTTATGCGTGCCGAGAGTTCTGCCATGTAAAAGGGCTTGGACAGATAGTCGTCGGCACCAAGGTTCAGACCTTCTATCTTGTCGTCCAATGAATCGCGTGCCGAGATTATTATCACCCTGTCGTTCTTGCCAAGTGATTTTATATGTTCCAACAGCTTAAGTCCGTTGCCGTCGGGGAGCATTATGTCGAGCATTATGCAGTCGTACTCGTAGCCGGCAATCTTGTCTTCGGCTTCCAGGAATGTGCATGCTGTCTCAACAAGATAGCCTTCGGCTGTCAGGGCGCGTTGCATAATCTCGCGTAGTGAGCTGTCGTCTTCAATAATAAGCAGTTTCATATTACTCTGTGTTGAGAATGACTAAAAAGCGAATTTCTGCGTTAAGCTTGCCTTCAAAATCCTCATTTACATTAGTAAACTGCGGTTTTTCAGGCTGCGCAAGCCTTGAACTTCATATTTTTATTCATCCTCAAAAAATTGTTAGTAGTATTGTTCTTCAAAGCTAGCACCCGATTCTGAAATTAAACCGCAATTTTACTCCTTTACCATCTCAAGGTCGAGTTGCTTACGGTCCAGATTAGCACGTACTATGCGTATTCTCACAGCATCGCCAATGGTGAACTTGCGACGGTGGCGACGGCCTATGATGCAGTAGTTGGCATCGTCGAACTCATAATAGTCGTCCTGCAGGGTGCGCATAGGTATCATGCCTTCGCACTTGTTGTCGTTGATTTCGGCATACATTCCCCATTCGGTTACTCCGCTTATAACGGCATCGTACTCCTCACCGATATGTTCGCTCATGAACTCAACCTGTTTGTATTTGATGCTTGCGCGTTCGGCGTTTGCAGCCACCTGCTCTTGTGCCGAACAGTGTTCGCACAAATCCTCATATTTGGGTTGGCTCACCGAGCGTGCGCCGAGTGTCAGGTAACGGTCGAGCAGACGGTGTACAAGCAGGTCGGGGTAACGTCGTATGGGCGATGTGAAGTGTGTGTAGTAACGGAACGCCAAACCATAGTGTCCTATATTGCCTGTGGAGTAGCGTGCTTTCTGCATGGTGCGCAGTGATATCTGTTCAATAACATTTTGCTCCTTACTTCCGTGTACATCTTTCAACAGGTTGTTGAGGGCGTTTGCCGATGTGGTGCGTCCCGAGCCGCTTCGCATCTTGTAGCCGAGTTTGGTTACGAACTTCGAGAGCATGGCAAGTTTTTCAGGGTTGGGCTGGTCGTGTATGCGGTATACGAATGTCTTTGGCGTGCTGTTGGGGGCTTTCTTGCCTATCTTTTCTGCCACAGTGCGGTTGGCAAGCAACATGAACTCCTCGATAAGCTGATGCGATTCATTGCTCTCACTGAAATATACCGACAACGGTTTGCCCTTATCATCAAGACGGAAATGCACCTGTGCCTGCTGGAAATCGATCGCTCCGGCTGTGAAGCGTTTCTCGCGCATCTTCTGTGCAAGTGCATTCAGTGTGGCAATCTCCTGATGGTATTCGCCTTCGCCTCTCTCTATAATCTCCTGTGCCTCTTCGTAGCTGAAACGGCGGTCGCTCTTTATTACGGAACGTGTTATGTCGAACTTCTTTACTTCGGCTTTTTCGTTCATTGTGAAGATTACCGAATAGGCGAGCTTCTCTTCGTTGGGGCGCAATGAGCAAAGGAAGTTGCACAAATGTTCGGGGAGCATGGGAATTGTGCGGTCAACAAGATATATTGATGTGGCACGTTTGAATGCCTCCTTGTCAATGATGCTTCCTTCGGTTACGTAGTGCGACACGTCGGCAATGTGTACGCCTATCTCCCACAAGCCTTCACCAACCTTGCGTATCGAGAGCGCGTCGTCGAAGTCCTTGGCATCGACTGGGTCGATGGTGAAGGTGGTTACATCGCGAAAATCGGTACGTTTGGCAATCTCCTCGGCGGTAATGTCGCTGTTGAGTCTGTTGGCAGCCTCTTCCACCGCTGCAGGGTATACGTATGGCAAACCATACTCTGCAAGAATGGCGTTCATCTCGGTGTCGTTGTCGCCGCTCTTGCCAAGAATGTCAATGACCTTTCCTGTGGGGTTCTTGCTCTCCATAGGCCATTCGAGCAGTTTTACAACTGCCTTGTCGCCACTCTTTCCGCCTTTGAGCATATCCTTTGGGATGAATATGTCGTTGGGCATTATGCGGTTCTCGGTGATAAGGAAGGCATAGTGTTTTTCAACTTGCAGCTCGCCCACAAAGGTGTCGTGCTTACGCTTTACGATCTCCACCACTTCGCCTTCTCTGCCACGTCCTCTGCGACGGGCAAAGAGTGCCACGCGCACCATATCGTCGGTGAGGGCATGTGCCGAATTGCGCTCGCTGATGAGCACCGGCTCGCTTCCGTCCTCGGGGTAGAACTCGTTGTAACCGTCCTTGTTGCGCGAAAATGTTCCATACAACATGGATATGTTGTTCGCAAGGACGTATCTGCGGAACTCGGGCTCCATCAAATAGCCGTCAAAAACCATTTCATCGAGAATGTGCACGCACAGAGTTCTCGCTGATGTTGATGTGAGGTCCAGTTCCTTGAATATTTCCTTGGGGCTGAACTGTCTGCCTTCGTTGCGATTGAACATCGCTACCAGCATTTCAACAAGCATGTTCTTGTTTATGCGTCCTTTGCCTTTTCCACCTTTCTTTGCCATATCACATCTTTTTAACGGTTTGTTTTATTACTGATTCCTTTTTTTTGAGAGAAGCCTTGCTGAGGTAACCATGGTTGCCACAGAACTGTTTATTTTATTTATTTCTTTTCTTCTCCTTTTTGCCAAGTTTTGCAACCCTTTCAATTGTCTTTGGAATGTCGGTGTTGTCCATCACTCCGTGGAACTCCTCTGCACCGCAACCAATGGCATATAAGGGAACGTACGTACCCGAATGGTTTCCGCTTGCCCATGAGATGGCAGCCTTGCGGTCAACATCGTATATAGCCTCTGCTGCAATTCTTCCGGCAAGGCTTGAGGTTATTTCTACACTCTCCTCTGCGTTATGTTTTTCGCGTGGCTCAACACCTGTGTTCTCTGTTACTATTTCTGCAACTCTGCCCCATGTGGTGTTACCCTCTGCAAGGAGCATTGCCTGCAGCTTGTTTACGCTAACCTTCTGCTTGGTCAGTTCCTTAAAGTATAAAGCATAGTTGCCGTTGTAGCCAAGTACAAGACCGCCTGTCTCGTGGTCGGCGGTTACAATAATAAGTGTTTCGTCCTTGTGTTGGTTATAGAACTCTATTGCAGCATCAATGGCTGAGTTGAAGCCGAAAACCTCGTAGAAAACAGTTGCGGCATCGTCGCTGTGCGATGCATAGTCGATTTTTCCTCCCTCTACCATAAAGAAGAAACCATCCTTGTTCTTGTTGTAAAGGAATTCAATTCCGGCACGTGTTATATTGTACAGGTTCAGGTCGGCTGCCTCGTATTCGTTGTCTATGGCATAAGGCAACTCCTCGGCGATGTTCTTCTGATATAACATCATTTTTTCGGCCTCATCGGCTTTTGCTTTGTAATCTTCGTAACCGCGCGCAATGGTATAGCCCTGCTCTTTGGCTTTGTTGTAGAGTACTTCGCGTTGCTCGTTGGTGCATTTGGCATCGCCACCGGCATAGAAATCATAGTCGGCTGTGAGCATATCCTGTGCTATCTCGTGGTAGTTGTTACGGCTCATGTTGTGTGCATAGAAGGCACTCGGTGTTGCGTGGTTTATGGGAACAGTTGTTGCGATACCCACAGCCTTGCCTGCTTCCTTAGCCTTGTGTGCAATGCTGTATACGTCCTCGCCGTTTGCATCAACACCTATGCAACCGTTGTTTGTCTTTGAACCGGTGGCCAATGCTGTGCCCGAAGCGGCAGAGTCTGTCACGCCGTTGCTTGCCGAATGTGTGGTGACAAAAGCAACCTGTGGGAATCCTGTGAAAATTAGTCTTATATCTTTTTTATGGACTGGTTTAAAGAGCTCGCTAACGAATAGTTCTGTTCCACGCACGTGCGATGGTCCCATACCATCACCAATGAAATAGAAAATATACTTGGGATTCTTTGAAAAACCTGTTATTGCAATTAGGAGCAACAACATTGTAGCTAATATACGTCTCATGTCTGCTTATATTATTTTTGTTACTTATTCGGGTTGCCCACCTTTCCTATAAACAATATTGTGCCTGTGGCGCAGTCTCTTATTGCATATATGAAAGGACGGTTCAGTGTCATGGTGCTTTTGGGTGTCTGGTCGCGCATTGCAAGCAATCCCACTGCTACAGCTGTAACTGCCGCCGCTTCTGCTCCCTCTTCGTCAACGTTTATGAATGTCTTCTGTATAACGTCGTCGATGTATAGAGGGGCTTGGGATATTCCTCCGAATTCAGCCTTTCCGCTGAATGCTCTCTCCATACCCATGCTGCAGAGCACCTCCTTTAGGGATGTCCTGTATTCGCACTTGAACTTTGGCATTGAGAACTCTACTTTGTAGCGTTCCATGCTGTTTATGCAACTGTCGTAGTTTGTTGCAAGGTGTGCTATGGCATCATCGATGCTCTTGCCGTATCGTGGCAGTATAAAAAGCATGTCGTAACGCTCTTTGAAAGGCTTGGTCGCTATCTGTACCACGTCGTCGATGTAATATGCCGTATTGAATGTCTGCTTCATCATATCAACGTCGACAACGCTGTTTCCCGATGTGGTGAAACTTGCCTTTTCGGTAAACTTGGCATTGAACGGAGTGCTCCATGGCGCTTTGAAGTAGAGAGCGTTTATAAGGAACATCATATGATGTGGTTCAACCTTGTCGATGATGCCGTTTATCTTGCCTTGGGTGTTCTGCTTGCACCAGTCGTTTATCAATCCTGTGGCTTGGCTGTCGAACGGGATTGTGTTCACCTGTGCGTCGAACATTTCGCGATTGGCATTCTTGAAACTCTCCTTTACATCAAGATTGCGGTTTATCCATATTGAATTGGCTATTTTCACCTCGCTCCATTTGCCTTCCTTCCTCAAGTCGGCAATAAATCCGTTGTAATACCGGCTGTCGCCTGTCTGTATGACATTGTGCATCTGTTGCATGGTTTCGCCTTCGGCACCTGTTGCAGTCATTGCCAATGCAATTTCTGCACTCAAGGGTGACAGACATATATTCTCCTGCTCTTCGGTTGAATATATGCTGTGCAACAGTTTGCCCCAGAATGGTGCTTGGGGTTGTAGGGTTGTGGCGTGGATATCCTGCACTGCTTTGCGGCTTGAACATCCTGCCAGTAATATTGCAACAGCCAATAGTGGCAATGCCGTAAGATAGGCTTTTCTCATATCAGAAAACGAATTTCATAAGGTCGTTGTATGTGGCAAGCAGGAACAGGGCAAGCATTATGAACATACCCACCATCTGTGCGCGTTCAAGGAACTTTTCGCTAGGTTGTTTGCCTGTGATTATCTCTGCAAGCAGGAACAAGGCGTGTCCACCGTCGAGTGCCGGTATGGGCAGGATGTTCATGAATGCGAGTATTATTGAGAGGAATGCTGTCATGAGCCAGAATTCATGCCAGTCCCATGCTGCAGGGAACAGACTGCCGATAGAGGCGAACATTCCCACAGATTTTGCACCTTCGGATGTGAATACATATTTGAAGTCATTTACATAGCCGCGCAGAACGTCGAAACCGAACGATATTCCGGCAGGGAACGATGCAAAGAAACCGTAGTCGGCATGCACAAGTGGATAGTTGTTCATAACGGGGCCTATACCCATCATGAATGTGCTGTCCACGGTAACAGGAAGTGCCACTGCACTGTCGCGCATCACCTCTACATTGAAATTGTGCTTTCCTGCTTCCTTAAGGTTGGCGATAGTATTCCTTAAATCGCTCCACGATGCAATGGCGTTGCCGTCGATTGAAACAATTCTGTCGCCTTTTACCATACCAGCGGCTGCGCCGGCACCGTTGACGTCGACTGTGTCGATAACGGGTACCACTCTCTCACTCATAAAGAGTCCGCCTTTGTTCATATTGAGCAAGCCCAAAGAGTCTGGGATTGATATTGTCACCTCCTTGTTGTCGCGGAGTACGGTAACCTCTTCGGCATTGCAGATGTCGCGGAAGATATTTACACTGCGCACCTTGTCGTGATAGAACTTGTGTGCCTCCTCACCGTCCATCTTCATTATTATGTCGCCATTGCGGAAACCTATCTCCTGTGCGGTTCTGTTGAAGTCCATACCGTTCTTCATGCTGTGGAGATCGGTGTAGTCCTCACCCCATGTAAACAGTACCATTGCATAGATGAGTACTGCAAGTATAAGGTTGAACATTACTCCGCCTACAATTATAAGAAGGCGTTGCCATGCCGGCTTTGAACGGTATTCCCATGATTGTGCAGGCTTTTTCATCTGCTCGGTATCCATAGACTCGTCAATCATGCCGGCAATCTTGCAATAACCGCCAAGGGGAACCCAGCCTATGCCGTATTCTGTGTCGCTGTTCTTGGGTTTCCATTTGAACAACGAGAATTTCCAGTCAAAGAACAGGTAAAATTTCTCAACTCTTACCTTGAACACTCTTGCGAAAAGAAAGTGTCCGAACTCATGAATAAGCACCAGAAGGCTCAATGCCAGAATAAGCTGCAATGCGCGTATCAAAAAAATCTCCATATCTGTATATCTGTTTTTTATTTGTTCTTATTTAATCCACTCTTCAACCATGCGACGGATTTCCTTATCGGTTGCCAGATAGTCGTTGAGTGTTGGTTTGAGTATGTATGTCGCTTCGTCCATGGCACGCTCTATGAGGCGTGGCATATCGGTAAATTTGATTCTGTCGTTGAGGAATGCCGCTACGCACACTTCGTTTGCCGCGTTCACCACACATGGGATGTTGCCACCTTTGGCAAGTGCTTCGTAGGCAAGACGCAGGTTGGGGAACAGTTCCAGATTCGGTTTCTCGAATGTGAGTTCCTTTATGGTATTCCAGTCGAGTCTGCCGAACGACGATGGCAATCTTGATGGATATGTGAGGGCGTACATTATGGGCAGACGCATGTCGGGTGTGCCTAACTGTGCCTTTATTGCTCCGTCCTCGAATTGCACCATGGAGTGTACTACCGACTGCGGATGCACGACAACCTCTATATCGTTAGCGCCCACGCCAAAGAGCCATTTTGCCTCCATCACTTCGAATCCTTTGTTCATCATCGATGCCGAGTCGATTGTGATTTTTGCTCCCATGCTCCAGTTGGGGTGCTTAAGTGCCTGCTCTTTTGTTACATGCTCCAATTGCTCTTTTGTGAATGTGCGGAACGGTCCGCCCGATGCCGTGAGTATGAGCTTCTCCACTTTGTTGTACATTTCACCGGCAAGGCATTGGAATATTGCCGAGTGCTCTGAATCCACAGGCAGGATGGGGGTCTTGTGCTCCATCGCCAGTGCATTGATAAGTTCACCGGCAACAACCATTGTCTCTTTGTTTGCGAGAGCAATGGCTTTACCTGCCTTAATGGCGTTTATAGTAGGGCGCAGTCCCGAGAATCCTACCATTGCCGTTACTACAATATCTATGGGTGCCGATTCCACAATCTGGCATATCGATTCGTATCCGGCATATACCTTTATGGGAAGGTCGTCCAGGGCCTCTTTGAGTCTGCTGTATTTTGTCTCGTCGGCTATGACCACCGCTTCGGGCATGAATTTGCGTGCCTGGGCAATGAGTTCGTCAACGCGTGTGTTGGCTGTTATGGCGTATACCTCGAAACATTCGGGGTGTTCCTCTACCACCTGCAGTGTCTGTGTTCCGATTGAGCCTGTTGAGCCTAATATCGCAATCTGTCTTTTTCTTGCGTGTTCCATATCTTGTTTGTTAGAATGCTATGTATGTGTTCGGGTCGAGCGGCTTTCCTCTGTGCCACAGTTCCAAATGCAGAAAGTGCCTGCCCTTTTTGTTGTCTTCGGTATTGCTGCCCGTGAAAGTGCCTATGGCTTCGCCTTTCACAACCTTGTCGCCGACATTCTTCATCAGACGGTAACAGTTCCTGTAGATGGAAATCATGTTCTCGCGATGTTGTATCACAATGGTGTATCCGTCGGTTGCCGTAAAATCGCTCATTACCACAGTTCCGTCGTGTATGGCGCGGATACTCTCACCGGGGACTTCGGCTATGTCGACACCGTAGTGTCCGCTGTTGATATCGAATCCCCTTATAATTTCTCCCTGTGCGGGACGGAACAGGTTCAGGGACTGTATCTCGTTTACGTTGGTTGCCTGTGAGGTGAGGTTGTAGCGTTCGCGCTCTTCCCACTCTTTGCTGAACTCCTTTTCAAGCGGTGTGCTCTCTATTGAGAAGTTCTCTTCGGTAATCTCCTGTGGAGAGTTCTTTATGGAGTCCAATGATATGTCACCGTTGATAATCGCTTTTATATTGGCGATATAGCGGTCCTGCTTGGCAACTTCGTATGTGAGCGAGTCTATGCGAATGTTGCTGCTTATAAGTTCCTCTTTGGTGCGTTTGTTTATATATCCGGGAATAAGTGAGCCCACCGGTGTGTAAACTACAATAAGATAGAGTACCAGTATAACCAGTGCGAAGAGAAAAAACAGCGATGCCAGTACCGATAACGGGGAAATGGAGAAACGGTGTGCGCTCTCCTCGTGCTTGTTCTCGTTCAGAATGGTGAAACGGTACTTGTTAAGCAACTTGCTCTTCCTGTGTGGTTTCTTGGTGTTCATTGCTTCGCGGTTACATTGATATGAGTCCTTCGGGCAGGTCGAATATAATCTCTTTCTTCTGGTGGTCGATGTCTGCTATGAACTCTTCCTGTGCAGGGATAAGAATCTCGTCGTCTTCGCCTTCTATTATAAAAAGAGTGTTCATGGTGTTGTCGTCCACGTCTACAATCTCGCCTATTTCGCCCATGGTGGTGTCAATGGCTTTGAATCCTTTGAAGTAACTCCATGTGAGTTCTTCGCTGTCCTCAACCCATTGCTTTGGGATATATGCGTCGCGGTTGGTGAGGAAACGTACATCTTCGGCACTTTCCATGCGCTCTACCTTTACAATGGATGTATCGTTGTTCTTGGGACGTGTGGTCTCAAAGAAGAATGGAACCAGTATGCCGTCGATGTCGCATGCCACAAAGTCGCAATCTTCGTCAAGGGTGAAACCGTCGCTCTGCAATCCTATCTCGCCCTTTGTTCCGTGGGGCTTGAGGAATTTGCCGTAATATACAAAATCTTCTTTCTTAAGCATTTTTCTTATGAACGTGTTATTTTTGCACCTATGCTGTTGAGTCTCTCTTCAAGATTCTGGTAGCCTCTGTCAATCTGCTCTATATTGTCGATGCGGCTGATGCCGTCGGCACTCATGGCTGCAATCAGTAGGGCAATACCGGCTCTGATGTCGGGTGAACTCATTGAGCGTGGTTTCAGGGTGAAACGTCTGTCGTGTCCTATGACGACTGCACGGTGCGGGTCGCAAAGTATAATCTGTGCGCCCATGTCGATGAGTTTGTCCACAAAGAACAGGCGACTCTCGAACATCTTCTGGTGTATGAGCACGCTGCCTTTTGCCTGAATGGATGTTACAAGCAGTACGCTGAGCAGGTCGGGGGTGAGTCCGGGCCATGGGGCATCGCTGATGTTCATTATCGAACCGTCGATGAAGGAATCTATCTCGTAGTGCTCCTGCTTGGGTATGTATATGTCATCGCCTCTCTGCTCGAACTTTATGCCCAGACGACGGAAACTCTCGGGGATTATTCCAAGGTTCTCGAACGAGACGTTCTTTATTGTAAGTTCGCTCTTGGTCATAGCCGCCATACCGATGAAACTGCCCACTTCAATCATGTCGGGCAGGGCACGCTGGGTGCAACCGCCAAGTTCTGTTACTCCTTCGATGGTTATTAGGTTGCTGGCTATACCAGATATCTTTGCACCCATCTTGTTGAGCATTCTGCAAAGTTGCTGTATGTAAGGTTCACAGGCTGCATTGTATATGGTTGTGGTTCCTTCGGCAAGTACGGCTGCCATTATTATGTTGGCTGTTCCGGTTACCGATGCTTCGTCGAGCAGCATGGAACATCCCTTCAGTTTTTTGGCGTTCATACGGTACACTCTCTTTTCCATGTCGAAGGAGAATTCCGCGCCTAATTTCTGCAATCCCAGAATGTGTGTGTCGAGTCGGCGACGACCTATCTTGTCGCCACCAGGCTCCGACATCGTCGCCTTGCCGAAACGTCCAAGCAACGGTCCGATGAACATCACGGAACCTCTTAGGCGCGAACAGCCGTTAATGTACTCCTCGCTGTCTATGTAGTCAAGGTTTACATTGTCTGCCTGAAAGGTGAAGCATCCCACGCCGTTGCGTGTTACCGATACTCCCATGTTCATCAACTGATTGATGAGATTGTTTACATCGGCAATGTCGGGAATATTCTCAATGGTTACCTTCTCGCTTGTCAGCAGAGTGGCACAAATCTCCTGCAGAACTTCGTTCTTTGCTCCTTGTGGAGTTATCTCTCCGTGCAGGCTGTGTCCGCCTTCTATTATGAATGATGCCATAGTATGTTGTGCTGTTAGAATTTTCTTTTGAAGTTTTTCTTGTTGTTGGTGTTATTGCGCTTGGTGTTGCCTCGATGGTTGTTGCCATTGCCTGCATTGAGCTTTATCTCTCTGTCCTTTATGTCAATAGCTCCTTTTGTGTATATGCGCAGGTCCTCCCAAATCTTCTTGTCCTCAACGCCGTCCTTGTTCCATGCAATGTAGTTCTTCTTCATCTGTATGGCGATAAGTTCAATCAACTGCTCTTTTTCTTCACCATCCTGGAGTGTGCATGCGTGCGCAATCATCTCTTCCACAATGCGGCCGTAGTGTCTGCTCTTTATTTCGCCTGTCTGGTATGGAATCCTCTGTGGCGGTGTGTGGAATGCCTCTTTCTTTATTACCTCGAACGGATAATCTATGTCGAGCATGAAGTCGGACATTATTGCAAGATGGTCCCACAATTTGCGCTCATAATCGGGCAGATTGCGGGTGTTTGGGAACATACTGCCCATGATGCGTATTATTGTCTCGGCGCATTTCTGACGTTCCTCGCGGTTCTCTATGGTGAGCGCGTGGTCCACCATCTTCTGCACTGAACGTCCGTATTCGGGCAATGCTAGTTTCTTCTGTCTGGTATTATATTCCATCATAACCGTTATGCAGTTTAATAGTTCTTCAATAAATCTTTTGGTTTTGCGGCAACGTAGTTCTTAAGGTAGAACGGTTCAAAGTAGGCAATGTCTTCGAACTTCTCGTCGTACCATGCTCTTTCGGCAAGCGGCATCATGTTCTTTGCCATGGGGTTGCGGAATCCGTCGAGGAAATGTGCGTTGGGGTGTGTGATTATCTCTTTGCACTTTTCCGCACCGTTACCGAAGAAATATACCGGCTGGCGGTCGAGCAGTTCCTTGAAACTGTCGGGAGTTATAACCTCGGCATGTGTATCCTTTACCACGCTCAGCGCACGGTCGTAGACCGTTGCATACACTTCGTTGCGTCGTGCATCAATCATTGGGCAGAACAAAGCTTCGTCGGGGATATCCTCTTTGAAGAGCACGGGTACACACATCACCGCAGTTGTGGGTATGGCAATCAAGGGAATGTTGCGTCCGTAGCACACGCCTTTTGCCGTGGATGAGGCTATACGCAGGCTTGTGTACGAACCGGGCCCGCAACTGAGTGCCACGGCATTGATTTTTGCTCCCTGATTGTCGGCGTTCTGCAACGCCTCTTCGACAAAAGGTGCCAATACTATGGCGTGTGAACGTGCATCGTTGTTCACTCTCTCAAAGAATATGTGTCCGTCCTGGCTCAGGGCCACAGAGCATGTCTCTGTTGACGCTTCGATATGTAGTATAATTGTTGTCATCTTGTTTTTGTTGTGATTTTTTTTGCTCAATATGCAAAAATATAAATTTAATGTCATATTTGCTATATAAAATATATTTTTTAAATAAGTTTAAACTTTTGCGATGCAAAAGAGTTGTTTAATTTCGTGCATTTTCAAATAAATGTTTATTTTTGCAAAATTGGATGCAGAGTGCATCATTGGATTTGGATTTAATTTTAGGACAGAGATGATATATTCAATGACGGGCTACGGAAAATCCGTGGCTACATGGGAAGACAGGAAAATTTGTGTGGAGGTGCGTTCGCTCAACGGAAAGGCTATGGATCTTTCAGCAAGAGTTGCGCCGCAGTATAAAAGCCGTGAAATGGAGGTCCGTACGCTTGTATCGAACAGACTCGAGCGCGGAAAGGTGGATTTGGCAATATGGGTAGAGCAGAACGAGAAGGTGGAATTGCCTTCAATAAATGTGGCGGTGATGCAGGCTTATGTGAATCAGATAAAAGCGGCTTCGGAACAGACAGGTGTTGCCGTTCCCGAGAATCTTTTTGAGGTTCTTCTGCGCATGCCTGACGTGGTTGCACGCAAGGAAATCTACGAGGTGAGCGACGAAGAGTGGACTGTCGTGCTGGAATGCGTTGAAAACGCGCTCTGCAATTTGCTTGAATTCCGTAAGCAGGAGGGTGAGGCTTTGTCAAGAAAATTCTGTGATAAAATTGCCAATATTTCATCTTTGTTGGCTTCGGTGGAACCATATGAAAAGGACAGAGTAGAGAAAATCCGCGCCCGCATAGCGGATGCTCTAGAAAAGATGGTGGGAGTAGATTACGACAAGAACCGTTTTGAACAGGAACTTATTTTCTATATTGAAAAACTCGATATAAACGAGGAAAAACAACGTCTTACAAATCATCTCGATTACTTTATCTCAACAATGAACGATGGCATTGGTCAAGGCAAGAAACTTGGTTTTATCGCTCAGGAGATGGGACGTGAAATAAATACTCTCGGCAGCAAGAGCAACCATGCCGAGATGCAGAATATTGTAGTGAAAATGAAAGACGAACTTGAACAGATAAAGGAACAGGTTCTGAATGTAATGTAAATAATTATGAACAAAGGAAAAGTTGTTATTTTTTCTGCACCGTCAGGGTCGGGAAAATCTACTCTGGTACATTTTCTGATGGATACCAATTCTTCATTCGGATTCTCCGTTTCGGCTACAAGCCGTCCGCCACGTGGTGCCGAACAGCACGGAGTGGACTATTTCTTTTTTACACCCGATGAATTCCGTGCCCGTATCGCGGCCGATGAGTTTGTGGAGTACGAGGAGGTATATCCCGGTCGTTTCTACGGAACACTCAAATCTCAGGTTGAACGTCAGCTCGAGGTGCAGAACATTCTGTTCGATGTTGATGTGAAAGGCGGTTGCAATCTAAAGAAATATTATGGTGAGCGTGCATTGTTTATTTTCGTCCAGGCTCCTTCGGTCGAGGTGTTGCGCGAGCGTCTTGTGCGTCGTGGCGACACAGTGCCCGAAGAGATTGAGCGCCGTGTCAGCAAAGCTGAATATGAGATGACCTTTGCCAAGTTTGCCGACAGGGTAATAATCAACGACGACCTTGAGACTGCAAAGAAAGATTTGCTCGAGGTTGTGGAGGCTTTCTTGAATGAATAAGAAAAGAACCGTCATATTCGGTGGCAGTTTCGATCCCGTGCATGTGGGACATCTGTCGCTTGCCGAGGAGGTGTGTCGCAGAGAACTTGCGGATGAGGTGTGGTTTATGGTGTCGCCCCAGAATCCGCATAAACAGCAGAGCAGTCTCAGTGATGAGAATGTGCGTCTGCAGATGGTGGAACTTGCCATTGCCGGGAACGAAAGGTTCAAGGCCTGTGATTTCGAATTCAATCTTCCGCGTCCTTCGTATACCATAAATACGTTGCAGGCACTCGAAGAAAATTATCCCGACAGGGAATTTTTGCTTCTTGTGGGTGCCGACAATTGGGAGAAATTCGACCGTTGGTACAGACACGACGAAATCCTTGCCAACTATGGAATCATAGTCTATCCGCGCGACAATAATGCAGTTCCGCTTCTTCCTGATGGGGTAACCTGGCTGCCGGCAGAGCTGCACGATGTCAGTTCCACACAGATACGTGGGCTGGTGGCAGGCGGTGGCAGTATAACCGGTCTTGTGCCTGCGGCTGTTGAAGAATTTATAAAAAGGAAAAATTTGTACAGATGATAAAGAGATTGTGCTTGGGGATTCTGCTGCTGTTTACATTGGCAGTGAATGCGCAGAATAATCCGGTGGGGTTGTACGATGACATGTGCGATCCGTTGCAGGCTGTGTTCTGTGATTATGTGGCAGATGAAGCCGACATAAGAATAATTTCAAATGCTCAAGGGCGTTATCTGGGTACGATGATTGACAACGCTCTTTATGGCTGGGGATTCTATCAGTCGGCAAAAGGTTCGCAGTCGTTCGGACAGTACCGTAAGGGTAAACTGATTTTCGGACTTGTACTCTCCGATGATGTGGCAAAAGTGGGTGGAGAGAATAATTATGTGGTGTACGATCTCTATTCAGGCAACATAAAACGTCTGCACACCGATGAGGGTGATGTGGAACTCTCCTATCCTTATTCGGTAAAGGAAAATGGCGAGGAGTCGCCCTATGCGTTCAAGAAGGAAACCTATTCCAACGGTGATGTCTTCTATGGCGAATTCTATAAGGGACGTCGTCACGGATATGGTGTGTATTGTTGGGCAAACGGTGATATATGGTATGGTCGTTACAAGGACGGCTACCGTAACGGATATGGTATGCTTATAAAGTCAGGTAATATGATATATTACGGCAAGTGGCTTGGAGACAGTAAGGTTGTGGAATGAAATTTATAAATATAAAAAATATTTTTGCGATGAAAGGTATGAAAAGATTTTTACAGTTGGTATTGGCTGTAGCGATGCTCCCGACATTGTCATCGGTTGCGCAGAGTGAGAGTGTTGTTGCCTTGTCGTGTAACGCGTATATAACTGCTGCTCCTGAAGGTA